>Ga0134121_10005052_pt1 | contig 10752 bp, 8 predicted proteins | sample KB301_FD_96463 | JGI IMG/M metagenome (GOLD analysis project Ga0134121, IMG submission 96463) | Terrestrial soil microbial communities without Nitrogen fertilizer from Kellogg Biological Station, Michigan, USA - KB3-0-1 | ecosystem: Environmental > Terrestrial > Soil > Unclassified ...
CCCGCCGGAGTACAAGAAGAACGATGCCGCCCACAAGTATCCCGCCGCTGAAGGGCCGAGCGAGGTCAATGCGACGCCCGTGCTATACAAGAACCGCGTATATGTGGCGACCGGCCAGGATCCTGAACACGGTGAAGGCATCGGGCACCTGGTTTGCATCGATGCGACCAAGACGGGGGACATTACCAAGACGGGCATGATTTGGGACTACAAGGGTATCCATCGCAGCATCTCGACGGTCTCAATCGATCCGGAATCGGGGCTGCTCTTCATCGGAGATTTTTCTGGCTACGTGCACTGCCTCGATGCCGAGACCGGGACAGTTTACTGGGTGCACGATATGAAGGCGCACATGTGGGGGTCAACCATGGTAGCCGATGGGAAGGTGTACGTGGGTGACGAGGACGGGGACCTCGTGGTGATGCCTGCAACCAAAGGCAAACCGCTTCCCGCCGACAAGGTCAAACCGGGCGGTCCCAAAAACGAGGCGATCGTCCTGAGCGAGACGAACCTGGGAGCGCCGATTTACGGCACACCCGTGATTGCCAACGGCTCGCTTTACGTACAGTCCAATTCACACTTATTTTCGTTCCACGACTCCGCCAAAGCCACGGAAAAGAAGCCGTAAACAACCGAGGAAACATCGTTGCAAACCCGTGGTAATTTTTCTGCGGTCTGGTAATCTCCGCGCCATCTTTAAATCTTAAATCCCAAATCCAACCACTATGCCTGTTGCCGAAACCGCTGCTACGAAAGTTGATCCCGCCGCCATCAAAGCCGCGCAAGACAAACTCGAAGCGCATTTGCGCGAGATCATCCAATGGCATTTTTCACCCGAGACGGGTTGCCCGTTTTGGCTCGATTGGGCGAAGAAGGCGGGATGGGATCCGCGCCAGGAAGTGAAGAGTCACGCGGACCTGGTCGCCCGGTTCCCGCACTTCCAGGATGAGTGGCTGCGCGATTTGCAACCGGACGTGTGGGTGCCGGCGAAATACAAAGGCCGGCCGTACAACATTTTTGAGACCGGTGGCACGACCGGCATGCCCAAGCAGCGCATCGGCTGGGATGACTACAAAGTGGACTACGAGGAGTTTTCAGGGAAGGTGTCCGATGCGCATTTTCCGCGCGGTGGCGCCTGGCTGATGGTTGGCCCGACGGGGCCGCGGCGTCTTCGCCTGGCGATTGAACACCTGGCGAATTTCCGGGGCAGTTCGTGTTACTTCATCGATCTGGATCCGCGCTGGGTCAAGAAAGTCATTTCCGAGAAGAAGGGGGATGTGGCGAAGGCCTACATGGAACATGTCGTGGATCAGGCCGTAACCATTTTGAAGCACCGCAAAGTGAGCGGTCTTTTCACCACGCCGAAACTTTTGGAAGCGTTGGGCGAAAAGGTGAACCTGTACGAAGGCGGCATCCGCGGGGTGTTCTGTGGCGGGACGTCCATGTCTCCGCAATATGTCCGGTTCCTGATCGAGGAAGTGCTGGAAAATCGTATCGGTTTTTATCCGACCTACGGCAACACTTTGATGGGCCTGGCGGCCAGTGTGCCGTTGACGAGGGAGGACAATTATTCCGTCACCTACTACGCGCCGCAGCCACGCGCCGTCTTGCGGGTGGTTGATCCGAAGAACACTTCGCAAGTGAAGAACTACGGCGAATGGGGCCGAGTCGAGCTGACTACGCTTACGAAGGAATTCTTCATGCCGCGATTTTTGGAACGGGACGAGGCCATGCGGCGCGCGCCGCAGGCGCCTTACGCCTGGGACGGCGTGGGCGACGTGCGTCCATTCGGTGCGCTGGAGAAACAGATCGTCGAGGGTGTGTACTGAGAGGCTTTCGGCTTCGCCTGAGTTGAGATAGATTAAGTCGTTTATGAACGTGCCTCACCTGCCTGCTCTTCGCCTGGGAAAAGTCTACGAGAGCCTGGACAAGATTCATGTCAAAGATCACCGATCCGGCGAGGAAAAGGCCACGGTCAGCCTGGTCCACGCGGGCGTGATTCGGAAGGACTTGCACCGGGTCGGTGAATCGCAGGCGGCGCTAAAAAAGCTGACGGTCCGGGAACTGCTCGACATCTCCGCCAAGGCCGGGGAGCATTTTCTGCAGGGAACACTCCCGCTCGGTAATCACGGGCACACGCAATCGGCAAAAGATTATATCGAAACACTGTCCACGACCAGCGGTCTGCCCCACGTGATGATCCGGCGTAATATGAAGAAGATTCATCACGCGCTGACGAATCTAAAGACGGTGCTCAATGGGCTGACGCGCGGGCTGGATATGGCGGTGATCGATCGCGGTTGGGGCGAGCAGCACGGGACAAAGGTCAGTTACCATGCGACGACGCAGGCGCTGGGGTTGGTGATGCCAAGTAACTCACCGGCGGTGAACTCGCTTTGGCTGCCGGCCATTGCGCTGAAGACGCCAGTGATCATCAAACCGGGACGCGATGAGCCCTGGACACCGTATCGACTCATTCAGGCTTTTATCGCCGCCGGATGTCCGGCAGAGGCATTTGGCTTTTATCCGACGGACCACGAGGGTTCCGCGGCCATCCTGAAATTGTGTGGGCGGGCGCTATTGTTTGGCGATCGCAGCACGACCCATGAGTATGCGAACAATCCGGCGATCGAACTGCATGGACCGGGGTACAGCAAAATCCTGATTGGTGAAGACCAGATCGAGCACTGGCAGGACTTCCTGGACGTGATGGTATCGAGCATCTCGGATAACGGCGGGCGTTCGTGCATCAACGCGAGCGCGGTCGTCGTGCCGAAGTACGCAGCGAAGATCGCGGATGCGCTGGCACACCGCCTCGGGCCGGTTGCCCCGACGAAAGCGGATGATGAACACGCTCGGCTGTCCGGATTTGCCAACCACAAGATGGCAGATCATATCGACGAGGCGATCGAGGAAGGGTTGAAGACGCCCGGCGCAGTGGATGTGGCGGCCAAGTATCGCCACGGCCCACGCAAGGTGGCGCTGGACGGGGGTGTTTACCTGCGGCCCACGATCGTAAAGTGCGACTCATTTGCGCATCCGCTGGCGAATCGCGAGTATTTATTTCCCTACGCGAGCGTGGTGGAGGTGCCGCAGGCGGAAATGCTGAAGCAAATCGGGCCATCACTGGCGGTTACCGCGATTACGAAAGACCCGGCGTTCACGGAGCAACTACTGGCGTCGCCTTTAATTGAACGGCTGAACCTCGGGCCGACGTCAACCATGACAATTTCGTGGGACCAGCCGCACGAAGGGAATATGTTCGAGTTCCTGTACAAGCGGCGGGCGATCGAGCGGGGATGGTAAGGACACGGTCGGTCAGGGTTTCGCGGCGTCGAAGATATTGATGCTCCAGAGGGGTTTGCGGCTGAGCATCAAGAGCCGGCGCTGCGAATCCCAGTCAGGTGGATGCCAGCAACTAAGTGTGCCGTCGGAAGCCAGCGCCAAATACTCTTCGTAAACGGTAGTCAGCCCAACCCAATCAGAATGTTCACTGGCTCTGGCAAAATCCTGGTACGATACAGTGCCAAAGGGATTGTACCTCATCACATCGTCCCTCCAGAGACTGCCGTCCTGTTTCAACGCGACTGTGAAATAGTTGGCTGAACGAACGGTCCGCCAGTCCATGGCCCCATTGATTTGAACGGGAGTCGTGTTGATTTGCGTCAGGGTTTCCGGTTTGCCACGTGTGTAGGATTTTGACGCTTCAGCCGGACGAAGAGTCCACATCGATCCGTTAGTGCGAGTTACGAGGCTAAATCCGTTGTGCCACGACCCGTCCGCCACATCGGACAGTTCAATTTTCCACAGGGTTGGTTTCAATATTGTTTCCCCTTGATACGGGTGGGCTGATGCAATCCAGGTGTAGCCCCACCGCCAGACGCTCCCGTCGCGTTTGACAGCGATGGAAGCGGATTCACCTGCCATACAGGCGATCCAGTCGGAGTCCTGGCCGATTTGCTCGGGCTCAGTCGCGAGCCGTCTCGATTCTTCCCCCAACTCCCCATGATAGGTGCTTCCCCATCCCCACAAAGTGCCACCTTTCTTGAGTGCCAAAAAATGGCCAGTACCGGCGGTGACCGCAGTCCAATCGTTGTCAGATCCGATGCGTAAAAGGGTCGCAGTTATCCTGGAGTTTTTTTCGTTGCGTGTGAACAACCTCCACAGACTGCCGTCGGATTGAATGGCAACAGCTTCTCGAAAGGTTCCGGCTATGTCCACCCAGTTGGAGGTACCGATGAAGGTCCCGCTTTGCGGGAGGAAGAATAACGAATCTGGAACTATTTTGCGGGGTTCAAAATCCTTCGTCGTCCAGAGCCGGCAGTCGGGCAACAAGACATATACTTTGAAACCCCAGGGATCGGCAAAGATTTTGGCTCGGGCTTGCAGGCTTAGCCGCGCGGCGCCGTGACGAGGTTCCAGTGGCGAGAAAAGCTCCCAGGCGCGTTCGTAAGCGAACAAGGAAACGGAGTGAGCGATTAGGACGGTGCCGGCGAGCAGCATCAAATTGCACCGCCAGGTTCGCCAACCTTCGTGGATACGCTTGAAATTCCCGTAAGCCAGAAAGATCATGACCGTCGCGTACGCGGGTAAGCCGAGAATGTAAAGGAGCCCACTGTGGTGGAAGAGTGGATTAAAGATCATCGAAGTGGCAGCCACGAGAACCAGCGTGATGCCAATCGCATGAAGGGAGTTACGCGCGAGCGTCGACGCGAACAGCGACAGCAAGGCCAGCGAGAGTGATATGCCCATCCTCCACAGGAGGGCATTTTCGGGATCGTTCGAACTCATTTCATGACTCACCAGGCCAATCAAGTTTCCAAATTGTTCGAGCGTGAAAGGCACGATGGCACCAAAAAAATGCCCAGGAACATCACTATCAGGAACTTGATCCCAAATTGCCGCCGCCGTGACGACGGCAGGCACAATTGTCCATCCAGAGTGCCGAGCTTGCGCTCCTCGGCAATCGATACGGCCCCCGCTAACAGCGGGATCGTAAACCACAGCAGCCAAATCGCAGTGGAAAGCAATTCCAGCCGTTTCGACCCGGGCTGTGTGGGGTCATCACCAGTCAATTTTCGCAGTCCAATGTAAGTGATGTGGAGAACGACCAGGCCCGCACACGCGAGAAGATTTATGTGTTGCAAGTGAAGTTCCTTTAAAATCGATGCGCGCGATGGACTATGCCGTGCGGTCGATGGTCGTGGCCAAAACGCGGCGGGTACCATGCGCCAGAAGGGGATGGTCACCGTGCCTCCAGTCCACTGCGCGTCTTGAGCGTGGAGGAACAATCGCCACGCAACAAAGTAACCTGCTACCGAGTAAGCGAACATTCCACCACACCACACCCAGAGAAGCGCCGGTGCTTCTCGATTGTCCGGAGCGGCGTAGGACACCAGAAAAGTGATTAGGGTGGGCACAAGCAGAGTGATCCAAAATGACGCCGTCACCTGCCGAAATAACAGGCTCGTCCACAGTCCGCCCGAGAAGGCAGCGAGCGTGAAGAGTCCCGTGAACGCCAGGGCGTCGCCTAAATGATCATGCCATTCTATTGCATACGGCAGGGTCAACCCAAAGAGGCACATCACCAGGAACGCTGAAACCATCGCGGCGAATAGCACCCCGACCTTGGTCCACCAGATTCTACGGCGCGGCACGGGCTGGGCCATCAGATTAGAGAATGTGCCATGACTGAACTCCTGCCCGAACGACGATACGCCGAGCAACAGCATCGCCAACCCGAACGAGAGGAAAATCGCATTAACTGAACTCGACGGATCAGATGGATCCGCGAAGTGGACGACCCACGCCGTGGTGACTGGCAGCAGTAGGGCCCCCATCCATACGGGCAGTAACAACCGGCATTCTTTGTGTAAGAGAGATTTCATGACGCCATCTTGGCCAGGGTTCCGGAGGCGACAAAGATTTCCTCCAGGGAAAGCGACTCGCAACGCAGTTCTTCGGGATGGCGGGCGCGGAGCAGTTCGAGCAGTCTTTCGCTGTCGCCATTTGCCAGGATTTCAAGCTCGCGACCGGATTGGCGCAAACTCAGGCAGCCGGGTAACTCGATCGAAAGAGGTTGTGCGAAGCGGGCACGGATCTTTTTGAAACGGTTTCGCGCATCATCAGCTTCCATCGTGAGCAACTCGCGTCCTTGCTCAATGATGGTGAATTCGTCGATCAATCCCTCAAACTCGGAAATCAAATGCGTCGAGACGAAAACGGTCCTGCTGCCGGGATCGCCCGATTGGTACGCGCCGATCACGGTTTCGATGAACTCGCGGCGGACGATGGGGTCGAGTCCCGAAGTCGGTTCATCAAGCACCAGAAGTTCAGGCTCGGGGCAGATGGCCCCGATCAAAGCGAGTTGGGTTCGTTGCCCTTTGGACATCTGGCTGGCTTTCTGATCGGGCGGAAGTTGGAAGCGCTTGAGCAAGTCATTTTCGATGTCACGGTTCCATTTGGGACGGAACGAGGCCAGATAGTTTAAAGTGTCGCGCACCGTCATCCACGGGTAGAAGGCGACAGCATCGGGCACGTAGGAAAGTCGCGATTTTACGGCAACTTCGTGCTGTTGAGGCGAAAGGCCGAAAACGCTGACGATGCCTGACGTGGGCCGCAAGAGGTTCAGCAGACACTTGATGGTCGTGGTTTTACCGGCGCCGTTTCGGCCAAAGAATCCGTAGCAGCGTCCGGGCTTGACGCTAAGGTTGAGTCCGTTGACCGCATCCAGTTTGCCGTAGCGGCGAGTGAGTGATTTTACCTCGATAGCAGAATCTTCATTTTTCATAGCACCTTAATTGTTCAATCACTTGCCGACCTTGTCTCCGGCGGCCTTGCGCTCGAAGAAATCCAACCGTTCCCGTACGAGCGCGAGGAACGCATCCCGATCCACCTGGAGGTGGTGCGCAGTGACGACCGCTTCGTCGATTTCCTTGAGCAGGAGCTTTTGCCGGATTTGTTTGGTGAACGGGGAATGGTTTTCCTTGAGAAAGCAACCCTTACCCGGGATCGTCTCGATGACCCCCTGGCTTTCCAATTCGGTATAAGCCTTCGCGATGGTGTTGCGATTGACGCGCAATTCTTCAGCCAGCGGGCGGATGGAAGGGAGGGGATCGCCGGGGCGGAGAGCGCCAGAGGCGGCGGCATAACGGATCTGATCGACCAGTTGCAGATAGACCGGTTTGCCGGATTTGAAATCTGTTTGGAAAATCATGGATATGGTAGCTGTCATGTGACAGTAGGACAGTTGCTGGTGGATGTCAACGTCTTTTTTAGGTTGGCTGGTGATGGGTAGTTTTGCCCGGCCTTGGGGACAAAAAATATGCTGGCGATGGTGGAACAACGGGATAAGACTTTTGGAGGCGAACCAAACGAAAGGCGTGACGACGCGACGAGTAATTGAATATCTTTACGCCCACGGCGCAGGGCCAATAGCCGTAGATCGTGATTGAACAATTGGCGCAGTAGCGCCGTCGAATTTGTTGCCGATGACATCCGATTCCGCGCATTTCCCACTTCCCCCGCTCGCGCCTTTCGACCACCAGCCGCGCACGCGGCTCGTTTTTGGCGTCAACAGCGTGGAGCGCACGGGTGAATTAGCGAAGGAGTTGGGGGCGAAAAAGGTACTGCTCGTGACGGATCCCGGCCTTGCTGCGGCTGGCCATGCCGATCGGGTGCATAAAATCCTGGCCGCTGCCGGTCTCAAAGTCTCGGTCTTCGACAAATCTCGTGAAAATCCAACGACCCGCTGTGTAGATGATTGTCTCGCCATCGCGAAAGCGGCGAATGTCGAATTGATTGTCGGGTTAGGTGGGGGGAGTTCGATGGACACGGCGAAAGGGTGCAATTTCCTGCTGACGAACGGTGGACGGATGCAGGACTACTGGGGCATCGGCAAGGCCAAAAAGCCGATGTTACCCCTGATCGCGATTCCGACTACGGCCGGGACCGGGAGTGAATGCCAATCGGCGGCGCTGATCGCGGACGAACAAACGCACCAGAAAATGGCCTGCCTGGATACCAAAGCAGCGGCCCGCATTGCGATTCTCGATCCCACACTGACGCTTTCGATGCCGGCGACGGTGACCGCGCACACAGGCATTGATGCGATTTCGCACGCGATTGAGTCAGCGGTCACTAAAAAGCGCAACCCGCTTTCGTTGATGTATTCGCACGAAGCGGTGAAGCTGCTGGTCCCGGGTTTGCCGCGTGTCCTGAAAAGCCCCAAAGATGTGGAAGGACGCGGACGGATGTTGCTGGGGGCGGCGCTGGCAGGGTTGGCGATTGAGAACAGCATGCTGGGGGCGGCGCACTCAGCGGCCAATCCACTGACGGCGCATTACGGGGTGGTACATGGCGAGGCTGTAGGGATTATGCTGCCGGCGGTGGTGCGCTTCAACGCGGCGGATAAAACGGCACTGCGGGCCTATGCGGAACTGGCGTCCACGCTGGAATTGGCCCGGGTGCGCGATGGTGAAAAATCCGCACTGGAGGCGTTGATCGCACGGCTCGACTCGTTATTGAATTTGGCCCGGGTTCCACGGTCGCTGGCGGATTGCCGCGTCGAACCATCCAAGGTCAAATTGCTGGCCGAGGAAGCCGCCGGGCAGTGGACGGCGGCGTTCAATCCGCGTCCGGTGAAGGTGGAGGATTTCGTGGCGATGTACGAAGCGGCGTTTGAACAGCGCAGCGACGGCGACATGGTGTAGCCGATCCCGCCGTCAGGGTTTCCGGTTCAACTCGCGTAGCAATCGATACTTCAGAAACGTCTCCCGGGCGCAAAAATTGGCGATGCGCAATCCCTGCGGGCCATCGAGGAAGCCACGCCGAATAATGTAGCCGCGCAACCAACGGAAGAACGCGTGCGACCACGGATCGAATGCGCCGGCAGTGCGACCCGCCTCGTGTTCGGTTTCGGCCCAGAGGCGGGCATATTTTTGACAGCGGGCCAGGTGATCATCGGCATTCTTGAACGAGTGATGGTAGATCTCACCACTCAAGGGCTGCACTTCGCCGCTGGAGAGCTCCAATCGCTCGTGGACTTTTCCGCCGGCAAAACGTGCTTTTTCCCGGCGGAACAGGCGTGTCAAGCGGTCGGGATACCAGTCGCCGTGACGAATCCAGCGGCCCTCGTAGAGGACGCACCGGGGCATGCTGAACCCGCTGAGGATATTCGTGATGGGGGTTTGCCGGAGCGAACTGATTTCGTTGCGCAACAGGGGAGATAATTCCTCGTCGGCATCGATGCTGAAGATCCATTCCTGGGTAGCCAGTGACAGCGCCTTATTTTTTTGACCGACGTAGCCGAGCCAGTCCTGATGCTCGAAGCGCGCGCCGGCTTCGCGGGCGATTTTCTCCGTCGCGTCCTTGCTGCCGGAGTCCACGACAATGATTTCATCCGCCAGGTCCGCGAAACTTTTCAGGCAGCGCGGGAGGTTTTCCTCCTCGTTCAAAGTGATGAGGCAAAAGGAAAGTTTCATGATCGCTTTTCCTTCGCCGCCAGTTCAAGGACGGCCAGCGTTTCGGTCACGTTCCGTTCCAGGCTGAGTGCGGGCACGTTCGGCATGGAGGACTGATGCCTGCGAGACCACCAATAACCAATGGCGTGGGCGACCTGATCGATATCGCCCGGGCTGGGAACAACCGTGCCATTGACCCGTTCTTCGAGAAGCTCGCTGGCGCCATTCTGGGCCGAGGTAATCACCGGCAGGCCCGCTGCGAGCGCTTCAAAGACAATATTAGCAGAGGGTTCGTAAATGGGCAGAAACACCATCAAGTCGGCCGCGGCATATACATTTTCCACGTCAGGCAGGGAACCCGCGAAGATGACGTTGTCCGGGGCACCAGCCGGTCGTGCGCCTTTGCCGACGACCAGGAGTTTAATTTTTTCGCGCGGAAAATCGGAACGGTCTTCCGAATTTGAGGGGGCAGGCGCGTCTGCTGGCCCGATAGCGGTTTGCAGCTGCGCCTGGACATTTCGACTGGCCTCCTGGAATTCACGGATACCGCGACCCAACCCCTGTGCGAACATGGAAATGGTGTTCGCCGAACGGAGCATGCCCATGACCTTCAAGAGATATTTCAATCCTTTGCGCTCCCAACCGGAACCGACAAACAGCAGGAGGAATTCATCCGATTTGACGCCAAAGCGGGCGCGCGTTTCGGTGCGATTCCCGCCCTGGAAGCGCATTACATCCACACCATTGCGAACCAGGTGAATGCGGTCCGAGGGGAACGGGAAATGTTGGAGAATTTCGCGCTTCACCATTTCGGAGTTGACGATGACGCGGCCGGTGTTGGCTGGATTGAACGCTTCCGCCTCCAACTGGCACATTGTCCGATGGAACGCGCCATGGCCGATGAACGGTCTTTTCCACCACGGCGCAAATTCGCGGCGCCGTTGCAGCCAGACGCGATGCACTCCGTCGCCCGCGCGATAGACGTCCTGGCGTAACGTGCGTTCCAGGCTGAACACGCAATCGAATTTGTCCCTGGCGACTTCGGCGCGTACGGTCTCGGCAAAGGCCCGGGGCCGTTGCGCGCGGGTCCCGGAAACCGGTACCGGGTGGAGCGTGATCCGCGGGGGAGCACTCTCCCACGCCTCGGCGTACAGGTGAACGTCGTGACCGGCATCCACCAGCGATGCCATGAGGCGCTGGAGATACAATTCAGCGCCGCCTGTGGCGGCAAATCGGCGTCGGATTAACGCGAGTTTCATCAGGACGGCAACGGTCAGCCGTTGGAGCGTGC
>Ga0134121_10005053_pt1 | contig 10750 bp, 9 predicted proteins | sample KB301_FD_96463 | JGI IMG/M metagenome (GOLD analysis project Ga0134121, IMG submission 96463) | Terrestrial soil microbial communities without Nitrogen fertilizer from Kellogg Biological Station, Michigan, USA - KB3-0-1 | ecosystem: Environmental > Terrestrial > Soil > Unclassified ...
TCCGCCGGTACCACCGGTCTCCAAAAGGGCGTCGCGCTATCCCACGCCGCGGTCCTGCGCCAATTGAGTCATCTCGTCGAAACAATAAAAATCACCACGGCTGATCGGGTCTATAGCTGGTTGCCGCTGTATCACGACATGGGCTTGATCGCCTGCTTTGTCATGCCCATGGTCTGCCACCTTCCTGTCATCATGCAGTCGCCCTCCGAATGGGTGCTTCGGCCCGACACCATGCTAAAGCTGATCTCCGGGCACAAATCCACCTTGGCCTGGCTGCCAAATTTTGCCTTCCAGTTCGTTCCCAGGCGAACTTCATCAGCTTCCCTCCCCGAATGTGATTTGTCCTCTCTGCGTGCCCTCGTCAATTGTTCCGAGCCAGTCAGAACCGAGAGCATGAACGAGTTTTATGACGCTTTCGCGCCGCAAGGTCTCCGGCGCGAAACCCTGCAAACCTCCTATGCCATGGCCGAAAATGTTTTTGCCGTTTCGCAATCGGGCCCGAACCCGCCGCTTCAGATTTACGCGGATGGCCAGCGCTTCCGCAGCGATCATTTCATTAGCGAAGTGTCGCCCGACGCCCAAGGTGCCATTTCGTTCACATCGTCAGGCCGTCTGCTGCCGCAAAACCAGGCTCGTATCGTTTCCGAATCACGCGAGGTACTTCCTCCCCTTCGCGTCGGCGAGATTCTGATTCACAGCGATTCCCTGTTCGACGGCTACTACCATCGCCCCGACCTGACCGCGAAAGTCCTCATTGACGGTTGGTATCACACTGGCGACCTCGGTTTTTTTCACCAAGACGAACTCTTCGTCGTCGGACGCCAGAAAGACCTGCTGATCATTGGCGGCGAAAATATTTATCCCCAGGACGTCGAAGAAATTGTCTGTGCGCATTCAGCGATTCACGATGGCCGTGCCGTGGCACTGGGAATCTTCAATCCCGCTCTCGGTACGCAGGATCTTGCGGTAGTTGCCGAGGTACAACAACAGCAACTCCTCGAAAATCGCACGCATATCGAGCGCGAGATCCGTGCGGCAATCCTGGCGGATCTCGGCGTCGCCGTTCGCTTCCTGTTTCTCAAGCCGCCCAAGTGGATCGTGAAAAGCACGGCGGGCAAACCCGCTCGCTCAACCACCCGCGAAAAACTGCTGCAGGAACATCCCAATCTGCAGAGCTGAATCGCGCGCTGTTCTTGAAAACCCTCCGTTGCGACAGAAGTCACGTAACTTCGGCTCAGGTTTTATCGTGTAAGGCCGGAGCGCCTGTTTCCCGCGTGATATACTCCGCCGCGTTTTTGCAAAGAGGACCTATGAAGACGAAATTCCTGGCTCTTTCTCTTCTCGTTTTGTCCAGCTCCGTCGCAGCGCAAACCATCGCCATCCGCGCCGGAAACGTGATCGATACCGCCAAGGGCACGATCGCGAAAGATCAGATCATTCTCGTCGAAGACGGCAAGATCAAATCCATCGGTTCCGGAACCGCCGTGCCAGCCAGCGCGCAAGTGATCGATCTCTCCAGCGAATGGGTTGGCCCCGGACTGATGGATGCACACACCCACGTCACCCTCGCCGAAGTGCCCGGCAAAGCACCATTCGAAGCCGCTTACCTGCAACAAAGTTCCGCGTTTCGCGCCCTTCGCGGCCTCCGTAACTCGCAAGACCTCTTGCGCGCCGGATTCACCACCCTGCGCGAAGTCGGCAACGAAGCCAACTACGCTTGCGCCGACGTTCGCAAGGCGATCAACCAGGGCTGGTTTGATGGCCCGACCATACAGTGCGCCGGAAAAATCATTGGCCCCTTCGGCGGCCAGTCTGGCGGCTACTCACCGGAGCAAGGCCCCTTCTGGCGCTGGGAATATCTCGATGCCGACACGCCGGACGAAATCCGCAAGGCCATTCACCAAGACATTTACTACGGCGCCGATGTCATCAAGCTGGCGGCCGATAACAGCGCCTATTTCTATTCCGAAAACGACATCCGCTCCGCTGTGCAGGAAGCCCACGCCGCCGGACGTCCCGTTGCCGTCCACGTTTATGGTGGACCGGCCGCCGACAACGTGATTCGCGGCGGCGCAGATTCCGTCGAGCATGGCTTTGCGCTCACCGATGATCAATTGAAGTTGATGAAAGAAAAAGGCACGTTCCTCGTGGGCACTGATTTCCCCGAGGCCCACCTTGCCAAGCTCAGCCCTTCCAATGACGTGCTCAAGGATCCTCACCGCTTGGCTGCGGATATCATCGACCGCCTGCGTCGCGCCAACAAAATCGGCGTCAAAATCGCTTTCGGCTCCGATACCGTGACCGACATACCCAACCGCACACGTGCCGATATGATGCTCGACTACCTCGCCGTTTTTCGCGCCGCCGGCGTAACTCCCACGCAGATGCTCCGCTATCTCACCACCGGCCCCGCCGAACTCCTGCGCCTCGACAAACAGCGCGGCGCCATCGCGCCCGGTCTCGCCGCCGACATTATCGCCATGCCCGCGAATCCCCTCGACGACACCGAAGCGCTCCGCAAAGTCGACTTCGTCATGAAGGATGGCAAAGTCGTCCGCAGTCCAAAGTAACCCGAGCCATCATTCGGGATAACAGCAACGTGCCGGCGGAATTCAGCCAGAAAAGGAACAGAGATCGCAACGAGGCTAACTTAATGGGTCTCCCAATCGAGAGCATAGATTTCCTGGATGCTGGCGTCGCGGACCAGCAGCGGAGATTCATCCGGTGCAATGCCGCTCCAGTTTCCGAACGCTCCTCCGGCCGCCTGAAATCCCTTTAAGCTGCAGATGCGTTCCAGTTTACGGTCCGAGATTTGCACTCGGTAGTACCCCTCTTCATTGTCGACCATGCCGTTGAAATAGATATAGCGTCCGTCGCGAGACCATGTCGGATAGGCTACGAAAATCTTCGCGAGCTCCGTCCATTTCTGTGTGGTGAGATCAAAAAGCATAAGTTTCAGAGAGTCCAGCGGAATGGCCGCGATGTACCCTCCCTTGGGAGACCAGCGCGGAGAATACAGGCCGTCGGAGCCCGGCAACTTCGAGGCGCTTCGTGTCTTCAGATCGAGGACATAGACCGCGGACCCTTGATTGTTCAGCGAATTCTCTCCAAAGACCAGCGACTTGCCGTCCGGCGACCAACCGGGGTCCGCCAGATTCGTTCCACTGCGATAGAGCAGTTCGGGCGCGCCCCCTGCGGCCCCAACCGCATAGATTTGCCACGGTTCGCCGGGCGGATGCCCGAAGAACGCGATCTGCTTGTCGTCGGGGGACCATTTCGGAAGATAAGCCAGCATCGGCGCGATCACCAGTTGAAGTTTTTCCGCTCCGTCGACCCTGCTGCGCCACATCGTGCCATCGGTGCCGTCGTTGTAGGCGACCCATTCTCCGTCACTCGAAAAATCTAGTCCCATTGCGGAGATGCCCGAAAGATACGGAGCGAAGTGCCCGGATTTCGCGTCGTAACGTACCAACTCTCCGCGCGGTTGCCAGCCTTGTACAAAAAGCTTCTTGCCATCGCGGCTCGGCACAGGCGCCCCGACGTTCATTGGTCCGGTCGTCAGTTGCGTGGGCTCGCGAGAGGTCGCGCGCAATAAGCCGGCGCGTTCGCGCAGCGACCAAATGCTTGCGATTCCGTCGCGAACCGCTTGAAAAACGAAGTACCTTCCGTCCGGCGTCCAGTTGCCGCAGCATTCGTTGGGTGGGCTGTTCCATCCCGCGAACAGCGGATGAAGATTGCTGCCGTTTGCGGAAACTTGCCAGATGGAACGCCCGTTGGTTTGAGGATCGTTCAGCGTGAAACGCAAAGTCGATCCGTCGGGCGACCAGCGAAGCTCGCTCGCTGTTCCAGATAACGTCAAGAGTTGGCGTGCTTCGCTCGCGTCGCTCCTCGCCAGAAATATCGCATTCGCTTTCCCAAAGGCGATCTTCTCGCCATCCGGCGACCATGCTCCTCCGTGACCCGCCAGCTCCCCTAATCGGCGAGGCGTTCCGCCAAGCACCGGTACGGACCAGAGCGGGCCGTCAAGAGAAGTGCCCCGCGCCGTATTCATCAGCAACGCACTACGATCCGGAGAGATATCGAAGATATTCGCAAAGCCCGTGTCCTGCAATGAGGTCACGATGGGATAGGTCTCGCCACCGTTCACCGAAGTTTGCGAAAGATGTGATTGGTTCTCGATGAAATAGAGTCGCGAGCCGTCCGTCACCACGTCCACTTTCGGTCGATTCGTGTTGCTGAGCTGAACGCTTCGCAATAGGCGGGGTGGTTCCACCGGACGCGTCAGAACAAAAGCAAGAATTGCCGCGATGGCGATCAGCGCCCCGCCTGCTGCCACGGCCCACGTGTACGATCGCTTGCGTGCAGGCGTTTCTGTATCCGCGTCAGGTGTGCTCGGTAGCGCCGGGAATCTTCCGGACTTGCTCAATTCCGTGTCGCGCCGCAACCGTTTGAGGTCGGCGCGGAGTTCGGTGGCAGTCTGGTAGCGCAGGTCGCGTTCTTTTTCGAGCGTCTTGGCCAAAATGGATTCGCACGCCAGGGGCAGGCGCGCATTCAATTTTGTCGCGGGAACCGGCGTGGAATGCAGAATGCTGTCGAAGATCAATGCGGGAACCACACCTGAGAATGGCAGCACCCCGGTAGCCATTTCGTAGAGCGACACGCCCAGCGAAAACAAATCCGTGCGTGCATCCAGGTCTTCCCCGCGGACTTGTTCCGGCGACATGTACGCGACCGTGCCCATGGAGCTACCCGTGCGCGTCTGCAATTCATCATCCAGAAAATACGTTTGCGTTGGAATCGAAGATTCGCTCACCGAACTCGTCGCAGGCTGCCGGTATGCCGTAAGTTTCGCCAGCCCGAAATCCAGTATTTTCGCGGGCCCACGCTCGACCAGAAAGATATTTGCCGGCTTGATGTCGCGGTGGAAGATGCCCTTCGCATGGGCTGCTTCCAGGCCCTCTGTAATTTGCACGGCGATGTCCAGAAGCTCCGATGTCGGCAGGGATTTTTTCGAGATACGCTGCTTGAGCGTCTGGCCCTCAAGCAACTCCATGGCGATAAACGGCCGCCCTTCGAATTCTCCGATATCGTAAATGGTGCAGATGCTGGGATGGTTCAGCGAGGATGCTGCGCGCGCTTCACGCCGGAATCGCTCGATGGCCTGCGGGTCTTGGGATATGTCTTCCGGGAGGAATTTCAAGGCCACATTTCGGCCCAGCCGCGTGTCTTCCGCCTTATAGACTACCCCCATGCCTCCGCCGCCAAGCTTCTCGAGCACGGTATAGTGGGAGATGGTCCGACCGACAATTGACGAAGAGTCCGACACTCGTGATGGAGTCTACCCCAGCACCTTAGTGCAGGCAAACACGTGAGTATACTCTTGCGCCGCGCAGCTGACTCCTGTTCGACTATTCCACCAGCGCCTGACTCCGGCCGATCGATGCTACAAAGCGTTGTTCCCGGTGGTGATTACTTTGATGCTAGGCTCTCTGGCAGTCGAGCGACTAACGAGAAGCGCGAAGGGACTCAGGAGCTATGAAACGTAACCTTTCGATCGCCGCTGTCCTGTTGTCGATGTGTTTTTTGGCCTTTTCCCAGCCACGTGCAGCCCCCGAATTCAATTCGTCGAATCCCGCGGCTGACCCAAGCGAACCAGAGTCGAAAATCCTCGCGGTTCTCGAGGCAATGGTCAAGTCGCGTCAAACGTATCTGAGCGTTCCCGTCAAAGATGGCAGGGCGCTACGGCTGCTCACCGAGGCAACGGGCGCTAAAAATGTAGTCGAAATCGGCACCTCCACGGGCTATTCGGGCCTCTGGCTTTGCCTGGCGCTGCAGAAGACGAACGGTCGCTTGACCACTTTCGAGATCGATCACCAAAGGGCTTCGATGGCACGCGAGCATTTCCAGCAAGCTGGTGTGGAGAAGATGGTCACCGTCATTGAAGGTGACGCTCATGAGCAAGTGGCGAAGCTGAAAGGACCAATCGACATCGCCTTCATCGATGCTGACAAGGGCGGCTACGTCGACTATCTGAACCGTCTGCTGCCACTCGTTAAACCGGGCGGATTGATCCTCGCGCACAATGTGGACATGGTTCCCGACTACGTTAAGGCCGTAACAACCAGTGGGGATCTGGAAACGATCTTCTATATGGAGGGCGGCGGGCTGAGTGTGACTCTCAAGAAGCGTTGAGCAGCAGCCAAACGACAGCTCGAAGCCCTGTCGCTTACGGCCTGTCCTGCCAAGTTTCCAGTGCGTAACCATTTTCCCGAGTTCCTGAGATAAGCTTCTGTGCGAAATCCCATGGCCAACGAATCGAGCAGTCGCTCACTCGAGCTAACCGCCTGGATGCTGCCGCACCGGTCGCGCCTGGTAACCACGCTCTGGTGGATCATGTTGTTGTCTTCCGTAGCGATCGGCGCGTATTCGACGCGCTACTTCCTGGGTCTGCCCAGTGATGAGCACTTCTCTCGCTACATTCTACCGCTGCGCCTTCACATTGCCGGCGGCATTGGCGCCCTTCTGACGGGCCCGTGGCAGTTTTCCGAAAAACTGCGGGCGCGAGCGCTTCACCTGCACCGTTGGCTGGGGCGGTTTTACTTGCTGGAAGTTGCTCTTGGGTCAGTCGCAGGGTTTCGTTATGGCAACGGTTTCCGAGCAGGGCTGGGCTACTCACCTGGGCTTCGGAATGCTGGCCGTTCTGTGGTTTTTTACGGGCCTGCAAGCGTACCGGATGGTGCGAGCCGGAAACATCGTGGCGCACCGCCAGTGGATGATCCGCAACTTCGCGCTGACTCTGGCCGCGGTGACGCTCCGCATTTACCTGCCCCTTATGCTCTTGGTGTTGCATTGGTCTTTCCGATCGTCGTATATCACCGTGTCATGGGTCTGCTGGATTCCGAATTTGCTGATTGCGGAATGGATGGTGCGGCGGCCGGCAAGGAGTCAAGAGGGAGCCAGGGCCGCCTTCGCCCGGAATTAGTGGTCTCCCTTGCGCCATATCGGTGAGCGTTATCCCCGCCAGTCCTTCTCTACGCCCGCGCATCTAAACTCAGGAGGTCACTATGATAGCCGTCGTCGGCACCTTCAAATCGCGGTCGGCAGCCGAGCGCAGCGTCACCGAGCTGGCCCCATTACAAATTCCACACGACAGAATCAATATCCTTACGCCGGAAGCCAAGGATAAGGAACTCGCTGCCGTTCCGACCGTAGCGGGCGAACAGCCTGGCATGGGTAAGGCAATGGGAGCCGTTGTCGGCGGAGCCATGGGCATAGCCGGAGGAGCTGGGTTGGCCCCGGCGATTGCCGGCTTCTTGATTCCCGGTGTGGGCCCCGTCCTGGGTATTGGCATCCTGGCCGGCACACTGTTGGGTGCGATTGGCGCCGTTGGTGGCAGTGCGGTCGGTGCTGCACTCGAAAGTGAAGTCTTCAAAGGACTCCCTGAAGACGAACTCTTCATTTACGAAGATGCGCTACGCAAGGGCCGCACAGTCGTAGTGCTCATGGCCGAAGATGACGAGGCAGATGCTGTTCGCGGAGCTCTCGAGTTGGCTGGCGCGGAAACCGTCGATCGCGCCAGAGAAATGTGGTGGCTCGGTCTTCGCGATGTCGAGAAGGAGAAATACACTGCCGATGGTTCGAATTTTGAACGTGACGAGCGCGATTTTCGCTCCGGATTCGAGGCTGCATTGCAATTGCGGAATCGCAAGCGCTCTTGGGATGATTCCTGTCAGGAACTAACGGCACGTGATGCCCGGGTTGAAAAAGAGGCTTTTCGACGTGGCTACGAACGCGGCCTGCAGTATCTAGAGGCGTTCCGGAAGCACGCCCAGCCTACATCATAGGCAACCGGGTCACCTCTACAATTCCACGATACAGCCATTTGAGGCAACCTGTCCGGCAACCGGTGCTGGTCTGACCGTGTTCGCGGTGCATCGCTGCGCTTCTAGCTTGACCCCGCGCGCAACGGCAAGGCGAACCCCATGGTCCGTGGGCTAGGGCCCTTGCCGACCAGCACTTTTCCTTTGGCGGATGCACCGGGATATTTTGTAACCTCTGCCGGCCGGCGGTAGTACTACCGAACAGAGAGTGGTGCATGGAACTTCTGGAACGCTTCGCGGCCGGGGATCTGGAAGCCTTCGAGACGCTGTTTCGCCTGCACCAGAAGGAAGTCTACGGCTGGATCGTTCACATCGTTCGTGACTCCGGCATCGCCGAGGACCTCACGGTGGAAACGTTTTGGCGCATTTATCGTTCACGGGCGCGCTTCGATCCGCACGGCAATTTCAACGGGTGGGCGCGGCGCATCGCCACCAATGCCGCGCTCGATCATTTGCGCCGCTCTCGCAACGAAACAGAGTTACCCGAAGAACTTCCCGCTGCTCCGCAGCCCGATCCCGCGATCGCCAGCGAAACTCGGCTTTGTGTGCGCAATGCGTTCGAGGCTCTGCCCGCGAAATACCGGCTGGTGGCCGTTTTGGCGCTGATCGAAGAGGAGCCCTACGAAAACATCGCGGCCGCTGCGGGAATTTCTGTCGCCCTGGTGAAGGTACGGGTTTTTCGCGCCGTTCGCATGCTGCGCAAGCGGCTGGCGGCGCTGAATTTTTCGGGAGGCACAAAGTTGTGAGCGACGTGAATGAAAAGGAATTGCGCGAACTGCTGAGGCGATCGATCGCTCCCGTAGAAAATCCGGAGCTCGAACACGATCTGTGGCCGCGCATGCTTCAGCGACTCGATCAGCAACCAATTGCACGCATCCCGTGGTTCGACTGGGTGCTGGCTGCCTTGCTCGGAGCTGTGTGCTTGTTCTTTCCCGGCATGATTCCTGCGCTGCTGTATCACTTTTGAGGAGGCTTCACCATGAACCGTCATCCGTATCTTCGTGCGTATATGGCGGGCATCTTCGTGCCAACACTGGTCGTGCTCGTTGGCGTCACGGTATTCACCATTGCGCGATACGAATACCACTTTTCCGTTCCGGTCGAACGACTGATGATCTTCCCGATGGCTATCGTTCCGAATTTGTGGGGCTTGTGGAACATGCTGTTTGTCGCCTCGCACCCGCGTACGCATCTTTCCATCGGATTTCACGGCGCGCTGTTGCCGCTGCTGCTGGCACCCCTGGGGCTCTTGCTGATGCATGCGCTCGACTTTCAGATCCCACAGTTCCTGTCGATCCTGCCAGTGCTTGGCGTCGTCGCGTTTGTTGCGTACTACCTGGTCTGGAAATACGTGGTCAGTTTCCTGAACGGCGTTCTAGGCATCGCGTGATGCAGGCGTCGTCAGGGCTTCACGGGCGCGGGAGCCGGGGTGGGCGCCGGGCTCGTCCCGAAGTCGACTTTGGGCGCCTGGCGCGAGCCTTCGTCGGTCTTGAAATAGGCGTCGTTGCGCGTGAAACCTGCCATGCTGGCGATCAAGCTGTTCGGAAACAGCGAGATGTAGGTGTCGTAGTCCTGCACGGTTTCGTTGTAACGCCGCCGCTCGACCGCAATGCGGTTCTCCGTGCCGGCGAGTTCATCCTGCAGGCGTAGAAAATTTTCGTTGGACTTGAGCTGCGGGTAATTTTCCACGATAGCGAGCAAACGGCCCAATGCTCCGTCGAGCTGACCGTTCGCGGCGATTTTCTGTTGCGGCGTGCTGGCGCCGAGCAACGCCGAACGCGCGCGGGCGATTTCGCCAAAAACGGCCTGTTCCTGGGCGGCGTAACCTTTCACCGTTTGCACCAGGTTGGGAATCAAATCAGCGCGTCGTTGCAACACCACATCCACCTGCGCCCACGCGGCGTTGAGCGCTTCCCGCTTGACCGCCATCTGATTTCTGCGGCCGACATACATGCTGCCGAACAGCAGCGCTACCACCACCACGATAACAACCAACAACAGTAAGCCTTTTTTCATATGTGCCTCGATCGTCGAGCTACGAAGTCGCCCCTTTGATCCGTTGCCACTCGCTCTTGGGAACGTGATGTTCGAGCGCGAGAATTATTTTTTCCAGAGCCGCCAGATAAGCATCGTACGCGGCGTTCAGATCGCCTCCGAGAGTTCCCTTCTCTCGCAGCTCGAGCCCGACAGCCAGCGCCTTGGGGCTCGCGCCCGTGAGCGCAGTGATCTCCGGAAAAAGTTCGCGCACGGAAGATGCCGGAGTCTTGTGCAGGGCAATGAGCGAGTGGCGAATCAGAGTCACCACTCCGGAATGCGACTTTGCGAGCACGGCTTCCAGAGTTTTTGTGTCAGTGGGAGTTTGCACATATTGCTGGCGCAACTTTAGCAATAGAGTGCGCAATTCGTGCTCCACCTGAATGCGGTGCAGATTCATGGGCACAACGATGTCGGCCATCAGATCGGTACCGAATAGGATCTTGTGGCTCTTTTTGATGTCCATTAGCTCGATGGCAAAAACGTCCGCGGCATGGCGAAGTTCCTCGGCGGTGAAGAACAACGGAGAGGGTTGTTTTTCCGTGGAGGTCCACCAACGCGCGACCGGGGAAACTTGAGCGAGCTGCTTCACCGTGAGCGCGCGCAGGGTGCAGAGAATGTTCTGGTCGGAGTGGCCTTGCTGGAAATCGCCGCGCGCGGCCGAGCCGTAGAGAACTACGGACTCCAGCTCGGTGGTGGCGGATTGCAGCCGCTTGACCAACTCCGCGAGTTTGTCGTCCATGGATGCCATTATTTCTGGTCCATCACCAGCTGCCCGAAGCTCCCCCGCCACCGCTGCATCCGCCGCCAAATCCGCCGAAGCCACCGCCGCCGGA
>Ga0134121_10005054_pt1 | contig 10749 bp, 10 predicted proteins | sample KB301_FD_96463 | JGI IMG/M metagenome (GOLD analysis project Ga0134121, IMG submission 96463) | Terrestrial soil microbial communities without Nitrogen fertilizer from Kellogg Biological Station, Michigan, USA - KB3-0-1 | ecosystem: Environmental > Terrestrial > Soil > Unclassified ...
GAAGGATTTAGCATCGCAGTCGGATTAAAAACGCTTTTCACGCTTCCCATCACGTCGAGATCCGTATCGTTAAAGATAAGACCCATGAATTCTTTCTTCTCGATGCCGATGCCGTGTTCACCGCTGAGTGCTCCGCCAGCGTCGACACACACTCGCATGAGTTCCTCGCTCAGTTTGTGGATTCGCTCCACCTGATCGGGATATCGGCTGTCGAAAAGAATCAGCGGATGCAGATTTCCATCGCCGGCATGAAACACGTTAGCCACTGCGAGTCCATGAAGTTCGGAAAGCCGATCCACTTCGAGCAGGACATCGGGCAGTCGAGTACGCGGAATCACGGCGTCCATCACGACCGTGTCCGGACTGATCCGGCCCATAGCGCCAAATGCTCCCTTGCGGCCAAGCCACAATTGCGCGCGCTCCTGATCGTTCTTCGCGACACGAACTTCGTAGGCATGATTCTTCCGGCAGATATCGGATATCGCCGCGGACATTTCCTCGATGCCGTCCTGAAATCCATCAAGTTCAATCAGCAGCGCGGCTCGCGCATCGAGCGGATAGCCGGCCTTGAAAACCGAAGCTTCCACGGCATGAATGGTCTTGTCGTCGACGAACTCGAGGGCGGCGGGCACGATTCCGGCCCCGATGATGTCCGACACCGTCTGGCTGCAGGCTTCGACAGTGTGATATGCGGCGAGCAATGTTTTCACGGCCTGAGGCTTCGGCAGCAGACGTATCGTGATCTCCGTCACGATGACGAAGGTGCCTTCCGAACCGACAATGCCGCCGACCAGATCCATGCCGATGCATTCGCCGGCCGGATTGCCCAGCCGCACAATGTCACCGTTCGCCAGAACGGCCTCGATTGCCAGAATGTGGTTCGTCGTCATGCCGTACTTCAGGCAATGCGGGCCGCCGGCATTTTCCGCCGCGTTCCCGCCGATCGTGCACGCCTGCTGGCTTGAAGGATCCGGCGCGTAATACAAACCGAGCGGTGCGGCCGCCTGGGTGATGTGCAAATTGACGACACCGGGTTGCACCACGGCGATGCGATTCTCCTGGTCGATGGAAAGAATGCGGTTCATCTTCTGCATCTCGATGATGATTCCGCCTTCGGCAGCCATGGCGCCGCCGCTCAACCCGGTTCCGGCGCCCCGCGGCAGGAATGGGATTCCGTATTCGCAGGCAATCTTCACGATGCCGGAAACGTGTTCGGTGGTTTGCGGAAAAACGACAGCGTCCGGCTTGTGTTTGAATAAGGCCAGGGCATCGCATTCGTAGACGAGGAGTTCGGTTTCGTCGGCGACGACGGCGTCCCTGCCGACAACGCGACGAAGCTTTTCGATGATTTCCGTGCGCACTATTTCGTTCGCTCTTTGACTGTTTCGATCAGTTGTTTCACCCGGTCCAGCTGGTCAAAATTCGGATTGGTCTTGACCAGCTTCTCCCAGCTTTGAATGGCTCCTTCGGGGTCTTTTTTCCCCTGAAGCAGGACATAACCATAATCAAAAAGAGCTTCAGGATGCGTGGGATTGATATCGAGCGTCCCCTTGAATGTCGCGAGAGATTCCTCGACGCGATCTGCCTGAAACAAAGCCTCGCCGAGATAGTTCCTCATTTCGATATTCTTCGGGTCTCCATCCACCGCTTGTTTGTACCATTTCACCGCCTCGTTAAAGTTTCCCTGCTCGGATTGCATGCCTCCCAGTTCGGTCAGAGCAGCGAGGTTTTTCGGGTCGCTCTTTACGGTTTCTTCGAGCTGCTTCAATCGAGCGGTATCGAGAGGCGGTGGTGCGGGATCGGAAGCGCCGGCATTTCCAGCGGCAGCCGAATCGGATCTTGGCCGGAGTATCGGCAGCGGCCTGGCGAGTTCCGGAGCCCGGTTGTGCATCCACGGATAAACAGCCGCAAACCCGACGCCCGCACCAACCAGCAGGAACGCAAGAGCAGCGCCCCGCGCGGTTCCTTTCATGCCCATTTCATTGCCCACCTGCGCTCACCATGGCTCTGGATGATACTACAGGAATCGGGATAACAGGGATTTGCAGGGCTCGCCCGGAATCAGCGCTCCGTGCCGTTCCGAGCGCATCAGATCAATGACAGTCATCCGGGAACCCACGGCAATCGGGCCCTCGATATGAACCGTCATAACCGAGGCAAGTTCGCGGTGTTGGCGCGTGATACGCCGTAGCGAATCTCCCGTCAGGTGGTCTGTGAGAGCGACGCGGACCCGCGGATTGCCTGCTTCGAATATCACAATACTGCCGTCCTCGTGACTGACGGCCCATCCACTGCGCAGGATAACGGCGCGGGCGGCGCCCAGAATCGAGCTGGTGAGGTCGTCGCGCCGGGCAGGCTCTAACGAAGGGGGAACGGCGTCTTTGTCGATGTTTTCCTGGTGAGGTGGATCACGCAGGTTTTGGTAGGCCTCGTTAATGACAGCCATCTGCGACGCCGCGCCCGGTCCCGGATTGCGATCCGGGTGATATCGCAGCGCCAGTTTGCGATACGCGTGCTGGATTTCCTCGGAGGACGAGTCCGGCTTGATTTGAAGAATGTCGTAGTATTTGCGCGCCATCATTCGCCTCCAAAATATCCGGAACGGTACGCGTCACGGACCGAAATGGAGCCTTTCAGTGTCAACTCCACAGCCTGCTCGGCGAGGGTAACCACGCCGGCCTCATGTGCGGCACGGCGTAATTCCGCCTCCGTCCCACTGGCACAGAGTTCGCGAATGCGTCCCTTGACATCAAGGAGTTCATAAAGGCCGGTTCGACCGTGGGTCCCGGTGAAATGACATGCCGGACAACCGGGACTCTGGCGCAGCCGGCCCTGATCCTGGTGCGAGATGCCAAGGCAGTCCAGATACACGCTGCGCGGGTAATCCGGCTCGAGGCAGCGCTTGCAGTTCAGACGGACCAGGCGTTGAGCGATCACGCCAAGAATGACGCCGGCCGCCATGGACCGTTCGATTCCCAGTTCGGAAAGGCGCGACATGGCGGAAATCGAATCCGTGGAATGCAATGTGGAGAGCACGAGATGACCCGTCATCGCGGCGTGTACCGCGGTTCTTGCCGTATCCGCGTCGCGGATCTCGCCGACAAGAATGACGTCGGGATCCTGCCGGAGAATTGCGCGAAGCACGCGGGCAAATGTCAGACCGGATTTCTCATTGACTTGAATCTGGGTGATGCGATCGATTTCGTATTCGATGGGATCTTCAATGGTGACGATGTTCAGTGGTTCGTCCCGAAGTTCATTGAGCAGCGCATACAGGGTCGTGGTCTTGCCGCTGCCTGTCGGCCCGACAACGAAGAGAATTCCCTGCGACCGGCGAATCCACGCGTGGAGTTTCTCTTCCACCGGTTGCGAAAATCCCAACTCGGCCAAGGACATTGCGGCGCGCGCACGCCGGAGCAACCGGATGACGAGTTTCTCGCCCCATCGTGTGGGCACGGTGGAAACGCGATAGTCATCGCCGCCGGCGGTTTCCGCGCTGATATGGCCATCGTGGGGAGCGCGGCGATCCGCGACGTCCAGATTGGCAAGCACCTTGATCCGTACCGCAAGGTTATCGTGCATCCATCGGGGCAAGTCGGTGGTCTGCTGAAGCAGACCATTCACACGGTATCGGATTCGAGTGCCGGAACGGCCCGGCTCGATATGAATGTCGCTCGCACCGAGCGATGCGGCCTCGGCAAAAATCATTTTCTGAATGCGCACCACGGGAACGGCGTCGGAATCCGCGTCGCGAGGCGCCGCACGCTCAATCAAAGCTGGTAGTTGTGTCATGAGAAATTCCTGAAGGGTAGACCGCAAAGAGGTGGAATTATTAGATGCTGGTGACACCGTTCCGTCAAGTTTGAATCGAGGGCTTCCACTGTAGCAGCGGAGCTTGCACACCCGAGGGTAGCCGGAATATATTTCTGCTTTCCACAATAACGAAGAAATCTGTCGGCACCCAAACCAGCCAGGAAAGGAGGACGATGATGAAGAGTCATAAAATCACAGGGGGCGGAGGCGTGCAGCTCCACCTTCTTGAGACAGGCAACCCCAAGGGCCGCCCAATTTTATTTATCCATGGATTTTCGCAGTGTTCACTCGCCTGGAGCCGGCAGCTCGGTTCGGATCTGGCCGATGCCTACCGGCTAGTCGCAATGGACCTGCGTGGCCATGGTCTCTCCGATAAGCCTCGCGAGGGATACGCGGATTCGAAAACATGGGCCGACGATGTGAACGCGGCCATACAGGCTCTCAGTCTCGACCATCCGATCCTCTGTGGCTGGTCCTATGGTCCACTCGTCATTCTCGATTACATCCGGCATTACGGCGAGGATCGCATCAGCGGTGTCCACTTTGTAGGTGGAATTACAAAGCTTGGCAGTGACGAAGCGCTGTCGGTTCTCGATCCTGAGTTTCTCAACCTGGTACCCGGATCCTTTGCCACGGAGGTGGAAGAGAGTGTACGCAGTCTGGAGGCGTTGTTGCGATTGTGCTTCGGCCAGGAACTGCCGGCCTCAGACTTCTATCGAATGCTGGGATACAATCTGTCCGTTCCGCCCTTTGTCCGTCAGGCTCTGCTCTCTCGTTCTCTTGACAATGACGACCTCCTGCCGAAGATCCGCAAGCCGGTGTTGATTACTCAGGGGGCGCAGGATAGGGTTGTCAAGCCAGCCATCGTCGACCAGCACAAGGCCCGGCTGACTCATGCGCAAATTCATGTGATGGCAAATGCCGGACATGCGCCATTTTGGGATGGTGCGGCAATATTTAACCGGCGTCTCGGGGACTTTGCCGATAGCCTGGACGTGACTCGCGCCGCTGGCGGCTGAGCGCCGGCAATCCCCAGAGAGGAAACGCATGAAAATGGACCGAACCAAGGACAATCCCTGGGTTCTCAAGACGCCGCCCGGTTCTTCAGAATACACGATGCACGTCGACGAAAAGGACGGGGTACGGGTCCTTGTTTGCACCGTCGGAAAAACGGTGCTGCTTTACGATGCGCGCTGCATTGACGACCTGCGAGCCATGCTCAAGACTGCCGGAGATTGGGTGGAACTTGGAGGGGCGGACGAGCAAAAACCTGCCAAGGAAGGAACAGTCGAAGCCTGGGCGCGTTCCCCCAAAAACCCAATTGGCGGATGGTATGGCCTGAAGAAGGGCCTTCGCGGGCGCTTTGGCGTCTATATCCCCCCACTCATGGAGACGTTGGGCCTTTGCGAGCTGGAGCACAATCCGAAAAACAATCGGATGCAGGCAAAGTGATTCGCCGCGCCCTAATATGAATCGGGAGCGTTCGCTTAAGATTGTTCTCTCTGGGTGGCGAATGGACGGCGGAAATTAGGGGCTCGTCCCGGAATTAATCTAGAATCAGGGGATGATCTACGACGTGTCGGTCCCGATTGCGAATGGCATGCCGGTATGGCCGTCGGATCCGCCTCTGAAACTCACGAACAGTGAACACATTTCCCGCGACAAGAGTCATACGATTCGCGTCACCTCCATTGAAATGGGTTCGCACACGGGCACGCACATCGACGCGCCGTATCACTTCCTCGAGGGAGGCCGGCGGCTGGATGAAATTCCACTCGACGACCTGGTCGGCCCGGTAACCGTGATTCAAATAAAGGGCGTCGCATCGATCACGCGGAAACATCTTGCGGGGCTCGTCTGGAATGACGTCCAGCGCGTGCTCTTCAAAACAGACAACTCGGAACACTGGAAAGACGGCGCTTTTTATGAAAGATTCGTCTACCTCGAGCCGGACGCCGCCGAATTTCTGGTTCAGCAGGGCGTTCGCCTAGTCGGAATCGATTACCTGTCGATCGATCCGTTTCACTCCGAGAAACATCCCACACACTTTGTACTGCTCCCCAGAAATGTGATCATCCTTGAAGGGCTGAATTTAAACCGCGTTCCGCCGGGCCTCTATCAACTGGTTGCCCTGCCGCTCCATCTTCTAAGCGGGGACGGCGCTCCGGCACGAGTGATCCTCATTGGAAACGACTGAAGAAACGAGGCAATGATGCAGATTCGAGAAATCAAGGCGAGAGAGGTACTGGATTCCCGAGGCAATCCGACCGTCGAAGTGGATTGCATCCTTCAAAGCGGCGCCTTGGGACGTGCCATCGTTCCTTCCGGAGCGTCGACTGGAGAACATGAAGCACTCGAACTGCGCGATGGCGACAAGAAACGATTCGGTGGCAATGGCGTTCTCAAAGCCGTTCACAACGTGAATGCCCTGATCGCTCCGGCGCTCCTCGGCCACGACGCCACCAATCAATCGCGAGTCGATCAGACCATGCTCGCCATGGATGGAACCAAAAACAAATCGAAGCTTGGCGCCAACGCCATGCTGGGCGTTTCAATGGCCGTTGCGCGCGCAGGCGCGATTTCGCACGGTTTGCCACTCTATCGTTATATCGGAGGCGTGAACGCCAGCGTGCTTCCCGTACCCATGATGAATATCGTCAATGGCGGTGCGCACGCGGACAACACCATCGACTTCCAGGAATTCATGATCATGCCGGTCGGGGCGCCGAATATTCATGAAGCGATCCGTATGGGAGCCGAGGTGTTTCACAGCCTGAAGACGATTCTTCATGATGGCGGCTACGCCACATCCGTCGGCGACGAAGGCGGCTTCGCACCAAATCTCAAGTCTGTACCCGAAGCCATCGAAATAATCCTGAAGGCGATTGAAAAGGCGGGATACAAACCCGGTGACGAAATCGCCATCGCGCTCGACGTTGCCGCCAGCGAGTTCTACGACAGGAAGGGAAAATACATTTTCAAGAAATCGGACAAGTCGGTGAACTCCGCGGAAGATCTCATTAAGCTTTACTCGAAATGGTGCTCCGAGTATCCGATCGTTTCGATTGAAGACGGCCTCGCGGAAGACGATTGGGACGGCTGGGCCCTGCTCACGCGCGAGCTCGGACGCAAGGTGCAGCTTGTCGGCGACGATCTATTCGTGACGAATACCGAACGTCTCGCGCGCGGCATGGGATCGGGAGTTGCAAACGCGATTCTCGTGAAGGTGAATCAAATCGGCACGCTCAGCGAAACCCTGGATACCATCGAAATGGCGAGAAAGGCATCGTACGGCGTGATCATTTCTCATCGGTCGGGCGAAAGCGAAGACACGTTGATTGCCGATCTTGCGGTGGCGACCAACGCCGGGCAGATCAAGACAGGATCCATGTCGCGCACCGATCGGGTCGCGAAATACAATCAGCTGCTTCGCATCAGCGAAGAACTCGGCAGCGATGCGACGTTTCCGGGACGAGCGGCTTTTCCGAAGCGATAACGCGAGAAGCGCATCCGAATAGCTGTAGGCGCGGTCTATGACCGCGCACGATCCAGCGCTTAAAGTTACTGCAGATTCAGGATTGTGCGCGGTCATAGACCGCGCCTACAGTACCGAGTATTCATTGCGCGGGTACGACCACGGAAACGTTGACGGTATCCGTACTGTCGAGATTGAGCGTCATCGGAGAAAACTCCGGCACTGAAGTCAAACTCAGCGTGTAGCTCCCGGGCGTTACATCCGGAAACTCAAACGTCCCATCGGGCCGGATATTGGTTTGAAGGGTACCGATAATCGTTATTGGCCCCTTGATTTCAACCCGCGTCGAAGCGTAGCGGGAGGCTGCCAATCCGGAAATCTTGCCTTTAATTGCGGCGAGCTGCTGGGGTGTGTCGAGCGTGATCACGACATCCGATATGTCGGATTTTCCGACCGTGATGCCCTTCGGCGCATCGGTGGAACCAATGCGAACGGAAGCGACGGAGTAGCCAATGGGAAGCCCCGCCATGACGGGTTCGTGTGTTGCAGCATGCAGCTGCACGGTAAAACTGCCGTCCGGATTGATGTCAGACGGCACGTAAGTCGTCTCCGTCTGGAACCCCAGGTAGCCGACCGGAAGCGGTCCTCGCTTCGTCACAATCCGTCCCGTTACGGCCTTTGTTGGAAGAGGAGTCAGTTCCACTCCGGTGACATCGTCGTTGCCAACCGTGACCCGTCTCCCCGCCATGCCGGAAGTCGGCGGATACATCTGCGCGATATAGGTGCCGGGCGGCACATAGCCGATGTCAAAACTGCCATCCGGTTTGACCGGAACCTGGATGAGATCCTCCAGCTTGCCTCCAATGAGAGTTAACGTTCTTGGCCCGAGTGTGGCCATGTCTGCTTTAATGGTACCGGTGAGTCTCCCGCCAAATCGCTGCAGAAGTGCGAAGTCCAGATTGCCGGAGATTTCGTTGGAAGCGACGGTGACGATCGTGGCCTTCCGCAGATCGGTTGTGCCCGGAAAATACGTCCCGAAGCCCGAGGCCCCGGCTATCAGGTAGTAACGGCCCGGCGCAAGATCCATCATGCTGAAGTGCCCCTCGTTGTCTGTCAGCGTGGTGTTTGTAGAAGGCGCCAGTTCGAAGTAGTTGAGATTGTCGTCGGGAGTCCCATTGCCCTTGGGCACGGGAATCGCAGCCACACGAACCGCCGACGCGGGAGCGCCGTCAATGGATCGGAGCATTCCATCCACGGCTCCTGGGGGAATGTAAGGGGTGCGCTGAAGCAACAGGAGAAATGCCAGTACGATTGAATTCACAAGTTTCCTTCCAGAAACGATTGAACCGCTTGGTCGACAGCGTCTCCGCGGCTGTCAAATGTCCGATGTCCATTGTGCGATGTCCAATGTACTTGTTTCGATGACAAAATGTGAGATTCAATCCTTTTCGGTCTATGAGGAATTTAGCCATTGGGTCATCGAAACAAGTACATTGGACATCGCACAATGGACATCGGACATTTGACAACCACGGCAAACCCTGAGAGTGCTGCTATTTCTTCACAAACTTCAGCACGCCTTTCGTCACGTCGCCAACAAAGATCTCGCCTTTCGAGTTCACGGCCACGTTATGAGCCTCGCCAAACTCGCCCATCTTGCCATATACCGAAAGCACCTTGCCTTCGAGATCCAGTTTGAGGATCTGACCGGTAAAGCCGTTCACCATGGTGACTCCGTCTTTGCCGATGTCAAAACTGCAAGGAAGACCTGCGTACTTGATCTGCCGGACGAAAGTCCCATCCTGGTCAAAAACCTGGATCCGGGAGTTCTCACGATCCGCCACCCATAGCAGACCTTTGGCGTCGACGGCGATTCCATGAGCCACCTGGAATTTTCCAGGATCGGTTCCTTTCCCTCCCCAGGATTTGATGAACTTTCCGGTCTTGTCGAACTTGAGAACACGCGGATCGCCCATCGCGCCCGGCGTGTGTCCCTGCGCCAGAAACACGTCTCCATTCCGGCCGAACGCAACGTCATTGGGCTCACGCAGGAGGTGCGTTCCAGCAGCTTCATTCCAGTCGCCCGCTTGTCCCTTTGTACCGAGCGTGAGAAGCACCTGACCTTGCGGGCTCAGCTTGACGACCGTGTGACTGCTTCCATCGGATATCCAGATGTTGCCATCCGAATCGAGATGTATCCCGTGAGGACGATTACCGAACAGGCCTTCTCCAAATGAGCGGATGTACTTCCCGTTCTCATCGAACTCGACGACCGGCTGCGTGTTAAATGTGGCGCCAGGCCGGCTGATGACCCAGAGGTGACCTTTGGAGTCGAATTCCAGATCGCCGGGGAATCCCATGGCGGTGCCCGCAGGAAAAGACAGTGGGTTGGCCACCGGTGTCAGATCCAGCGCCGGACCTTCCTGGGGAATCAGCAGCGCCGGATCCGAAGGCCGCTGAGAAAGCAGTACAACCGAACAGGCCATTAGCAATGCAATGACGGCGAGTGCTTTTTTCATGGGAGGGATTCTACTTCCGCCGCGGGATGAATGACAAGGAATCCGGGGAGTTTTTGAGGTCGGTCTTTGATGATTGCTGGTATATTCTCTGCCGCAAAGGAAGGTAATCATGGAACCACTGACACGCAGAGACTTCATGGCCATGGCGGCCGCCGTACCGTTGATCCAAACACCCGCAACCAAGCCTGCTGCAGGACCGGGGTCCGGCGGAATGTTTGTATCGATCCACGGCGCCAGCGTTACTAAATTTGACTTCAGGCCCGGGGTGGAAGGCATTGCCAAGGCCGGAATTCGTGCTGTGGAACCGGAAATTGCGAAGGTACAGGCATTCTCGCGGTTGCCCGGAGAGTCGCTTATCACCGCAAAAAAGTTGCTGGATGATTTGGGACTGAAGGCGGTTTCCACGAGCAACCATCTCGGACTGCCGGACGCGGCGGCAACAGCGGTGGCTGGTTCCCTGGAGCAGCTGAAGCCGAAGCTCGAAGTCGCGCAGGCCATCGGGGCCGATCGGATTGTCTGTCCTGCAACGGGAACCGGTGCGAAGACTGCGGACGACTACAAGCGTGCCGTGGAGACAATGCGAGCCGGGGGAGACCTCGCAAAACCATTCGGCGTGACTCTGATGATCGAATTCACCCGGACATCCTCGCTGATCGGTTCTCTCGCGACTTGCCTGAAGGTGGTGCGCGAAACGAATCATCCGAATGTTCGAACCATGATGGATACGTTTCATTTCTGGGCAGGAGTCAGCAAGTTCGAAGATCTCGAACTGCTCAAAGATGGCGAACTGGCTCATCTCCATTTCGAGGACTTGCCGGCCGATCCGCCACGTGAAGGGCAGGACCAGCCGGATCGTGTGTGGCCCGGAGAAGGCATTGCGCCATTGAAACGAATCGTTCAATTACTGAAGCAGAAGAAATATGCGGGTCCCGCCTCGCTCGA
>Ga0134121_10005057_pt1 | contig 10745 bp, 9 predicted proteins | sample KB301_FD_96463 | JGI IMG/M metagenome (GOLD analysis project Ga0134121, IMG submission 96463) | Terrestrial soil microbial communities without Nitrogen fertilizer from Kellogg Biological Station, Michigan, USA - KB3-0-1 | ecosystem: Environmental > Terrestrial > Soil > Unclassified ...
TCAACTGGTTTTGCGCGTAACAGGGCGAGATCAAAGGGAACAACAACATCAAGAGGGCGGTCGCGAATATCTCGCTTTTGAATCCACGGCGAAACCGGATGTGTCGGTTCTGGCCTATTTTGAAAGAAGGAATAGGCGTCCCGCCCGCGAAGACCCGCGCAGGGTGCGCGTGCCACAACCAAACCTCTGAATTTCTCATCGATTGACTCCAGGCCCGAGAGTGAAGCATCTTCAGCAGGATCCGATTCTATCTTGTATGGTTTGAGCATGGAAGGCACGGAAAGTAAGGACACAAAGCATAAACCGATGGCGCTGACCAAACGAGCGCTGATAATTGCCGTATGGGAAAGTCTGGATTGCACCATGGTGGGTGAGCCAGAGCTGGGTGAGATTCAAGCGGCGCTTTTTAGGCAGCTCGGAGCGGGCGCCGAAATGAGCCCGGCGGCAATTGCCCGCGTGTTGGCCGATGAAGGTGCGGAGCTACGTCACCCCGAGGTGATCGAGTTCGACGCGCGCTGGCGCGAAGCAAAGATTGAAAAGGAGAGCCGCCAGTTGCAGGGTCTCGAAGAACTGTTGATGGCTAAGCCCCTGCAACTCAAGAAGGCCGCAGGATTGATTAAGAGACTGGAGAAGGCGCGCCAGCGTGCGGAGACATCAGGCAACGAGGCGGCGTTACATCATGTGCACACCCTGGCGGTTACTGGTAGGCAACAAGCAGAGTTGTTGGCGACGGATCGAAAACTTGACCAACAGGAGCGTGCTGAACAGGCCGAGATAGTTGAGTGGCTCAAAGTGTGGATTCAGACTCCGGTTCTATTTGCAGATTGGTTGGAACTTCGTCGTCGTTCGCCGGAATTTCAGAAGAAGTTTTCGGGCTGAGTAGTGTTTGGGGACCGGTCAGTAAATAGTTTAGAGTTCCGCCTTTAGGCGGTTCTAATTACAGGACGGCGCCGCCTAAAGGCGGAACTCCAAACGAAATCAGGCGTGGACTTTTGGTTGGGCGGTAAACGGTTGGGCTTTTTGATATGCCTGGGTCAGGCGCAGCAATTTCGCTTCGCTCCAGTAAGGTCCTAATAGTTGCAGACCAATCGGCAAGCCTTCTGAAGACAGGCCGCAGGGAATGCTGACTCCGGGAACTCCCGCCAGATTAGCGGTCACTGTAAAAACATCGTTGAGATACATTGCCAGCGGATCGTCTACTTTTTCACCGAACATAAATGCCGGCGTAGGAGTAGTTGGCGTCAGTACTGCGTCACACTTCCGGAAAGCATTCGTAAAGTCCTGTCGCAGCAGGGTGCGTACCTTTTGCGCCTTCAAATAATAAGCATCGTAGTAACCGGCTGAGAGTACGTAGGTGCCGAGCATGATGCGGCGCTTCACTTCCGGACCGAATCCTTCGTCGCGTGTTTTGCGATACATGTTTCGCAAAGCGGGAGCGTCCTCCGCGCGAAAGCCATAGCGGACGCCATCAAAGCGAGCCAGGTTAGACGATGCCTCGGCCGTGGCGATAATGTAATAAACCGCAATCGCGTACTGTGCATGGGGTAAATCGATTTCAACAATGTCCGCGCCCAAATCGCGATAGGCGTCGATTGCTTTCTCGATCGCGGTGCGCACTTCCGGGTTGAGGCCTTCGCCCAACAAGACTCGAGAGACACCTAGCCGCATTCCTTTGATATCCTTGTCCAGTTCGGCTGAATAGTCCGGAACCGGCACGTCGGCGGTCGTGGAGTCATGCGGGTCGCGTCCCGCGATGACTTGCAGCAGGGCCGCGGCATCGCCCGCCGTGCGGGTTAGCACTCCGATTTGATCGAGCGACGAGCCGAAGGCGACCAAACCGTAGCGCGACACGCGACCGTAGGTTGGTTTTAATCCAATAACGCCGCAAAGGGCCGCAGGCTGTCGCACCGAGCCTCCCGTATCCGAACCAAGAGCCGCCGGAACAATCCCAGCTGCCACTGCCGCTGCTGAGCCTCCGGAAGAACCGCCCGGCACTCGGGATATGTCCCAGGGATTCTTGACCGGTCCAAACGCGGAGTTCTCGTTTGACGAACCCATCGCAAATTCGTCGCAGTTGGTCTTGCCGGTAATCACTGAACCCGCGACGTTCAATCGACTGATGACCGTAGCATTATAAGGCGGGTGATAAGGCCCGAGGATGCGCGAGCCGCAGGAGGCCTGCATGCCATGGACACAGATATTGTCTTTCACGGCGATCGGAATCCCGGCCAGGGGCAGGCCTGCTTTGTCGGCCTGATCGATCTCATCAACGTGGGCGGCGCGATCCAATGCTCCCTTGCGATCGATCTCCAGAAACGCGTTAAGCGTCCCATTCAGCTTCTCTGCTGCGCTAAGGGCAGACTCCGCTACCGCGCCGGCGGTTTTGTCGCCATTCACGATGCGATCTCGCAGTTTAGCAATACTCTCAGACATTGAATGTTTCAAAACTTTCTTTGTGAAATTTCGTGTGATTTCGTGGATCGTGTCGGCTCAACATTTAAAAGCTATCCGTGAAAGCACACGAAAATATCGAACTCAATTCACTGAGTTGTCGCGAAAATTATCAGCGAGCTAGCCCAAAACCTTCGGCACGCGGAAATGGCCGGCCGCCGCATCAGGCGCCTGATCCAGCGCCAGCTCTTGCCCCAGTGATGGCTGAACCTCATCCGGGCGCCACGCCACTGTCTGTTCACCTTCCGGAGTAAGACCACCCAACGCTGGTTCAACCTCGCTGGTGTCGATTGCATTCAATTGTTCGACGTAGGTGACAATCTCGGAAATCTGCGGCGCGAAGAGCCTCCGCTCGTCGTCGGTGATCTCCAGATGCGCGAGCTGCGCAATTTTCTCGATGTCGGTTTCAGTAATCGGCATATTGATTGTGTGGCTGGAATTCCAACCTATTCTGATGATATACGCGCTTCGCGACGCGCAATGCAATTTTCGGCGGCACGGATAAACCGTTCTCTCAGATCCTGATCCGCAATCTCGCTGGCCGCCGAAATTAACTCGTCCGGGATTGGTCCGCTCACTTTGTCGCGCGGGCTGGGTCGATTTTGTGAACGTACCTGCTCGACCGTCGCGGGGTCGATGCGGAACTCGATATCCTCAACCACCTCGCGCCCCAACAATCTATTGATGCGCGAGATGAGTTCCGCACTCATCGACTGCATCTGCCTTTGCCAGATAATATCGGCTACCGATACCACCAGCGTTTTGCGAAACAGCCGGAAGGGAATGGCATGTCGACGCAAACCATCGCCGGCGGCGCGCGTCCAGGCGATTTTGGCGGCCACCTCAGCCATTTCCGGATTCGCACCGGTGGCATTCAGAAGTTTGGGTAATAAGCGCGCAACGTCTATCATCTGGTCTCACGTTCGCTAAACACAATCTGAACTCTTAGTGGCACAGACTTTAGTCTGTGATTGAGATTTGGGTGCCTTGAACCACAGACTGAAGTCTGTGCCACTATCGCAGATTCGAAGCGAGAGTGAAGTTTAATGGAAGACAAGCGAAACGACCAAGTGAGTGCGCCGGAACCAACTGATTTAACCCGAGGTCGCGGTGATCGTCCGAGCATTCTCGAACTGCCCGGAATCATTCTCGCGTCTGGAAGCCCACGCCGAGCTGAGATCCTCAAAACCGTCAACTGGCCTTTTGAAGTCGAGTCGCCTGATATAGATGAGGTGCGCTATGCAAATGAAGATGCCGTAACCTACGTCAGGCGCCTCGCGCTGGCGAAAGCGCAAGCCGTCGCCCAACGCGTGAGGGGTTCGTTGATTGTCGCAGCGGACACGACGGTGGTGATCGGTGAACAGATTCTTGAGAAGCCGAGTGATCAAGATGATGCTCGCCGTATGTTGCTACAGTTAAGTGCCCAATGGCATCAGGTGATTACCGGGGTCGCGTTGGTTGACACCATCACTTCAGAATCACGCGTCGATTGCGAAACTACCGAAGTGAAATTCGCAAAGATGAGCCCCGACGAAATTGATTGGTATGTATCGAGCGGCGAGCCGATGGATAAGGCCGGCGCCTATGCGATCCAGGGCCTCGGGGCGCGCTTCGTCGAAGGAATTCGTGGAGATTTCTTTAATGTGATGGGCTTGCCGGTGCGTTTGCTTTACGAGATGGTACGGGCGTTCACCTAATGGAGGCGGACATCGTGTCCGCCTGAGCGTGCGAACGTACTCATAATTTCATGAAGGCCTAATGGCCTATTGCCTGGATCAACGGCTCGCATTTTCATCTTTGTGTCCTCGTGGCTTTGTGGTTAAAGCTTCTGCCACAAAGATGCGAAGGCTGCAAAGGAAGGCAATCACAAATCAAAATATTGACGATGGCTCGTGATACCGGCTGAGCGTGTTGCGCACGCTGGCGGACTGGATGTCCGCGCTCCGTAGTCGAGTCCGCGATCCACTATCTGTTAGAGGATCTTGTTCAGACGGTCGGCCAATTGCTTTGAGAGATCAGCCGTCGGATCCATGCCGCCGATTGTCGCGGCAACATTGCCTTGCTTGTCGATCATTACCACCGACGGCAGTTGATCGACGCCCAGTTTCCTCGAGACGGCGCCATCCGGATCGCGCAGCACTGTTGCTTTGTATTTTCGAGCCAGCTCGCGCAGCGTTTCGTCTGAAGCATAATTCCTGGACTTGGGCGATTCTGATTCGGTACTGACCCAGTAAACCGCAACGCCACGCCCAGCGTACTGGTCGGCAAGTTTCTTCACCGCCTCCAGCTGGTTTCGGGTGAGCGGCAGCCATGAGGCGCCAAACGCCAACACTACTACTTCACCACGCAAGCTGGTTGAGGTTACTGCTTCGCCGTCAATAGAGCGCAGAGAGAATTCCACCGCTTGATTGTGGGCGGGAGCCGGCAGCGAAGCAGAGATGGCCACTGCCAACACACATATCGAAACCGCCGTTGCCCTGCGAATTTTGCTGAACATCTTGAATCTCTTTCCTGGCCGCCCCTTCCAGTTGCTGTTTGAGAACCGGCGGCCAACTCAACGTGCGATTAGATGATGCCGGAGGGGGTCGCGTTGGATATTTCTTATGGGGGCCAAAACCGGGGCTAAAAGGGCCCGGTTTATTTCTTTGGACCAACACCAAAGACATCTTTGTGCAGTCGCTGGTAATCTTCCCACGTGTCCATGTCGCGCGCAACATAAGGCGATTCAACGGGAACCCTCTTGACTTGGTCGCGATGAGTGGCGAACACTCCGCGCAGACCGCTTTCAGGTTTGAGCGCCAACAATTCATTACGATACTTCAGATCGATTAGAACCGGATGCCCACCTCGTCTCTGGTGCTCGGGTTGGACGAGACGGGCCCCCCGCCGCCACTCGTCGATAATGAGTTTGATGATTGTCGCTGGTACTGCGGGGTGATCGACCAGAGCAATGATCAATCCGCGGGTGCTGGTGTTCACTTGCTCGACGCCGCGGGCGATCGACTCACCCATCTCGCTGTCCGGATCAGGATTGAGGGCGAAAGTGAGGCGGAGGGGGCTTAAGTGTTTTCGGACCTCTTCTGCGCGATGCCCAACCACGACGACAATCTCCTGGACCTCAGCCGCGCGCAGATTGCTGATGCAGCTTTCGATGACGGTGCGATCGCCAAAAGGAAGCAGCGGCTTAAAGGCGCCCATGCGACGCGAGCGTCCCGCGGCGAGGACAATAGCGGCTATTTCTCCCACGCCCAAAAGTTAACCACAAAGGCACAAAGGCACAAAGGCCATACCTCTAAAATGCTTTGTGGTCTTTGTGGCTTTGTGGTTATTCGTAGGTCGTTTCGATCATTTCTCGGAAACTCGGAAGCAAGATGTCTTTACAACAACTCGCGCAGAGCACGTCGCGTATATTCGCGCGTCATCTGCTTGCGCCAGTTCATGACAAAGTCTGTGTTGTCCAGCGGCCGGGCTTTAATGTAGCAGGCTTCGGCCGCGGCCTGGATGTGCGCTTCGTCGAAGGGTTGGTTGATCAATGCCTGCTCGGCTTCCTTCACTTGCACGGGCGAAGGAGCAACTGCGCCGAGGACGATCCTTGCTTCTTCGACCCTTCTTACCTGCTCGCTACCGCGAGCGGTGCCATACCGAACCCACGCAGCCACGCCCAGTACCGGGAAATCAAACGCACCGCGGCGGCGAAGTTTTTGATAAGAGGCACGCCAGCCATTGATTGGCGGTAGTTGAATATCAACGAGAAGTTCGTCCGGCCGCTTCTTGAGATAATCTATCCCATCGTCGTTGTAGAAACCCGACGCGTCAATCGTCCGCTCGCCGAGCGTCGACACCAGACGGAATTTCGCTCCGATGGCTACCATGACCGGAACCAGATCAGAAGATTGCACCGCCCAGCATTTCGAACTGCCGGGCGCAACCCAGCAAACATCGCCGTCTTTCTTCAGACAGAAATTGATTGCCTTGCGCCATTCATAATTCTGATCGTAGTAGTTACAACGAGTGTCGAGCAGCAGATTCCCACCAATCGTTCCCATGTTGCGCAGCAGCGGAGTCGAGATCGTGCGTGCGGCGCTGGCGACGACGGGATAATCACGTTTGATAACGGGGTGTTCGCAAATATCGGAAAGCAAAACCGAAGCGCCGATCCGCAGTCCGCCCAGGCCGTCTCCGTCGATCTTATTCAGTTCAGATAACCGCATGACTGAGATCACAGTGCGCGGTGTCTGCTGCCGGCGCTTCATGTTCGGATAGAGATCGGTGCCGCCGGCAACGAACTGTGCCTCCGGGCCGGTGTCGCCGATGATCTTCACCGCCTCCGCGATGGTGCGCGGAGTGCGGTACGAGAATTTGGGTAAGCGCATCATAAGCGACGTTCAAGTCTACCCTGCTCTCGCCAGTTGTACTAAATGACGAGCGCTATAGCGTCCTTAATTTAGAACATAAGCGAAGCGATCCACTAAATCACACCAAACAACACCACTTTTCTTGCGCATAATTTTCGTGTTGCTTCGTGGATCGTTTTGTTAAGTGCCGGGTGGGCGGCTTGACCTAAAATTAAGATCCTGCCCGGACGTGGTAGAGTGTTTGGGCCCACCTCAAGTTAGAACTCCGAACCAAAGCGCCGACAAGTCGGCGCACTCCAAATCACTTCGCCACGTCCTTCCTCACATACAAGAGCAAGTCGACGCCGGGACGCAGCCCGAAGCTGCCGTCACTCTTACCGGAACTCACCAGGACATAACGATCGTCGTAGGCCTGGTTCAGTTGCTCCTCCTGGACAGTGGAAGCGATGATTATCGGCTCGTTTGTGGACACGATCTTCTGGTAGTAACCGACACGCTTGTAATCGCGAAGATACCACGGTAGAGGCCAATAGTCGGGCGAAACCATTGCGATGCCGGTGTCAGGACCGGTACCCAGGCGCTTTGAGATGCGATCGATTTCTTCGAGCATCTGCAGTAGCTCCCGGTGCGTATGTGCGTAAACATAGGGGTATTGGTCGTCATCATAGTGGACAAAGTTGAGTTGGTACATTTGATAACCACCGACGGCCAGTGCTGCCACGATTGCCAGATAGAAATGCGGAGAAGCTTTTTGTGTGCCCGCGCGGGAATAGAGAATATATCCGGCATAGAGCGCCAGGATCATAATGCAGACTATGGAGAGCCACTTTTTTGAGAAATCAAAGTCCCAGGTGATGCCGGAAACTCCACCTGCCTCTCCGTACTTAAACTTTGTGAGTTGACCGAAGACGATCAGAGCGATAGCACCACCGGCTAGCGAAAGCGGAACCCAGGGCTCGCCAAACCTTTGGTAAAGTTGATCGAGAGCGTAGCCGCCCATGATCGCGAGGGGCACGATGAAGTTCAAACAAATCCAGGGAGTCTTATATGTCACCAGCGAATAGGCCACCAGGATGCCGAAGGCCCACTGCGCCACGAAGACGGCGAGGCGACTTTGCGCGCGCCAGACTGCGATTACTGCGCCGATTCCTCCCAGCAAAAGGAGCGGGGATTCTATTTGCCTGAGCCATTCAAAGTATTGCAGAAACGGGTGCGCGTGCTCCTGAGTACGATGTCGCCAGAGGTTCAGCGTTTTCATCGCATCGCTGACGCCCTTTGGATAATTGGTAAAGAACGATGAATAGAACAGGACATTGACGATCAAGAAGACGGCAAAGGCTGCCAGCGCCGCGGTGCTCAGCGAAATTCCTCCACCAAAGCGCTCGATCGTTTTCCGCCAACGTTCGCCGGTAGACGATTCAGTTCGCTTTCCCGCCAATCTCTCGCGGACCAGGAAATAGAGGTTCGTGGTAATCAGAGCGATCAAAAGCACCGGTCCATTGATGATCCAGGTTTCCTTTGTCGCCACCATCAACGCCGCCGAGATCGCCGCCAGAATTAAGTATGTTGCGCGGCCGCTGTCATAGTATTTCAAAGCTGCGACGACGATTCCCAGCGTGAAAAAGACAAACAAAGGCTCGTGAATGAAATAGCGCGAGAGATAAACGGCGCCTGGCGATACTGCCAGCAAGGCCGCGGCGGAAAGCGCGCCGATGGTCCCGATTCGTTTCCGCAAAAGGAGGACGAGCCAGATCGTGCCCACGCCGAAAGCCGCAGTGACGAAACGAATATTGAAGGTCGTCAGGCCATAGTTGGCGGCGAAGGCTTTCCCTCCAAAGAACCGGGCCATCCACGGAATGATCGCCGAGAAAAAATACAGTGTTGGCCCATGATAGTTTTCGGGGTTGTATTGGTAACTGCCTTCACGTACCAGCGTAACCAGAAAGTTTCCGTTAACACCCTCGTCGTGGTGCAGGGGTACGAGTGACAGATTGTAGAGACGAAGGAAGGCGCCCACGAGCAGAATCCCCAGAGAGGCCAGTCGCCAGGTAAGCTCAGAAATCTCGGGGCCTTCGACCGAGGCGCTGCTTCCGTTGGCCGCTGCCGGCGCCTTTTTCTTACGGCTTGATTTTGTAGAGGTGGTACTCACCTATTTTTACAGTTTCCGGATAGCTACTAAAGAAGTCAGTGTTCACGGGCATTGCCGAATGTTCCTGTGGATCGATCACAACATAATCGACACCGTATTTGCTGAGCAAGCTCGCCGCGTCAGGCGCGCCTGCGTAGATCTTCTTGATATCGGTTTCGCGTGGGCCAAAGTTGATCCCGTGCGTCCAGATGTGGCCGGGATAACCCATCAGCGACCGCCGCCCGGTCAGAAAGACGGGCGTGTTGTGAACCGGCGCGTGCAAGATCGTTGCGCGCGGTGGTGTCTGCTGCTTGATCATCTCGGCAAAGACGACACCGTCGTGATCGAACTCCATCGACTCGCTCTGCCCTGCGATCACGGCAAAGACATCCAGGGCGCCGGCCAGAGTGAGGGCGACGAACAACCCGGCTGCCAGCACTCGGTGCCAGTTTCTTCCTTCCCACAGGCGCGCCAGCAGCAACGCAACTATCGGTGCAGACGCAATCCACCAGTAGAAGAGAACTTTTATGTTGTCCCAAACCCACGGAGCCAGCTTCATCAGGTTCGGAATAATGAAGCAGAGCGTAAAAGGCAGGAAGAAAACCAGTAGCCTGCGCGAAACCACGTAGTCGTCACTCTTCCAAAGCAGGGCCGCGATGAGCAACGGGATAAAGAGCCCGGTGTTCTTGAACCAGAACCACGCGACATAGGGTAAACGACTCATCCACGCCTCCACCGGAGGCGCGATGTTCAGTGGTTGTGGCTCCACATGCGGGCCGAGTGAAGCCAGAAAGTCTGAAACTGACGGGTGAACGGATTCCTTTGCTGGTTCCTGATCGCTGTCCCAACCAAATTTCCACGCCACGAAGCTTTCTGCGTTTATGGCGCTGCCATGAGTGGACCAGATGATCTGCGGTGCGCCAATCGCGAGAGCCAAAACGAAAAAACAAATCCAGGGACGCAGGTGCGTCATCGGAAGAAGGAAAAACAAGCTGACCGCCAGACCAATCACCAAGGCGCCAATGGTAACCTTCGCGCTCGTGGCGTTGAGCACCTCGAAGTGAATTGCAAGTGAGTATAAGAGCAGCGCGACGAGAGCTGTCGTGGCGTACGCGAACCAACCTCGTCGAAACGTCCAGGGCACCAGAAAAGCGGCAACCATCATCACGGCGATAAAACTGTGCGCATGCACCAGTGGTAACAAACCAGCGACGACGCCCGCGGCGATCATCCGCTTCGCGGAAGGAGAACGTAAAAAGGAGAAGGTAAAAAAGGATGGATTCGTTGACGTTGAACCGGCTCTTCCAAACGTGTTCGGGGAGTGTTTAAGACTCCTGTCACGACGGTCCTCTTTTTTGCCTTTTACCTTTTGACTTTTTAGTTCCTCGTCGCCTTGCAAGGCGCACCACCATTGGGTGAACACAATTGCTGCCAGCGGGATTCCCAGAAGAAATCCACGCTGCGGCACCAGCAAGCTGGTCACTGCGTTGCCCCAACGCCAGCCCGCTTCACCATCGGGAAGAATTGTGTACGAGTGAGGAAGGTGTTTCAGGATCTGGAACACCCCGCCATCAGTTTGGTTCACGTCGCTAAACAACATCGTCCAACCAAGACCACCGTTCAGAATTATCAGCACCGGTGTCAGGATCGCGGCAGTGCGATTGCGCAGGAGTCTCTGACCAAAGCGATGCAGCACTCCGACCAGCGCCACGCCCACGAAATAGTTCTCGATGAAAAGGGAATCGCGCAGAGTGGCGCCGGCGCGCACAAACATCGCCGAGACAAAGTCGGTCATGAATGGATAAGTAAAA
>Ga0134121_10005059_pt1 | contig 10740 bp, 11 predicted proteins | sample KB301_FD_96463 | JGI IMG/M metagenome (GOLD analysis project Ga0134121, IMG submission 96463) | Terrestrial soil microbial communities without Nitrogen fertilizer from Kellogg Biological Station, Michigan, USA - KB3-0-1 | ecosystem: Environmental > Terrestrial > Soil > Unclassified ...
CTGCTCTGGCCCCTGGGCGGCCTGGCCAAGTGCGACTTGCCGCATGCGCCTTGGGCGCATTTCGTGACGGCGGCCGGCGGACCGATTGTCAACTTGCTGCTGTGCGTCATGGCCGGCGCCGTGCTGATCGCTTGCTCGCTGCAGCCCTCGTTTAACCCCTTGCCGGAGCAATGCTGGAACACGATCCTGCACGGCCTGGGCGACGGCAAGGTCTGGGGCAGCAAATGGGCGCCGCTGGTCAATAACGTCAAACCGGAGGTGTTGCCGACCTGGCAATTCCTGGTGGCCCAGTTCTTTTGGGTGAACTGGTTCGGATTCCTGCTCAACGTGCTCCTGGTGGGTTTTCCGCTCGACGGCGGCCGCATGCTGCAGGCGTCGCTGTGGCCGGCGATGGGCTACCGGTCGGCGATGCGGACCGCCATCTTCGTGGGCTTTGTGGTGATGTTCGTGGTCGGCATCGCAGCGCTGATCCGGGAAGAATTGATTTTGTTGTGCCTGGCGCTGTTCATTTATGTTTCTTGTAAACAAGAATGGATCAATCTCGAACTGGGCGGCGAGGAGTCGTTGTTTGGCTACGATTTTTCGCAAGGGTACACGAGTTTGGAGCGCGATCAACCGCCGCCGCCGCGGAAGAAACAGCCCAATTTCTTGCAGCGCTGGCTGCAGCGGCGGGCGGCCAAAAAGCTGCAAATGCAGCAGGAACAGCAAGAGGCAGATGAAAGCCGTATGGATGGTTTGCTGGAAAAGATTGCCCGTGAAGGCAAGCAATCGCTGACGGATGAGGAGCAGCGGTTTTTGAAACGTGTTTCGGATCGGTATCGGAATCGGCATTAGAAAAAGCGACATCGGCTGATGAGCCGGAAGCGTAAGCGACGGTCACGCTCGACCGTCGCTTACGCTACCGGCTCATCAGCTAGAGATGCAAGAAGCGAATCATGGCCAATTTGATCGAACCACGAACCTTGAAGGGTTTTCGCGACTATCTGCCCGACCAGATGATTCCGCGCGAGGAGATGCTTGAGAAGACGCGCAGGGTTTATCGGTCTTACGGGTTCGCTCCGATTGATACGCCGGCGCTGGAATACACGGAAATCTTGCTGGGCAAGGGCGGAGAGGAAACCGACAAGCAGCTGTACCGTTTCACCGACCACGGCGGCCGTGACATTGCGCTGCGTTTCGATCTGACGGTCCCTTTGGCCCGTTTTGTTTCTCAGCACAGCAACACGGTCGGCCTGCCGTTCAAGCGTTATCACGTTGGCCCTGTTTGGCGCGGCGAGAACACGCAGCGCGGCCGTTACCGCGAATTCTGGCAATGCGACTTTGACACCATCGGCACCTTGAGCAACGCCGCCGATATTGAAACGGCTTTGGTGATTCACGATTTGATGCGGGCACTGGGCTTCGAGCGTTTCACCATTCGCATCAACAATCGCATGGTGCTGAATGGTCTGCTGGAAGAATTGGGATTGGCGGACAAGGTCAAATCGTTGTTGATTGCGCTCGACAAACTGGGCAAGATTGGCCCTGATGCTGTCGCCAAGGATATGGTGGAGAAATCGGGAATTCAATTAGAGCAAGCCCAGCGCGTGTTGGCGTTGGCTCAGACCGAGGGGACCAACACCGAAGTTTTGGATCGCGTCCAAAAGGATTTCGGCAGCAACGCCAAAGCAGCCGAAGGCGTGCGGCGTTTGCGGGAACTGGTGGATGTTGCCAAAGCGGCTGGCATTCCTGAGGCAAGGATTCGGCTCGATCTGGCCATTGCTCGCGGGCTCGATTATTACACTGGCACGATTTACGAGACGTTTCTCGACGATCTGCCCGGCATTGGCAGTGTTTGCTCCGGTGGGCGATATGACAACCTGGCCAAGCTGTTCACCAAGCAGGAATTGCCCGGCGTCGGTTCGTCGCTGGGGCTTGACCGCCTGTTGGCAGCGATGGAGGAGTTGAAATTGTTGCCGAATGCGACGACGCCGGCCCCGGTGCTGGTGGTGCAATTTGACGCCAGCAAACTGGGGGAATACCAGGCGATGGCCAGGACGTTGCGTGCGGCCGGCATTGGCGTTGAAGTCTTTCCCGACGCGAAAAAGATTGGGCCGCAGTTGCAATATGCGGAAAAACGTGGGTTCAAGGTGGCACTGATCGCGGGATCGACGGAGTTTGAGCAAGGGGTGTGGAAGGTCAAGACGTTGGCGACGCGGGAAGAAGCTACAGTTCCAGCTGCCAATGTCGTGGAAATGCTTCGTGGCAAAGTAATGGAGCAAACGCCATGAATCGCTCATCTTCCTACGAATCCGCCTTCGAAGCCTACCTCCAGGGGCAGCGGCTTTGCTACGTCGCCGTCCATGAAGGCCGGCGTGCGTTCCTGGGCGAAACCAAGGTCAAGAATCTCGATTTCATTGTCCACGGCCAGGGCGGCCTCGGTCTGTTGGTGGACATCAAGGGCCGGCGCTTCCCCGGCGGCAGCGCCGACAAACCGCGGCGCATCTGGGAATGCTGGTCCACCCAGGAAGACATCGACGGCCTGGGCCGCTGGGCGGAGCTTTTTGGCGAGGATTATCACGGGCTTTTGGTCTTTGCCTACCATCTGACTGCCGACGAAACGCCGGCGGACGACCTGGGCGATCTATTCACTTGGCGTAATCAACGTTATTTGTTTCGCGGCGTGGCGGTGGACGAATACCGCCGCCACCTGCGCGTCCGCAGCCCACGCTGGGGCACGGTCCATGTCGCCTCCAAGGTCTTCCGCGAACTGGCGCGGCCGTTTCATTACTTCACGCAGGAGTTTCAACCGGTCGCGGCGGAGTGTCCCTTTTGACCATTTGAAAGAAAGCAGACAAGGAGACTGGGAGACAAGGAGACTGGGAGATAAGCAATACTGCATTCTCCTTGTCTGCCAGTCTCCTTGTCTCCCAGTCTTTTCCACGATGAACCGTCCCAAAATCGGCATACGGCTGGAATCCCTGCAACTCCCCTTGCGGAAGGCCCTGGACGCGGCCACGCGCATGAGCGTCGCCGGCGTTCAGGTGGATACGGTAAGCGATCTTGATCCGCGGCAGATTTCGCAAACCGGGCGGCGTGAGTTCCGCAATGTGCTTAAGGCCCACAACCTGGAGCTGGCCGCCCTGGGTTGTCCCCTGCGCCGCGGGCTTGACGTGCCCGAGGGCCAGGAGGAACGCATCGACATGTTGCGGTTGGCGCTGACGCTCAGTTTCGATCTTGGCCCGCGCATTGTCGTCGTCGAAGTGGGCCGTGTTCCCGAGAAGGAAGACGACCCGCGGTTTGTGCTGATGAGCGAAGCGCTGTTGACGCTCGGGCAACACGGCGACCGCGTCGGCGCCGTTCTGGCCTTGGAAACCGGTTTGGAAGACGGCGCAACGCTGCGTAAGTTTCTGGACCGCTTCGACACCGGCAGCTTGCGTGTCAATCTCGACCCCGCCAATCTGATGATGCACAATTTCAATCTCTATGAGGCAGCGAAAGTTCTGGGCGACAAGGTTGTTCACACCCATGCCAAGGACGCCCGTGAAGCGGGTGCGAGCCAGCAGGCGCAAGAAGTGCCGCTGGGTCATGGCGATATTGATTGGCTGGCCTATCTGGGTGTGCTCGAAGAAATCGACTACCACGGCTACCTCACGATTGAGCGCGAAGGCGGCAATGACCGGGTAGGCGATGTGGCGGGCGGCGTGAAGTTTCTGCGGCGCTTGGTGGGATGAGTAAGAAAAACTAACCACAAAGGCACAGAGACACAGAGAGAGAATAAACCTCTTCTTTGTGTCTCTATGCCTCTGTGGTTAAATTGCTGCAATCAAAATTCCAGAGTTTTTCGTCGCAATCCTTCCACCCCAAAAATCGTGAGCTATTGTTGCATTACGTAAGTTCTCCAGCGGAGCTGAAGAGCGACCCCCTGACAAAGCTAAACCCGCCGTGAGGCGGGGGCGGAAAGCCATGGACCTCTGTGCCCAACAGAGGCCGCCAGGCTGCCGAAAGGAACCCGTCCATGATCGTTCGCGCCTCTTTCGCGGCAATTGCCGCGCTCTTGTCCCTGGCCGCCTGCCAGGCTGACGCTCAAACAACAACACGAGACAACGCCATCGTCAAGGCTGTCCGCAAGGTCAAGCCGAGCATCGTCGCCATCAAGGTGCCGGGGGCCAACCCGTCCAACAAAGGCATGGTCGGCACCGGCGTCATCATCGATGAGCGCGGTTACATCGTCACCAACCGGCACGTTATTGCCGGGGCCAAGGAAGTGTTCGTTCGCCTGGCCGACGACACCGAGCTGCCGGCTCAAATCATCGTGGCCGACAAGGACACCGACCTGGCAGTGCTCAAAGTCAATGGGGGCCGCAAATTGCCGGCGCTGGCGCTGGGCCGCGTGGACGATTTGGAAGTCGGTGAAGACGTGATCGCCGTGGGCCATCCTTATGGTTATGCGTTCACCGTCACCCGCGGCATCGTCAGTGCCCTGGGCCGCAAGATCGATTTGCCGTCGGGCGCCACTCTGAGCGGTTTGATTCAAACCGACGCCGCTATCAATCCCGGCAATTCCGGCGGGCCGCTGCTCAACATCGACGGCGACTTCATCGGCATCAACACGGCGCTGCGTGACGGGGCCAACGGCATCGCCTTCGCCATTAACACCGACACGATCAAACGCGTGCTTCAAGAGAAGCTGAGCGCCATGCAGGTGGCCGGCGTAAGCCACGGAATTGTGGTGCAGGAGACGCTTGTCGACAAAAGTGACGCCCATCAACACGTCATCGTGGCGGGTTTGAATGATTCCTCCGCGGCGGCGGGTTTGAAAAAAGGGGACGTGATTTACGGCGTCGGCAGTGTGACCGTTGCCAACACCTTTGATCTGGAACGGGCGCTTTGGGACGCCAAGCCGGGGCAGCAAGTGACAGTGCGCCTCATGCGAGATGGGCAAGAGGTAAGCGTGACGCTGACGTTGGCGGCCATTTCGGGGGATGCGGTGGCGGCGAAGAGGAAGTAATGGATTGGCCAGTAAGACTGTCCCGTGCCAGCGAAGACGTCTAACTGGCGGGCAGGTCCCGGCCACGCAGAGGAGGTTGTCCTGGACCGCGAACGCGAAGGATGCGAATTTCAGTGTCAGTCAATTCAAAAATGATGCGATAGCGTTTGCCGCGGGGCGTTTTGAAAAAAGCTTGATGAATCTTGCGATTCCAACGGGGCAATGCTTCACTAACGACAGCGTAACCATGTGGGCTGGCAGTGATTTTTCCAACCGCTGCGAACAGAGCGCTGTACCATGTCGCCGCACCTTGCGGAGAACGCCTTTCAAGCCAGTTGAAGATGTGGTCAATGTCCGCCCTGGCCTTGGCGAGGATTCGTGGCAATCGGCTCATGATTTGGGTGGCAGGTTACGGCGTGAGCGAAAATCCATGTCGAATTCCTCGAATGGCATTCCCACGTCGCCGTTTTCCATGTCGTCAATGGCTTCCTGAATTGCGGCGGTGTCTCCCTCAAAGGCATCGGGATCGGGATGGAGACTGCGCCATTCGTCGAGCACTTCTTCCGGCGAAAGGGAAGCTCCGCCGTTGTTGACCTTTTCGCCAACAAAGTGGTGGAAGTCGTGAAGTTCATTGGGCGTTTGCGTGTTCATGAGGATCCTCCTTGGTGGGGATGATACAAAGCCGGGCGTCAAAACACTAGGGCGCATTCCTCAGTCACAGAGCCAGCGCATGAACGCCTCAAAACTGTATTTCTTATGCCGCTCCAGGAATTGTAAAGCGAGGGTGCCCAGGACGACAAAAGCCAATGTCCAGCACAATGCCGCTGGAGCGCTCATGGCCTGTTGCCAGTAGAAAGTCGGATCGTCTTGACCCATCCAGACGCCGTAAATCCAAAGCGGCCAAATGTGGGCCATGAGGTGAACGAAGTAGACCGTCAGCGAAAAAGTGCTCCAGAGTTGCAGGAACCTTACCACATGGCCGGGAGGCGTGGTAGTGTCGCGGCGGTCAATCCAGCGGTTTAGAAGGGCGAAGCTGAGCATGCTGAGACCCAACATGCCGAGCAGGTACGGCGTCGAGGCGGGATACATGGTTAGCCCGTCTGCGTAGTGCCTGGCGAGGGGAGCAGGCAGTGTTGGGCCAAGGATTTCCATGAGGGCCGCGAACAATATGAAACCGATGCCCGCGATGGCGAGCCGCCATTGCCAGGCCGACGATCGGCGCTCGCCGCGAACAGCGATGTCTCCGACGATGAAACCGGTCATGGGAACGACGATCCAGGGCAAGAGCGGAAAGTAACCGTTGAGGAAGAAGCCGGAGACCACATCGATTAGTGTGAAGTCATAGACGTAGTTGTAGTCGTCCCAGTAAGCCGCGTAATCGGAAATGACCCGAAAGGGTGGGCTAAGCAGCACCACGATCCCGCAAATCAGGGCGAGAATCTCGGTCGGCAGTTTGCGGGCGAAAGCCAGTATGACGAACGATGCGCCGATGAGAGTCAGGATGTCCCAGTTGAAGGTTTCTTCCGGGAGCCAGACCAAGACGTTGAGCGCGATGCCGGAACCGAAAAGAAATAAGCCGCGGCGAATGGCGACCTTGGTGATGGTTTCGTCGGCCTGTCCTTTCGACTCCTGTTTCCTTGTCCAAAGGCAAAAACTCAGACCGGACAGGAAGGTGAACAGCGGCGCTGGCGTCATGCCAAGCCACCCGGAGGGGAGGTAAATCCACGCGGACGATTCTTCGTAGGGCGAAAGATGGCCGATGAAATGGACCTGAACCATCAGCAGGATGGCAACGCCGCGCAGAATATCGATGGAAAGATATCGCTGCATGAACGGCGTTCTCGATCGGATAGTGATAGTGCGTGATAGTCGTCCACCCTTTGGAGTGCGGCGACCTGTCGCCGCTTTTTGGAGGGCGGATGTTCTTGTTGATTGTAGGCGCTCGAAAGCGGCGACAAGTCGCCGCATTCCAATGGCGGCGGCCTACATTGTCCACAGTAGGCTCATTAGAAGCAACAGTGTCTCGGCGGCCAATAACACAACTATCATCAACTCCAGCTTGCGTTCCTGGCTGCCGGCGCGGAAATCGGCCATCTTTTGACTGGCGGTCTCGTAGGTGTGGCCAAAGAGTTCCAGCTGCCGCTCTACAGCCGCCAGGCGCTCTTCCACGCGGCTCTTTTCGCGAAGCCTTGTTCCCAATTCCTGCGCTTGCAAGGACAGATGCGCAGGTGCTTGCAGCAGGTGCGGCTCGAGGCGGGCGAAACGCATCCGCCGTTGCAGCGTTTGCCCCATGCGGCGGCCGACAAGCTCGCGCCGCTCCAGGTCGGCCCGCGTCACTTCGTGGGCCAGGTGCGAATCGGCTTCCAGTTCTGGCCAGGCCTCGGCAATTTCCTGCTCGAGTTTGCGGAGTTCATTTTCATAGTAACCAAAATCGACCAGCGCCAACAGCAGCAGGTCCATGCGCTCCGGCGCCGCCAGGATTGCGGCCCGGCCGGGACGCCAAAACAAATGGGCGCCGTGAAAGACGGTGCCGATGGGCGCCGCCAGGCCGGAGACAGCGGAAGCTCCAACCCAGTTGCTCAACTGCTCGCGCAAACTCGGATTGTCCTGTGGCGGCAACGGCACGGTAAGGACGTCGAGGACATCAGGCCTTCCCGGCTCGGCGAGCTGACCGTTCAGCCGGGCGGCGCCGATCAACGCCTTGCTCGGCGTGGGGTCGGCGAAGGTCATCAAAACGGTGTCATCGCCGTTGGCCTGGGCCGCGAATCGAACGTGCCGCACGGTGGCATGGTCCATGAAACCGTTGAGGTTCGTGGCATTGAATATGGGAGCTTCGATCATGGTATCTCCAAACTTTGCGCTCAATTTTTGTGAGCCGTTGGCCCGTCTTCCATTTTTTCCACCAACCACTGGGCCACATAATCCGCGGAATCAAGCACGCCATTGAGCGTGGAATCAAATAGATAATCGCCCACGACGAACAGGTTGGGATGGCGCGTTGGCTCCGGCTGATGGCGAGCGTCGAGATTGCGGGCCGGGACACCGGCGGGCAGGCCGTTGACCGCGCCAATCCAGCGGTGCACGCGACCTTCGACGAACAAATCGCGTCCATGGCTGAGCTGTGACGGCAAGGCGTCGAGCATCATCAAATCAGATCGTCATCGGTGCGGTGGCTGAGTTCCTCTGCGGCTGCTCCGCCCAGCAGCCAACCCAATACGCCGTGAGCTTCGCCCCAATTCCTGGATGACTCATCGTAAAGACAACAGCCGCCGAAGGCATCGAGCATGAAATACGATTCGTTGACGCAGTCGCGCCAGAAGGGTCGTTCAAACAGGACGCTGACGCGCAGGTAGTGGCCCGGATGGTCGTAATGGGCATGGTGCTGGCGCATGGCGGCGGCGAGAGTTTCGCCGCCCCAGGCAATCGCCGGCAAGAGGTTATAGGGCAGGGCCACAACGACGAAATCAAATTCTTGCGTGAGGGCCTCATCGCCGTGGAGAGAAATCACGCGCAGGCTGGTTTGGTCCGCGCGTTCCACGCGAACAACGGGCTGGTTGAGCAGGACCCTGGCATCGATTCGCTTGTGCAGCTCCTGGGGCAAACGCTCGATGCCGCCGTCGATGGTGTAAAGCCGCATGTAAGCGGGGTCGTTCATCAGATAATTCTGCAAGCCGTAGGCGGCGTTCGTCAGCTGCGGTTCCGTCGCCAGATCGCTGTGTACCAGTGTCTCCACGTAGTGCCGCGCATCGGCATTCAGCGTTCGGCCCAACAGCGCTTGAAAGCTCTCGGTCAACATGGGATCCTGGTCGCCGTCTTTCCAATCGGATTTGTAAAACTCTTTTGGCGTCATCCAATCCCTGGCGCAATGGTCGAACTGTTGCAGCGCGGTCCACGCCGACTCACTCAATCGGTCGCGGGTGTCGTGGATGTCTGTCACCAGCTGATCGTTGACGAAGATGGAACTGCCACCGATCGGGCGTGTCGAGAGTCCAAGTTCCGCGATGAGTTCACGGAGTGGATCTTCGCCGACGCGAGAGTAATCGTATAGCTCCGCCGCTCCGGCCTCGTAGGCCACCGGGGCGCAGGCGAAATGATTGGTGAGGATTTTGCCGCCGATGCGTGAGCTGGCCTCGAAAATCGTGGTGGCGAACGGGCCATTGGCGCGTTTTTGCAGTTGATAAGCCGTCATCAGGCCGCCAGGCCCGCCGCCGATGATGGCGATACGCCAGAGTTTCATAGGGGCACGCTTTTCGGGATCGTCATCCGCTGGGATGGGACGTCAGCGTAAGCACTGATTTCTTTTTAGTCCGCGACCCATGAGCAAATGATGAGAGACTCTAACTCATGTGCTCACGGTCACATAGGCAAGGCGGGGCCAAGAGACTAACCAAGGCCAGGGCGCTAGCCCTTGGTCAGACGGCATGTCTGAATTCAGTGTAGACAATTTGTCTAGGTTGTCAAGAAAAATCTTGCAACCCCCATTTTGATGGGGCGTACGACACGGTTGGCCAATGCTTTATTGACAAAAAAGGACTTAAAGGGAGGGACGCCGACAATCTGGTCGCTCACCCGGTTCTTTTTGGGTTTCCTCTTGCATTGTGAGTTGGAGCGGCAGCAATGTCGAAGGGCGTGCCGAAGCGCCCGCGAGCAAAAACCCAATATCAGATTGCCTTGGCGTTTCTCCAAAGGGGTCACTGCAGCGGGTGCATCGGCACGCCCTTCGATTACGCGCCGTTAGCGCATGGTGCGCGTGCTTTCAGGGCGGGCCACCCATTTCGGATGTGCCACGCGCCGCGCTCAAGCGCGCAACCGCCTGACTGGCCGCGCCACGGACATGACCATCCTGATCGGCGCACAGAACGTGCAGCGCAGGGATTATGGTTGCACTGCCGAACATCTCGGCAACCTGACAGGCCCAAACACGGTGCCGGGGCAAAGGGTCCGTTGACCATGCTGAAAATAGGTGCTCCCAGTGATCCGCGCCTACGTTCTTTTGTAGGGTCCAAGCCGCCTGTTTCCGAACCTCCTTGGACGGATCGTGGAGGTAGAGGTCAAACACCAACTCGAAATCAGACGACTTCCACAAGCTTTCGAGGGCACGCAGCGCTGCGAGCTTGGTGCTATCTTCTGCCGCCTTCACCAAGCAAACAACCTGTCCATGGGCAGCGGTGAGCTGCAGTTTTGCGGCGGTGTCGACCGCGGCTCGGGCGACAAAGCTGACGCGATCATGAAGCAAATGACAAACCACCTCGGACGCCGATTGGCCGGAATAGTGGATGCCGAGCGCCTCGACCGCAGAACGGCGGAGATGCGGGTCGGAAGAGTGAGTAAGTTGCACGAGAGTTGTCAGTGCTTCCGGATCGGGCTTGTCCGCCAAAGCTCGAATTGCTGCCCACGCCTTCGGTCCCGGCTCCTCGACCGTGCTCCGAACGTCCGCAACCGAGGCGTCATACGGAATCGGCTCGCCGTTCCAGATTTGTGGCTTGAAGTCTGCCATAATTAAAGCGGGCTAGCTATGTTTCGATTGCATCTTGCTGAATAGTAACAACCCCCAATTGTACGTCAACGCCGGGTGCCACTGGCGGCTTGCCGCCAGTGGAGAGACTTAAACCGAGTCTAACTCTTCGACCCCACCAATCTCAGCTCCAATTTGGTTCAACGACTTTAGCCCACAGGAAAGCCGTGAAACCGTGGCAAATCTGAATCGGCAGATTCGGTTTGGAGATGGTAATGCCGCCAACTACTCCACTTGCAATCTCGCGGTGACTGGC
>Ga0134121_10005060_pt1 | contig 10740 bp, 9 predicted proteins | sample KB301_FD_96463 | JGI IMG/M metagenome (GOLD analysis project Ga0134121, IMG submission 96463) | Terrestrial soil microbial communities without Nitrogen fertilizer from Kellogg Biological Station, Michigan, USA - KB3-0-1 | ecosystem: Environmental > Terrestrial > Soil > Unclassified ...
AAATTTGTCGAGTGCTGGCGAACACAATCTTGATGTTCGGATTGTGTTTATGGCAGGCCTCCAGGATCGATAACTGCGCGCGACAGTTGATTTCCAGATCAGCATGCGGATCGGCCATTGAATCCATGTGACTGGTCTGACCGGCAAGATTGAACAGGTAATCTTGTTTCTGTACGAGATAAGCCATGCTGTGCGTGTCGCGGACGTCGGCAATGTTGATCTGCACTGAGTCCTGAAGGCCGTCGACATTGAAGAGATTGCCGCCGTATTGAGGAATCAAACTATCAACGAGCGTGACGTGGGCCCCCGCCGCCACTAACGGGCGCGCCAGATTCGAACCGATGAAACCCAGTCCACCGGTTATGAGAATGTGCTTACCGGCAAAGTGTTCCAGGTCGTTTAGGTCTTTTGACATAAATAGGTCAATGTCCAGCTCGGCTCGCCCAAGACTTCATCGACATCGTATGGGATGCTGTCGAATACTGCCCGAATGGCGAGCTTGTGTTCGCGCAACATCGCTTCCAGTTCCGCTTGATTGAAAATGACCTCGACCACTCTTTGACCATAAGCCAGCTTGTGCAGCAGAGTCGTGGCCCTGTTTGCGATTAATGGCACTGTATGAAAGATACACCACTCGCGACTGACGCGAACACTTTCCGCTAAGGCTTGCCTGTAGTTCGCGATGTGCATCAGCGATGTTCCGGAAAACAAGATGTCACACGATTCGTCTCGCAAAGGTAGCCGGCAGGCGTCGCCTGCGAGAAATGGTACAACTTCGTATGTCGCGTGGGCTAAAGCGACCATAGACGTGGAAAAGTCGATGCCCACATAACGGACCGGACGGCCCAGCGTCAGCGAGAGCGCTTCCGAGTAGTAACCGCTGCCGCAACCAACCTCGATCACCAGGGGATCCACGATGCCGGTGGCCTCGATTGCTCTTGCCGCGGCCACAAAATCAATTCGAGGGTTTCCCTCGCGTGCATCCTGCAAATGTTGCTGAAATGCCTGGTGCTGCCATGCAACTGCTGATTGTACTTTCCAGCCATCAGCAGTCGGAGTCTCTCCGGCTTTCACGAGCCGGTAATCATCTGAAGCTTGCAGTTCCTGACGGCCCCGATTGCGCAGCCGGTAAAATGCAGCTCTTGCGCGACGCACGATTCTAAGAGGCTGAATCATTCAATAACTCTAAAATCCGATTTCCACCTGTTTCGTTGAGTCTATCGGGACGCTTCACAAGACTATCAGGCTCATCGGAATAGTCCCGCGAATCAAATGCGGCGTCCAATAATTTCGACCAACTCCTGCATCCTGTGATAGTAGGTATGCTCGCGCAGGGTTCGCTGCTGTCCGGCACTCGCAATTGCTTCTCGCTCAACCGGGTGCTCGAGATAATGCGCGATCAACTCAGCGCATTCTGCCGGCGTGCGGTATGCCACGACTTCCTTCCCGGGCTCGAACAACTCGTGCAGATTTAGCTTTGCATCAGTGACCAGCATGGTGCCTACGCCGGTCGCCTCGTAAAGGCGCATGTTGGCCGCATAGTTTTCCGCAAGATCGATGTGTATGTTCAGCGCGATCTTCGCACGCTGCAATTGTTGGTACATAGCGTAACCCCAGAGTGGCGGTTTCACCTTATCACGCAGCGAAGAGTCTGGCGGAAGGCTATCAGCCCCCGCGCCCCAGCAGGATAGGGGAACTTTTCGACTGACTTCTTCCAGCAATTGGATACGCTCCAGGTGATGGCCGCTGACCGATCCGATGAAGACCGCACCCGCAGTTTTATCCTGATGCCCAAGCCGCTGCAAGATTGAAGATTCAAAGCCCAGACGGAAGAGTTCGGAAGGAATACCGGCGGCCCGAATGCGTTCGACAAAATGAGGCGCCGCGCTAAGCAAAAGATCAAAGGCCCCCAAGTCCGTTCCTTTAGGAATGGGATAGGCCATCTCTCCGACGAGAAGGCGTGCTTTTTTCTTGAGTTGCAACAGGAACTCGGGCGGGAGGTAGGCCACGTCGCAAACAAAGATCACGTCAGGCCGGAAAGCCTGAACCTGGGCGGCTACGATTTTCGTCTCAGACTGCAGCGCGGAGCCTGTGGCTAAAACTCCTACCCGTCGCTTTATGCCCGCATATCCTCGCTTCCAAAGTTTCACCGCGTTCGGCAGCACCCTGTCTTCAGGGAGTCGCACGCCATTCTCCTGGGCCCAGCGCCGCTGCAAGTGACCAGCATTAACAATGAATTGCTGAGCCTCATGTCCGAGCTTATTAAGATTCAATGGCAGGAAATCCGCTCGCGCAAAACCAAAATCGTAAACAGCGCGACTCTGGTCCGCATAGGTCTGAGACTCGAGTCCCGGGTGGCTTCCATAAATCCGTCTCAGAGCTTCTGGATAGTACGTGTCGAGAATCAAAATACGCATGTTTTCAATTGTCAAAAAGCTATTTGCGGCGCGATTAAGCGGCTTCTCTCCAAACCTTTTTTTGCGCCACGATGAGATTCCAGCCGAACCTATTTGCCAGTTGGCTCTTGAGCGCCTGGTCCCAAACGTTGACTCGTTCCATTAGCCAGGCTGGGGAGAACGCCTCCTCAAACGCAGCGGGATTGAAATTCCAACGAAAGACATGCGCCAGTGCCGCGAGCACCGGGCAGACAAAGACTCTCAGGGGCAAACCCAACAGACCGTTCCAGCAGTCGTTAACAAAGAAGCCGACGGTCATATCGTGTTCGATGATTCTGAAGCCGTTGCCCTCAAAGAAATCACTCCATTCGCCTGGTGTTCTGAATTGTAGATGAGGCACTCCCGGAGTCCATTTAATCCCTTTTTCTCGCTGCTTTCTGATGCTGTGCTTGAAGTAGCGCTCAAAAATGCTGCGCCGGTTAGGAACTATCGTGAAGAGGACCGCCTGTTCGTGTAACAGGGACCGGATCTTCTTTAGACACGCCGCAGGATCTTCGAGGTGCTCTATCACATCAAAGGCAATCGCCAGGTGAAAGAAACTTTCTCCCTTCTGCCTTAACAAATCGTCAAGCGATTCAGGAAACAATTGCGCTGAAGAAGGCAACTCTTCCCAGCGATAAGAACTGTAGTAGCGTCGCAGCAGGCCCTCATCCAGATCGACCGACACTACGTGAAAGCCCAGCCCTGATAGTTCATACGAGTCGCGCAACGAGCCGGCGCCAAAATCCAACGCGCGCGGCTCCGTGAAATGGCGCTTAATCTCAGCCAGGTGACGAGCAAAAAGTGACCAGCGATATTGCACATTGCGGGTGTTGCAACCAAATAGTTTCGAAACATCTTTGCGGCGGTCAAAGATGAATTGAGTTTCATTTGTATCTTCAGGAGATTGGGGAGCGGATCCAGCCGAGCGGTTTCCGGCAATTCCAACCGCGTTCTCATTCGCCCTTTGCAGTGCCGCCCTCCATCCGAGCAATTCGCTCAGGGCGAGAAAGGGAAGGAACAAAACAAAAAGGATTAGCCAAACCAGGCACACCGCGATTAGTACAACAACTGCCCAAAGCGATCTAAGCGCGAAAGAGACGACCCGAGCAGGCCGCCGGACGAACTTAACCGCGATTGAATTGGATGGAGTCATTGAATTAGGACTTCATGACAAGACACTGAATCGTCGGCAATCGAGGTTTGCGGTTGTTCCCAGTTCAGATCTCAGGCGGCGACGCTGGCGGTGGCGATCGAGCCCGCCACCTTTGCTAACTGCTCCTCAGTCAATTCCGGATACATGGGTAAGCTGACGACTTCGCGGGAAACTTGTTCGGTGACCGGCAGGCTTCCCAATGGAATATCGAGATATTCATAAGCGGGTTGAAGATGAAGCGGTATTGGATAATGCACGCCGGTGGCTATACCTTCGGCTTTAAGCTTCTGCTGAAAAGCGTCACGGTCGGAAACGCGCACCACGAAAAGGTGCCACACCGGCTGGGCATTTTCATCGACCACCGGCATTCGCAGCTCGCTGCCACTTAAGGTCTCGAAGTAAAAGTCCGCGTGCCGGCGCCGGCTTTGGTTCCACTCGTCCAAATGACGCAGCTTTACGCGCAGAATCGCCGCCTGCAGTCCGTCCAGACGGCTGTTGACGCCCTCCATCTTGTGCGTGTACTTCTCCAGTCGTCCGTGGTTGGCCAGCATCCCGATCCGCTCAATCAAATCTTCGTCCTGGCTCACTACTGCTCCCCCATCGCCGAAAGCGCCGAGGTTCTTTCCCGGATAAAAGCTGAAGCAGGCTGCGTCACCGATCGACCCTGCCCGCCGGCCGCGCCATCTGGCGCCGTGGGCCTGAGCTGCGTCTTCAATCACTTTCAGGCCGTGCCGATCGGCAATCTCCATGATCGCGTCAAGGTCGCAGGTCTGACCATAAAGATGCACCGGCACAACTACTTTGGTGCGCGGCGTAATGGCCTTTTCCAGCAAAGCCGGATCCATCAACATCGTGTCTTCTTTGATATCCACGAACACCGGCCTGGCGCCGGTCATGGAAATCGCTTCCGATGTCGCAATGAAAGTCTGCGCTACTGTGATCACCTCGTCGCCGGGTCCGACCCCCATGGCTCGCAGAGTGAGATAGATCGCGTCGGTACCATTGCCCACGCCCACACACGCTTTGGTTTCACAGTAAGCCGCGAACTCGGCTTCAAAGTTACGGACTTCCTCACCGCCAACAAACGCGCTTTTGGTAATAATGTTTTCGATCGCCGCATCGATTTCCGGCTTGATAGTTTGGTATTGGTCGAAAAGTCCGACCAGCGGAATGTTCTTCATCTTTCTCCTTAACTCGACACTTTCTTAGCTCGGATTACTAATCTGCCGCCAAAGTATTTGACCGGGAAGAGCCCTGAGAGCCCTTCGACGAACCGAATCGCGCGACTGGTTGAGCCCGAAAGATTCTCAGCAAAAAGCTCGGGCTGTCCCATCAGCGCGCCCGAAAAATATTCGATCTGCAAACGGTTCTTTTTCAGTTCACGCGCCAGCGCGACCGCGTTTTGAAATCTTCCTTTGGTGGGATTCACAAATTTATGCTGATAGAACTTCTTCAAACCGTAAATTGAATATCGGTTGTAAGTCAAAAGCACGAGGTCACCGCCCGGTTTCAGGATTCGGGCAAACTCGGCGACCGATTCCCGCCAGTTATAAACGTGCTGCAGCACCCGGGAACAAACGATCAAATCGAACGATTCGTCTTCAATCTCAATCCGCGAGGCTTCCTGACAAAGTTTTGTCGCAAACGGAATCTTCAACTCGCTCGCTGCCTGGCTCGCGCGATCCAGTTGTTCAGAAGAGATGTCCATGCCAGTCACATGCTTGGCATGCGGCGCGTAAATCGACAGCAGGCGGCCATTGCCGATCCCGACATCGAGTGCCGTTTCGTAAGACCGGCCTTGCAGGGCCCGGGCCAGCGCGGCTTTCTCGAGCGCATCAATCACCTGGCCCCGGGCGGGCTTGAACCAGCTCCCATAATTGGTGGCGTCCCAGGTCTGCCGCTTTAGCTTGGCGAACTCTTCACGATCGTATTGCACGTTCTCAGTCATCCCATTCTCCAAAATATGCCTTGAGCGTCTCTTTATCGTCAGGTCTGATCAGCAGCTTACGTAATTCCTGTGGCGATACAAAATCCATTCCCTGGCCTTCATTCAATGACAACTCGTCGAGCGAAGCGTTTATCTCACCGGCAAAAGCAAACTCGCGTTTGTTGTTTTGCACAAACTCGCGAAAGAGACCGAGGTTTTCGACATTGTAACCTGTCTCTTCCAAAATCTCTCTCCGGGCGGCCGTGTAAGGCGATTCCCCATCTTCCATACTTCCGCCAAAAAGGGCCCAGTGTCCCGGATAGCGGATGCTCGGCTTGTCATCGCGATGCTGCAGCAGGATCCGACCTTCTGCGTCCAGCAGAATGGTGCTCACCCCCTGACCGGTCGTACTTTTCAGTTGCTCCTGTAGTGTCGTATAAGAACTAACATCCGCCGGTTCCGAAAGATCGTAGCGCATCCCGCGCAGCAGATAAATCAACGAATCGCCGGCATCGGCCAGCCGTGAGACGTAGTCTTCAAATTTGTGTTCGCCGGTAAGGTTATCAAACGACGGCAACGAGCTCAGCGCCTCGCGGGCGAAAAACGTGCAGCCCGTAGAATTTAACGCCAGGCCCTGATGACGATCGTTGATCCGGTTATATTCATAGAGATGAGGCGCGACGCTCCGTAAGGCCCCGGAGAAGTATTTAGCTCGATCTCGCTGGTGAGTTGGATTGACGGTGGCCACCATCAGAAACGGTGGGCGACTCGTTAGAAAGCAAAGCTTCGCCGCCCGCAGGTCGCTCGATTCGCTGTAAATATTATCCGGACAGAGCATGACGAAATCACTCGTGATCTGATCGCGGGCGCAGGAGATTGCATGAGCTAATCCCAGTTGCCGTTCCTGAAAAGCGAAGTCAATCTCGACGCCAAAGTCGCGCGCGCGCAAAAAGTCGCGCACCATCTCGCCCCGATAGCCCGTGACCACAACTAGCTTTGACACCCCGACTGATTTTAGGGATTCAATGCCTCTGGCGATGAGCGTCTGGCCTTCGATCTCGATTAGAGCTTTGGGCAGTTCACTCGCCAGCCCGGCCATGCGAGTGCCGCGGCCGGCGGCAGGAATGATTCCGATTAACTCTGGGTCCATCTAACACAATCTCTTAAATTTTCCGAGGATGAAATCATCAGGTTGCGGACTGGGCGCCGGCTGCGTCTGACATGCGGACGGACTGGCCGGTTTGCAGCGCTGTTTGGGTCGCCTCCAGGACAGCTACAACATCTCGAGCGTGCCTGGGCCCGGTGAGCGGAGTTTCCCCGCTCCTGAGGCATTCGAGGAAGTGCGCGGCTTCTCCCTTCAAGGGTTCCTGAAACGAAATCCGCGGCAACCAGACATCTCCCGTGCGATGTACCAACTGATAGTTGAACTGGTCGTAATCCATCTGCTCGCCGATCTTGGGCACCCGATCCACGCCCTTGTCGAATACCATGATCTTATCGTCGCCTACATCGTCATAGACTACCATCTTGCGGCTGCCGACAAAGGTCATCTTGCGCACCTTGCCGGGGTCGAGCCAGCTAACATGAATGTGCGCGCTAACACCATTGGCCCACTTCAAGGTGGCGAACACCACGTCTTCAATTCCGGGTTGAATGTAGCTCACGCCCTCCGCGGAAACGGAAACCGGAAGTTCGTCCTTCATCAAGTAGAGCAGAATGCTGACGTCATGCGGCGCAAGATTCCACCAGGCGTTCACGTCTGAACGAACCTGGCCCAGGTTCAGTCGCTGGCTATAGATGTAATAGACCTGGCCCAACTCGCCTTCGTCAAGCAGCTTTTTTGTATAACGCACGGCGGCATTGTAAAGAAAGGTGTGGCCGGCCATTAGGGTCAGGCCGCGCGCGGCGGCCAAAGCGACTAGTTCATCCGCCAGCTTTGTGCTGGTAGCCAGCGGCTTCTCAACAAAAATGTGTTTGCCGCTTTCCAGCGCTTGCTTTGCCAATTGATAATGCGAAGCTGCCGGGGTGGAAATGATGACCGCATCTATCTCAGGATCATTGAGTACTGTGTCGAGATCAGTAATCGCCTGCGTACGCGGGAAATTCGTTTCTACATAATTGCGCCGCTCAGGACTGAGGTCGACGACGTACTTGACCCGGCAATCGCTCTGGGCCGAAAAGTTTCGCAGTAGATTCGGCCCCCAATAGCCGCAACCTATCTGTGCCAGCGTTTTTTGTGTTGAACTCATTTATCGAATTTCTTCTCTCTAACTAAAGACGTTTCTTCTCCGCGTGCCGAGGATCAACCGCCCGCTACCGCAGGCGGTTCTGACCTCGAGCCAGCAGTTTCGGCAGCCTCGATCGTACGCAACAGCGTGTCGATCGGGATGCTCAAGTCATCGTACCCTTTTCGCGATACTCCATTGGTTTTCATCTCGAAAGGCCAATTGGGATTTTCGCTAAAATCATCTCGGGGTTTCGCGGATTTCCAGGCTTGATTCTCGGCAAACAAGTACCAATAGTCCTGCCCCAGCGCCGCTGCCATTTGATAGTAGAGACCGCCCATCAGATGAAAGGGATCGAGCGCCTCGACCACAACGGCGCCGGCGGGCGCAAACAACGTATGGGTTAGCCCGGCGCTGTGCGCGCTCACGATAGTGGCGGCATCTCCAAACAACGAAATCTTTTCCGCAACTGACAACGGATTCGCATCGACGATCAGAAATCCTTCACGTTCCAAAGCGCCCATGACAGCCTCTTCGTTAATAACGCGACGGTGCGCGGCCCCCTGGCGACTTACATATATGCGCTTACCTTTAGTTGGGAGGCGGGCGCCACAAAACTTTTCGCGCAGCCATAACAAAGTCCAGTCTGCGACCGAGAAAGTCCAATCAGTAGTGAACGTGGCATATGCAGGAAACGAAGGAAAATAAAGCTGGTCGACTTCATAACAACCTCTCGGTAGTTGCACCAGACGCGCATCATCAACACCCAGCAAAGCGAGGCTCTCACGCTGCCAATCACGTAAACCATCTTGTAAGAGAATGGGGAGTGCCGGCAACGAAGCTGCGATTGCCAGACGCGTTAAGCATTCAGTGAACCAGTGATAGTAGCTGCTTGAGTGACGAGAAATTAATGTCAGATAGTTTCCCGCCAACCTGGTCGGCTTCGATCTCGGACGCAGCGTATTGAACTCGATGTCATGCGTAAAGAAAAAGGACTTCCAACAACAGGACTGCTCGAAAGCCCGATCTTCGGGAGCAACAATGACGCCTGAATGGGAAAAGAGCCGGGCCCGTGGGATCGAGGCAATAAACGTTTCCGGCTGCTGCACCCTTCGTTCATCACGGAAGACGGGTGGCACGTCGGCCAGGCTGCGCGGCGGTTCACGTTCAACAACAGCGGCGTCGCCGACTTTTCGGTACCAGCACTCAGAGGCGGGATGGGCTGCCTGGTATTCACTGATCCATTCCCGCATGTCCGTTATGAGACCCTTTGGCGGGCCAAAGGTTCGCGAGGAAACAGGCAAACGCCGAACGCCCTCGACGAGTTTCGCATGCAGCCATCCATAACCTTTAAAGACCACGCTTTTCATTTATGGTCGTGACATCCTGGAACAAGAAGTTCTTTGAAAGTACCCCTGGTTTTCCCTCTTGAACGACTCTACCGCGACGCGGTTGGGTATCAGAGCCGGGCTTGCCTCAAAAGTCGATGTCGGTGGTAACAGTTTCGTGTTCAGTTCGTGTGACTTCGTGGATCGTTCCTTTTGTTCAGAAAACTAAGGACGATCCACGAAATCACACTAACCAACACGAACCAAAACACTCCTGACTTGCGCCAGATCCGGCTTTTGAGGCAAAGCTATCAGAGCCATAACCAGGAAAACAGTCATTGCTGCTCTTGTAAAAATTTCGGCGATGAAACCTGCACGGGGCTTAACTCGGCTACCGGCTTGGCCTGCTTTGTCAGGTAGCCCGACAAGATATTCGCAGCCGCGCCAATCGAAGGCACATTCTTATGCGACGAGGCTTGGAGTTTATGACCGCGTGCGCGCGCCACAAATTCATAGGCGTGCTGATTCTTCCTGACAAAGTCCCATCCCTTCTTCTTAAGTTGCTGCGTGAAACGAACCGGGCTTTGAATCGTCTTTGCTTGCCGGTACTCGCGCCACAGGCGCTCGAACATTGCCCCACTGCCGGAATAGTCTTTCATGTAGGCGGATAACAGCTCAAACTCTTCGGTAAGGTCTTCATAGGCTTCGAATGAAGTGAGCTCGTTAAAAAGCGCTCGCAGATATGCGTCCAGGTTGATCTGGCTGGGGAAAGTGTGCGGATACACTCTCTGAAACAAAAGCCATGTGGCGCACAGATACGGGGTGACCAGGTACTTCATTGGGTAAGGTACACCCTCCAGTAAATCTCTGTCGAAAAGCGAAATATAGTCGTCGGTTTTCTCCTTGCGCATGTACCTTAATCCCGTATTGCTTAACTTACTATCGCCGGCGATGTACATCGGCAAATCAATAAACAGGTAAGAGCTATTTGAGCCCAGCAAGTGGCACGCGGTGGAAAAATCGGGATAGGGTGGAACAAAAAAGCGTCCGCCCGTCTTTTCACTGCACTTTCGAATCTGCTCGAGCGAGATGGCGCTGTTTATTATTTTGGGTACGACTCCATAAACCATGACGTCAAAATTGCAGAGGGCTTCCATCATGGGTCTGCTATCGACTTCGAACAGGTTTTTAGAAGTATGGTGATAGGAAAGTGTGCAGCGCGATTCGTCGCCGATGGGAATATCCGGATGCCCGTAACTGGCGTGGCTCCAGGTCAGCACATTAGTTGGAAATTGGACTAAGAGCTGATGGAGGTAGGACAGGCTGTTGGGCGCCAGGGCATCGTCATCGCAAAGACAGATGATGTATTTTCCTGACGCCTTTGAAACAATGAACTCGAAGTGATCGAGCATTGATAAATCGCGGCCGGTGCTCAAGAACCTGACTTTGCTGGATTGGGCCGCAAACGCCCGGCCTACCTCTTCGGTGCCGTCGCTGGAGTTGTTGTTCGAAACTATGATTTCGTAATCGTCGAACTCCTGATTGATGGCTGTAGGCACTGCCACTTTGAGCAGTGAAACGCGGTTTCTGCTGGGCATCAAAACAGAGAAAAACGGCATGGTGCGAATATTCCGATTGCAAGCTCGATCAAGTCCCCGCTGCTCGTGGG
>Ga0134121_10005061_pt1 | contig 10740 bp, 9 predicted proteins | sample KB301_FD_96463 | JGI IMG/M metagenome (GOLD analysis project Ga0134121, IMG submission 96463) | Terrestrial soil microbial communities without Nitrogen fertilizer from Kellogg Biological Station, Michigan, USA - KB3-0-1 | ecosystem: Environmental > Terrestrial > Soil > Unclassified ...
CCAGTGTCTCGCCCTCGCCAGCATCTACATCGAGCGCGAAGACTTCGACACCGCCCACGACCGCCTGCTCGAAGCGAAACAGCTCGATGGTCGGATAAATATTGCAGGCGGACTCGAGGCGATTCGCCGCGCCCGCCGGCCCGATCTGAAACCCGTAGCCGCGCCCGAAGCGAATTTTGAGCGCAGGCACTTCACGCTCGCGGGCGACCTCAGCACGATCAGCGTCTTCGACGCGATTCAGGTTATCGAAAACGCAAGACTAAACGGCGTACTGACGTTGAGCGGCGAAAAGCACCAGGGCGAGGTGAAGTTCAACGACGGACGAATCGTCGACGCAGCGTGCGGCAATAGCATCGGCGATCCGGCGTTTCAGAAAGTGGTCGAGATCACGAGCGGCACGTTTGAATTTCAAAAGACAGCCGAACAGTTTCCCGTTCGCATACAGGCAGTCAGCAACACAAACCTCATCCTCGACACGCTCCGCATGTTAGACGAGCGCAACCAGTAAGACTCAATCAATCAAAACACGCGTATTCAATGCTTCGGCTTTTTCGATGGCGGTGAGCAGCCGGAGAAACTGGTTGTAGTTTCGACTGCGCGACGTGAGCCGTGCGATTTCCGACTGGCTCAGCTCATTGCGCAAAACCAGATCGAGAAAATCATAATAGTCAGCAGCGGCTTCGTAAGGCAGCTCGCGAGTGTAGGTGGTTGTGTCGCTATCTTCTGAGCGGAACCCGGCGAGTAGATCGAAGATGTTGTCAGTAGTGAGTCGTGCAGCTTCGCGTGTGAGAACGATCGGCACACGCAACTCGAAAAACCGCAAACCATCTTCAGTAACAACACGGCGCAACTCTTTCGTCGCCTCACCATCAAATGGCGACTCCGGATCGACAAGGATGCGCAGCAGTCGCGGCTGATCATCGGTATCGAGCGTGTCGAGCGAGAGTTGGACGCGATCGGCGAGAAACTTCTCAAACTGCGCTTCGACCGGATAGTTGATGCGACCGAGACAGCCCACGGATTCGCCGTCGCCGGCGGTATCGAGCGGCAGACAAGCAGGGCAATGCGCACAGACAGTCGTCGCTTCCTGCATGCGCTCGATTTCGGGGCTCGCCTTTTCAACCCATTCCAGTTTATCGATGGAAGGTGCGCTGGCGTCGCCGGTGGTGAGCTTCGCGTGCAAGCTGCTGAGGCGTCCCCACTCGCGCAGGTGGCGCTCGGAGTAATTGGCGCGAAGGGGGCAGGCGTATTGCAGTGCAAATTCCAACGACATGCTCCGAAGTATAGGGCATATAAGACGGATAGGTCATATAGGTCCTATACTGCTTTGTGATAAGCTTTGCGCATTCCCGCGCGAAAGGTCTTGTTTAATGGCAGTCAGTCAGGAACTCTTGGAAATACTTGCGTGTCCGGCTTGCAAGGCGAAGGTTGAGCTCAAGCCGGACGGAAACGCGCTGAAATGCGTCGAGTGTAAACGTGTCTATCCCATCCGCGACGACATTCCGGTAATGCTAATCGACGAGGCCACCATCGAAGAGTGAGCGATGAACAGCCTGCGCGACATCGTTGAGCTCTCTCCACAGCTACGCGTCATCGAAACACAGGCAAACTACGGATTCGAGCCGCAGCCATTGGCACCGCCACGCTGGGATTGGTCGGAAGTGCGTAAGGTACTGCTCGTCCGACTACGGTCGATTGGCGACACGGTTTTGGCCACGCCGTCGGTCTTCGCTTTGAAGCGCTTTCTTCCGAACGTTACGATCGACATTCTGGTCGAGGATTGGGTGGCGCCCCTGCTGACCGATCATCCGCACGTCGACAACGTGATTGTGTTGGAACGCGGTGGGTTTATGACGCGCGCGCGTGTGGCCCGCGAGCTACGCGCGGCGAATTACGATGTTGTTTACAACCTGCACGGTGGAACTACGGCGACGTTTTTGACGCGAGCCACTGGCGCGCGTCATCGCGTCGGCTTCAAGTCGTATCAATACGCACAACTTCATAACCATCAGGCGCCGTCGCCGTTGTTGCTTTGGGAGCAACAGAAGACACACTCAGTCGAGCAACAACTCGCGTTGCTGGGTTGGACCGGCGTTCCCGTAACGGATCGCCCGCGCACGCAGTTGGGCATCTCGAATCAAGCAAACGAGAAGGTCAAACAGCTCTTGGCGCAAGCAGCGTTGACGGATCAAAAGATCGCGCTGATACATCCCGCCGCCGCCTTCGCAACCAAACAATGGGCGACAGAACACTTCGCGCGCGTGGCTGAATTTCTATCGGCTCGTGGCTTTGCTCCAGTCGCGATTGCAGGCCCGAACGAACGAGCGGTGCTCGAAAAACTCAGCTCGGAAGCATCAGTAAAAATCACGACCCTGAATCTTTCGCTGCCTGAAGTAACCGCACTCGCCGCCCAGTCGCAACTGTTCGTCGGCAACGATAGCGGCATCGCGCACATCGCAGCGGCTGTTGAAACACCTGCTGTCGTGATCTTTGGCTCTTCAAACATCGCGCACTGGCGGCCGTGGAATTCGGCGCCGGCCGAAGTTGTCTTTGAAGAGATGCCGTGCCAGCCTTGCCACGGCTATTTTTGCGAGAAGTTCGATCAGCCCGAATGTATCCTGCGCGTGCCTTTGACGCGGGTCACGGCCGCAATCGATCGCATTTTGTCGTAACGCATGCCTCAATTAACAAAAACCCGTGCTTCGGAAATCCTGAAGACACTTCATGAGCGTTACGTTCTCGTGCTGGGCGACGTGATGCTCGACGAGTTTGTTTGGGGTGACGTCACGCGTATTTCTCCCGAAGCGCCTGTTCCCGTCGTCGACGTGCGTCGTGAATCGGTGCATCTGGGCGGCGCTGCGAACGTGCTGGCAAACCTCATCGCGCTCGGCTCCCACGGATCGGTCGTTGGCGTAGTGGGGAAAGATGGACCAGGCGAGCGTTTGCAAACCGAGCTGCGCGAGCTCGGATCTCAGGACGGCTGTTTGGTCGTTGACGACACGCGCCGCTCGACGACCAAAACACGCATCATCGCGCACAGCCAGCTCGTCGTGCGCGCCGATCGCGAGTCGCGCGTTCCCGTCACGTCGAAAATCGAAGACCAGATCATCGCGTGCCTGAAAGAAGCACTGAAGCAAGCGGACGCGTTTGTAGTTTCAGACTACGACAAAGGCGTCGTGACGCCGCGGATCCTGCGTGAGATCTTGCCGGTTGCATACGAGCAGGTGCCCGTGCTGATCGATCCGAAGCTGCGCAACTTCAACGAATATCGTCCGGCAACACTCATCACGCCGAATCACCTCGAAGCGCTGCGGATGAGCGACAGTGAAGATCATTCGGACGACGGCTCGCACGCAGCGGCAAAAATAATTCGCGAGAAGCTCGGTTGTGATGCGGTGTTAATAACCCGCGGCGATCGTGGAATGATGTTGCTGGAGGGCGACGGCGGACCTGTTTACGTCGAAACAGCGGCGCGCGAGGTCTATGATGTCACGGGCGCGGGCGACACGGTCATTGCCGCGCTTGCGTGCGCGCTCGCGTGCGGCGCGACGATGATCGAGGCGGCGTCATTCGCAAATCGCGCCGCCGGGATCGTGGTTGGGAAAGTCGGTACAGCAACCGCCAGCGCCGATGAGTTGTTAGCTTCTTTTGCCACGGATGAACGCGGATGAGCGCGATGGTAGGCAAAACGCTGCGAAATTATCGCATCACCGACAAGCTCGGTGTCGGGGGGCAGGGCGCGGTTTACAAAGCCACCGACACGAAGCTTGGCCGCGCGGTTGTGATCAAAGTCATTCCTCCGGAGCTCAGCGCGAAACAATCAAATCTGAGACGTTTCGAACGTGAAGCGCGCCTCGCGTCCTCGCTGGACCATCCAAACATTTGCACCATCTTCGATCTCGATGAAGTTGACGGCGTGCACTTCATCGCGATGCAGTTTGTCGAAGGCAAGAACGTGCGGCAGCTCGTCGCCGGTCGTCCACTCGAACTAAAAACCGCCCTCCTGATCGGCTTGCAAGTGGCCGACGCGCTCGCCGCCGCGCACAACCGCGGCATCATTCATCGCGACATCAAGTCAGGCAACGTGATGGTGACGTCGACGGGCCAGGTGAAGGTGCTCGACTTCGGACTCGCCAAGCTGCTCGACGACACTGAAGCCGCAACAGCCGGAATTCACCGCACCGAGCTCACAGAAGTCGGCGTTCCGTACGGCACCGCGACTTACGCTGCGCCGGAACAAGCGCGCGGCGATCGCGTCGACAAGCGCGCGGACATCTTTTCCCTCGGCGTGTTGCTTTACGAGATGCTGACCGGCACGTGGCCGTTTCGCGGCAAGACGACGATCGACGTGCGTCACGCGGTGCTGCACGATCCGCCGCGACCGATCGAAGAGTTGCGCTCGAGCGCTATACCGTCACGACTGCAACAGATCATAGACAAAGCACTCGAGAAGGAGCCGAAGGATCGCTTCCAGAACATGGAAGACTTTCGCAACGAGCTGCGGCAGGTGCTACATGAGCTTGATGCTGGCCCCACCGGGTATCAGAGCGTGACGCCGGAACCGCCGCGACATCTCGCGGGCGCGAATCCGGTCTCGCGCGCAGTGCGGTGGTTGAAATCGATCACGCGCACTGAGTCGCCGACTTCAGCGCCAAACGTGGTTACTTCGTCGAAATCGGGTATTCACGAAACACCGTTCACAACGATCACGGATCAGGAAAAGAAGAGCCTTGCGATTCTCTGTTTCCGCAACTTGAGCAACGATCCGGCGGCGGCGTTCTACGAGTTCTCGCTCGCTGATGCGGTGATTACTGAGCTCGCGCGCGTGCGGTCGCTCGTAGTGCGACCGTCGTCGGTAATCGCGCGCTACCAGGGACAGCAACGCGATCCGCGGGAGATCGGGCAGGAGCTCGCAGTCAATGCCGTTCTCACTGCCGGCTTTATTCATTCCGGCGATCGCTTTCGCGTGACTGCGCAACTGATCGACGTTGCGACAGGCGAGTTGTTGTGGAGCGATCGCATTGACACAGCGGCGTCAGACATTATCGTGCTCCAGGACACGATTGCGCAGCGGATCGTCGAGGGCTTGAGCGTCGAGCTCAGCCCGCACGAGCAGGTCGGAACCGGCAAAGCCTCTACACGCAATCCCGAGGCGTACGAACAATACCTGCGCGGTCGTGACTTGTTCGCGCGTTTCATCTTTCGCACGTTGTCAGCCGAAGATTGCGACCGAGCGATCGAGCATTTCGAGCGCGCCATCCAGCTCGATCCAAACTTCGCGCTCGCCCACGACGGACTCGGCGCGTGCTACGTCAATCGTGTCTTCAAAGGTTTTGGCGGCTCGGAAGATTATGAACGTGCGGAAGTGGCGTTCACCAAAGCGCTCGCGATCGATCCCGGCATCTTCGAAGCGCGGATGCTGATGGTTTTTGTGTATTTGTGGCGCGGTCAGAAACAGAAGGCGCGCGAGGAAGTCGAACGCACGCGGCGTGAGGCGCCAAACGAGCCGGTGGTCCATTTCGTCAAGGCGCTGCTGCATCGCTTGGATGGCGAGTATGGCCGGGCACTACGCAGCTATGATCGTTTAGTGCGTCTCGATCCGGCGGCGCATGTGGTGGCGAGTTATAGTCGCGCGCTCGTTCACATGTACATGGGCCACTTCGACGACACGTTTCGCGAGCTGAACACTTCCGGCGATCCTGACAACGCGCTCGTACGAACCTTCCGCGCGCTCGCGCTGTACTACACAGGCCAAACTGATCAGGCGGCGGAGTTGATGAAAGACGTCGTTGAGAAACATCCGAACATGCATGGGATACGGCCGTTCATGGCGATGTTTTTAAGTGGACAGGGCAAGCACGACGAGGCGCTCGCGCAGCTCACGCCCGATGTGAAGCGAAATGGCGAAGTCGATGCCGATATCAGTTACTCGATCGGATCGGTTTACGCGCTCGAGGGGTTGCAGGGTGATGCGTTCGAGTGGCTCGAGCGATCGATTTCGCTTGGGAATGCGAACCGGCCGTGTTTCGAGAATGATCCGAATTTGGCGTCGTTGCGCGGCGACCCGCGGTTCGCTGAGTTGATGACCAAACTTAACCACGGATAACACAGATTTTAAATCCGGATTTTTATCCGCGTCATCCGCGGTTAAATTTCATTGAAGCCTATGTACAAACGAAGAATTTCGCTTGTTGCTTACCTTTTGCTGTTCTGCGTTTCGTCCGCTGTTGCTCAGCAGACCGCACCGAAAACACTTCCAGAGTTGAAAGCGAAGATCTCGGAGGTGCTTGCGAAGCCGGAGTTGTCGTCGGCGATCGTTGGTATCAAGGTGGTTTCCCTCGACAACGGTCGCGTGTTGTTCGAAGAGAACGCCACGAAGCTCCTGCGGCCGGCGTCGAATATGAAGCTCTACACGATTGCGGCGGCGCTCGATCGTTTGTCTCCCGATTATCGTTTCTCGACTTCCGTCTATGCCAACACGCGGCCTGACGCTGCTGGCGTTGTTCATGGCGATTTAACGATCTATGGTCGCGGTGATCCGTCACTCGCTGCACGCTTCAATAATGGTGATTACGTGAAAGCAATCGACGATCTCGCAACACGCATCGTTGCGGCAGGCGTCAAGCGCGTTGAAGGTGACATCGTAGGCGACGAGAGTTACTTCGTTGGACCAAAATATGGCTCAGGTTGGGACTGGGAAGATCTCACCTGGTACTACGGCGCTGAAATCACGCCGCTAACGGTCAACGACAACGCGTTGGATCTCTTTATCAAACCCGGCACGGCAATCGGCCAGCCAGCGTCGATCACAACTGGTCCACCCGATCCGTTGCTCACGATCGTCAACAAAGTCACCACGTCAGCGAAAGGCAGCAAGCGCGAGTTCTCGATCCATCGCGGTCTCGGCGAGAATACGATTACGATCACGGGCAGCATCCCACTAGAAGATCGTGGCTACACCGGCGGCATCGGGATCTCACATCCAGGATTGCTTTTCGTCTACATGTTGCGCTCGTCACTTGCGCAAAAAGGCGTCACGATTACGGGCGCTTCGCGAATATCCACTGCTTCACCGGCGGTTCAAAATGAGATCGCAACGTTGCAGTCGCCGCCATTCAGCGTGATAGCGGCGAAGACGATGAAGCCGAGTCAAAACCTCTACGCTGAATTGATCCTGAGAACGCTCGGGAAAGTCGCACCACTGACACCATCCGCAACCACGTCGAACCTCACGCAAACGTCAGACGATCTCGGTCTCGAAGCGGTTAAAACGTTTTTGAAGACGGTGGGCCTCAGGCCGGAAGCGCTCGTGCTCGACGACGGCTCGGGTCTTTCACGCAACGACATGATCACCGCTGATGCGTCAGTGCAGTTATTGACGTTTATGAGCAAGCACCGGTATGCGACTGTGTTTCGCGATTCGCTTCCCATTGGCGGCGTTGATGGAACGTTGCGCAATCGATTCAAAGGCACGCCTGCCGAGAACAACGTGCGCGCGAAGACGGGTTCGCTCAGCTCAGCCGCAAGCCTCGGCGGTTATCTCACGACAGCAGGAGGCGAGAAGCTCGCGTTTTCGATCATGGTCAACAACTACCCGCACGATCTCGATCCGCGATCGTCGTGCATCGATCCGATCGCAGTACTGCTCGCCTCGTTCGCCGGCAAAGCCACCGATTAACACGAATGCAACCACAATTCACTAAATTCCACGGCCTCGGAAACGACTATCTCGTGATCGAGGCACATGAGCTTCGTGAAGTCGGCGATCTTGGTGAGTTTGCGCGTCGCATTTGTAACAGGCATTACGGCGCAGGCGGTGATGGCATCGCGATCATCGCGCGAGCGCAAACAGATGAAGCCGATTTCAGTTGTCGCATCTTCAATCCTGACGGCAGCGAGGCCGGACTTTCCGGTAACGGGACTCGTTGCGCCGTCGCGTATCTTTATTACAAACAACTCTGGACGAAGGAAGAGCTGCGACTCAGCACGCGAACCGGATTGAAGCGCTACTTCCTGCGCGGCCAGCCAGGCCCGGGCAAGTTTCTGTTTGAATCAGAACTTGGCCAGCCGAAGTTCGACACGGCGTCGATACCGATGTCGATCACGCCACCGCTCGACGAGGTCGTTAACTATCCATTGCTCGTAAACGGCGAGAGCTTTCCCGTGACTGCGATGCAAATGGGTAATCCCAACTGCTGCATCTTCGTCGACGACTTCAAGGCGCTGGACTGGCGCGCGATTGGTAAAGCGATTGAGGTTCATCCGCAGTTTCCCGATCGAACGAACGTCGTGTTTGTGCGGCCGGTCGAGCGTAACTTTATCGAGCTGCGTATTTGGGAGCGCGGTGTTGGTGAGACGACGGCTTCCGGCACGTGCTCGTGCGCGGGCGCGGTGGCGGCGATGGTCAACGACAAAGCCGATCGCGACGTGCGTGTGTTGATGGAAGGCGGCGAAGTCCGGATCAAGTGGCGAGCCGATGGCGAGGTTGTGATTACGGGAACGGCTGAAGTAGTCTATTCGGGCCAGTGGTTGCAGTAGTCTTAGACAGGTTACAGGATTTGCAGGATTCACAAGATGCTAAAACTTTCCCCCATCATTTTAGCGCTGCTATTACTGCCCGCATGCGGCGGCAAGGTCATCACCGAGACCTCTGCCGCTAAACCAGCAGAACCTCCGAAACCACCATCATCCCTGTCCATGTGGCTCGGCAACGCGTCCCGGAATTTCTACGGCACCGGACCCTGGTCTGGCAAAAAGTTGGAAGTCGTCTGGGAATTTGAAACCGACTGGATCAAGGGACGATTGCACAAAGATCCGTGGGGCGGCTCGAGCTGGCCCGGTCAACCGTCGGTCGACGAAACGCGTGTTTACTTCGGCTCCGCTGACGGGCGTCTCTATTGTCTCGACAAAAAAGACGGTCGACTGATCTGGACTTACAAAACTGAAGACAGTCTCAAAGCCACGCCAACAATCGTCGGCGATCGTCTGATCGCCAGCGGCCTCGATCACTACATCTACTGCATCGACGCGCGCGACGGCACGCTCATCTGGAAGTATAAAACCGGATTCGAAGTCGACTGCTCCGCGGCCGTCATCAATAACCGCGTGTACTTCGGCGGCGAAGACGGTTTCTTCTACAGCCTCAACCTCGACGACGGCGCGTTGATCTACAAAACGGAACGACTCGGTTCGATGGAAGGCAGTTTCTCGGTCGTCGACGATCGTGCATACATCGGCACCGAGCAAGGTGATCTTTACTGTCTGAACCTGAGCGACGGAACAACGGTCTGGAAAGCGCGCATCGGCGCTGACTCAGATTCGACGCCCGCGGTTTACGAAGGCAAAGTCTACACAGCCGCTGAGAATGGCGTCGTCTATTGTTTCCGGCAGAGCGATGGCGAACTGCTTTGGAAGTACCAGGCGACCGGTGGCACGGGCAAAGAGAAGAGTGGAATCTGGGCGAGCCCGATCGTCGCGAATGGAAGAGTACACATCGGTTCGAGCAACGGTTATCTATATTGTCTGACGGCCGACAAGGGCGAGGTCGTTTGGCGATACAAGGCAAAGGCCGCGATCTGGGGAACGTCACCACTCGTCGATGGTCGCTTAATCTTTGGCGACAAAGCCGGCTGGATTCATTCAATCTCGGCAGACAAAGGCGAGGCGATCAGCGAGTTGAAGATCGGTGATAATATCAACGCGACGCCCGCGATACTCGGCGGACGAATTTACATCGGCGCTTTCAATGGGAAGCTTTACTGTTTGAAGTAGTGCTCGTTTACCTCGTCGACAACACGGTGGATGGTCAAGGCGCAAGCCCACGCGAGATTCGCGCGGTGCTCGGTCGTTTGATCCCCGGTCTCGAGATCCTCACTGAGCCTTTTCATCACGTTTCGCTCGAGAGAGTTCGCAGCCTGCGTCCCTCGCACATCATTCTCAGCGGTCAGAGTCATCCGTGGGATCAGTATTCGCCTGAGTCGCTGGCAGGTGTTTTCGACGTTATCAAACACGCGAGCCAGCCGATTCTGGGTGTGTGTGGTGGTCACCAGCAGATCGCGATCGCCCACGGCGCGGAAGTCGGATTGATGGGACGACTCGAACCGGGCGAAGGCTACAACGGCGCGAAACGTGAGCGAGGTTTCCTCCCAATCGAGAACACCGGCGATGGTCTTTTCAAAGGCTTACCTTCCGAGATCACTGTCTGGCATAACCACTGTGACGAAGTGAAAGAACTGCCTGATGGTTTCCGCGCGACCGCGTCCAACGAGACGTGCAAGATCCAGGCGATGCAGGAGAAGGGCAGGCGCGTTTACGGCGTCCAATTCCATCCCGAACTGTTTGACGAAGAGCATCCTGAGGGCCGCCACATCGTCGAAAACTTCCTCAAACTCTAAAGCTCACTCTGATTGGTTACAATTCAAAAACAAACATCTGTCGATGTGACCGTATCGATTTTTCTTAACTTTTGATATTTCACTAATTACCAACAGCGTTGTTATTTTTCTCACAAAAATCACGCCATTCTCACGGTTGAACAGACCTTAAACGCTGTGGTAGGGTCGACCCGAATCGCGGACATTACTGGAAGTAATCGTCGCTTTTCGCTTTATCTATACAAGACACTTCAGCGCACCGCATCAAGGATGCAAGCCCCCAACCTCGGCTGACTTTATAGCAGACTCCTAGAGCCAGGGGACGAGTCATAGGAAAGAACGGACTCGCGCAGGACGCTGAAGAGTA
>Ga0134121_10005062_pt1 | contig 10738 bp, 8 predicted proteins | sample KB301_FD_96463 | JGI IMG/M metagenome (GOLD analysis project Ga0134121, IMG submission 96463) | Terrestrial soil microbial communities without Nitrogen fertilizer from Kellogg Biological Station, Michigan, USA - KB3-0-1 | ecosystem: Environmental > Terrestrial > Soil > Unclassified ...
CAGCCTCTCCCGCCCGCCTCCCTGCAGAAGGTGATCTCCACGCTCCAGAGCATCCTCCGGCGCCCACTCGACTGGCGCTGACGAGGCCGCGGCGGCCGAGGCAGCCCCCGCGCACGCTGGCGGTTTCCGCCCATCCTCCGCGACGACCCGGCGATGGCGAAGGTACGTTCCGGCGCATGTTTAGCATCGTCGTGATCGCCGTCGCGGTCGGGGTGTTCACCATGTACATCCGGCACGAGCTGTACATGCGCCGCAAACGCCGCGCGGAGCTTACGCCCGGAGATAGGGATCCGCCGACCAAGCCATGAATGACCCGCGATGACCCGATGCGGATGACAGTTTGCGAGACGGTCCAGGACAGACCTGCGACAGCGTCAGAGCTGCGACATTTGCTGGGACATGTCGCGCCCTCGAGTTATCAGCGTAACTCGTTGATTTTACATATCAGCGATCTGGCGCGGAACATGAACATGGGGCCGCCGTCCGCGGCAATGCCGCACAACAGGAAGTACGAAGATGAGCCACCTCGATAACATTGCAACTCGCCAGCGTAAGAGCCTGGTTCGCGACGCACTCTTCGTCGCGTTCGTAGCGCTCGCGGCGATCGTCTCGATCTCGACGGTCACGAAGGCCGTCGTGCCGAGCTCGGTAGTCGCCCACCGCTAACGTTACGTGCCTGTCAGGGTGTGCGGTTACCTTCTGCCGCCATGGCAGGCACGGTCCACGTCATCGACCATCCGCTGGTCCAACACAAACTCTCGCTGATGCGGTCGAAGGAGACCAGCACCAGCAACTTTCGCAACCTGCTTCGTGAAATCAGCATGCTCCTGGCATACGAAGTGTGCCGGGACCTACCCACGACGCTGGTCCCTATTGAGACGCCGATCGCGCCGACCCAAGCGCCGATCCTCGACGGCAAGAAGATTGTCGTGGTGGCGATCTTGCGCGCTGGCGTCGGCATCCTCGACGGGATGCTTCAGATCTTGCCGTCGGCGCGCGTCGGTCACATCGGGCTGTACCGCGACCACAAGACGCTCGCCGCCGTCGAGTACTTCTACAAGGTGCCCGACAACATGGGCGACCGCGACACGATCCTGGTCGATCCGATGCTCGCCACCGGCAACTCGGCGGTCGCGGCCGTCACTCGCCTGAAGGCGAACTCGCCGCGCTCGATCAAGTTCGTGTGCCTGCTGACCTGCCCCGAGGGGATCCGCGCGTTTCACGCGGTTCACCCCGATATTCCGATCTACACGGCAGCGGTCGACGAGCGCCTCAACGAGAAGAGCTACATCGTGCCCGGCCTCGGGGATGCCGGCGATCGCCTGTTCGGCACGAAATAACGCGTCCATAACGCACCCATCGAGCTGCGGTTCCGGGCACCTGCGTGCATCGCGCGAAGCTTTTTCGTGCTGGTTACGCGCCGGAAACACACTCCCGACCACCATCAGAGGATGAACTCTGGCGATACCGCGTGGTTGCTCGTATCGGCGGGCCTGGTGATGCTGATGACCCCGGCGCTCGCGCTGTTCTACGGGGGCATGGTCCAGGGCAAGAACGTGCTGTCGACGTTCATGCACAGCTTCTTCGCGCTCGGCATCGTCACCGTGCAGTTCGCCGTCATCGGCTACAGCCTGTGCTTCGGCGCATCGTGGCACGGCGTGATCGGCGGGCTCGATTACCTCGGGCTCGATGGCGTCGATGCTCAGGCGCTCGATAGCACGCACCAGTTCCCGATGCTGGCGCACTTCGCGTACCAGTGCATGTTCGCGGTGATCTCGCCCGCGCTGATCTCGGGGGCGTACGCCGAGCGCATGAAGTTCGCGGCCTACGTGCTGTTCACGCTCGGCTGGACCACGCTGGTCTACGATCCGATCGCGCACTGGTCGTGGCAGGCCGATGGTTGGCTTGCCAAGCTCGGCGCGATCGACTTCGCCGGTGGCACCGTCGTGCACCTGTCGTCGGGCGTCTCCGCGCTCGTCTGCGCGCTCGTGCTCGGCAAGCGCCGCGGCTATCCGGCGGTGCGCCACCCGCCCCACGACCTCACCATGACCGTGGTCGGCGCCGGCATCCTGTGGTTCGGCTGGTTCGGCTTCAACGCGGGCTCCGCGCTGCACGCCGATGGCCTGGCGTCGCTCGCGCTGGTCAACACGCACCTGGCCGCCGCCGCGGGCGCGCTGACCTGGGCGCTCACCGAGGGGTACCGCGTCAAGAAGGTGACCATGCTCGGCGTCGCGTCCGGGCTCGTCGCCGGCCTGGTCGCGATCACCCCGGCCGCCGGCTACGTCTCACCGATGGTCGCGCTCGCGATCGGCGCGGCTGCCGGCATGATCTGCTACGGCGGCGTGCTGCTCAAGGCCCGGCTCGGCTACGACGACGCGCTCGACGCGTTCGGGGTTCACGGCATCGGCGGCGCGACCGGCGCGCTGCTCACCGGCGTGTTTGCGCGCGCCGTGCTCAATAACGGCAACGGCGGCGGCCTGGGCCTCTTCGAGAAGCAAGCGATCGGCGTCGCGGCGGCAGGCGCGTGGGCCGCGGTCGTGACGTTCGCGCTGCTCAAGGGAATCGACCTGGTGGTCGGCCTGCGTGTCGATCAGGAGACCGAGCACGACGGGCTGGATGGTGCGCTGCACGGCGAGTCGGCGTACGGCAGCCCGGGTGGGGTCGCACACGGAAGCTAGAGTCAAGTCAAGCGCGCGCTCGCCGTCAGCCGGCATCCGTTAGCTTGGACAAATCCGCTGGTGACCCGGTTTCAGTGGGTATATTAACTTCCTCATTTTGGTGAAGAAGAAAGCTTCAGAGACTGCCGTTGCAACCCGCGTGGAAAAGGACGCCGATGGCTCGCGTCCGGACGGCGCGGCAACCCAGGTCGCGGCCCCTGCAGCGGCCGAGGCCACCGATCTGGCCCCGGTCGTCGGCGGCAATCTCCGCCGGCTGCGCACGCGGCGTGGGCTATCGCTCGAACGGCTCGCCCAGATCTCCGGCGTGTCGCGCGCGATGCTCGGACAGATCGAGCTCGGCCAGAGCGCGCCCACGATCAACGTGCTCTGGAAGATCGCGCGCGCGCTCGAGGTCACGTTCTCGGCGCTGATCAGCGCGCGTACGCAGTCTGGTGCGCTGGTGCTGCGGGCCGCGGAGTCGAAGATCCTGACCAGCAAGGACCGCAGCTTCTCGTCGCGGGCGCTGTTTCCATTCGACGAGCCGCGCCGGGTCGAGTTCTACGAGCTGCGGCTCGCCGCGGGGAGTATCGAGGATGCCGACGCCCATCCGCCGGGTACCAGCGAGAACCTCGTCGTCACCGCGGGGCAGATCGAGATCGACGTCGCGGGTGATACCCACCGGCTCGAGACCGGTGACTCGATCCTGTTCGAGGCCGACACCCCGCACGCGTACCGCAACCCAGGACGCGCCGAAGCGGTGATGTACCTCGTGATGACCTACGCGGAAGAGATCGGTTAGATCGCGCGCGATGAAAGCCCTGGTCGCACAACACTACGGCGGGCCGGACGTGCTCGCGGTCGTCGACCGTCCCGAGCCCGAGGTCGGTCCGCGCGACGTGCTGATCGCCGTCAAGGCGGCGAGCCTGAACCCACTCGACGCCAAGATCCGGGACGGCAAGGTCAAGCTCGTGCTGCCGCTGCCACCGCCGATCGCGCTGGGCTGCGACGTGGCTGGCGTCATCGAGCGCGTCGGTGAAGGCGTCACCCGGTTCCGCGCTGGCGACGAGGTGTTTGCCCGGCTCGAGAAAGGCCGCATGGGCGGCCTCGCCGAGCGCGTGGCCGCGAGCGAGGACGTCGTCGCCGCCAAGCCAGCGAAGGCGTCATTCGAGGAGGCCGCGTCGATCCCGCTCGCCGGGCTGACCGCGCTCCAGGCGCTGCGGGAGGCCGCACAGCTGACGTCCGGCCAGCGCGTCTTGATCCAGGCCGGGGCCGGCGGCGTCGGCAGCCTCGCGATCCAGATCGCCAAGATCCTCGGGCTCCACGTCACGACCACGACGAGCACGAAGAACGTCGAGTTCGTCCGGCAGCTCGGCGCCGACGCCGTCGTCGACTACACCAAGCACGAGCCGCTGCCGACCGGGCTCGACGCCGCGTTCGACACGCTCGGCGGTGCCTCGGAGCTCGCCTCGCTCGCCGCGGTCAAGCCCGGCGGCACCGTCGTCGGCATCGGCGGCCTGCCCGACGCGGCGTTTGCCCGGGCGCGCCTGCCGTGGTTCGCGCGGCCGGCCATCTGGCTCATGACCGGCAAGCGCCGCCGCGCCGCCGCACGTGCCGGGGCAAACTTCGTCTACCTCTTCATGCGGCCAGATGGCGCCCAGCTTGCCGAGCTCGCCAGCTGGATCGATGCCGGCCGGTTGCGCCCGGTGCTGCACCGGACGTATCCCCTCGCCGAGGCGCGCGAGGCGTTCGCCGAGCTCGAGCGCGGCCGCGCACGCGGCAAGATCGTCGTCACGATCTAGCCGAACACACTCCGCTAGAACGCGCCGGTGACGGCGAGCCCACCGCTCCCCGGCGCCAGCCAGCCGGTGACCGCGTGCTGCTCGGTTGCGTGGCGGTGCGTCACGATCCAGACCACTCCGCCGACTACGAGCGCCCCGCCGACCCCAGCCGAGATCACCCCGATCTTGCGGCGCGACTGCGCCTGGTCATCAAGCTGCTGCGCGTTGTTGTAGTCCCCTGCCGTCGCGATCTTGCCGTGGACCGACTTGCCCGAAAAGTAGAAACCAGCGCCGACCCCGGCTGCCACGGCTCCTGTGCCCACCAGGCCGAGCCCGATCGGATCCTTGTACCAGGCGCGCCCGGCCGGTGGCGTGTCGGTCATGGGGGAAGCCGCCGGCTCGATCACCGCGTGATCCGCGACCGCTGGCGGCGGCGCGGGCGTTGGCTCAACTTTTGGTGCGGCCGGCGGCGGCGTGGCGGCCGGTGGCGGCGTGGCGGCCGGCGGCGTGGCTGGTGGTTCTGTCTTGTGGTCATTCATCAGGAGCTGCGTGCGGCACTCCGTGAGCTTGGTGTCGACGGCCTCCTTGTTGGCCGCCGGTAGATCGAACGTGAGCAGCTTCTCGTAGAGCTCGATCGCCTTCTCGCAATGCTCCAGCTTGCGCTCCGATTGCGCCCACGCGAACAGCGTGTCGACATCGCGTTCGAGGTCGAACGACTTGCCGAGCGCCTGGGACGCGGCCTCGAAGTTGCTTTTCTTGTAGGCGGCGACGCCGCGATCAAACGCTAGCTTGGCATCGCGGCGCTTGGGCTTGGCCTGCGCCACGCTCGCCAGCGAAACGAGGGTGAGGGCGATCGTCCATGTTCGCCATCGCCCTCGTCGGCTGATCAGCGCTTCGGTGTTGCCACCGGCATGAACGGGGAATCGTCGTTCCACTGTTGCTCCTTGGTTTCGGTCTTCGAGCCCTGCCTGCCGCCCCGCTTGGACTGCCCCTTCTTGGACTCGCCCCGACCTTTCGGCTTGGCCGGCTTGGTATGCGGCTCTTGCAGCGCCGCACTGGAGGTTTGCTTGGTCTCCGGTTCCGGCTTGGGCTGGTCGGAAGTCTCCACTGCTTGAGCCGGCGGCTCCACCGCAGGCTCAGCGGTCTTCACAGACTCCGCCGCAGACCCCGCGGCCGACAACGGCTCCGCTGCAGATCCCGCGGCTGGTTCCGTTGTGGGCGCCGCGGGCAGTGCTGGAACGGACGGATTCGCTGTATCAGCTCGATCAGCATTCGCCGGGGATGCGGCCTTGGCCGAGGCGCGGGCCGCTTCACTCGCGCTGTTCGCTCCACCCCGGCCGACTGTGAGCCACAAGGCGACCGCGATACCGGCGACCCCCACGAGCGCCGTGCCAATGACCGGCAGGCGCAACCGACCCTTCCGGCGGATCACCATCGTCGGCCGCGCTACCGAGGCCCGGATCCGATCGGTGACATCGCCGACCGCGTACTGCGACGGCGCGGCAACGCCGTTGGAGCCATTCGGGCCACTCGGACCGGCGAAGCCACCGTGACCTACGAATCCGCCCGAACCATCAGGCCCCGCGAACCCACCCGAGCCGCCCGCCGGGACGTACGGCGCCCCCGGCATCACCGGCGGCGGTTGGTTGCCCGCCTGCGTCGCGCTGCTGACTAGCGTTCCGCCGCTCGCGCCTCCAAACCCACCCGGGGTGCCCGGCAACCCGTACGGCGCCTGTGGAAACGGCATCACCGGCGGTGGTGGGTTGCCCGCCTGCGTTGCGCTGCTGACCAGCGTTCCGCCGCTCGCACCGGCGAAACCACTCGAGCTACCCGGCGACGTGTACGGAACTGGCGTGGGTATCACGGCCTGCGGTGGATTGCCCGCCTGCGTTGCGCTGCTGACCAGCGTTCCACCGTTTGGAATCCCACCGTTTGGAATCGGCGACGCAATCGCCGGCCTCACGATCGGCACCACCCCTGGCATGTTCGGGGCCGGGGACGGTTGCAGCGGCGCAGGCCGCGCGCCCGACGCGTGGGCATTCGCCACGGGTGGAGCCGACGCCGCAGGACTCGCCACAGGCACCGGTGTCGACGGCCGCGTGCTCGCCACGGGCACCGGTGTCGACGGCCGCGTGCTCGCTACAGGCAGCGGCGTCCCGGGCCGCCCATTCGCCACTGGCAACGGCGTCGACGGCCGTCCATTCGCCACTGGCAGCGGGGGCCCTGGCCGCCCATTCGCCGCTGGCGGTGACATCCGGGGCTCGAGCCCGACCTGTGTGGGCTCCATCGAATCGCTATCCGGCGATATCGGCGCGCCAGCCGCCGAACCATTGTTGCCGCTCGGGCCCGGCGGTAGGTAGCGCGGCGCGCTGTCCGCCGTCTTGCCGCTCTCGATCAACGTGCGCACGACGTGCTGCTCGACGAAGAACGCGCCTTGTGCGCGCGCGTGATCCCACTCCTCGAGGCGCGCCGGGAACAGCGTCGACATGAGGCGCGCCAGCACGAGCGGCGATACGCGCAGGCGATTGTCGTGCGCGAAGTCCTCGAGCTGGTTCTGCAACTCGAGGGCGGTCGAGAACCTGCGATCGGGATCACGCGCCAGCGCGCGCATCACGATCGCGTCGAGCGCCGGCGGGTAGTTGGGCACCAGCGTGCTCGGTGGGTCGGCGTCGCGGTTGACGATCTGGTTGAGCACGCCGTACTCGGTCTCGTCGACGAACGGCAGCCGTCCGGTCGTCAGCTCGTACAGGATCGTCCCGATCGAGAACACATCGCTGCGCCGATCCAGCACCGCCCGGCCGCGGCACTGCTCGGGCGACATGTACGAGATCTTGCCCTTGAGGCCCGTCTGCGACGACACCGACGGCTCACCCGCGCGCGCGATCCCGAAGTCCACGAGCTTGACCGCGCCGTCGTAGCTGACGAGGACGTTGGTCGGCGACACATCGCGGTGGACCACGCCGAGCGGCTTGCCGTCGGCCGACACCTTCTCGTGGGCGTAGTGCAGGCCGGCGCACAGGCCCGCCACGAGGGTCAGCGTGCAATCGAGCGAGATCGGCACGCCGTTCTCGCGGCTGGCCGCGCTCAGCCGGCCGAGATCCTCGCCGTGCACGTACTCCATCGAGAAGAAGAACTCGCCGCCCTCCTGACCGATGTCGTAGACCTGCGCGATGTTGGTGTGGTGCAACGTCGCGGCGAGGCGAGCTTCGTTCAGGAACATGTTCACGAAGCTCGGGTTGTCGACGTACTGCGGAAGGATGCGCTTGACGCAGACCAGCTTCTCGAAGCCTTCGAGCCCCATCGTGCGTGTCAGGTACAGCTCCGCCATGCCGCCGACGGCGATCTGGCGGATCACGTCGTGCTTTCCGAGCTTGTCGCCCGGAGCGAGGAAGCGCCGACTGGATTGCGCGGGTGTGACCACGTAGACAGGACCGGGGGTTACCCAGCCTTTACGATAGACGAAAACCCGCTCCCGTGCAGTACAATGAAAACCATGAGCAAATGGCTCGTGATCACCGCCGCCGCCGTGCTGATAACCGGCTGCAACTACGGCGCAGGCACGTTCGTATGCAGCGCCTCCAGCGAATGTACGGGTGGCCCTGGTGGCGTGTGCGAGCCGAATGGGTTTTGCAGCTTCGACGATTCCAATTGCCCGGCTCCGGGACGGCGATACGGCAGCCTCTCGGGTCCGCAGGCCGGTCGGTGCGTGGGCGAGGAGCAACAGGTCGACGCCGGCACCAACCCCACCAACGACGGTCCTCCAGACGCACAGACATGCTTCGGCACCGGTCTCCTGCAGATCTGCCTCGAAAACGCGCCGACCGGGTCCATGACCCCATCGGGGACGATCAACACCGACACTTCGTCGATGTGTGCGAAGGTGAAGAGCGGCGGTAACTACTGCGTGCTCGCGGCGAGCACAATCTCCATCGAATCGAAGCTGCGCGCCACCGGAATGAGGCCCCTGGTCCTGATCGCGAGCGGATCGATCACGACGACCGCCACGATCGACGTCGGAAGTCATCGTGGCGTGACACCAGAGACTGGCGCCGGTGCTGATCCGACCGTCTGCGCAGCTGGAACACCTCCTGGAACCGGGGCCGGCGGTGCGGGTGGTAGCTTCACAGGCCTTGGCGGCGCGGGCGGCATCGGTGGTCCCGGCGCGGGCAATCCTGGTGGTACGCCGGGCGCAGTGGCTGGCGCTGTTACGGAACTGCGTGGTGGTTGCTCTGGGCAAGACGGGCAAGGTGGAGCTGCCGACAAGGGACTCAAAGGACACGGCGGCGGTGCCGTGTTTTTGATCGCCGGCAGCAGCATCCAGATCGGAGGTGGCATCAATGCTGCTGGAGAAGGCGGTGCCGGTGGCTTGGGCAACATCTCAGGCGGCGGTGGCGGAGGAGCCGGCGGAATGATCGGCTTCGACGCACCTCAGATAACCTGCAGCAGCCTGCTCCTCGCAACCGGCGGCGGGGGCGCGGAAGGTAGTGACACGGCCGCCAATACTCCCGGAGCGAACGGCTCCGATCCTAGTACCACGGCAGCAGCTGGCGGCGGCACCGGCAACAACGGCAGAGGTGGCGACGGTGGTAGTGGCTCGGTCGCATCAGCGACTCCTGGAACCGTTGGTGGCGCGGGTGATGTCTCGGGCACCAACCACGGTGGTGGTGGTGGTGGTGGTGGTGGTGCGGGCCTCATCAAGGCCCCGATAACCGCAACACTCGGCGCCCAGGTTGCACCGACCGCAACGCCCTAGCTTTGCCGCAGTCATGCAGCGGGCTTTCCCGCGGATGTTCACCACTCCTGGAGCACCACAACCCCGGGTAGCTTGACGCCGCCTGCTGGCGTCACCAGGACGCCGCTGGCCTCACCCGCGCTCGACCCGCTGCGTGTTCGTCATAGGGGCGCTTATACTGCGCGTCATGTCCGGACCGAAAGGTGCGAGAGGCCGCCGATTCGAAGGGGCCCTTGATCCGGCCGCCGCGGCGCTCAATGCCTCGATCGATTTCGATCGCCGCCTGCTGCCGCATGACGTCGCAGGCTCGATCGCGCACACCGAGATGCTCGCCTCACGGGGCCTGATCAGCGGGGAGGATGCCGCGGCGATCACCCGTGGGCTCAGGAGCGTCGAAGCGCGTCTCGCGGCAGGCGAGCTCACGTGGGACGCCGCGCTCGAAGACGTCCACATGAACGTCGAAGCACGGCTGATCGAGGAGATCGGCGACGCAGGGCGGCGGCTACACACCGCCCGCAGCCGCAACGATCAGGTCGCGACCGATCTCCGGCTCTATGTGCGTGCCGCCGCGACGCGCTTGATCGACGCGATCGATGACCTGCGGCGCTCGCTGGTGATGCAGGCGCGCAAGCACGTCGACACCCTGATGCCGGGCTACACCCATCTACAGCGGGCGCAGCCGATCCGGCTCGCGCACCACCTGCTCGCCTACGACGCGATGCTCGAGCGCGATCGCGGCCGGATCAGCGATGCCGCGCGGCGCGGTGATGTCTGTCCGCTGGGCTCCGGCGCGCTGGCCGGCACGACGCTGCCGATCGATCGCGAGCGGGTTGCCGCCGCGCTCGGGTTTCACGGCGTCACGCGCAACTCGCTCGATGCCGTGGGCGACCGCGACTTCGCGATCGAGCTCGTCGCCGCGATCGCGCTCGCCCAGGTCCACCTGTCGCGGCTCGGCGAGGAGCTCGTGCTGTGGACGACCGCCGAGTTCGGGTTCGCGCGGATCGGCGAGGCATATTGCTCGGGCTCGAGCCTGATGCCGCAGAAGATGAACCCCGACCTGGCGGAGCTGTTGCGCGGCAAGGTCGGTCGCACGATCGGCGGGTGGGTCACGCTGATGACCGTCGTGAAGGGCCTGCCGCTGGCCTACAACAAAGATCTCCAGGAGACCCAGGAGCCGCTGTACGACGCGGTCGAGACGCTCGAGGCGTGCCTCGCGGTCGCCCGTGGCATGATCGACAGCCTCGAGTTCGACGTCGCGCGGCTGCGCGCCGCGATCGACGAGGGCCACCTCGTCGCGACCGAGCTCGCCGACTACCTGGTGACGCGCGGGGTGGCGTTTCGCGAGGCGCATGACGTGGCCGGCCACCTGGTCCGCCTCGCGACCGAGCGGCGCGTCGAGCTACGCGGGTTGTCGATCGACGATCTGCGCGCGGTGCACCCGGCGTTTGCGCCCGACGTCGCCGACTGGCTCGATCCGGCGCGCGCGGTCGATCGCCGGGATCTCGCAGGTGGTCCCGCGCGCGGTCGAGTGAGCGCCGAGATCGATCGGATCTGCGCCGCGCTTGGGGTAC
>Ga0134121_10005063_pt1 | contig 10738 bp, 9 predicted proteins | sample KB301_FD_96463 | JGI IMG/M metagenome (GOLD analysis project Ga0134121, IMG submission 96463) | Terrestrial soil microbial communities without Nitrogen fertilizer from Kellogg Biological Station, Michigan, USA - KB3-0-1 | ecosystem: Environmental > Terrestrial > Soil > Unclassified ...
GCGATGATTTCAGAAATGTTGAGCCGCAGATAAACGCGGATACACACAGATAGTTGAAAACAATTCAACGAGTGGGTTGCGAGGAAGCCACCAAACATGAATCAGAGGCTCCAAACCGCCTGAACCATCTGCGTTCATCTGCGTTTATCTGTGGCTATCAAGAGTTTTAAGTATTAAAGGAACAGCTATGCAGCCATTTACGACATTGACCGGCATCGCGGCGCCGATCGACGAGCCGAACATCGACACGAACCAGTTGTGCCCGACGCGCTTCAACAAGGTGCCGCGCGGCCCGAAGCACCGCGATATCCTGTTCCACGACCGCCGCTTCAACGCGGACGGCTCGGAGAAAGAGCACATCCTGAACGTGGAGCCGTTCAAGCGCGCGCAGATCGTCGTGGCAAACCGAAACTGGGGCGGCGGCTCGTCGCGCGAAAGCGCGGTGTACGCGCTCTACGAATTCGGCATCCGCTGCGTGATCGCGCCGAGCTTCGCCGATATCCATTCCAACAACTGCGCCAAGAACGGGCTGCTGACGGTGGTGCTGCCGGAGGCCGAGTGCGCGGCGATTCGCCGGCAATTGCGCGAGAACCCGGGGTCCACCGTTTCCGTGGACCTGGCGGCGCAGACCGTGACCGATACGCAAGGGAAGGTGCGCCGCTTCGAGATCCATCCCGTGCGCAAGAAATGCCTGCTCGAAGGGCTCGACGACATCGCGCGCACGGAGCAGTACCGGGATCGTTTCGAGGAATTCGAGAATGCTTATCGTAAGGAGCGGCCCTGGCTCTACGCCGGCTGACGCGCTGGGAGCCGCTATAATGTCAGCCCGAATCCGCGTATCCGATATAACTCTTCAATGATTCCTGCCAAGCGCCTGCGCTATTCCGCCATCGTCGACCGCCCGCCGCTGGTGCTGCCGGACAAGGCGCGCGTGGTGGTGTGGCCGGTCGTGAACGTCGAAGTGTGGGACATCGGGCGCCCGATGCCGCGGCAGGTGCTGCCACCGCCGACCGGCGTCACGCTGCTGCCGGATGTGCCGCACTGGGGCTGGCACGAGTACGGCAATCGCGTCGGCTTCTGGCGCATGAAGGCGATACTGGACGAGCTGAAGATCGTCCCGTCGTTGTCGGTCAACGCCCGCATTTGCCTCGACTATCCGCGCATTGCAGGCGCTTGCCGCGACGCTGGCTGGGAGTTCATGGGCCACTCCTACGACCAGCGGCCCACGCACACCGAACCCGATGCCGCGGAGATGATCCGCCGCTCGGTCAAGATTCTGCGGGAATTCAACGGCCGGCGGCCTGTGGGGTGGATGGGGCCCGGGCTGACCGAAACGCTCGATAGTCCCGATCAACTTGCGGCGGCCGGCATCAAGTACATCGCCGACTGGGTGATCGACGACGAGCCGTGCATGATCAAGACCCGTTCCGGCCCGCTCGTCACGATGCCGTACACGCTCGAGCTGAACGACATCGCGATGATGGTGGTCCAGCACCATACGGCGAAAGAGTTCGAGTCGCGCTGCATGGACCAGTTCGACTGCCTCTACCGCGAGGGCAAGGAGCGCGCGAAGGTGATGGCGATCGCGGTGCATCCCTATATTTCGGGCGTGCCGCACCGGATCCGGTATTTCGAATCGGTGATGCGGCGGCTCAGCAAGCACAAGAACGTGCTGATCTGGAACGGCGAACAGATTCTCGATTGGTACCTGAAGTCACGCAAACGCTGAAGGGCGAATGGAACCGCCGATGAACGCAGATTAACGCCGATGCAAATATAATAAAATCAAATGGGTATGTTCAACGCGCCCCGCAAGTATGAATCCTGCCTTGAGTGCACTCGCAGCCTGTGTCCCTGTCTTTTTTGTTGATGTTATCTGCGTTTATCGGCGTTCATCGGCGGTTGCATTAACTGGGTTTGACAAGGAGAAGCAATGAAGCTGCTGACATTTACAGTGGAAGGAAAGACGCGTCCCGGCGCGTTGAAGGGCGACCGCGTGGTGGATCTCGCGGCAGCAGGATTGCCGGCAGGGCCTTACGGGGGGCTGATCGAGATCGCCCGCGGTGGCGACGCAATGGTCGAGCGCGCGCGCAAGGCGATGAACGACGCCAAGGCGAAAACCTACGCGCTGAAGGACGTGAAACTGGAGGCGCCGATCCGCCGCCCGCCCAAGGTGCTGGCAGTCGGCCTCAACTACATTGACCACTGCAAGGAGGCCAACCTGCCGGTGCCGCCCGAGCCGGTGTTGTTTACAAAGTGGTCCACCTCCGTATGCGGTCCGTTCGACGACCTGAGCTGGCCCGCCATCGTGAGCAAGGAAGTGGATTACGAGGTGGAGCTGGGCGTCGTGATCGGCAAGCGCGCGGTCAATGTCTCCGAGAAGGACGCGCTCAACTACGTGATGGGCTACACGGTGGTGAACGACGTCTCCGCGCGCGATCAGCAGTTCGCCAACGCCAAGCAATGGGACCGCGGCAAGTCTTTCGACACGTTTTGCCCGTACGGGCCGTACATCGTGACGCGCGACGAGATTCCCGACCCACACGCGCTCCGGGTGCAAACGATCCTGAACGGCAAGGAGATGCAGAACTCCAACACCAAGAACCTGATCTTCAACGTCAACAAGATCATCGCCTACGCATCGCAGGGCACGACGCTCGAGCCCGGCGACCTGATCCCGACCGGCACGCCGTTCGGCGTCGGCTTTTCGCGCAAGCCTCCGGTGTTCCTGAAGGACGGCGACGAGTGTGTGTGCATTGTCGAGAAGGTCGGCGAGATCAGGAACCGCGTCCGCCTGAAGTAGCTTCGCAGAGGGTGATGTGGTGACGAAGTGATGTAGTGACGCAAGGCATTGCCTTTCACCGCATCACTGCATCATCGCGTCTCCAGCCGATCCTGTCGCCGAATAGCGACGTCGTTATCTAACGCGACGTCGGTCGCGGAACGCTTTGCATCATCAATTTGGCGAGCAGTTTCACGCACACCCCGCTGTTGCTGGTGCCCAGGCGCGTGACGTATTCCCGTTCGCAAGCTGTGCGCGCGTCTTTCACGCGCGGACCGGAACATCGCGTGCGGAATCCTGTCTCATTTTTGCCGGTGGACGCGGCTGTATTAGCACGAACATTTGAACGGCAGCCGTTCCCCTTGCGCAGCTCCCTGAGAAAGGAGTCGCCCATGAGACGTTCGATTGAGATGTGCGCGGCCGTCGTGTTGTGCGTAGCTGTAGCGGCCTGCTCGAGTTTACCGCCGCCCAAAGACGAGACTATCGGGACCGCGGTACCCGAACCCGAGGCCGCAGCGCCGGAAGTGGCGGAGGACCAGCTGGAATCTCCGGCAATGGCGCAGGGCCAGCCGAGCGCTCCGCTGCGGCGGGATGGCAAGCGCGAAAATCTTACCTGTTATACCGGCAACGATAACCGTCACGCGCGGATAGGCGTCGAGCTGGTAGACGAGCAGGTCGCCTACTTCGCGTATTACAGCAAGTCTAGACCGCGCACCTGCTCGCTCGAGGCGGGGCGGGACGACGCGTACAGCCGATGGACAGACAGCGGCGGGTATTCCACGGTGACGTTGGCCGACCGTAAAGGCAGGCTGCGGATCGAGCACAAGGACGGCACCTATAGTTTTTCCTTCTTCGATGTCGACCGTCGCCGCTACTGCGGCATGCCGGGCAAGATCAACGGCAGCCTGACCGTCACTCGCGGTAAAAGCAGCTGCGAAGTGGAGGGCATCATGGACGGCCACTCCCTGTAAATCGCTGCCGCTGCCAGGCGCCTGCGTTATTGCGGCCGCTGCAGGTCGGCGATTACCGCTTTGAGAAAACGCCCGGCCTCGCCGCCGGTCACGGCGCGGTGGTCGAAAGTGAGTGACAGCGGCAGCATGCGGCGCACTGCTGGCTTGTCGTCCACGACGACCACCTGTTTTGCGATCCGTCCGGCACCGAGGATGGCGACTGTCGGCGGCAGTACTACCGGCGAGGCGTAGCGCCCGGCGATCGAGCCGTAGTTGGACAGCGTGATGGTGTTCGCCCTCAGTTCTTCCGGGGGCACCTTCCGCACACGGGCGTCGGCTACGAGTTTCTCCAGCGCGTTCTTCAGGTCATCGATGCCGCGCTCGCCGCAGTTCCGCAGCACCGGCACCAACAAGCCATCGGGCGTGTCCACCGCGATGCCGATGTCGATCTTTTTCATCACCCAGCGCCCGATCTTCTCGCTGTCGTACCAGGCGTTCAGCGCGGGCTCGGCGCGGCATCCCGCCACCAGCGCGCGGATCAGGCGCAGCACGGTGGCTGCTCCCTTCGGCCAGGCGTCGATGTCGGCGTCATCCATGATGGTTGCGCTTGCGACTTCGGCGGTCGCGAGTTCCATGTTCTGGGCCATCACCCGGCGCACGCCGCGCATGACCTCGATCGGCCCGATCTCGGACAGTATGCGAGCCGCGCGCTGCACGTCGCTTCCGGTGATCAGCCCGTCGGATCCGGTCGGCGTGACCATCGTAAGGTCCACGTTCAACTTGCGCGCGAGCGCGCGCACGGCGGGCGTGGTCTTGATACCGCCGGTGAGCGGTGCGGGGCCGGCAGGGGCTTCGGAGACGACTTTCTGTCCTACCTCGACCTTGCCCACCACGGTGCCCGTATCGGGGGTGTCGCTTTCGCCTTCGAAGGCGACGAGCGGTGCGCCGAGATGCGCAATATCGCCCGGGTTGCCGTAGAGCTTCGCGATTTTTCCGGCGAACGGGGCGGGGATGTCCACCACCGCCTTGGCGGTTTCCACCGACACCATGGGCGTATCAGCTTTGACGTCGTCGCCGACTTTCACGAGCCATTTCACGATTTCAGCTTCCTGCAGTCCTTCGCCGAGGTCAGGCAGTTTGAAGATCTTCATAAAAGAATCGGTTAGCGGTTGGCTGTTAGCAAATAGCTTAATCCGGTTTAGCCTGGGGCCAATCGCTAATAGCTAATAGCTTGCAGCTAAGCAAAGGCCAGCACCTTCTTCGCGGCCGTGACGATCACGTCCTTTCCCGGCATGTACTGGTGCTCGAGGCGTGAATAAGGCACTACGGTGTCGTAAGCGGTGACGCGGCGCACCGGCGCAAGCAGCGTGAGCAGGCCGTCCTCGGCGAGATTGGCCGCGACCTCGGCGGCAAAGCTGGCGGTGCGCGGTTCCTCGCTCGCGATCACGCAGCGGCCGGTCCTGGCAACGGAGGCGAGAATGCTATCCATGTCGAGCGGTTTCAGCGTTGCAACGTCCAGCACCTCGGCGGCGATACCCTGTTCCGCGAGATCGGCGGCCGCGGCGAGGGTCGTCTGCACCATCGGGCCCCACGTCACCAGGGTGATGTCGGTGCCTTCGCGCGCCGTGTGGCAGGCGTCGAGCGACATTGCCTGGCCGTCGTCGGCGACTTCTTCCTTGAACAGGCGGTAGAGCCGGGTCGGCTCGAGGAACACGACCGGATCAGGATCGCGCATGGCCGCGAGCAGCAGGCCGTAGGCGCGGCGCGGGGAGGAGGGGTACACGACGCGGATGCCCGGGATGTGCGCGAACATTGCTTCGGGACTCTCGGAGTGGTGCTCCGGCGCGTGAATGCCGGCGCCGCAGGGCGTCCTCAACACCATCGGGCAGGAGAGCCGGCCGCGCGTGCGGTGCCGCATGCGGCCAGCGTGATTGAGAATCTGGTCGATCACGGTGTAGGCGAATCCGGAGAACTGGATTTCCGCCACCGGCTTCAAGCCTTCCACTGCCATGCCGATGGCCATGCCAGCGATGAGCGATTCGGCGAGCGGCGTGTCGATTACGCGCTCCGGCCCGAAGCGACTGGCCAGCCCCAGCGTCGCGCGGAATACGCCGCCGTCCACGCCCACGTCCTGCCCAAGGACGACGACGCTCGCGTCGCGCTCCATCTCGTGTTTCAAAGCGAGATTGATGGCTTCGACGAGGGTAATCTGCGCCATCAGTCCTCACCCCGCGCGGCTGCGCGCTGTTTTTGCAGTGCCGCGGGAAGCGTGGCGTAAAGGTGGTCGAACATCTGATCAGGGCCGGGCGGCGGCGTGTCGAGATAGGCCTGCGCCGCCGCCTGAACCTGCTCGTTGCATTCCCGCAGGAGCACGTCTTCCTTTGCCTTATCCCATGCGCCGTGCTCCATGAGGTAGGTCCGCAGGCGCAGTATCGGCTCGAGCTTCCAGGCCTCGGCAAGCTCATCGGGGCTGCGATAGCGCGAGGCATCGTCCGCCGTCGTATGGTCGGCGAGCCGGTAAGTGAGGGCTTCGATCAGAGCTGGGCCGCCGCCTGACCGCGCTTTCGCCAAGGCCTGGTCCATGGCGTGGCGGACCGCGACGACATCGTTGCCGTCGACCTGCGCGCCGTCCACCCCGGCCGCGATGGCTTTCTGGGCGAGCGTCTGCGCGGCGCTCTGCTTCGAGCGCGGAACCGAGATCGCCCACTGGTTGTTGGTGACGACGAAAACGAGCGGCAGCCTCCAGGCGCCCGCCGCATTGAGACCCTCGTAGAAATCGCCCTTGGAAGTGGCGCCGTCGCCGAGCGAGCAGACGGCGACGCGCGGTTCGCGCCGCAGCTTCATGGCATAGGCGACGCCGGCCGCGTGCGTGGCGTGGGCGGCAATGGTGATGCACATCGGGAAGTCCCGGCGCGGGCCGGAGTAGTCGCTGCCGCGCTCGTCGCCGCCCCAGTATAGGAACAGTTCCTTCAGCGTCACGCCACGCATGAGCTGGGCGCCGTTCTCGCGATAGGTGGTGAGAAACACGTCGTCCTTCGCCATCGCGGAGCCGACGCCGGCTTCCACCGCTTCCTTGCCAAGCAAGGAGGCGAACGTGCCGATCTGGCCGGTGCGCTGGAGCGCGATGGCCTTCGCGTCGTAGGTGCGCATCAGCACCATCCAGCGGTAGAGCGCGGCCAGGTTCTGCGGGTCGCGCGCGAATTCCGGCAGCGGCTGCACGGCCTTGCCGTGCGGGTCGAGGTATTGCGAGTGATGGATTTCGAATTTGGCGACGATAGCCAACGGGGGCTCTCTGCTGACCTTTTATGCTAGATTCTACCGGTAAGGGGATGACAGTTCTAAATACTTGTTATAAAACAAATACTTAAGTCAATTTTTTCGGCGCACCGAATGAAACTCGGTTTTTTCACGATGCCCATGCATCCTCCCGGGCGCAACTACACGCAGACGCTCAAGGAGGACCGCGAAGCGGTGCTCCTCGCCGATAGGTTGGGATATTGCGAGGCGCTGATCGGCGAACACGTGACCGACGTATGCGAATCCATTCCGTCGTGCCTCACGTTCATCGCCAGCCTCGCGCACGAGACCCGGCAAATCGTGCTGGGTAGCGGCACGGTCAATCTTCCCAACAGCCACCCCGCGCATGTAGCCGCCACGGCCGCGATGGTGGATCACATGCTGGAGGGACGTTTCCTGTTCGGCATCGGGCCCGGCGGGTTGCGTTCGGACCAGGAAGTATTCGGCAATCTCGACCTCGATCGCAACGAGATGTTTGTCGAGTCCATCGACCAGATACTGGCAATGTGGGCCGGCGACGCGCCGTACAACCTGAAGGGCAAGTACTGGAGCGTCACCACCGAGAAAACCTTGATACGCGAGGCCGGGCAGGGCGTGATGGTGAAGCCGTACCAGAAGCCGCATCCGCCCATCGTGGTGACGGTCGTCGTTCCTTATTCCAAGGGCGTGGTCGCCGCGGCCGCGCGCGGCTGGACTCCGATCACGGCGAATTTTCTCCAGCCGGTGTGGGCGGCGACCCACTGGCCTATGTACGTGAAGGGCTGCCAACAGGGCGGTCGCAAGGCGGATCCGGCGGACTGGCGGGTATGCAAGAGCATATTCGTCGCCGATGACGACGCGACGGCGAGGCGCTATGCACGCGATGTAAACGGCGCCTACGGCTTTTACTACTGGAACCTGCTCACCAAGCGCAGGAGCCGGGGGCAGGCCGATATCTACAAGCACGATCTCCAGATGCCCGATGCGGCGGTGACGGTCGAATATCTTCTCGACCGGCTGGTAATCTGCGGCAGTGTCAACAGCGTGGTGGACCAGATACTCGCCTTTCGTGAAACGATCGGGGACTTCGGCACGCTCTTGTACGCGGGGCACGACTGGGTCGACACGCGGCTCGCCCGCCGCTCGATGGAATTGATGGCGGAAAAGGTGATGCCCGCCGTGAACGCAGCCATTGGCGGCGCGCGGCGCGTCGCGTCGAACGCATGAAACGCAAACCGATCGTTCTGGTTTTAGTAATGGGCCTGGCCGCAGGAGTTCAGCCAGCGCTGGCCGAGTGGCAGTGCCTGTCCGCCGGCGCGAAGGTTCCAGCTGCCGCGCAGGCCGCTTCGAATTACCTGGAGCGCGCAGAGCATGTTTATCCCACGCAACTGCTTGGCTTGATGCGCGCGGGTAACCGCGTCTACCTCGTGAACGCGCGGGACGATGGCTGGAGCGAGCGCGTGCGCCAGGGACTGATGGAACTGCGCCTGGCCGAGCCTGATATTACGGCGGCGCGCCGGTTCCAAGCCACGTTGTCCGGCGGGCCGAGACCGGACGCGAGCGGACTTCCAGCGGGCGAGTTCGTGTGCCTGGAACGAGGGCGCGCAGCCCGCCAGGGCCTGGTATTCCGCGGCGAGGCAGTCCTCCTGACCGAGGGGAAATCCGTGCACTTGGTCGATCCCATGGAGTTGGGCATCGTCGTGGAGGTGAAAGCGGTCGGCGGCGAGCCTCTTGATCTACGAGAGATTTTTGCAGCCAGCGCGCGCGCAGGTATCTACGCCGGCCTATTCCGGGGACGCGCGCAGTCCGGTCCCGTTGTTGCCGTCCGGCCCCCGGAAAGCCCCGTCACTTTTCCTGTCGGTCCGATTGGGCGCCCGGATGGCGAGGTCGTCATCATGGCCCGGGCTCCGGTGGTCGACACTATGGATGATGCGGTCGCGGCCGTTGGCGCGACCCATACGCCGTCGTTACCGGAGCCTGCTGCCGTCCTGGCGGCGACTGCTCAGCCCGTTGTCGAGCAGCCACCGGCCCGCGTCGCCGTGGCGGAAGTTCCGGTCGCTCCGGCTCTCGTGAAGCCGTTATCGCAGGAAATTCCTGCGGCTGTGGCCATCGCAGAGCCGGCACCCGTCGCCGCGCCGGCGACACGGGAAGTTCGTCCCGTCACCGTGGCGGCGCCCGCACCGCCCGCTGCCGAGCAACCACCAGCCCGCATCGCGGTGACTGAGATTCCGGTTACTTCGACTCCCGTAAAGCCGTTACCGCAGGAATTCCGCACGGTTGTGGCCGTCGCAGAACCGGCACCGGTCGCCGTGCCGCCAGCACAGGAGGCTCGTCCCGTCGTCGTGCCAGCGCCCGCTCCGCCCGCTGCCGAGCAGCCACCAGCGCGCGTCGCCACGGCGGATGTGACCGTGGTTCCGCCACCGGCGAAGCCATTAACGCAGGAAATTCCCGCCGCAGCGGTCGTGGCCGTCGCAGAACCGGTGCGAATCCCGGCTCCGGCAGCGCAGGCGATTCGGCCGGTTGCCGAGCAGTCTTACGAGGAATACGCAAAGACTATGAAGACGCTGCTGGCGCTGAAACGTTCCGGTGCCGTGCGCTCGATCAGCGAAATGACCTACGTTCATCCCGCGGTCGAGGATCTGCGCGCCGGCAGGTAGCCGAGGGGCATAAAAAAACGCCGCGCCGAATTTACAACGTCGGGCGCGGCGTTTTTATTGGGGCAGGAACCCTACGCGGCAGCGAGCAACCCGCGCAGCACGTACGGCAGGATGCCGCCGTGCTTCAGGTAGTCGACCTCGATGCCGGTGTCGATGCGCAGCGTCAGCGGCACGCTCTGCTTCGATCCGTCCTTGCGGGTAATCGTCATCGTTACGTCCTGCAGCGGCTTCACGTTGCCGCCGGCGATACCCTGGATGTCGAAGGTCTCGGTGCCGTCGATGCCCAGCGACTTGACGTCGGTGCCCGGCTTGAACTGCAGCGGCACCACGCCCATGCCGATCAGGTTGGCGCGGTGGATGCGCTCGAAACTCTTCACGATCACGGCTTTCACGCCCAGCAGTTGCACGCCCTTGGCTGCCCAGTCGCGCGAGGAGCCCATGCCGTAATCGTCGCCGCCGAAGATGACGAGCGGCGTGGCGGCCTTCTGATAGATCTCTGAGGCTTCGAATATCGTCATCTGGGCGCCGTCAGGCTGGTGCTTGGTGATCGGGCCTTCGGTACCGGGCGCCACCGCGTTCTTCAGGCGCACGTTGGCGAAGGTGCCGCGCACCATCAGCTCGTGGTTGCACCGGCGCACGCCGAAATGGCCCCATTCCGAAGGCGGGGTGCCGTAGGGTTCGAGCCACTTGCCGGCCGGCGTCCCCGGCTTGATCTTGGTGGACGGGCTGATGTGGTCCGTCGTGATTGAGTCGCCGAGGATCGCGAGCGCGCGGGCGCCCTGGATATCGGAGACCTTGCCCGGAGTGCGGGTAACGCCGTCGAAGAACGGCGGTTCCTTGATGAAAGTGGATTTCGCGTCCCACTTGTATACCGCGCCCTCGACCGTCGGGATGGCTTCCCACAGCGCCTTGTTGCCCGACAGGTCGCCGTACTCGCGCCGGAAGTGCTCGGCGTTGGCGCCGAACTTCATCAGCGCAGCTACCTCGGCGTCCGACGGCCACACGTCCTTCAGGTAGACGGGCTTGCCGTCAGATCCTGTGCCGAGCGGATCCTTCGTGAGATCGGTGCGTAC
>Ga0134121_10005068_pt1 | contig 10735 bp, 3 predicted proteins | sample KB301_FD_96463 | JGI IMG/M metagenome (GOLD analysis project Ga0134121, IMG submission 96463) | Terrestrial soil microbial communities without Nitrogen fertilizer from Kellogg Biological Station, Michigan, USA - KB3-0-1 | ecosystem: Environmental > Terrestrial > Soil > Unclassified ...
GTGACCCCCGACGGTCGTCGTGTGGTCTCCGCGTCGTTGGACGGAACACTCAAGGTCTGGGATGTCAACTTCGGACGCGTCCTGGCCACCTGGCAAGGCCATGCCGACAGAGTGCTCGCGTGCGCGGTGACCCCGGACGGCCGCCGCGTGGTCTCGGCCTCGAACGACAAAACACTCAAGGTCTGGGACCTCGACTCCGGGCATGCTCTAGCCATTCTGGCCGGCCACACTGACAAGGTGACCGCGTGCGCGGTGACCCCGGACGGCCGCCGCGTAGTCTCGGCCTCGAATGACAAAACACTCAAGGTCTGGGACCTCGACTCCGGGCGCGCCGTGGCTACCCTGCAAGGCCATACCTCTCATGTAACTGCGTGTGCCGTGACCCCGGACGGCCGCCGCGTGATCTCCGCATCGGATGACACAACGCTCAAGATCTGGGACCTCGACACGGGGCGCATGCTGGCCACCCTGCAAGGCCACGCATCCCACTTAACCGCGTGTGCCGTGACCCCAGACGGCCGCCGCGTGATCTCGGCCTCGAATGACAAAACGCTCAAGGTCTGGGACCTCGACTCCGGGCGCGCCCTGGCCACCCTGCAAGGCCACGCGCAGAGGGTGACCGCGTGCGCGGTGACCCCGGACGGCCGTCACGTGTTCTCCGTGTCGACTGACAAGACGCTCAAGGTCTGGGACCTAGATTTGGAGGCCGGAGAGGCCCTCCTCACCCATCGTGTCAACACCGCCTACTCCGCGGTCGCCGCGACCGCGACCTCCATCATTGCTGGTGACGCCACCGGCGCAGTCTGGTTCCTCGACTGGCAGTCGCCCGATCATCGCGACAGCTTGAACCGCGGTGCTCACCGCCTTGATGACCAGCGCACCTCCCCCCTGAATACCGAGCCCCCTTCGCAGAGGCTGATAATGAACAAAGGCACCAGCACGCCCGAGATCGTTGAGCAGACCAAGGTGGACATCGGCATCCTTACAATCCGCGACGACGAGTTCCGCGCCGTGCTTGACGCGTTCCCGAGCAAGGCTGGCATCTTCAAAGGCGTCAAGACGAGCCGCGAGTACACGTTGCGCCATGCGGACGCCGGCACCGATGCTCGTTATACGGTCGCCGTCCTGTGCCAAGTCGAACAAGGTAATGGTGAGGCCCAGAATGCAGCCAGAGACCTCATCGAGGACTTCGCTCCCGGGCTGATCCTCGTGGTCGGCATCGCGGGCGGGCTTCCCTCGGATGACTTGAAGCTCGGCGACGTCGTCATCGCGAATCGGATCCATGACTTCACAGTCGGAGCGGAAAATGCTTACGAGGAACCAACGTATTCCGTCACCGGCGGCCCCGTCGCCAAGGCGCTTGCGTCTGCGATCGCCAATCTCCCGGCTCGAAAGGATGACCTCGGAGACTGGACCGCGGCTCTTCCCCAACAGCCACCGGTGCTCTGGCCACGGGATGGCCAGGTCTACGGGCCGCCGGAGTGGCGAAGCAAGCTGCAGAGCATGCTGGAGCGCCACTACGGCGCAAGCTCCAAGCCCCGCGCGCCCATCTACGCTGCGGGCCCGATCGCATCGAGCGATCAACTGCTGAAGGATCCTGCGGTGCTGATCCCCTGGCTCCAGGTCGTACGCAAGCTCCTCGCAGTCGAGATGGAGTCCGGCGGCGTTTACCGTGCCGCACAGGAGCGATGCCCGATGCTCGCGATTCGTGGCATCAGCGACATCGTCGGGCTGGAGCGATCAGGCGACTGGACGAGCTACGCGTGCGCCTCGGCCGCCGCGTTCACTCGTGCCTTTCTGCGTACGCGGCCGGTGCCGGTTTCAGACCTCGCTGAAGCAGAGGAGAAGGTCCGCAAGCTCAGCAACCCTTGACATCCCCTCTCGACCCCGGCGCGGCGAGCCGGGAGGGGACAAACGAAGGTGGCCGTACAGCACCCGTTGATGGCAGTCGCGGCGACCACGACTGGCAGGCCTGGATCCTGCGCGGGATGCCGTTCCTGGAGGAGCAGCGTATTCGCCGCTTTCTCGCCCACTACCTCGGGAGCGCCGCCGCACACGTCGCGTTCGGTGGACGCGCCGATACCATCGCGATGCTCTGCCGCTGGATCGAAAGCGACGAGGGTCCTTCGTTCCGCTTCCTGGTCGGGCCGATGGGTCGCGGCAAGTCGGCTGTCATCTGCCGTCTCCTGGAGACGATCGCGTCGAGCGCAACCCCAGAGAGCGGTCCTGGCGCAGAGACTTCGGCAACGATGACGCCGGAGATCGTCTTCGTACCGGTGAGCCTGCGCTTCGAGACCAACGGAGCCGGAACCCTGCTATCGGCTGTGGATCGGCTCGCGCTGCTTCATGGCGATGGCGCGCCCCACGACGCCGGATCGGACGTGCGCCGCACGCTCCTCGCCGACTACCTCGCGCGTCCGCTCCCCGATGGCCGCCGGTTGCTGGTGGTCATCGATGGCGTCGACGAAGCCGCCGGCTGGACGCTCGACCTTGGGTGCTTGCCTCGCGCGCTGTCACCGCGGACACGGGTGTTGCTGTCCCTGCGCGGCACCGCCGTCGATGCGGAGCGGATCGCTGCTCGGCTCGAGCTAGGCCGCGCGGCATGGCATGTCGACGAGCTGGACGTACTCGGGGTCGCTGGCGTGGTTGAGCTGCTGCGGCACGAGGGACTGCCAGCGGTGGCGTTCGACAGCGCGCGCATGCATCGGCTCTGCGAGCTGTCGGCGGGCGACCCGCTGGTGCTGCGCTTCTTGGTCGATGATCTGCGCACGGGCGACGCCGATGCCTTCTTCGCCCGCGCAGCGACGCCCGGCTTCGAGAGCGGCCTGCGCGGAGTCTTCGCCCGCGAGCTCGAACGCGTTGCGATCCAGGACGATCCGGCGACTGCGGCCTTCCTGGGCGTGCTCGCCTGCGCGCACGGGCCGCTCGGCCGTGACGATCTCATCGCTGTGGCTCCCACCGAGCTCCCTCGCGGCGGGACGATCGACCGGACGTACCAGCCGTTGCGCCGGCTGGTCCTCCACGGCGCTTCTGCGTATGCGTTCGCCCACCCTGGCCTGGCCGAGCACGTGCGGGACCACTGGCTCACGCGCGCCGAGCGCGATCGGTGGCAACTGGCGCTCGTCGCCTACGGGCAGCGGGTCGTCGCCGCATTGGCAGCCGGCGAGCGCATCAAGGTCTCGCCGTGGCTGCAGCGCAGCTACGGCGCACATCTCGAGACCTTCGGCGGATCCGTCGAAGATCTCATGGCCTTGGTCCAGGACGGCTGGCGGCGTGAGTGGGAGGCGCACCAGGAAGGCGTGAGCGGCTTCCTCGGCGACGTCGATCGCGCCTGGACCGCTGTGGCCCGCGCCAGCCGATCAGCCGTCGCGTCGGCCGGAAGCCCCAAGCTAGCGGCCCTGATCCGCTGTGCCCTGTGCCCGGCCAGCGTGCGCAGCCAGATGGGCAACGTCGCGCCACGGTTGCTTGCAGCGCTGCTCGAGCGGCAGATCTGGAGTCCCGCGCAGGCACTCGCCCACTTGCGCGTCGGTGTCGAGCGCGCGCGCGACTTCTCGGATCAATCCCTGGAGGACGGGCTCGCGATCGTCGCACCCCATCTCGACGCGGGCCAAGCACTGGAGGCCATGGATCTCGCGGTCGCACTGGCCCGTCGCGACCACGCACCGACCATCAAGCCCTGGCTCGCGCTCCTGCCGTACGCGCTTCCGGCGCGCCTGGACGATGTCGAGCTACACGCGCGGATGCTCCAGCGGTGGCAGCGCTTCGAAGCCCTGGTCGAGATCGCTCGGCTGGTCGACGTCGAGGTCCCGGCGCAGGCCGCCACGATCCGGGCGGAGGCAATCCAGATCCTGCGTACGGAGATCCCCCGGCCGTGGGGGTTCCTGAACCTGACGACGAGCCTGGCCACGGAGCTCAAGGAGCCGGCGCGCTCTGAGATCCTCGGCGAGGCATGCGCGATCGCGGAGGCGGTGGATCCATTGGCATCACGCGCGTCCTATTGCGCCAAGCTCGCTCGCATCGTCACGGGCGAGCTCCACTTGCACATGGCGATCGTCACGGCCCGCGCGGGATGCGCCCATCCACACGACGACGGGCCCGGTGACGCACTGGATCTGATCCTCGACGTTGAGGACGACGTCGCTCGACGAGTGCTCGACGAGATCATCGCCGCTGGACATGGCGAAGGCGTGGCTCGCTGGCTAGGGCGCCACTGGCAACCGGAGCGAGTGAGCGTTGCCCAGCGGTGGGCTCGCATCGTCGAACTCCTCGATGAGGGCGATCTCGCGCGAGTGGGCGAGGCCTGGCTCGAACGCTTGCGCCAACGCTGGCACGGCTCGAAAGATCCCACACCTCTCCAGGACCTCGTCGACGCGGGCCTCGCCGACGAAGCCATCGCGATCGCGCGCGAGTCCCAGGAGCCGCGGTGGTGCGATGTGGGGCTCGGACACCTTGCGGCGATGCTGCCCATCGACGAACGCATCGAGCTCCTTACGCGGCTTCTCGCCAGCGGCGACGCGCCGGAATGGGTGCTCGAGAGCACGATCGCGGCCGTAGCGGACGAGCGGCCAGAGGTAGCACTCTCACTGCTGCCTCGGGCCCGCGCCCCCATCCGAGCGCGCGCACTGGCGCGCCTGGCGTGGTGTGCCGCCGGAGCGGAACGAGTCCGACTGGCGGTAGCCGCCGGAGCGGCGGCGCGCGAGATTAAGGACGCCTACGAGCGACTGCAGCTCCTCGACGGCGCGCAACGACTCTCCGACAGTGATGAGCTGTTCCGCCTGGTATGTGACGAGATCGCCGCGCTGCCAGCGAGGTTCGACTCGCTCCGTAGAAGGTACATCCAGGATCTCGAGGATCGGTGCACGCCGGCACAGCGCGAGATGGTGGAGCGACTGACGCCCGGGACCGACGTCCCGGACGAGTACATCCTGATGCCTGGCGTGTCAGACGCCCGCCTGCAGCGGATGGGGCGGGCGGGTCTCGCAGCGATCCGGCGCAGCGATCTCCGCGCGCAGGCATTCCTGCGCCTCGCCGCGCTGCTCGCCGAGAACGGCGAGCAGCGCGAGGCCGATCTAGCGATCGAGGACGCGCTGCGTTCGTCGCGCGTAATCTCCGATACGCGGGCGGTCTGCGAAGCCGCGGCCTCACTCCGCCCGCGCGAGCCGACGATGACGGCCATCATCGGGCGGGCGCGCCTGATCGCCGATCCTGCCGAGCGGTTCCAAACGCTGGTAGCCGTGCTGCCTCATGCCGGGGTAGCTCACGAGACAGCGAAGGCAGCGGCGATCGACGCCGCCGAGGTGTCCCTCGACATCCGCCACGTACCGAGCCGGATTTTCTTCCTTCGTCACGCGCCGCCAGAGCGCCGCGACGTCGCTGTGACCCGCCTTTTCGATGAGGTGCGCAGCCGATGCCGCGAGATCGCGCCGCTCCTCTCCACGATGCGCACGACCGACCAGAATCTCGATCTTTCGGACGCGAATCACTTCGACCGTGATCAGGTCGGGGATCTCCAGCGACTGCTCGGCGAGATCGCGTGGGCGCTGTCGCCCGCGCAGGCCGAGGAAGCGCTCGACCTCATCCCCTTGCGTTGGACCGGGCACGTGCTGGCCCTCCTGAACGTGCTCGCACGGCGGGACGAGGCGGCGTACGCGAGGCGGGCGCCGATGCTGCTGGGGGGCCTCGACCTCCTCCGCACCCAACGGGGCATCGCGCGCGGGGGCGCGCTGGCGGTGCTCGCACACAACGTGCCCTCCGGCGAGCGCGCGGCGGTCATCGTCGAGGCGCTCGCGGAGGCGCGCACCGAAGGCGACGAGCACGCGCGTGATGACAACGGGAGCGCCGTCCTCCAGACGTTGGCCCCGTTGCTCGACGATACCCACGTCGACCGTATCCTGCCGCTCGCGCTGGGCGCCTGGCGGGAGAGCATCGACGTCCATCACTTCGTGTCCCGGCTTCCCGAGCACCTGCGCGGAGCCGTCAGCGAACGGCTGTTCGATGCGGTGAAGGCCGTCGACACCCACGAGATGTTGATCGCCGGCCTCGCCGCGCACCTGCCGGTCGCGGCACTGGATCGAGTCATCGAGGCCATCGAGCGGAAGGCGCGCAGTCACAATGCGGTGCTCCAGGTCGTGCCGACCCTGGCGCGCCGCTGTCGGGACGCCCAACTCGTGCGCATACTCGACCTAGCGGTCGAAATCGACCGGCGTGCAGCGTCTCGACCGGACGCGAGCGTGCGGGCCATAGGCTCGGTCGGCGCCACGCTCCTCGCCCACTCGCGGGAGCACGCCCCTCGTATCTTCGATCGGGTCGACGAGATCGTGAGGGCCCACGCCCGTACGCGTGGCGATCTTCTCGACGCGATCACGGCTCTCGCGCCGGTCTTGCGGGAGCTTGCCGGGCCGGACGAGATGGATGCGCTCGCCGGCGAGATTCTCGAGGTCTCGCGCTGGTGGCCATAGGACACACTGGTGGCCATGGGCCACACACGTCCACGTGGTTGCTGTCACCGTCGGTTTTGGGGCGCAGGCCGCGGCAACGCCACGGCCACCGCGGCTGGGGGGCGCTGCCGCGCCCGCCCGGCGCTGAACGTGGCGCGCATATCGTCGAAGGAGCTGTTTCTCGCCGAGGCCGCGAGGCGGGACGATCCAGCGAAGCTGGCGGCCTCGCTGGTCGCGCAGATCGTGGCGCTGTTTCCGGCTCACCCCGAGCCGGAGGCCGATGCTGGCATGCATCCTGTGGCACGGCTGCAATCGACCCTGCAGCGGGTCTCGCAGCACCAGTTGGTGCCGCATCGCCAGCGCCTGGTCGTGCTGATCGATGCGCTCGATGAGTACGATCCGCCGGCCGGTTCACGAGCGCTCCGGGTCGCGATCCGCTCGCGGAGTTTCTGCCGTCCACGCTGCCGCCCGGCGTGAGCGTTCTGTGCGCGGGCCGGCCACGACGCCCGTACATCGACAAGCTCGCGACGCGCGGTGTGCTGGTGCAGATCGATCTCGACGATGCGCCGACCTTTGCCGACGACAGCGCGGCGACCGTGCGTGCGTTCTGGGATCAGGCGCGCTCCACGGCCTGGGTGCCAGAGCACGTCAGGACGCGGCGCGTCAATGGTGCATGGTCGAGCGGTTCACAGCCGTCCCACGTCGCAGCGCCTCGGGCCGGTGTTCTCGCGGGCGCGCGGGGACACAGGGACGGCGCAGTTTGCTGTCGCGCAGCCCGGACTCAGGTCGGTGGGAACTCGGCTGACGCGACGGTGAGTTGCTGGTGGCCGGGCCAACCGTGACAGAGCTAGCGTTATCATGGAGCTGGAAGGAGGAGCGAGGTATGCAGCTGATCACCACGGTTACTCGCCGCGACCTCCGGTCAGTACTAGGCCGGACTTGGCGAGGTCGCCTGAACGAGGACGAGTTCCTGTCACGCCTTTACGATCTGACGACTCTACCATCGACGGATCCCAACCGCGAAAACATGCTCGACGATGTTCGGCACCACACCAGTCCACTCTCGGTGCTCGATGGATTATGGGCCGACGACTGGATCTTTGACGATCCGAGGCTTGGCCTCGACGATCACGCGTGTTTACTGCGCCTCCTCGCAGAGACGCTTCATCCGGAAGTAGTCGGAGACGGCGTCGATGTAAACGCGAGGTTCGAGAAGCTCAACAAGGTTCTGCTGCCTGACGGCTTCGAGCTATTCGTGGCCAGCGCGATGTCGGGCCGACCGATATTCTCGTGGCGACGAACGGTTCCGAGGAAGCCACCGACTGGTGACTTTCCATCGTCATTGATCGCGGGCATGAGCGAGATCTTTCCCGAAATAGCGATGACCACAGGCATCGATTCGATGTTCGAGGCTGAGGACTTCCCACGACCAGAGAACCTAGCGTTGAACAAAGAGGGGAAGGTCAAGGCATGGCTTCGAACCGCTCAGGGCGATCCAGCCTTCGAGCATTGGGACGGGCTGGCCCGCGTGCTGCGCTCGATCTTCGAGGACCCGAACTCGTTTCGAGACGAAGCGAAAACAAAGATCCGCGCCGTGCTCGCCAAGCGGGGTATCACGTACCTCGACGGGGGAATGCTCACCACAGCTCCACAGAGCGAGCTTGCCAGCCTTCCTGCAAGCAGTCTCATGCCGCGAGAGAAATGGATCGAGATCGGCAGCGGAGGGTTTGGAGTCGTGTATCGCCTGACCGATCCGCGGCTCGAGATCGATTTTGCGTTGAAGGTGTTCGAGCCCTACCCCGGGCTCTCTTACGCGGACGCACGCGCTCGATTTATGCGAGAGGCCGGGCTCCTCTTCCGCCTGCGCCACGAGAATGTCGTCCGGGTGTACGATGCGGGCGAGTTACCCGACGGACGACCATTCATCAAGATGGAGTTCTTCGACGGGTTCAACCTCTACAAAGCGCGCGAGCAGCGCGGGTTCAGTACCAAGGACGTGGTCACAATCGTTGGGAAGCTTGTCGCCGCTGTGGAACATGCGCACTCCCGATCTATCATCCATCGCGATATCAAGCCATCGAACATTCTGCTCTCCAATAATAATGACGTACGGCTGATCGACTTCGGCCTAGGTATCCTCGTTGAGGAAGCGGTCAACCGTGCCCGCCTCACGAAGACAGCCCAGCAATTCGGCGATGCATACACCGCACCAGAGTTGCTGGAGAATGCGAAGACCACAGATCCAGCGGTCGATATGTACTCGGTCGGAGCTGTGTGGTTCTGGCTTCACGCGGGTCAAGCTCCGAGGGGCATCGGCCTCAACGATATGATCAATGGCTTCGGGCTCGCCCCCGACGTTCGGAACTTGCTACATACTTGCCTTCTTCCGTCGCCGAAGCAGCGGCCCACTGCGAAGGCGTTGCTCGATGATCTATCCGGGGTGAGGCAGGGCGAGTCCTATTTCGAGGGACCGGACCGTGCTGCAGTTGTGTCCCAAACGCCGTCAGGATTCCCGAGCCAGGGCGTGGTCAATCAGCTGGGCGAACTGGTGCCCCCCCTGCTGGGCGAACAGCCAGAAGAACACACAGATGGTGAGCCCGTAGCGGCGGCCACGAAGCCCGTTCCGCCGCCGAGACCAGCACCGCTTGCAACAGCGGGGTCAGCAACGACTCTGCTACCTGGTGGGCCAATCGATCCGAAACCAGAACCAGCGGTTGCGGATGTGTCTCGCAAGGGCGGCCGCAATCAGCGATGGCGTTGGATTGTCCTTGGCCCCCTAGTGGTTAGCCTCCTGATCGTGCTGATTGTCTACGGCGTTCTCGGTCGCAAGGTGTCACTGGCCATTCCGGCAGTCGACGCCGTGGTGCCAAGCGATGCCCTTTCGGGCGACGCGCTGGACTCTCCTGTGGATGCTCGGCTGGTGCGAGATGCTCTGAGCCCTTGCGGTGTTCCAGGCACCGGCTGCATACCCCGTGTAGATGCTCAACTCGCGCTAGATGCGCCGCCCCCAGCGGATGCTTCACCTCCAGACGCGCCGCCTCCACCGCCGCCCATGAACTGCCCGGACAAGCCGGACAAAATGGTGCCTGTGCCGGAAGGAGTGTTTTTGATGGGTAGCCCGGAGAACGTCGTTGAGAAGTACAAGAACGAGAACGAGCAGCACCAAGTCACCCTGTCAGCGTACTGCATCGATAAGATGGAAGTGACGGTCGAGGAGTACGCGAAATGTGTCACTGCCAAGAAATGCCTTCCGGCGTTTAACACCGTCAATGTGAACAGTGTGGTCCCCCAGGCGTTCGTGAACGTTCTTAATGAGGTATGTAAGGAAGACAACGATCCCAACCACCCTAACTACCCTATCACGTGTATCGATTGGTATCAGGCGCAGACGTACTGTAAGTCGTTCGGCAAGCGATTGCCAACCGAGGCCGAGTGGGAGTACGCAGCGCGTGGAGAAAAGGGGCGTGTTTTCCCATGGGGCGACAAGCCGCTGCCGGACAAAGATCACTTGAACGCCTGCGGTCCGGAGTGTCCCGCGCTAAATGAAAAGGGACCGAAGACGACGAAGTTCAAGATCGCTGACAAGTGGAAAACGACGGCCCCCGTTGGCAGTTTTCCGAAAGGTGCCAGCCAGTTTGGTGCATTGGACATGGCTGGAAACGTGTGGGAGTGGACCGCGGATTGGTATGCTCCCCGGTATTCAAAAGAGCCGGTGCTGAACCCGACCGGCCCGACCGACCCGGGGCCTAATCGCTGGCGAGTGATACGCGGAGGCGGTTGGAACAACACTGACCCCGACGACCTTCACGCCGCGATTCGCAGTGCGACCGGACCGGACGGGCGAACCACCGATACAGGGTTCCGTTGTGCATGGTCCCCCATCAAGAGGGAGGCCCCAGGGCCGAAGGGGAGCCAGAGCTCCTCCCCGTAGCGCCAATGGGCCGAGCCTTCCCTCTGAATGGGCGGCCTCGCGACGCGTCGCTTAAAACTGCGCGGTGATTTGCTGAAGCTGCGCGGCTCTCGGGTCACTGCCGGAGCTGATGACCGGTGCCAAGTCACCGCTCGATGTGCATCGGCAACTTGCGCCGGCCGATCCAGCGCGTCAGCGAGACCGGCGCCATCCCGAGCCGCGCTGCTGCGTCGCTGAGGTTACGCGACTCGCGAATCGCGATCAAGCGCAGCGTAGCCTTCTCGATGTCGGGCAAGGATGTCGCGGAGTGCATCCGCACCCACTCGCGATCGGCGGCTGGGAAGCCGGTGCGCGGTGTGCCGAGCACCTCGACCGCATCCTCCGCGTA
>Ga0134121_10005071_pt1 | contig 10730 bp, 8 predicted proteins | sample KB301_FD_96463 | JGI IMG/M metagenome (GOLD analysis project Ga0134121, IMG submission 96463) | Terrestrial soil microbial communities without Nitrogen fertilizer from Kellogg Biological Station, Michigan, USA - KB3-0-1 | ecosystem: Environmental > Terrestrial > Soil > Unclassified ...
CGGTTGAGCTGGCCGACCCGTGGGCAGAGTTGTTCCTGGTATTGGTCCCTTGTCGGCGACTCCTACGAATGCCGCAGTTGATGTGCTGACCCCTTCGATAGGTCGGACACCGGACGAAACTTCCAAGACGTAAACACCCGGATGGAGAAGTTCTGGCATGGCAACCTCCTAGGCTATCTACAACGAGGTGAATTGGCTGATTGTCTGGAGTTGTGGTCTCACAGACGATCAGTGATGTTCGCCGAGCAACGGGGCTCGGAATCGTGACAGATGACCCAGCACGTTGAAAGCCTGATTCGAGTTTGCCGTTACAAGAAATTCTACGATTCGAAGGCTGCTGGAGGTGTCTTAGACATTTCCGACACGCGCCCCGTCACCTGTCCGCAAGGCTTCAAACAAATCTTTGTTTGCTAAAAGTTTCGACCCGTAGACGTGAGGCCTGCGAGGAGTCGCACGCGAACGAATTTGAAAGCGCTGATAATCTAGTGCCTGAATATATTATTGTCAATAGCAACAGTCCTTCGGGGTGGTGATGTTATGAAGCAAGCGCCTCCCGCCGCGGGTGGTAAACTCGCGGCGGGAGGCGCTTGCTTCATAACATCACTACCAGTCATTGGGTCCTCCTCGATGGATTGAGTGAGACCGTTGGCCACTTGTTAGCCTCTTTTACGGGAATTGAGGGAACAAAAGGAACATAGGGAACGAACAGTGTTGACGCTAAGGCCTTGGATTTGAAAGAAGTTGCGTCATAGCTTAAACTTGCCGAAAAAGTGTGCCCGCTTGGCTCAGTAATTTAGCACACTCACGTAAACTGCTAATCTAAAGGACTTGCCGAAACACTAAAAATGTATTGGGGACTTCGTGGGGACTCCGTCTTTTTGAGCCGAGGTCACGTGAAAAACTGCGACCGAAGCCGTATATGAACGCAATTTTACTCATAGGCATAGTGGACGAATCAAGGTTTAACGACAATTTCACCCGTCATCTTGCGCGTCGCGCGCAAGGGATGATCCGCCGGCACTCTTTGCCTCGCTTGTATGTCTGGAATGTGACTGGCTCTTTCTTCCTCATCCCCTACTTGACCGCTCGTCCTGGAAGTTTCCGGTTACTTGATGTGCTCGTGTACGGTGCTCGGTCCACGCCTATTCAACTAAACGAAAGCTCGAGGGCTGTTGAGTGTCCGTCTGCCGGCTGGTCTGTGTGGTGGTGTTCGGGTGGGCACCCGTATTCGGGAGTTCGCTCGCCGATGCAAGACCCCCAGCGCTCGACAGTGAGGCCACTCGTCGAGCTTCCTCTTGACGGTATGCGTCCAGGAATTTAGTAATGAGGGAGTGAAACTTGCCCAGAATGTTTAAATGCATTTGCGACCAGCTAGTGGCATCGTCCGGCTCTATGTAAGAGACTCCGACGCCTTGCATAAAGATTTCACCTAACCGCAGTTCATCTCTCTTATTCAAATCTCCGTGTGCGTTAGCGTTGCGAAGCAGCTTCAGATCACGAACCTCGGGCGAGCCAAAGACAGTGACCACCTCGGGAATAGAGTAGTTAGCCGGCTTTTCTGTTCTGTCTGAGCGCGCCAGCGCATCCTGTTTGACCGACTTGTTGATGTTGTCGAGTGTGGCGATGATGGCGTCAAGGATGAAGTGTCGGAACGATTCTGGATCCGAAACCTCTTTCTTAAGACTGCGGTGTAAGAGTTGATAGCCGCGAGTATATTTGAAGAGCATGTCCCCAGTCAGCCGTAAAGCAATCTCGTTGACTGTCACATAACTTTCAATGATCTCTTCCGCCAGCCGGCTACGCTCCGGAGGCACGCCCGCCGGAATCCCATCCGTTCGGACCATCGAGGTACGCGCCGCTTCGAGCGCATCGATCTCCACCCGACTGAGTGGCGCCAGAGGGGAAGATCTCGGCGCCCTAATTTGACGGGACACGCCGGTACCCAGTCCCGAGAAGTATTCCTGCAGCACGTCAGTGTCGCCCGTGCGTGAAGGATCGCCACCCCCAACTTCGACCAGGCGTTCCAGAAGCTCATGGTTCGGGATCAATGGGATTGATGGCTGTTGGCCGGGGTGTTTGCGTGCAAACCAAGGCCGGAAGATATCCTCTTTGCTGATGCCGATCGCGTGCAGGTTAATCTCCATTGATCGGTGGAGATGATCCATTAGAGAGACCTCATCCTCCAGTCCTCCGATCTCTTTACCGATGTCGGCGTCGCCCTTGGGTTTCCACGACGCCCCATCTGAGATTAAGACGATAAGGCGGTCATTGCTCGGTCTCCCGTGGCGATGGAGCAGCTCTGCGGCGAAATGTAAAGCTGGAGCGATCTGCGTGCCGGCGTTCTCGGCATGAAGCAAACCTATGGCATCGCGAAAATCTTTAATAGTCTCGGCCGGAGCGTTAGCATCCAGTTCGGCCATACCGGCTCCGTGCCGGGGAAAGCGGACGCTGCTATTGGTACACTCATGTGTGAAGCTCACCAACGCAATGCGCGAAACGCGCCCGGACTGCCGCAAGCGGATATCCAAAAGCTGGTTAAGCGCGCGTCGCAGCGCTTCAATCCGTGAGATCGTTCGCGTCGTCGCTAGGAAGCGACTTAACAGTCCGCTGCCCAAGCCCCCGGACGGGAGTCCGTCGCTAATGTCCGTCAGGTCGTCCTGAGACATCGAGCCACTGCAGTCTGCGAGGATGACGATATCCACGCCCGTTTTGATTCCAGGGGCAAAGACTATCACGCGGGTACTCGGAGTAATTTCAAGAACCGCATTTGGCGTTAAGGTCGGAGACAGGGTGCGGACCCTGTAGGGAGTTCCGGATACTTCCAACCAGAGTGAGTCCAGGCCGGCGTCTGGCGGAATCCAGAGTAACTGTCCCGCTAAATCCTGACTGCGATCCAACTGCTCGACTATCTGATCGAGTTGGCTTTCAACTTGTACTTCAAGGCAAATCTCAGTTGCAGTCGAGTGGTTCAACCCGCCGACTACTAGTCGCCAACTGACATTTTCTTCGTTACCAATCCCCAGTTTTGCGGCGAGGTCGTCTCCCATTGCGAGCGCGCCCGTTGGCACTTGTTCAACTGGCAGCACGCGGACCACTTCGATACGCTGGTTGACCTGTCCCTCAGCGGCGAAGACCAGCCCAAAATTGGGAGACGCTACCTGGCTGGGTGAGATTCCAATTCGCCGGCCACTTAGCAAGCCTCCTGCAGGAAGCACGACCAAGCGGGTTGTAGTGGAGTCGATTTGCATTGACTAAGTTTCCCCTAAGTGCGCGACAGTCGTTCAAATTGCACCCGCACACCGAGCCGCGCTTCAATGCTCTTGATTGTGGCGCCTTGCCGGCCAATCAAGAATCCCCTGAGCGACTCGTCCAAATTGATGAAGAGTTTCTTGTCATCGCCGCGCTCCTTATATTCGGAATAACTCATCGCGTCGGCAACACGCTCAAGATGCATCGAATTCCTCGAACGCAACTCTGCCTTGAGTCGTTCGAAGTAAATCATGCCATCCATCTTCTTTGTCGCGCCCTGTTCCAGTTCCTTTCTCCAGAATGATTCCCGCTCTCGCAGGGCGCGCCCCATTTCATCCTGCAACCACGTCTGTCTTGTGAGTGAACGGGATAGCGAACGGAACATCTCGAAAATCGCAGGTAACTCATAGAAGCGGCCGCGAGCATTTTGGAGAATGTGTCTCACCGAGCCAAGAGTAGGCAACCTCCAGGCGCCGCCACGACGCATCGCCGAGCCCGCAACAACTTCGTATGCGACTTGCGCATCGGAAAACCCACTAACGCGACGATGCGTGCTACACAAGCTCAGACCCAGGCGATGTGGGCCATAAATCTGCCAGCGGCGCACGTGTATGTTGCAGAGTCGCGTGCTGCAACTCTCTTCTGAAGTCGGGTCAACGAACTCGCAGGCATTGCTGCCCGTATCCTTGCAGTTCGCGAATCCGGTGCATTGCGGGAATAGTTCTGCATAGCATTCTGGGCAGTACCAATAGTCCGGATCGTTCGGGTGAACGTTGCGGTCACTGGGACCCCAGGCGACTTGCTTGTTTCGACAATACGGACCCATGCACCAGAAGGTCGCTTGCTCTCCGGTCGGACTGACGGGCCGGTGTTCGACACAAAAGGAAGCCATGCTGCCATCGAGAATGACGACGTGTTCGTCGCAGAGGCGGGTTTCGTTGAGATCGTGACGGCATCGTTGACAAACGAAAGGACCATACTGAAGCTGTCCTTGCTTCCTGCACTTCGCGCACGCGTAATAAACGACCGGCTGCTCAAGAACTGAATGGATGGCGAAGGGCGTTTCCGATCGACAAACCGCCCAATCCGGCGGCACGCTCATTAGTGTAATCCTGATCTTGCCGCGCTCCGGATGTGCGATGTTGTAACTCTGCCCCGCGTTTAGCGCTTGTCCCTCGAGGGCCGGAGCCAACGATTGCCAAAGGTTGATAAAGCCGCGGGCTCCTTCAATTCGCTCATTGTATTGGCGCAGATCCAGCACCATTTCGACGGCGGATAAAGATTTCATGAGACGTTGTCCTTTGAAGCAGTGCGCGCCAGGACCAGCCTAACGCCGCTAAAGGCTGGTCCGCCGACGTCGTAGTGTTGGCGCTGCAGAAAAAAAGCGCTAATACCCGGCGGCCGCTCTTGGGTCATTCGCATGGCCTTGTCGCGGAGTCTATTCTCCAGCTCGGCGGGCGCACGAATCAAAAGCGTGGCTAGACCCTCTCGCCGGGCTTGTTCACAAGCGGACTGGCACGCTTGCGCGTCCCAACCGCGTGCTGGTTCATCGGAGACGTGCGGATTAATCAGCACCTGTTCGAGCAACCCTCCTAACTCCTCAGCGTCAGTAGCAGACAACGCAGCCGCTGCCCGGTTGAGCGAGCTTGAGCGGCTCCTTCGCTGAAAAGCAATCAAGGCGGACGAATACTCCGATTTGGTAGCCGTTGTTCCGAGTCGATGGAGCGTCTTAAGCAACTCGGTTGCCGCTTGAGTGAGCTCTTGTGGGTCGCGTTGCTGAGAACGCTCGGCCCGGTGCTGCTGAGATTTGCCTCCTTCCGCAGATTCAGATCGACGGCTACCATCTCGCGGACCACGATCGCCACGCCTTCCGTCTCGTCCGGTCGATCGTTCAGTATATTTTTCCGAACTATGATCGTCACCGGACTTCAATGACACGCTCTCACTCCGACTGCGGACCGCGGTCTTCAGCATGAGCTCCCACCACCGTTGTAAGCGCTCCGTCGCCTGGCCGAATCTGTTTTTGTTGAGGGCGGTCAGCGCGTCGTCCTGCCCCGGGCTAAATTGATAGACCATCTCAGGCAGCATGCTAAGAAGATCAAAGCCCTGAGTGTGCGACTGCCGGAGCCATTCACGCGTCAAGTCGCTCTCATTTTGAAGACCTGAAAGGCCAATGGCCCGCAATCCAGCTCCTATTACCAATGGTGCAATCTCCGCAAACTCAACCTCCAAAATGTGAAACTCGCCGGCCAGGTCTTCCAGCAGGGTGAGTGCGGCTTCACGTGCCGAAAGGAATTCCTTAGAACCGCGCTCATCGCCCCGGTTGCTGCCTTGTCTTGTTTGAGTTGACGTTTTTGGTCCACGCCTTTCGTCAGGCTTTCGTCCCTCTACTTCAAGGCGAGCCTGCAAACCATCTGTAATCGCGCGTGCGCGATTACGCTCGACCAGACTCTGACGCACATTGCCGATTCGCCGACCGCTGCGAGTTAGTCGCCTCGCTTTTATCAACAATGCCTGGTACAGCAACGCCTGCGCTCGAACAGAGCTAAGTAGCATTTGACCATCCGTGAATCGTATCTCAACGCCGCTTTGGTTGTCGCCGGCCAGCGGACAGACGTCGAGTAATTCAATTCTTCCCACTCCTTGATCTCGTCGCAGGCACTGTACAACTCGCTGCAGGTGCTGAGGTGAAACCGAAGCCAGGTACCGCGCTGCCAAATGATGGCTGCTGTCAGCGAGATGCCGGGAGGCAACTGGCTCGACCCCACGCGGACTGACGCCGGCGCGTCCGGTTAGGGCAATTAATACCGGCAGATGAGTACGTAGAAGGTTGCAATAAACCTCCTTTTCAGAATCATCGAGAGTTTCGAGGACATGCCGGTCAGAGCAGAGGTATGCTTCCCAGGATTCCGACGTAGACAAGCGGACCGCGTTCGGCAGCAACTTACCTCCAGCTCTGCTAACCGATTGTGCGAGCGTTCGCGATGCTTCAGCTAATTGATTGAAATGCTTCGACCTTGCTTGCGGTGTATGAAGCCAAACTAAACCTGTGTCAACCCAAATGTTTGTTGGGAAACGCGAGTCAGCGGATAAGCTGAGAGCGCTTAAAGACGAGACAGACCATTGTTTTAAAACTTCCAACGTAATACGTTCCGGTTGTTGGCCCGCGACGACAAATCCTTTCAGGATACGTTGGCGCGAGGGTCCGTAGCGGTAAACGCAGGTGAGCACATCAACCTTCCTTCAAAAATTCGGACATCGTCGGACTGAGTACGGCACCGATGTTTTGACCTGGCTATGGCGATTTCTAACGCGAACTCTGGTCGCTGGGTGATATCACTTGTGTGAAGCAGTCAGCGAGTTTGTAGAAAAGAGGACAGCGCTCCTCTATATTATGCTCCGGACAATTCATAATCAATCCGTAGAAAACTTCGAACAGGGCGGATCCAATTCAGCACCTCCCCGCTTGCGATCCAGTTAAACAGAAACGGCACCTTTAGAGATTCAGCGCATTACGCAGCGAGCAGTATGCTAGTTAACTAACATCTGGAAAGTTGGCCACTTGCTTTCCCTTGAACCGCTTGATCGTCGAGTTCCTGACCTAGATCGTCAAAGTAGCAAATCCCGGTACCACAGTTCCTGATTTCCCAAGCGTGGAAAAGAGTTCACGCCTAAGCAGAGGCCGGGACCACCACTCGTAGACCTCGAAGGGTTACCCTGGAGCGCAAATGTTGACAACCCATGTAACTTGGAACACTTTGTAGGCATCGAGTTCAGTGCTTGGCGCGCTATTAATTCAATGCAATGGAACAGACGACTCTCAAGTATCTCAGGGTTCTAATACCGGGTATAACCTTTTACCTGGGTGCCTTTCCGTTCGTGAAGTACTATTTCGGCGATACCTACCATATCGAGTCTTTGGACTTCGCGTTTGTTACCGTGTTTTCTCTTCTTGCCGGCGCGATCTATTATCAAATTAACCTGCAGTACCTCGCTATTCAACCAAGCCGCTACTTCATAAGCGATAATATCTTGAACAGATTGATTGCGATCTATGGGAAAGCAGTCACTCCTTCCCAAAAAGAGTTTCTTAAGAAGGATCGAAAGTATATGCACGTGTTCTATCGGCTCACTGATAGCGACGAGTCTCTGAAAAAAAAGACCAATAACGTGTATTTCAATGGATTTTTTGGACATCCAGCATCGATCTGCTTGTTCTTAGTATTATCTTTTGGTTGATATATAGGTGGGCGTTTCCGCAAGTAACCGACGCGGCATTATTCTCAGATCTATTTCTGAGCTTGGCGATATTGTCGGTTGTGCTTCATGTACTGGCACTGAAAATGGGAGAGGGTCACTACCCGGAAACCTCTACTTTTCAATGGTCCGAATTTTAGGGGTACTTACAAGAGCCAAAACTTTGTGACTCAGTTGTGACGGGCCTTGCCGACTCAATCAGATAAGGCCTGTCTTTACATCAGCTACACCTCTAGTATTGGTGCCCCCGGCAGGACTCGAACCTGCGGCCCTCTGCTTAGAAGGCAGATGCTCTATCCGCTGAGCTACGGGAGCCCTGAATTGAAGCGGGACCCGATGTTAGCACGGCTCGGAAATCCCGCAAAAAAGAGGCGCTAAAAATAAATAGGCCGCCGGAAGGACTCCGGCAGCCTTTTCTTCACTGGAAGAATATCTTTATGGTTACGCAGCGCGCGTGATTTCAGCGGCTTCTGCATAGACACGGCGTCCGTTAAGAGCGTCATCAATAATTTCTCTAACGGCAGAAATGTCCGGGTTAACATCCATCCGATCACATGCGGCTAAGTGACGAACAATACCCTCGGTGGCAATTTCCATCGGTGGGCCGGTCAGCTTCGAAAAGCGCCGGGCCTGTATGTGATCAATTCTCTGTAGCCGCTCAGCCAGCGGCAGGCCCTTATCAAGATTCACGATTTACTCTCTCTCCTTCATAGCTAACTCGAATAATAGTTCGCGATTTACTAACTATAGATGCGTCCTGATGGTTTCCAGGATGCAAACTCCTTACACTTTTGGGAGATTTTGCACAGTACCAGCCCAGAGAGGGGGCATCAGATGGGCTAAAGTGTATCAACGAAACCCGATACTATAACACGAGTTCACAGCTCTGCCTAGAAAATTCTCCACGAACACTGAAAAGGCTGCCTGATGTTTTGGAGCCTACAACGCCCAGCTGCCATGGTCAGTGCGCTAACACACAGAGCGAAAAATTAATTTAATGTGGGTAGGGAGGAGCTGCCGCGACGTTGACAGCGGGGATACCAAGGCTGAATTCAAGCGCGCTGGAGTTCTCCAAAAACACGGCAGAAAAGGCCGGAAAAAGAGAAGCGCCGACGATGCCTCCAGGGGATGGAGACACTACGCCGACGCCCAATACTTCCGCGAAGGAGATCAGAAAGTAGCTAATTGCCTACTTTTTAGGAAGGACCGAGTCCTTCATCGCCTTCCCGACCCGAAACTTTAATGTGGTTTTTGCTGGGATTTGGATAGTTTCGCCCGTCGCGGGGTTTCGGCCTTCGCGTGCCTTCCGCTCTGAACGAACCAATTTTCCAAAGCCCGGCAACACGAACTCGCCGTTCGATTTTACTTCGGATGTTGCCAGGTTTCCGAGATCCTCGAAAAGTTGCTTTACCTGGGCTCGCTTCATTCCTGTGCGTTCCGCGAAGTAATTGATAACGTCGGACTGAGTCATGCGTTTCTTGCCTGTTGCCGTGCTGGTCGCCATGTGTGGTGTACCACCTCCAAAAAGTCAACAAAATGAGAAAACTGTCGCAGGCAGATATACCACAGACAACTCATAAAGTCTGCTTAAATCCGCACTTTTTCGGCCATTTTGGCAAAAAAACTTTTGCGGACCTTGGGTCTGCACTATTAACGGACTCAACGCTGCTCCCAGCACCCCCTCGATACTTCTTAGTTGGAACACACCAGATGGTGTAATGGGCGAAAGAGAGGCAGGAGTCAACCAAATCAACCCCAACGAGCCAAGAGCCAATGTTAGAGGCAGGATTCGGTTCTTAAGACCGCCGCCTTGCAGCGACCGCCCCCAAAAGGCGGCGACGGGTCCTTAGTAATTTTTTGGTCGGGGCGAGAGGATTCGAACCTCCGACCTCTCGGTCCCAAACCGAGCGCACTACCAGGCTGTGCTACGCCCCGGACTCACATACCAATGTTGGAATGGTCTCTTTGAAGCAGACGCGCCATTCTAGACACCGCTCTAAGCAATGGTCAAGGTGCGTAAGAATTCGCGCGCACCTGCCAGGGCGCGGGCACGATGGCTGATCTCGTTCTTGATCTCCGTTTTCAGTTCGGCGAAGGTCTTGTCATATCCATTGGGGATGAAAATCGGATCGTAACCAAACCCTTCCGAGCCGCGCGGCGCGAAATCGATACGTCCTTTGCATTCACCGACCGAGACGTCCAGGATTCGGCCGACACCGTCCGCAATCGCGACCGCCGAGACGAATCGTGCGGATCGTTTCACCGCTGCAATACCAGATAATTCCAAAAGCAACTTCTCGATGCGCTGAGCGTCCGAAGCCGATTCTCCCGCATAACGGGCAGACAAAATCCCCGGTGCGCCATCCAGAGCTTCGACTTCCAGCCCCGAATCGTCGGCCAACGTCAGGCATCCAGTCTGCGTTGCATAGCCAACCGCTTTCAAAGACGCGTTTTCAATGAAACTGATCCCCGTCTCGGGTATCGGAGAGATATTGGGGAAGTCGGTAAGACGGTAAAGCTTGAACGGTAAATCACCGAGTAGTTGTCGCAGCTCGTGGAGTTTGCCCTGATTTTGGGTAGCGACCACCAGCGACCGAGCCGTCATCATTTGGCGGTCTCCGGAGTTAGCGTGACGAGGAGAGATCCAACCAGCCCGAAGGAAGATCGCGACGTCCATTCAAGTGCGGCATCCTTGAGGATCACGACACTGACGGCGAATGGCAATGAGCGCGACGCCTCGTCAATGACCGGCGCGCCGGACGAAAACGCCGAGCGTTCATGTTGAGAGAAAAGCTCGACAAACGAAATGGCTGCGTGCTGATCGCTGCTGAAAGTCAGAACCGTTATCGGCAAAGAAACATCGACCAGGCGCTGAGACGTACGGAAGGCATCGGTTGAAGTTATGGATTTGGATTGCGTCTTCGCTAAAAGACAGCGACGAACTGCCTCGGCCGACCCGCTCAGAAACTGATTGACCGCCAGGCTGGCTGCCCAGTTGTCGGTACTCGAGAGCATAAGTTCGAGGTCTCCCACGCTTTCGGTCTTCGGCTTCGGTCCCAGACGTCTTAGGGCGAGCTTACGCAGAGCTGCCCGATCAAGGGCCTCAGTGACGAGTACTAAAGGCGAGTTTTCTTCCAGACGAATTGTTTGTGTCCGGGTGCCGGCGGCGTGAACAAAAGCTTCAGCATCGTCGATTCCATATGGTTTGAGAAGACCGCGCAACA
>Ga0134121_10005072_pt1 | contig 10728 bp, 7 predicted proteins | sample KB301_FD_96463 | JGI IMG/M metagenome (GOLD analysis project Ga0134121, IMG submission 96463) | Terrestrial soil microbial communities without Nitrogen fertilizer from Kellogg Biological Station, Michigan, USA - KB3-0-1 | ecosystem: Environmental > Terrestrial > Soil > Unclassified ...
ACCTCGCCCCACATCTTCGGATGCGGCGGCGTGTGAATCGGCTTCGGCACAAACTTGTTCCACGCGTTGGGGAACACGCCGCCTTCGGTCGCGACCGCGCCGAGCAGAGCATTCAACATGAAGAGCGCGCGGGCGACTGACCAGCCGTGACTCACGCCGGAAGTTACGCTGCGCCAGTTGTGACTGGAAAGACGAGTGCCCGCGGTCGCCACCAGTTTGGCGATCTCTTCGATCGTTTTCGCGTCGACACCGGATTCCTGCGCCGCAAATTCGAACGAGTATTCCGCGTAGATCCTTCTTAACCACGATTGAAAGTGCTCAAATACCGGCTTGCTATCGAGCCTTTCGACCATTGCCTCTTCCCAATTCCACCAACGCCTCACAAATTCCTGGTTGTAGAGATCGTTCTGAATCAGGTAATTCGCAATCGCCAGCAGAATCGCCGCCTCCGATCCCGGATAAGGGGCAATGTAGTAGTCAGCGTGCGTCGCCGTGTTCGACAGCCGCGTGTCCATCACGATTAGTTTCGCGCCGTTCGCTTTGCCGTCAATCACTCGCTGCGCATGCGGATTAAAGTAATGACCTGATTCAAGGTGCGCGCTGATTAGCAGAATGACTTTCGCATTCGCGTGATCCGGACTCGGCCGATCGAGTCCCATCCACAGTTGATAACCTTCGCGCGCGCCCGAGGAGCAGATGTTTGTATGCGAGTTGTGCCCGTCGACGCCCCACGCGGCGAGAATGCGCTCGGTGAATCCATCTTCGCCCGGACGCCCGACGTGATACATGATTTCCTGTTTGCGATCTTCGAGGATGGCCTTGCGAATTCGTGATGCGAGATCGTTGAGCACGTCATCCCAACTGACGCGTTCCCACTTCCCTTCACCGCGCTTACCGGATCGCTTCAACGGATAAAGAATTCGATCCGGATCGGTGACTTGATTGAGCGTCGCCGGACCTTTGGCACAGTTGCGCCCGCGCGATCCCGGATTCTCAGGATTGCCTTCGAACTTCTGAATTTGATTCGTATCTTTGTCGATGTAGGCGAGCAGTCCGCACGCCGACTCGCAGTTAAAGCAAGTCGTCGGCACGAGCTGATAACGCCGCTCCTTGCGTCTGGGCCAGGCCTGCGAATCCAACTCGGTCCAATCATCCCAGCGTTCCCTGGGCGGAAACGCTGAGAGATGGATGCGTGAAGGGCCCGGGTAGGTAGTCTGACTCATCAGGATGCGCGCGGATTTACTTAACCACCGCCGAAAAAACTTCTTCCATCAACAAGGGTCGGCGACACCCGGTCGACGATGTGAGTTGACGGCGGCTGTCAGTCCAGATTGGATACGAAGTGCCGTTAAATGACACCAAGCCTTCGTAGTCGCCCTGTTGATTTCCGTAGTTGATTCCATCGCAGGGAAAAATTCCGTTGCAATCGTGTTCGTTAGAGCTGACGGTGCTGACGCGAATGTCCGCCGCCGGAAAACTCACGCCCCCGTTAGTCGAACGGGCGAGATAATAGTCCGTTTGAAAACGCGCGCCGGTCGTATCATTACGCGTGTCATAGAACGCGACGTTCACATCGCCGTTGGCTGGATCGATGGACATCCAGTGATTGAAGCGATCGACCGGGAAGGAAAACTGATCCGGAACATGAGCAGGTGTTGACCACGTCGCGCCACCGTTGTCGGAATAAGAGAGGAAGATGTCGGTAACATGCGCCGGCGTCAGGTCCATCCACGAGCAATAGAGGCGGCCGCGATGCGGACCATTCGAAACGTCGACGCCGAGTGATGGATAAACCAGCGCGCCGCGAAACGATTCCGCGGGAATGCCAATATCGAAAGGAAGCGTCTTACCCGAAACTGTAACCGGAACTCCCCAACTGCGCCCCGCGTCAAATGAACGATTGAAAACAATCGCGTTCGCGACATAGTCATTCCAGGCGACGTAGAGTTCTCCATTCGGTCCGACCGCCGGCGAGGCGCCAATGGAACGGCCCGGGCCTGAAGGATCGTCGGCCCGAGTTACTGAGAAGTTCGCGCCGTGATCGGAGGAAGCGGCCACTCGCACGCCGCCGCCGATCGATCCGCCTGACGCGGCGTCCCAGGCGATGTACACGTTGTCGCGCAAGGCGCTGCCGGCATTCGTATCGGCGGTAATCATCGGTTTGTCGTTGAAGTGATTGGTCCCGTTTTCAAATGAAAAGAAGTTGACGGAAGGGTAGGTCTTGCCGCCGTCCGTAGATTTGGCGACCGCCATTTCGGTTCCGTTGATTCCGTTTCCATTGCCGAAGAAAACGACGATGTAGCCGTAAAAGACGTTGCCTTGCGTGTCGAAGGCCAGCGTCGGGTCCGATCCAAAGTCAGTGCCATTGCCTTTGGCCGGCGGTAGGGGTAAATCCACTCCACCCCAACTGCCGCCGCCGTTGGTCGAGTAATATCCCCGCATCGGCAAACGGAAAATCTCATTCGACCCGCCGGCGAGAGTCTTGGGTTTGTTTTGATTGATCGTGATGAAGGTCTCGCTTTGCGGACCACACTCGTTCGAGACATCGACGTTGCTGCCGGCCCCGGTTGAGGTGGTGCTTAGCGGAGCAGCGTCGCCGCCGTTGTCGCGGATGAATTCATATTTGCTCCACCAGGTCGGATCGTGCGAGCTGTTTTGCGCCGACACCTTTGCCGGGCGGTATGAGATGCACACGCTCAGCGTAAGCAACGCCAATAATCCCAGAATCGCCAACCGATGTTTGTTCGTCATGATAGTCCTCACTGGCAGATGTGATCAGCTATTGGTTTTGAAGGGGTAAACTTAGGCGTGGATTTTATCTCAACGGGGCATAGTGATAAAGCTGAAGTGGCACGGGCATCGCGCCTGTGAATTACGCGCAAGAATGGCTACCTGTCCCGCACCCGCTCGACGACATTCGGATACATACCAAGCGGCAGCTCGAACGCGAACTGCCGCTTGAACTATTCCAGACGGTCAATCATTCCGTCCCTTACGACTTGAAAATATCCGGATTGTCCTTCTGAACCTTGTCCGCCTGGGCACCGATGTCGTCAGCTTCCTGACGCAGCTTGTCGACTTTGGTGTTCACGTCGTTCGCTTTGTTGATCCAGCCCTCGCGACTCTCGCTGTCGATCAGGGCTTGCGGAACGCCTTTGGCCGCCAACACCATCTCGGCGCGCTTGTTGTACTCCTTAACTTTCAGCGCGAGATATTCCTTGAACTTGTCGTTCAGCTTCAGGCGGCTGGCTTCGTCATACTTCGCCGCGGCTTCTTTACACTTCGCTTCGGCCTTGTCGTAAGCCGCGATCGACTCTTTGGCAGTCGACCGCGCTTCCGCCAGTTCGGATACGTCCGTCTTCAGCATCTTCGCCTTCAAGGCTTCAGCTTCAGTGATGTCCTTCTTCGCATCCTGAACGGCGGCGTTTCCTTCATCGACCAGCTTATTGGCCTTTTCAGTTTCGTTGCCGCCGCTACTGCAGGCGAGCACAGCGACGGTCAGCAGCGCGAACGCCGCCAAAGCGGTGAGTTGATTCTTTAATTTCATTTTTAAGCGTCTCCTGTTGAGTTGATGAACGATCTTTTAAGTATGCCGAATGGAAAACAAATCTGTATCACAAACTAAGCGGAATCCAAACGATCTAAGCCAGCGGCACTGATTGCCCCGCTTGCACGTATGCGTGTTCGTAGAGCATCAGTCCAACCAGTGCCAGGGGCACGCCGAGAACACCGATCGATAAGAGACCGTAGAGACTCGCGAAAGGCAACCCACCGCCAATTATTGAAAGAGCCAGGCCAAACCAGAAAGCGTGCTTGTACCGCCCGCGCATCATCTCCCAGACTGCGACGCGCGCGTGCGCGGTAGCATGCGTGAGCGAAACTTCTCCCGCAACGATCAAAGCGTGAAGCAGAGTCGCACCGGCTACGATCCAAACTAACGCGATGAAGATCGGCGAAAAGAAATCAGGAGCGGGTGAATTCAACCTGTCGATCATCGAAAACGGCATCAGCACAACTGAACCAAGCAGGATCGATTGAACAAAAAGGTGCGGCGGCAATAACGGATTCTGCCAAAGGTCGCGCGCCTTCGCCTGCGCGAAAAGATAGGCCGTGTAAATTGCCGTCAGAATCGAAAGCGGAATGCCCGCAATCATTAGCCAACTTTGAAGCAAAGTCGACCCGGCGATGCTTGCGATAAAATGCACCGCGAGCACGAGCGAATATCCCGCGATGATGAACGCGCCCTTCACCAGCCAACTGCGCCACTGTGGCCGCGTAAAGATCATGTAGAACCGCGAAGGATGCTCGAGGTCCCAAAGCAATAACAGACCGGTGCCCCCCAGAAACGCACCTGAAACGATCGGCGCGACCCAAAGCCACAGCGGACTCTGCGGTTTGATCAATCCTAACAATACGAGCAGCGCCACGACGAGATAAACTCCGCTGGCAATTCCTTTCGTCCACGTATAGAGACTCACGCGCCAGTCCCAGGGAATCGAGTGCGCCACGTCGTAAGTCAGCAGCGCCGCGGCCGATGAATTATTAAAAGTCGGATTGCCGGAAACGACATGCTCGCTCGATTGACGCTGTTCACTCCACATGAAAAGGCCAGCTTCGGGTCGACGAGCCGCCAGCGGATCCAGCGTGGCCTGGTGCGCGCCTTTGTAGAACAGCTTCGGCAGCGTTTCTTTCTCAGGCCGCCGCACATTCACCGCTTCACGACTGACGATTTGGGCGACATAAGAAGACTGATCGTTCATGTCCCCGATCAGAATCGCCTGTGTCGGGCAAACAACGACACAGGCCGGCTCGAGCCCGACATCGATTCGGTGCGCGCAGAAGTTACATTTCTCAGCTGAGTGATCCTCAGGATTGATAAAGATCGCGTCGTAAGGACAAGCCGCCATGCAGGCTTTGCAGCCGATACAGATTGATTTGTCGAAATCGACGATGCCGTCGGCGCGCTTGAACATTGCCGCGGTGGGACAGGCGACCACGCACGGCGCATGCGCGCATTGATTACACCGCGTGACCTGATGCGCGCGCCGCGTCTGCGGGAAAACGCCGACGTCGACATGCTTAACGTAAGTGCGCGTCACCCCAACGGGTACCACGTTTTCAGACTTGCACGCGGTGGTGCACGCATGGCAACCGATACAACGGGTGTGATCGATCACCTTCGCCCATTGCGTGCGAGTTTCTTTTTCTGCCTGCTGCTGAATCATCATGAACCGCCGCCAGGATGGCGGCGAATCCCGAATTTTCGGGACAAGATGCCTGCGCTCCAAAAGAGGCGCACTATATCACGCGGCGCATGGGTGTCCCAGAAGACTATTCTGAACGCTTCGCTTCCTGCCACAGCGCTTCCAGGTCGACGATAGAAACATCGTCAAATCGGCGGTTTTGTTCACGCAGCCGATGCTCGATAAAGTTAAATCTCCGGCGGAATTTGCGATTACTCAATTTCAAGGCCGCTTCCGGTTCAACGTTCAAACGGCGCGCGATGTTCGTGATCACAAAAAGCAGATCGCCAATCTCTTCGCGCACTTTCGCGTGATCTTCTTCTTCATTACTATCAGCATGCGCCTTGATCGCTTCGCGCAGTTCATCAAGCTCTTCCTGCATCTTGTCGAAAATCTCTTCGACGTTTTTCCAATCGAAGCCCACGCGCGCGACTTTGGTTGAGATTTGGTGCGCTTCCATCAGCGATGGCGCTTTGGTCGATACGCCATCAAGAATAGACGTCGCTTGGGATGCATCTTTGGCCTTGGCGCGCTTCTCTTCGGCCTTAATCGCTTCCCAGTTTTTTAGAACCTCGGTTGAGTTGCCGGCCTCGACGTCGCCAAAGACGTGCGGATGACGGCGCACCATCTTTTCGTGCACCTGCTCGATGACATCATCGATCGTAAATTCACCACGCTCTTTCGCCACGCGCGCGAAGAACGTGATTTGAAACAGGAGGTCGCCCAGCTCTTCACGTAAATCATCAGGCCGGCCCAGCCGCGCCTCTTCCAGCGCATCGAAAGCTTCGTAAGCTTCCTCGAGCAGCATCGGCGCAAGCGTCGCGTAGGTCTGCTCACGATCCCACGGACAGCCGCCCGGCGAGCGCAGTCGATCCATCAACTCAACCAAATCCGTAAAAGTTTTCGGCATGCCGAAGTAGTTTCAGGTTTCAGGTTTGAAGTTTCAAGTTGTGATCTCAACTTTGGCGATGGTGTCAGCACGGGGAGCGGTAGCGACCAGGTCTCAATTTGCGCCGACGGTCCTGCAAGGAAACTTGTAACCCAGTCGCTACCGCTCCCGGTACTGACCTCATCAGCTGCTTTTGCGATCAAATGAAACGCAGTGCTAAGATCAACTCGCCTTAATCCCAACTTAATATTCCGCGTCCTGCAGTGGCAACACCGTTGGCGCTTAATTGGCGGAAAAACTATGGCTGAAGAACAACCCACATTCAAAGTAGTCGACCGTCGTCCTTTCAACCCGGACGGAACGCCGCGCGAATTGTCTGAGGAAGAAAAGGCCGAGGCTGAGCGCGCCGCCAACGCTGCTGCCGTTGAGAGTGCCGCGGCCGCCGCGATGCCGTCACCGAAAGCTAAACAAGAAAGCTCACCGCCGCCAACCGCGGCGCCACGCGAACCAAGCCGGCCGGCACCGCGCGCCGCGCGAGCGCCGCGGCGCCCTGAAGGCGATCCGCTCGACGATCCGGCCAGTTTTCTCAGTCTCATCATGTCACTGGCGTCGAACGCGGCGGCGAGTTTGGGAATGATGCCGCATCCTGTGACGGGCGAAACCGGTGTCGATCTGCAAACGGCAAAGCACTGGGTAGACGTCCTGGGAATGCTCGAAGAGAAGACCCAGGGAAACCTCGACGAGCAGGAAGCACAGATGCTGGAGAATCTGCTCGCCGACCTGCGCATGCAGTACGTTTCATTCGCACAGTCACCCACACCGCCGCCCGCCAAGTTCAGCGCGAGCGACATCACCGGCGGGAAATGAGCGTTGCGCCTTGAATCGCGCAAAGAACTATTTGTCATTTGTCATTTGACATCTCTCATCTGCTAATTGGGAAGCCAATCGAACAGCTCGGCGCATTTCAATTTGCAAATGACAAATCTCCAATGACAAGTGTCAAATAGTTTTTTCGTTTTTGCATGAAACTTACCTTCCTCGGCACCGGCACATCCACGGGCGTTCCTTCAATCGCCTGTGACTGTGAAACCTGCACTTCAGACGATCCGCGCGACAAACGACTGCGCGTGTCAGTGCTTATCGAGCACGCCGGACAAACCGTTATCGTGGATACGTCCAGCGATTTTCGACAGCAGGCTTTGAAGATTGGCTTGAAGCATCTCGATGCGGTGCTGATCACGCACTGTCATGCTGATCACATCTTCGGACTTGACGACATTCGACCACTGAATTTTCGCCATGGGGCGTTGGGCTTATACGCCAACGAGCGCGCGTGGAAAGACATCCGCCGGATCTTTCAGTATGTGTTTGAGCCATCGCACTTCGGCGGCGGCTTGCCCCAGATCGTCCCGCACACAGTTGTGAATGGCGCGCCGTTTTGCCTGGGCCGCGATTTGGAAGTAACACCGCTCGAAGTAATTCACGGCCGGCTTCCCGTGATTGCTTATCGCTTCAATGACTTTGCCTACGCGACGGACTTAAGTGAGATTCCGCCAGCCACGATTGAAGGATTGCTTGACTTGGAGGTGCTGGTGCTTGATTGCCTGCGCATTCGTCCGCATCAAACGCATCTGTGGCTTGAGCGTGCGCTGGAATACGTTGAGCAGCTTAAGCCAAAGCGAACCTATCTCACGCACATTACGCACGAAATCATGCACGAGCGCGACTCGGCATTACTTCCCGATGGAGTCGAATGGGCATTCGATGGATTGGTCGTTAGTGACTAGTCAGTCGTCAGTCGTCCGCTGTCAGTAGCGCCCTTATGCAACTGACCACTGACCACTGACCACTGACCAATGAGACTATTTCACGGGACGGAGAATGCAGAGATTGCGCGCCCCACGGTGCTGACGCTTGGGGTGTTCGATGGGCTGCACCTGGGCCATCAGCTCATTATGAAGACAGTCGTCGATCGCGCCCGCGCGACAGGCGCCGTGCCGACCGTAATCACCTTTGAGCCGCATCCGCGAGCGGTGCTTCATCCCGAATCAGCGCCGCCACTTCTGCAAACTCTCGATCAGAAAATTGAAGCCATGGGCGTCCTCGGCATCGAGCAGACGATCGTCATTCATTTCGATCAGGCCTTTTCGCAGATTCGCGCGCAAGACTTTCTGCGTGATGCCGTCGTCGATCGTTTGCAGGCAAAAGAGGTTTACCTGGGTCGAGGTTTTTTCTTCGGCCATAATCGTGAAGGCAACATCGATCTGTTGCGGAGAGTGAGCGAGCAACTCGGATTTGTCGCGGATGAAGTACCAGAGGTGCGTCTGCACGGTAAGCGCATCGGCTCAACGCGAATTCGCGAGTTGTTGTTGGCCGGTCGCGTGAATCTCGCTCGCCGCATGCTCGGTCGGCCCTACGGAGTCGAAGGCCCCGTCGTGCGCGGCGACGCGCGTGGAAACCAACTTGGGTTTCCGACGGCTAATATCCATCCTCACAATCGAGTCATCCCGCACGGCGGTGTCTACGTCACGGCAACGCTTATTGAAGGACAATGGCGGCGCAGCGTCACTAATATCGGCACGCGGCCGACGTTTGGCGACAACCTTGGGCCATCAGTCGAAACTCACGTGCTGAATTGGGCCGGTGATTTGTATGGCGATGTGGTGCGGGTGCGGTTTCTCCACCGGCTGAGGGATGAAAAGAAATTCAGTTCAGTTGATGAACTGAAGATCCAAATCGAGAGCGACGTGGCACGCGCTCAAAACTTCTTCGATCGCACGGGTGTCCAACGGTCGCTCTCGATCGTTTAGCTCCTACTTCTCACCATTACCGGACGTCGGCAGCTTCATCTGCTCGCGAAACAGATTCAACAAGAGCAGCGTCCCGATGCCGCCGCCGTCACCGCTACCGCCTCCTGTCGCCAGGACGTCTGGAGTGATGCGGACACCTTTGTCGCCGATGACTTTCAAGGTCTCGACCACGGCCACGCCTTGAGCGCCGAGCGCGTTTACCTGTTCACGATAAGCGACGCCCTGCGCTTCGCCCATCAAACGCACCTTCTCGGCCTCTGCTCGACCCGTCTGTGAAATGTAGGAAGCCTCGCCTTCAGCTTCGGCCTTTCGTTGCTCGGCCCGCTTGCCGGCGATCTCAACGCCCACGGTTGCGGCCATCAGATCACGTTGATTGTCGGCCTGTGACTTCGTTTTCTCGAGTTGAATCCGTTTCTCTTCTGCTTCGCGCTGAGCATTGAACATGTTCTGTTTCTGCTCGGCGAGAATCTTCTCGGTCTGCGTCTTCATCAACTCTTCCGGCAGGTGGATGTGACAGATGAGCACGTTCACGACGTCGACGTGATACTTCAGCAGATGCGCGCGCACTCGAGCTTCGGCGCGTTCCTGCTCTTCGTGGCGATTTTGCAGGTAGGCCATCGCCGAAGACTCCGATGCCTGATTACGAAAGATCGAATCAATCAGCGGGTGCATCACGTTTTGAATCAAGCGATCGATGCCGCCGATTTTCGCGACCATGAAGGGCGCGTCCTCGGGCTTAACGCGAAAGACGACGCGCACTTCCAACTGCATCGTGAAGCCGTCCTTCGAAATCACTTCAAACGGATTGAACGTGTTAACGACTTCGCCCGAGGTCCATTCGACGGTCTGATTGGTCGTCGGAATCACGATGGGCGTAATCGCCAGAGTGTTCACGTAGTAGCGGCCCGGGCCGACCACGGTCTCCTGAATGCCGCGATATCCTTCCGGCACGACGTAAGCTTCATGGGCGCCTTCATCGAGTCGCCTGTCAGCCGGATCTCCGCTCATCAATTCACTCTTGATCTCTTCGGCGTCGGCCTGGTCCAGATGCGCCGCCGATTGCGCGGCCTGTTCTTTTTCTTCGCGCTCCATCCGCGTGCGCACCTTCGCGGCCATCTCGCGCCTTACTTCATCTGAAGGATCTTTGCCGGTGTTCGAGACGATCACCGCAACTTCACCCGGCTTTACTTCTTTCGCCGTTTCCGGAATCACTTTGAAAAGAAGCGGGTTGATGTAGTAAGTGCCGGGCAGCAGAATGTCTTTCTGCGGGCCGCGCTGGCCCATGCTGTCGATGAACTCGTGTCCATCCTGAAAGTTGTCATGGCCGGGAATCGATTCGGCCACGTAATCGCCCGGATTCAGAGGTGCGCCGTCGAGCGCCTCAACCAGGCCGATCTCGTTCTCGTTGATGACGGTTGCGTCGAACAGGCGCACATAGAAAAGACCAGGTTTCGTTTCGGTGCCGCCGCTGAGCGGCGTCGATTGCGTCAGGATGCGATAGGTTCCCGGCGTGAGGATGTCGACCTGCGGACCACGCTGACCGCCCGAGGAAACAAACAGCTCGGCGTTCTGATAACTGAGATGATCCTTGATCGCTTTGCCGAGCAAACGGCCGGCGTCCAGCGGCGCTCCGTCCGCTGCGGTGACGATACCCACCTTGCCCTGCGGAATGACCGTGGCCTTCGCCACCGAAACTCTGAAAAGGTAAGGATGGATGGGCCACAATCCCGGCGGCAGAGTGCGCAATTGAATTCCTTTGACGCCGCCCTGCTTGATGAAAGCGATC
>Ga0134121_10005073_pt1 | contig 10728 bp, 11 predicted proteins | sample KB301_FD_96463 | JGI IMG/M metagenome (GOLD analysis project Ga0134121, IMG submission 96463) | Terrestrial soil microbial communities without Nitrogen fertilizer from Kellogg Biological Station, Michigan, USA - KB3-0-1 | ecosystem: Environmental > Terrestrial > Soil > Unclassified ...
CGCATCGCGCCGGACGATCACCTTGGCGTGGAAGTCGCGGTCGCTGTCACGCATCCCGAGCGACAGGGAGGCGCCCCGGGTGCGGCTCCGTACGCGGACGTGGGCGAGCGGCGTGTTCCAGGCGACGTCAACGTGCCCGGCCAGCAGCTCCTCGACCTGGCGCTCGTAGTTCGAGAACAGGGCGAAGTCGAACGCGACCCCCTGCTCGACGAAGTGCTCGCGGATCCCTTCCCAGATGGTCACGACCTTGGGGTCGTAGGCCACCGCGCCGAGCAGGATGCCGTCGTCCCGGCCCATCGTCCCGTCCGTCCCTCCGCGCCCGCACGGGGCGCGTCGTGACCGCTCAGAAGAGCGGCAGCCCCGTCAGCGCCCGGCCAACAAAATCCCGAAGATGATCGACCGTCGGCGCCATGACCCAGCCGGCGCGCGCGTCACGGAACAGGCGCTCGATCGCCAGATGCCGCGAGAACGCAGCACCGCCGCAGGCCTTCATCGCCAGGTCGGTGACGTCGACCGCCGCCTGCAGCGCCGCCATGCGGCTCTGCAGGACGTAGAGCGGCGTCGCCTCGCTCGGGCTCTCGATCTGGTCGAGCGTGTGCCCCAGGAGGCTGCGCGACTCTTCGGTCCGCGCGCTCATCTGCGCCAGGCGCGCGCGCAGCGTCGGCAGATCCCGCAGCGATGTCCCGTCGTGCTCGAAACCGGTGCCGGTGAGATGCGCCGCGGTCCTCGCGACCGCCGTCCGGCTCAGCCCGTTCGCCATCGCCGCCGTCCCGACCGCGAACCACGGCAGCACGACGCCCAGGATGATCTGCGGCCCCTCGCCCATCCCCGAGATCAGGTCCCCCTTGCCGACGCCCACCGCCTCGAACGTGACCGGCGACGAGTCGTTCCCCCGCAGACCCAGGCCGTTGAACCGCGAGGTGACCCGGACCCCGCGCGCCTTCGAGCGCACGAAGTAGACGGTCGACTCGAGCGGCGAGGCCGCGCCCGGCTTCTGCGACACCGCGACGTAGGAATCGGCGTGCGCGGCCGAGGTCACCCACGACTTCTTCGCCGTGGTCACGTAGTGTCCGTCGCTCTCCTCGAGACGCGACACCGGAGCCCAGAACTGCGAGCGCGAGCCGCTCTCCGAGAACGCCAGCGTCGTCAGGTGCCTGCCGGCCGCGATCTCCTTGAGGACGTTGTCGCGGCTCGACAGCGCGCGCGCCGCCGCGATCGCCTGCGCCGCGCAGGTGTGCATGACGAAGACCATCGCGGTGGATCCGCACGCGCCCGCCAGCTCGTCCACGACGCCGGCGAAGGCGCGCATCCCCTGCCCCTGGCCGCCGGCCTCCTTCGGGACACAGAGACCATGAAAGCCTTGATCCGCGAGGGCCTTGAGGCTCTCCGCCGGAAAGCGCCCCTGCGCGTCGACCTCCTCGGCGTTCGGCAGCGCGACGTCGGCGGCGATCTTCGCGGCGCGCGCCACGAAATCGGCGGCCGCGCCGGAAGGCTTGTAGGGATGGACCATGTCGGAAACCCTCCTTGCGCTGCGGGCCGTGCCGGCCCGCGCAGACGGCCGTCCGAATTGCGCGGGAGTATACGATCCGCTCCCGGGGCGAGCAAGCGAACCGTTCGACCCGCGTGCCGGCGGCGCCCGCCCTCCGGTCATCGCCCGGATTCCGGGCATGGCGCCTGTGCTACAGTGACCCGTCTCGTCGGGGAGAGCGTCATGACGCGTCGCTGGAACCTCTCCATCTGGGCCGGGTTCCTGATCGTTCTGGCCGCTCCGTTCGCCTACCCCACCCTCCTCATCCGGCTCATCGACACGCACGCGGCCCCCTGGGCCGTCTTTGTCTTGTTCGGCCTGGGACTCGGCGTCACCCTGTTTGGACTGCGCCGCGCGATCAAGGAGCCTCTCGTCTATCGCGGCCGCATCGCGGGCTCCATCCTGCTGACCCTGGGCGCGGCCTGCGTGGCGCTGTTCTCCACCGGGCTCTTCTATTTCGCGCGCCAGGTCCCGCCGTCGAACGGCGCGCCCCGGGTCGGACAGAAGGCGCCCGAGTTCGCCCTCCCCGACAAGGACGGCCATCTCGTCACGCTCGCGAGCCTGTTCGACACCGGCGCGGACAAGGTCAACGGCGCCGTCCTCATCTTCTATCGCGGCTACTGGTGACCGTTCTGCAACTCCGAGTTACGGAGTTTCGAGGACCGGCTCGGGGAATTCGACGCCCGCCACGTGCGCGTCGTCGCCATCAGCGCCGACCCTCCCGACACCAATCGCGAGCACTGCCGCCGGATGGGGTTCACCTTCCCGTTCCTCTCGGACACGAAGCTTGAGGCGATCCGCTCGTACGACCTGGTGCACGCCGGCGCCGGCCCTGCGGGCTCGGACATCGCACGTCCGGCGGAGTTCCTGATCGACTCCACCGGGACGGTCCGGTGGGTGAACCTGAGCGATTCGATCGCGGTGCGCGCCCGGGCCGGGGACGTCCTCAAGGCCCTGGACGATCTGCGCATCGCGCCCGCCACCGGCCACTGAGCGGGCTCGGGGAGCGCGGCGCCCGGGAGCCTCCCGGGCACGAGCCACCCATGACTCCCCATTAATAATGATGCGGGACTCGGGGGCCGGACGGTCGGGGCAGGCCGATCAGGGCTGGCCGGTCAGGGCTGGGCGGGAACCGCCATCGCGAAGCGGTCCTCGGCGAGAGGCGGGTTGACCTCGACCGTGTCCACGACGACGTGCATGGTCTGCGGCCGGCCGGCGGCGGCGATGTCGATCTGGTGCGGGAAGATCGTGCCGCTGGTCTTCTTGTAGTCGCCGAAGGTCATTTTGATCTGCAGCGGCTGACCGTGCACCTGGCGGGTGGAGTCGGTCCGCACCCGATACATCGTCTTCGTGTCGATGTACTCGTAGCGCACCGCGCCGCTCTTCAGGGTGAGCTTGATCTTGTAGGCGTCGTGGCCGTCGATCGTCTCGCGGCCCGCCATCTCGATCTGATGGCCCTTGGCCTTCCAGTCGACGAGCGGGCCTTCGATATCGGCCTGCTCCGCCGCTTCGCTCACGACTTCCGCGGGCAACGCCGTGGGCTCCGTGTCGCCGTCGAACGGCGACATCCTCCATCCACGCTGGCCGTCGGAGACGAAGACGCCGGTGACTCCCTGCACGGTGATCTCGAAGCGGGATCGGCTCGGCCGCTTGAGCTCGCGGGTCACGAGCGCCTGCCGGTCCGCCCCCGCCGTCAGCCGCCCTTTTTCGCGCAGCGTCTGGATCGATCGGATCTTTTCCAGTCCGCCGCGGGCCGCGACGTACCTGGCGACGATCTGATCGGCGGTCGGGGTCGGCTTGGCCGGGGTCTGCGGCGCGACGGCCGCCGCCAGCGTGATGGAGAAGATCGCCGCGGCGCCGAGCGACAGCGCGCCGCGGATTCGGACCCTGCGGGCGCTCATTGTCCGGCCTGCGGAGGCGGCTGGTATGCCGGCCAGGTCGTCACCTGCCCCGGATAGGGCCATGCGTTGACTCCATAACCCCATCCGCCCATGTAGACGGGCGTGCCCCACGTGTCCCTGGCTTCGGCCTGCTGCGCCCGCGCTTCCGCCTTGGCCGCGCGCGATTCCGCGAGGATCTTGTCCGCCTCGGCCTGGTTGGCGCGGGTCTCGGCCTCCTGGCGGGCCTGGGTCGCGTCGGCGCTCGCCTGCGCCATCTGCGCCTCGGCGGGAGTCATCCACTCGCCGTCGTACTTCACGAAGCCGCGGGCCCGGTAGCTCTCTTCTTCCGTGAGCCAGTGCCCGTCGACCAGGACGAACCCCAGCGCCTGGCGCGCCTCCGGGTCGCCGGGCACGGTGGCGAGGACTTTCTGGTACGCCTGGCGCGACTGCGCCGACAGGCTCTGCTTGGCGGCCCACTCGCCGAGGCTCCTCCAGCCGGCGGCGTCGCCGGAAGCCAGCTTCCCCGCGCGCTCGTCGTACACGTCGAGCGGTGAACGCCCCTTCACGATGTGGTCGACCCGCGTCATCGCGACTCCCACCTGCCCGTCGCCGATGTCGATCGTGATCATCGTCTCGGTCTGATTCACGATCCGGCCCGAGAAGACGGCGCCTCCCTTGAGAAAGACATCGTCCGCGAACGCGAAAGCCGGCAGGAGGAGCAGGAGCCACGGACTCTTTCTCACGATGAAGATCTCCCGGTGCCGCGAAGTCTAGGCCCCGGTTCGCCGGGCTGTCAACGACCCGCTCGACGCCGGCCGGCGCCTACGCCCTGAACTTGATGCCGCAGCCGAGCGCCTTCGTCTCCTTGACCGCCACGTCCTGGCCGCTCGACACGGCCGTCAGCGCGTCCTTGAGATAGCGGGACTGGACCTTGTCCGGCTCCTGGGCGTTGTCGTCGATGGTGCCGTGGTAGACCAGCTTGCCCGATGCGTCGAACAGGAACGCCTCCGGGGTGCGGCTGGCGCCATAGGCGCGCGCGACCTTCGAGGTCGAGTCGACGACGTACGGGAAGCCGAAGCCCTTGTCCTTGGCGCGCGCCTTCATCTGGTCATAGCCGTCGTCGGCCGCCTTCGCGGGATCGTTGGCGTTGACCGCGATGACGCCGATGCCTTTCTTCTGGAACTCGTTTCCGAGCGCCACGATGCGATCCTCCCAGGCCTTGGCCCAGGGGCAGGCGTTGCAGGTGAAGATCACGAGGGTGCCCTTCGTCCCACGGACGTCGGCGACGGAGATCTCCTTGCCGTCCACGTTCATCATCTTTTGATCGGCCATCGGAGCGGCGGCCCCGATCGCCAGGACTCCGGGGCCGGCCTCGTCCGCCCTCGCCACCGGAACGACGGCCACTCCCGCGAGCACCAACAGCACGGCCACGAGCGACATCTGTCTCATTTGGCGTTCCTCCCTTTTTCGATCGCCTGGATCGACCAATCGCGGAATGTCTCGTACGTCTGCTGGCCCTCGAGAATCTTCACGAGACGGCCGTGGCCGTCGTAAATCAGCGTCGCCGGGAGCACGCCGCTCCACTCCGGCGCGAGCGCGGCGATGAAGTCCTCGTCCCGCCCGACCTTCACGTACGACGGGAAATCAACCCCTCGCTCGCCGAGGAATCGGACCGCGTCGTCCCTCGCGTCGTCGAAATCGGCCGACACGAGGATGACCTTGAGCCCGCGCTCCGCCAGGTCGCGCCGCACCTTCAGGACGTCGCCGAACTCCTCGCGGCACGGAACGCACCAGGTGGCCCAGATGTTGACCAGCACCGCCGCCCCGCCGGCGCTCTCGACGGCTTTCCTGATCGCCGGCGCCTCGGCGGGGATGAGACGGGGCGCGGCCGGGGCCGGAGTCACCGGAGCGGCCCGACCCGGCACGGCGACGCACAGCAGGGCCGCAAAGAACGCGATGCATGAAACGTTTCGGCTCATCTGAAGGACAGCACTCTAACCCGGTTCCACCTCCGGGGCCAGCGACGGAAGGCGATCCGCGGGTCCAGCGCGGCGACACATCATGTATAGTGGCACGGTCCATGTCGCGGCAGTCGCGCGACAGTCAAGGACCGGCCGCCCACCTCGAGATTTCCAACCGGAAGCCGCCGAGCCGCCCTCGCACCCGTCGACGCGATGAGTGTCGAGACAGGAGCCGTCAGATGAAGAGATTGCGGGTCGGCGTCATCGAGCTCATCAGCGATTCCGTCTGGCAGAACTGGGGCACCCGCTTCTACGGCTCGCGGTTCAAGCGGCACTACGCCAGCATCATGCCGCAGGTGGTGGCGGTCTGGTGCCAGCAGCTCGGTCACGACGTCACCTACGCGACCTATTTCGGCCAGGAGGATCCGGAGCGGCTCCTGCCGCGCCAGCTCGACGTCCTGTTCGTCTCCACCTACACCCACGCCAGCACCACCGCGTCCGCCCTGGCGCGGCTGTATGGCAGCCGCGGGACGCTGACGGTCATCGGCGGCCCTCACGCCCGATCCTTCCCCAAGGACTGCCTGAGATTCTTCGACCTGGCGGTGCACGATTGCGACAAGGAGCTGATCGGCGACGTCCTGAGCGGCGCGTACGACCGCGACCAGGTGATCTCCAGCGGGCGCATGCTGACGGAGATCCCGACGGTCGAGGAGCGGCTTCCTCATCTCCTCAAGGCCTCGCTCACCGAAGGCCGTCCGCCGTTTGCGGCCAACATCGGGCTGCTGTCGAGCGTCGGGTGTCCTTACACCTGTAACTTCTGCGTCGACTGGGACAAGCCCTACATCTCCATCGCCGGAGACCGGCTGCGCGCCGATCTCCAGTTCATCGCCAGGCGCTTTCCCGGCGTCTACGTGAGCTATCACGATCCGAATTTCGGGGTCCAGTTCGATCGCACCATGGACCTCATCGCCAGCCTGCCCCAGGCCGACCGCAATCCCTACATCATGGAGAGCTCGCTGTCGATCCTGAAGGGACCGCGGCTCAAGCGCCTCAAGGAGACGAACTGCTTCTACACGGCGCCGGGTATCGAGTCGTGGACCGACTACTCCAACAAGACGGGGATCGGGCGGCACGGCGGGCGGGAGAAGCTCGATGCCGTCGTCACGCGGATCGGGGAGATCCACGAGTTCGTCCCCAACATCCAGGCGAACTTCATCTTCGGCACCGACACCGACGAAGGAGAGGATCCGGTCGAGTTGACCAAGGAGTTCATCCGCCGGGTGCCGTACGTCTGGCCGACCATCAACATCCCGACGCCGTACGGCGGCACGCCCCTCTACGACGACTACCTGGCGGAGGGCCGCATCCTGGCCTCGATGCCGTTCGCCTTCTATTACATGCCGTACCTGGTGATGACCTTGAGGAACTACAGCCCGCTCGAATACTACGAGAAGCTGATCGACATCTATTCGGCGGCCAACTCGTACAAGCTCCTCGGAGCGCGCGTCGGCTCGACATCGAGCGTCACGCTCAAGACCCTCTACGTCCTGCGCGCGTTCGCGTTCCAGGGGATTCTCGGCAAGCTGCAACGCACCCGCGACCGTTTCCGGGACGACGTGGAGTTCCGGGATTTCCACGAGGGCCGGACCAGGCGGCTGCCCGCGTACTACCGGCAGCTCCACAAGAAGCGGTTGGGGCGTTACGCGGAGCTCATCTCCGAGTCCGACATGACCCCCGAGCTGGAAGCGGCCACCGCCCAGCCGGCGCGCGGTCTCCCCAGGATCGCGGCCGCCGCCGGCGGGCCGGCGGCGCTGCGCGCGGCCCCGGCAGAGGCCCATCCGGCCTGACGTACGCGTGAGCGCCGGCTACGGTCGGACCAGGCTCTTGCCCGTTCCCTGGCACAGATTGCACTTGCCCCGTCCGTTGCAGGTTCCACAGAGCCGGAGTTTCTTCCTGAACCAGGCCCTGTGAATCCCCCTCTTGTCTTCCCCGCTGCAATTGGCGCAGAGTCCCGTGCCTTTGCAGAACTGGCAGACGTCGACCGTGCCATCCATCCTCGTAGACGAGAGCAGCGACCAGGATCGCCGTGCGCACTGCGGAGACTTCGTCAGGACAGGTCCGTTGCCGGTGAGCCGTCGAGCTTCCGCTCTCTTCCTCCTGCCGGGATTCTACGCTCTTTGTCCGCGGGCGGGTGACCTCCGGGAGGAATGGCGCCGCTCGTGCTACATTCGGGCGACGCGAACTCCCGTGGAGAGGGCCGGGTTCGGAGGCGAGCGGATGAGAAACATGACGAAAGAAGTGCTCCGGGGAGCGGTGGGCGCGCTCTTCGCGGCCAGCCTGTTCGCGAGCAGCGTTGCCGCCCAGCAGCGGGCCGTCGACACCGGACATTCCACGCTGACGATTCATGTGGGGAAGACCGGCATGCTCTCGGCGTTCGGGCACGAGCACGAGATTCGCTGCACCATCGCCAGCGGCAGCGCGGAGACGGGCGCGCATCCCTCGGTCGAGGTGCACATCGACGCCCGCGCGCTGAAGGTGATCGACCCGGGCGAGTCCGACGACGCACGCGCCGAGGTTCAGGGCACGATGCTCGGACCCGAAGTGCTCGACAGCGGACGGTTCAGCGAGATCGTCTACAAGTCCACATCGGCCGAGTCGGCCGGTGACGGGAAGTGGACGTTGAAAGGCGACCTGACGCTGCACGGGCAATCCCGTCCCGTGACCGTGACCGTGACGCTGAAAGGCGACCGTTACCTCGGCGAGGCCGTCGTGAAGCAGACCGAGTTCGGCATCAAGCCGCCCGGAAAGCCGGGAATCCGGGCCAAGGACGAAGTGCGCATCGAGTTCGACGTTCAGCTCGCCCGCTAGCCCCCACCCTCCGCCGTTCACCTTGAAGACGCCGCGCGCCCGGCACGGTCGGCGCACGGCACCGTGCGTTCGGTGGGCCTACAGTACGTTGAAACTACCTACGCGGAATCACGGACGCCCGCAGCCGATCGTCACGGATGTGCCCGGGGATGCGTGTCGGCCAACATGTGCGCCGTCAAACAAGGAGGACCCCGCACATGGACGCCATCGCGCTCGCACAGTCGCTCGACATCTCGAGAAATCCCGACGGATCGATCTCGCTCCGCGAACTTCAAGTCGAGCTCACACGCCAGGGTCTCGACGAATTCGCCCATGCGGTGGAAGCCCTGATCGGCCGGCTGTCCCCCGCCAAGCTGACGCTGAACAACACCATCGTCCCCTGGTTCTGAAGCCTTGCTGAGCCTGGTGCGTGCCCATCTGGCGGACGCCATCCTGGCGCATGCCGCGCCCGCGATTCAGGCCGACATGGTGCGGCTGCTCGCGCGGCCGGGTTACGCGCTGCACCCGCAGGGTCGTTGTCGGGCCGGACTGTTCGCGCTGGAGGTCTACGGAGCCGTCCGGCGCCGGTACGACCGGGCGGCCCTCGTGGCGGCGGCCGCCGTGGAGCTCCAGATGCAATCGGCCTGCGTGTTCGACGACGTCTCCGACCGCCGGACCGAGAGGAGCGGGTCCGAGGAGCTCGCTCTGGCGATCGCGATTCTCACCGCGGGCACGGCGGCCGCCGCCGAGGCGAGCTCCCTTTCGCCCGATCCCGCGGGCGCGATGCGTCACTTCTGCGTGGCGACCAGCGGGGCCTGCGCGGGACAGTTCCTCGACGCGAGGTTCGAACGGCGCGGCGACGCGACGCTCGCGGAGTCGCTCCGGATGACGAGCCTCAAGTCGGGGAGCCTCGGCACGGTCGCGGCGGGCTTCGCCGCCCGGGTGGCGGGCGCCGAAGCGGACGATCTGGAGCTCTTCGAGCGATTCGGGTTCAACCTCCTCACGTTCGCGCAGCTCATCGACGATCAGCGGGACGCCTGCGTTCCGGGTCAGACCTCCGACCTGTCCCAGGCCAAGGCCACGCTGCCGGTCCTCTTTTTCCGCCAGCGCAACCAGAAGGATTCGGAACCGGGTGTTGATGGTAGGATTTCGCCACAGACCTGCGATGCTTACGATTCCTCCGGGGCTCCCGTCTACGCTGCGATCATCGCGCTCGCGTACCTGGGTCGTGCCCGGTCGGATCTGCAGCGGTTAGCGGATCGCGGCTATGCGACCGGAGGGCTGGGCCGGTTTCTTGAGAGCGTGGAATCGAGCGCAACCGGAAATCTGGGCACCGTCGGGTGCGGCGTGGTCGCGTAGCCTTCCGCGCCTCGGAGCGTCTGCGATCCTCACCACCTACCTCGTGACGATGGTGCTCGCGCATCTGGCGAGCCGGCGGCCGGCCGATCTCGGCCTGACGATCGTGCCTTGTGGCGATTCACAGTGCGTGGGGTGGGTCATGCCCGCGGGTTATGGCTGGTACCGTGGCGCCCGTCCGGGAATGCGCGTCGTCTCGGTCGGCGACGGCGGCCGGCCGGTCGACGCCCGGCTCGAGACGGCGGACGGCGCGATCCTCGACGTTCGCGTGGCGCCCGGCGCGTCGATCGGCCGGAGCGCCGAGCTCTTCCTCGGGCTCGCCGGAGCTGCCTTCGCGCTTCTCGCCGCCGCGGTCCTGGTCCGCCGCCCGGGCGCGCCGGCGGCCCGCCTGTTCGCGGTGTTCGCCGGCCTCGCGGCGGTGGCGCTCGGCGTCGCTCCCGCGGCCGGCGGTCCGCACCCCGGTTGGGCCCTGATCGTACAGTTCCTCGCCATCCTGGCTCTCGCCGCGTCGCTCCCGGCGTTCGCCGTCGCCTTCGTGGGAAGCTGGCACGAGCGGAACAGGAGCCTCCGGCTGTTCTGGCTGGGCGGTGGATTCATCCTGGCCGGCTACCTCTTCGCCGTCGCCGCCCGACCATCCTTCTACGCCGGCGTGCGCGTCGCCTTCGGCCTCTATCTCACCCTTTCCATCTTCTCCGCCATCGGGCTGCTCGCGAGACGCGCGGCCGCCCCGTCCGTGCGCCCCGCCGTGTACGAGGCGCGGGTGGCCCTCGCCGGCATCGCCTGCGGCGCGCTGCCGTTCGTCGTCCTGACGCTCATCCCCGAGCTCGCCGGGCGCGCCGACGTGGTCCCGTGGTACATCACGGCCACCCTGTCGGGCATCATCCCGACCGCGTTCGCCTACGCCATCCTCCGGCACCAGCTCCTCGGCATCCGGCGCCTCGTGCATCGGGGGATGGTCTACGGCATCGCGGGTCTGGCGCTCCTGGTGATCCTCTCGCTCCTCGTGAACTCCGCGCGGGGGTTCGTCGGGGCGGCCTACTCATCCGCCATCACGGTGCTCCTCGTCGGGCTGGGGGCGCTTCTGTTCGACGTGCTCCGGCGCGGCTCGCGACACCTGATCGACCGTCTCATCTATCACGACAAGGTCGACTCGCAG
>Ga0134121_10005076_pt1 | contig 10726 bp, 7 predicted proteins | sample KB301_FD_96463 | JGI IMG/M metagenome (GOLD analysis project Ga0134121, IMG submission 96463) | Terrestrial soil microbial communities without Nitrogen fertilizer from Kellogg Biological Station, Michigan, USA - KB3-0-1 | ecosystem: Environmental > Terrestrial > Soil > Unclassified ...
CAAGGATGATGAACTTGGGCGGCTCCTGGCTCCCGCGCGCCACGCCGAGCAGCGCTCCCATCCCCAAGCGCTCCATTTCTTTCTGCTCGAGAATCTTGATCGTGATCCCTTCCGCCTTGGCGACAGTCTTCGCTTCGTCGGCGACTCTGGTGGGGGTTAGGACGTTGGAGGGATGATTGCAGAGATCTCGGACAAAGACGGTAGCCTCTGCCGCAGCGACGCCGCGCCGGATTCCTTCAGTGACTTGCCGCAACTGACTTTTCCTTGGGATGAGAATCTTCATCTCCGACACGTCTGGCCCTGAGGCCGCCTCACTCCGATAGACGGTGAACTGATAGCTGCCTAGGATCGCTCCTTCAACCATCGCTTGCGCGACTTCAAGCGATGACATTCCGCCAGGCGTCACCGTCGGAAGCATCACCGTAAACGATTCGACCTTTGTTTGCCGGGCGCGCTTCGCCGCCGAGCCCATCGCTTGTCGGATCTTCTCAAGCGTGACCTCGCTTCTCTTGCCCAAGCCGACCAGCGCCAGTCGTTTCGCAGGCACCGTGCCCTGCGTGTGGTACAGCAAGACCTCGTTCGCCTTGCCTTCGAATTCCTTGGACTGCACCAGATTGCTCAACGCGCCTCCGAGGGTTCGATCGAGCAGGGCCGCATCCTGTTTGGCTAATCCTTCTCCTTCACAATGCGTGAGGACCAACACCTCGGCGGGTACGGCCTCCACTCGTCCAACCTGTACCATGACCTGCATAATCTTCATTCGTGTCTCCTTGTTCACGCTGTCAGCGATCAGCCATCAGCGTTCAGTTCACACGGAGCGTCGATGGCGACTCATCACACCCCTCGCATGTCGGGCGCCCATATATATTTATGCAACTGCATTTGGAATCGCACAGGAAGCCTATCGGCCAGGATCCACTCCGCAAGATCACGGACATCAAGCGAACCGAAGACCGGGCTGAACAGTACCGAACAGCGACTGGCTAGGTCATATCGAGCAAGAATCTCACGAGCCCAGTCGTAATCGACTCGGTCGGCCAGGACAAACTTCGCCTCGTCTTTGGCAGTCAACCGAGCAAGATTCGGCCAGTGCATTCGATCGGTCATCCCACTCCCCGGACACTTTACATCCAGTACGACGTGGGTGCGGGGATCGACCGGCGCAATATCAACGGCGCCGCTGGTTTCAAGGAGGACCGTGTAGCCGGCATCGCACAGTCTGGTCAAGAACGGGAAACTCTCGGGTTGGACAAGCGGCTCCCCTCCCGTGACCTCCACAAGGCGGCATCCATAGTGTTGTACCTGCGCCAGGACCTCTTCGATCGAGCACTCGCGCCCTCCGTAGAAGGCATAGTCGGTATCGCACCAGGTGCAGCGGAGTGGGCATCCAGTCAGTCGTACAAAGACACAGGGCTGCCCGGCGTAGCTCGACTCGCCTTGAATGCTATGGAAGATCTCGGTGATGCGCATAATTCAAGACGTGAATCGTGAAGCAATAATCGTGAAATCGGTACTGGAAACGGGTGGATACTGTATGACGACAAAACGATCAGTTGGCGATTCACGGTTCACGGCGCTACTTCCACAGTGTGACAGGCCAACCTCGCTCTTGTGCCGTGCGGGCCATGCCCCGGATCGGGTTGACCACCAAGGGGTGCCCGACCAATTCAAGAATGTCTCGGTCACCTGGGCTGTCGCCATAGGCGTAGGAGCCGGGCAAATCGAGATTCATTTCTTGAGCGTGAGCGAGGATCAGCTCACGCTTGCCACGACCATAGGGCAACGGAGGAATCAATGCACCGGTATATACTGAATCCCGCTCCTCTGGTTTTGCCGCGAATACTGTAGATATGCCCAAGTACTTTGCAAGGGGTACGACCAAAAACTCAGGCGCGCCAGTCACAAGAATCAACTGGTGGCCGGCCTGTCTATGCGCGTCGAGCCTTGTCCGACCCTGGAGAGACAGCTTGTCGATCATTTCGGCCTGACAGAACTCGCGCGCATGGGATTCAATGTCTGCGGGACACTTGCCTGTCAAGTACACTTTTCGCTCTCGAAGTGCATGCAGCGAAAACGGAGGCACGTGTCCCGCCAACCAGGCCGCGCTTCGAGTCAACTCACCCCAACCCACCAGACCACGCCGCCACAAAAACCGGAAGAATCCTATTTCACTGGCCTCCCCCGGCAGCAGTGTATTGTCGACGTCGAACAGCGCAGCGACGGAACCCTGTCCCTGTCGTTCAGCGACATCGTCAAGTAGCGCGGAGGTGAGAATGTGTTGATTCTGCACAGCGTTGGATAACCCGGTGAGCATAAGCCGCCCGATTCTACCGGACCGTCTATTGATTGACAAGGATTTTGGCCCACTTCTATAATGCGGCTCCCTCGTCGTTGAAGTGATAATTTCATATGCCGAAGTGGTGAAATGGCAGACACGCACGTTTGAGGGGCGTGTGGCGCAAGCCGTGCGGGTTCAAGTCCCGCCTTCGGCACCAAACTCCCGATGCGTGTATTCCGACCCCAGTGAGGTGGGCTTGCACATCTATAGTGCGGGAGCCCTCCCACCTAGTCCACTCTATGCCTCTCATGCCCATCGCTCTTCTGTGCCCGCTCGTCACACCCATTTGGATCTAGACTTTTGACGGCCTTCCATAGGACACTGTCGCCCTCCCAAGTGACTGTGCAGAACCAACCAGCTAGGGCGGGCGCAATGTGGTTCTTGCAACCCGGTCTGCACCCAACACATAGTTTGTCATGGTGTCTCATGGAATCCCGCAGCACATGCGCCTGTTGTCTTTGCCTTAGTGCCCTCCAGGTTCAGCCCCTTCATGAATCGTCCGTTGCCCTCTCACAAGGCCATTGTATGTCACAAGGAGTTGCAGCATGAGCAGTGCCGAACATCTGTCGGAACTCGAACTTCTGCGATTGCGAGTGGCAGAGCTCTCGCGCGCACTCGCCGAGCGAGACCAATCGATGCGACCGCCAAATCACCATCTTGAAGAGACGATGCAGGATCTCCGCGAGCAATCGCATCTCTTGCGTACCATCATCGAAGCCACGGCAGCCGAGACCGGAGAGGAGTTTTTTGCTTCACTTGTCATGCATTTGACCTCGACGTTACATGTGCAATATGCGTTGATCGGCGAAGTGTGTGAAGGCCGGTTCAAGAAAATCCGTACGCTCGCGGTCTCGGCAGGAGGCACCCTCGCCGACAATTTCGAGTATGAACTTGCCCATACGCCTTGTGCGACTGCACTGACACAGACCATCGCCTTTTTTGACCGGAATGTCCAGGCAACCTTTCCTCAATTCCAGCGTTTGGCAGATCTTGGAGCCGAGAGCTATTGCGGGGTACCGCTCCGGACGAAAGGCGGAGCCGTCATTGGGTTACTTGTCCTCATGGATACCAAGCCGTTGCAACACGGCGACTATTTGCAATCCCTGCTGGGAATCCTGACCCCACGTATTGTCGTGGAGTTCGAGCGGCGGCGAGCCGAGCAGGAACGTGCCCAGGCCTTGGCCGATTTACACAATGTGATGGAAACCATTCCTGATATCGTGTTCGCCATCGACACCCAAGGCAACCTGGTGAAATGGAATCGGCGTCTTGGGGACGTCACGGGATATAGCCCGGAAGAACTGTTGAACAAGCCTGCCTTGGCCTTCGTGCCCCCGGAAGAACAGACCCGCACCGCCGCCGCAATTCAGCGGGCCTTCACAGAAGGGTATGCCGAGCTTGATGGTCAGCTGCTCACTAAAGACCTCCGTACCATTCCCTATCATTGGACCGGCGCGTTACTCAAGAATCCGCAGGGCGAGTCCATCGGCGTTACCGGAGTCGGACGGGATGTATCCGGCAAGAAGCGGGCGGAAGAGGAACTGAAGCAGCAACAGCGCCATCTCGTCGATGCACAAGCCCTTGCACATCTGGGGAGTTGGGATTGGGACGTCGAGACCGGCGAGGTGAAATGGTCCGATGAACTGTTTCGGATCTTCGGCTACCAGCCGGGGGCCATTGCGGTGACATACGACCGGTTCCTGGCCTCGCTGCACCCGGACGATCACGCCTCGGTTTTAGCCGCCATCAAGGACGCACATCTTGGAACCCGCCCCTACGATATGGAATATCGTATCGTCCGTCCGAACGGCGAAGTCCGGTTTATCTATGCTCGCGGAGACGTCCATCGGGATGTGACCGGCCACCCGCTCAGCATGGCCGGTACCGTCCTCGACATCACCGAACGTCGACACGTCGAAGCCGCGCTCCGCGCCAGCGAAGAACGTTTGGCGTTGGCTGTAGCGGGCTCGACGGATATCCTCTGGGATGCCCACCGGCTGCTTGGCGAGCCTTGGTATGCACCACAAACACCGATTTGGTGGTCTCCACGAGTTCGAGAATTGCTCGGCTTGGATGAGTCAGAACCGTTTGAGACGCTCGATCAATGGGCGGTTAGACTTCATCCCGATGACAAGGATCACGTGTTCGGCCAACTCGCGGCGCACATTGAGCATCGAGTTCCCTACGATGTCGAATACCGGCTACGCACCAATCGAGGAGACTTTCGCTGGGTTCGCGGGCGGGGGCAGGCAATGTGGAATGAACAGGGAGAGGTCCGTCGGATGTCCGGTTCATGCCAAGACATCACCGACCGCAAACACGCAGAGGAAAAGCTCAGACTGAGTGAACAGCGTCAGGAACTCGCCCTGTCAGGGGCCAACCTCGGGTTATGGGACTGGGATGTGTCCAGCGGAAAAGCCGTGTTCGATGCGCGTTGGTGCTCGATGTTAGGCTACGCAGTGGACGAGCTGGAACCTCAAGTCAACACTTGGCTTTCTCTGTTGCACCCGGAGGATGTGCCGACCATCCAAGCCATTCTCGAATCTCACCTCAAGAATGAGACACCGGATTACGACGTCGAGTTTAGGGTGCGGCACAAGGCTGGCCGCTGGGTGTGGATCTTGGCCCGGGGCAGAGTGGTGGAACGTGATCACGCCGGTGCACCGCTCCGCATGGCGGGGACCCACATGGATATCACCGACCGTAAGCAGACGGAAGATGCAATACGGGAGGCCGAGCTGCGTTACCGGACCATCTTTAAGCAGGCCGGAGCGGGAGTCGCACAGATTGAATCGCGCACGGGCCGATTCGTCCAGGTCAATCGTCAATATTGTGAGATTGTGGGCTTGACGGAGGCTGAGATGTTGGCCACCACGTTCGGAGCGATTACCCATCCTGACGATTTGGAGAAGAACCTCGAGAACAGGTCACGCCTCCTCTCCGGCGAGATCTCCTCCTTCACGATGGAAAAACGCTACGTGCGAAAAGATGGTAGCATTGTGTGGGTTAACATGAACGTCGCACCATTGTGGCGGCCTGGCGAAATGCCGGTTCATCATATCGCGATTGTCCAGGACATCACGGAACGTAAGTGGGCCGAAGAGGCACTGCAACGCAGCGAACGCCAGCTCCGCACGGTGCTGGACGCACTGCCGGTAGGTATCTGGTTTACCGATCAATCGGGCAAGCCGGTCCTCTCTAATCCCGCCGCCAAACAGATTTGGGCCGGAATCAAACACATCAGGATCGAGACAGCTGCCAATGCTCCTGGATGGGGGGAGACAATTGAGCCATCGAATGAACTCCATCGCTGGGCCGTGAGCCATGCGCTAACGAAAGGCGTTTCTTCACTGAACGAAACGCTTGACCTCAAATGCCTCGATGGGACAAAGAAGATCATTCGCAACACGAGCGTTCCGGTCCAGGACGAGGCCGGAGTCGTTCTCGGCGCGATCGTGCTCAACGAAGATATTACGGCGCTGCGTCAGGCGCAGGAAGCCTTCCAGCTGACTCAGTTCTCCGTTGATCATGCTGTCGAGGGGTTCTTCTGGATTGGTCACGATGCCAGGATCCTGAACGTCAACAACGCGGCCTGCAGGATGTTGGAATACACCCGCGACGAACTGACGACGATGACCATGCACGACATTGACCCCAATCTTCCTTCGGATTTCTGGTCGGCCCATTGGAAAGGATTGAAACAGAAGCGGTCCATGACCTTCGAGTCCAAACTTTGGTCGAAGACCGGCCAGGTCCTGGATACGGAGGTCACCATTAACTATCTGGACTACGAGGGGACCGAATACAACTGCGTCATCATGCGGGATATCGGAGAGCGGAAGAAAGCGGAGGCATCACTGCGCCAGAGCGAAGAACGCTATCGGTTCTTGGTAGACAACGCCCCGATTGGTATCTTCTTGAGCGAGGGTGGCCGATTCGCCTACGTTAATCGGGAGATGCAGCGGATTCTCAACGCGACAAGGGTCGAACAGCTGATCGGCACGCCGGTCTTCGAACGGATCGCCCCGGAGTTTCACACCGTGGTGAAAGACCGCATCCACGAGTTGATGGATAACGGGCAGCCAGTTCCTTCTTTGGATGAGCAATATGTGAGGCTTGACGGGACACGGGTTGACGTAGCCGTGACAGCAATTCCCGCCTCCATCGGCGACAGATCTATGATTCAGGTGTTGGTGCTCGATATCGCGGAGCGGAAGCGCATGGAAGAAGCGCTCCGTCAACGAGAGCGTGATCTGCGCGCGGCGGTGGAAGAACGTGAGCGGATCAGCCAAGATTTGCATGATGGGATCTTGCAGTCGCTTTTTGCCACGGGCCTCACCCTCGAAACGGCCAAATCGATGATGTCCCCAAGGAATCGCCAGATGTTGAGCCCATCAATCGATCAAGTCATTGATCAATTGAACCGTGTCATGCACGAAATCCGAAACTTCATCGCGGGGCTGGGTTTAGACCTGCTCAAGGGGAAGGACTTATCGACAGCGCTGCAGCACATGTTGGAAACGTTGACGCAGCATCACGCGACGCGCGTCCGCCTCGCGATCGATGAACGTGCCGCGCAAGCGCTTTCAGCTGAACAGTCCCTGCACCTGGTTCTCGTTATCCAGGAAGCGGTGAGCAATTGTATCCGGCATGGCCGCGCGGAAGAGGCCACGGTGTCGCTGAAGATACTGAAACAGGGGCTCCGGTTGAGTATTCGTGACAACGGTGGTGGATTCAACATGGACACTGCCAAGGGGATCGGTCATGGGTTGAGCAATATGGCCGCCCGTGCACAGAAGATTGGAGGGCGGTTTACCGTCTTTTCAAAGATCAACAAGGGAACACGCATCGTATTCGATATACCGAAAGAGGCCTCTACTGTCCGCTACTAAAACCAAACCGATACGCCTGCTCCTGGTCGACGATCACGAAGTGGTCCGTGTTGGCCTGCGAACCGTCTTGCACAACCATCACGGCATTACCGTTGTCGGTGAAGCAGGAACCAAAATAGCTGCGGTGCAGGCGGTCAATCGCTTCCAACCGGACATCGTCCTGATGGACGTTCGGCTCCCGGATGGCTCCGGCATCGACGCCGCTCGTCAGATTCTCGCCAGTCACCCCACGACACGAATCATCTTTCTCACATCCTATTCCGATGATAATTCCGCCCTGGCGGCCGTGCTGGCCGGCGCACAAGGATACATCCTCAAGAATATCGACTCCAGCCTGCTGATCCGATCGATTCGTGCCGTTTCCAACGGTCAATCGATTCTCAATCCGGCCCTCGCCCATCGGGCGCTGAATTGGATCAAAGTCTGGCCGACTCAAGCCAGCGCGGTGCGGGGACAATCCCTTTCTCCTCAGGAAGAGCGCGTGCTGGCTTTGGTGGCGGAAGGTTTGACCAACAAGGAAATTGCGACCACGCTGCAACTCAGCGACAAGACAGTCAAGAATTACCTCTCCAACATGTTCCAAAAACTGCATATCTCACGACGCGCACAAGCTGCCACCTTCTTTGTCAAACGTCAGGCCTGATACCTGGCACAGAAGGTGGCAGTGTGTCACAAGCGAGTTGGTCCGGTGTCTTTCGTGAACCGATTCTGCCTACCGGACTGACCAGGTTAATGAAACAGCCCACCCCCGTCCTGCCAGTCCTGCGTGTCTCATGCAGCTATGCTGTAGGGCATCACGCCTCTGGACACTTGTGATGAATGGCTCTCTATGCGTGTTCGCATCGCTGCCGATAGGGCATCGGCAGTCATGATGCCGCATTGTTTCTTTGTCTGCTCACCGCAGGGATGGTACAGTTCGGAAAACTTTCCTTGAAGACGCAGCCTGTGGGAAATTGATGTCCAGCGTCATGCATCGAGGCTGAGGTACGATGCCATCTATTCTTGTCGTTGACACGACCAGCAAATCCGTCAATTGATTCGTGAAACGTTGGAGCAGGCCGGCTATCACGTCACGGAGGCACGTGATGGAAAAGAGGCCCTTCAGTTGTATCGGTTTGGCACCAGCCGACGTCGTCATTATGGACATTCTCATGCCTGATCAGGATGGCCTGGAGACCACAGCTACGTTGCGACGGGAATTCCCGAAGGTGAAAGTCATCGCGATCACTGGCGGGAGTGACATGATCGGTATGCTCAATTTCCTCGATGTCGCCAAAATGTTGGGAGCCCACCACGCGCTACAGAAACCCTTTGAAATGAAGACCCTCTTCGACACAGTCCAATCCGCATTGCAGGGGTAGGGGCCTGTCCGACACGGACCCTTCTACTGCGGCGAACGATCCGCGACCATCTGCATTGTTTACGGTCCAAAACCAACACGTAATGTATTCCAGTGAACACACCTCCGGTTTTTCCGGGCCTGCGGCCTCGCATCTGCCCCCACCTCATTCGCCTCATGACAAACGGCAATGTCGGACAGGCTCCTGTCAGGATGCTGGACGAGGTGCTCTTCTTATCCGGTCAGGTTTTCTTCGGGAACCGGTTCATGTGGAGAGAGTGCGCGCTTGACCAGCAGTCAGAGAATCGCTAAGGTGGGGGCTCCGTCGAGAGCTATAGAGCGGTTGGAGAAGGGTTCGCGCACAGATGACTCGTCGCAGTAGAGGACTACAATCACGACGGCGAGGAACGGATCGTCCGCGTCCCTTGATCGGGGTGTTGGGCGGAAGTAAATCAGATTTTCCGATCTTAGAGAAGGCCGTTGCGATTCTGACGGATCTCGGGATTCCAAGCGAATTGACGGTTGTCTCTGCACACCGGACTCCAGATCGCTTATTCGCCTATGCAGAACAAGCTCCCGGCCGGGGGATCGAAGTCATTATTGCCGGTGCAGGCGGGGCGGCCCATCTTCCCGGGATGCTCGCTGCGAAGACGCATCTGCCGGTCATTGGGGTTCCGATCCCAACCGAGAATCTACGTGGACTCGATTCGCTCCTCTCCATCGTGCAAATGCCAAGAGGAATTCCCGTTGCCACGGTGGCAATCGGAGGGGCGGAGAACGCCGGTTTGCTTGCAGCGCAAATCCTGGCGGGCCGGTATCCAGCGATTGCCGCCCGTGTGAAGTCATTCCGCAAGGCACAGACGGACGGTGTGCTCCAGTCTCCTGAGGCGAAGGGTCTGGTGATGGGAACGAAAGGTCACAAGCGCCCGAGTCGCCGGTCGTGAAGGCCGTGGTTATGGAGCCAGAATGTGTCCTGGGCGTCCTGGGCGGCGGCCAATTGGGCGCCATGTTCACCGTGGCAGCGCACCGGCTCGGGTATCACGTCGCCGTCTGGGATCCAGATCCAGAGGCGCCGGCTCATCGTGTTGCCACCCACAGTTTTTCTGCGTCATTCAACGACCAGCACATTCTTGAGCGTTTTGCCGACTTAGTCAGCGTCGTGACCTATGAATGGGAAAATATTCCGGCGGCGCTCTGTCGCTCATTGGAGCAGCGGAAGCCGGTTCGTCCGTCAAGTGCTGTCCTGAACCTGATTCAGGATCGCCTCGAACAAAAGGAGTTCTTAACCTCCAATGGATTTCCCGTTCCCCCTTTCGCCGGCCTGACCGTTCCCGATCAGTTGGCGACCACCGTCCAACAGGTTGGGTTTCCCGCCCTCTGTAAGACAGCAACGGCCGGTTATGATGGCAAGGGACAGTGGAGAATCGTCCGAGAGGCCGATCTGCTGGTGGCGGAACGGGCGATAGCGGAATCCGTTCGTCCTGGCATGCGATGGATCGTGGAGTCCTTGGTGCCGTTTGAACGTGAACTCTCAATCCTAGTGGTCCGTGGGGCTGATGGACAGAGTCGCACATACCCCTTGGTTGAAAATGAACATGAAGAGGGAATCCTTCGAATGACCAAGGTGCCGGCTCCAGGATCTTCGGCTGTCGCCCAGCGAGCAGCCGCTCTTGCGTGTGAGGTCGTGGATCGGTTGGAAGGGGTCGGGGTATTTTGTCTCGAATTGTTTCAGTTGCCAAGCGGGGAACTGCTCATCAATGAGATTGCCCCGAGGCCTCATAACTCAGGCCATTACACGCTTGACGCCTGTAGCGTGTCCCAGTTTGAGCAACAGGTTCGTGTCACGTGCGGAATGCCGCTTGGTGAAGTGCGTCTGCTGAGCCCAGCCGTCATGGTGAATTTGATAGGGAACGATGCCGCGACTCTTATGAAGGAGCCGAGTTGTCGAGCTCTGCTAGATATTCCTGGTGCAGTACTCCATCTCTACGGTAAACGTACAATTCGCCCCCGTCGCAAGATGGGACATGTCACGTTCCTTGGAGAAACGCTCAGTTTAGCCCTCGATCATGCCAAGCAATTTCGTGACGGTCTGGCGAACGGCTCTACCCTGTCTGCATAGCCTCCTTCCTTCATCTATCTCGTTCCTATTGAGTATTA
>Ga0134121_10005078_pt1 | contig 10721 bp, 8 predicted proteins | sample KB301_FD_96463 | JGI IMG/M metagenome (GOLD analysis project Ga0134121, IMG submission 96463) | Terrestrial soil microbial communities without Nitrogen fertilizer from Kellogg Biological Station, Michigan, USA - KB3-0-1 | ecosystem: Environmental > Terrestrial > Soil > Unclassified ...
ACCGGCTCGTAGCCGCCTTCGGCAATCCAGGTCGAGCGGAAATTGCCGCGGCAAACGTGGGTCGTGATGGTCATATCGCCCGGGCGGCCGGCGATCGCGTAGTTGATCGTGCGCGCATAGATGGCGGGAAGCTTCTCGATGTCCTCGCCGCGCGCACGCGCTTTTCGCCGCTGATCCTCCGAACAGAGATAGGCCCAGATCGTGTCGTCGAACTGCAGATAGCGGCAGCCGGCATCGTAAAAGGCGCGCACCGCCTTGCGGTAGGCCTTGGCGAGATCGTCGAAGAAGAGGTCGAGATCGGGATAGGCTTCCTTGCTGATGGCCGCGCGGCCGCCGCGATAGTGCAAGACCGAGGGCGAGGGAATCGTCATCTTCGGCGTTGCCCGCGTATGCGCCTGCAGAAACTTGAAATGGGAGAGCATCGGATGATCGGCGGGAAAATCGATCTTGCCGACGACGCGCACGTTCTCGGCCTTGGTCTGCACGCCCGTGAATTGAATGCCCTCGCGCGTGTCGTAGAGCTCGACGCCGTCCAGGCATTTCAGAAAATCGAAATGCCACCAGGCGCGGCGAAACTCGCCGTCGGTGGCGAGCCGCAAGCCGGTTTGTTCCTGTTGCTTGACGATCTTTTCGATCTCGCGGTCCTCGACCGCCGCGAGCGCTTGGGCGGTGATTTCGCCCTTCTCGCGCCGGGCGCGCGCCGCCTTCAAGGGCGGGGGGCGCAGGAGACTGCCGACCATGTCGGCGCGGAACGGCGGCCGCATTCTTTGCATCGGCCGATCCTCGCGAATTACCCGTCGCCGTCAAATAAAAATCCTCCCCGGATCGCTCCGGGGAGGGAATTGCGGCGCGTAACGAGAGGCTTTGATCAGCTGCCGCCCGTGGCGCCCGTCAGGACCGGACCGAAGTACTCCCAGCGCTCGCCGGTGAACTTCATCATCTGGTTCTGGTCGAGCGGATAGAAGTCGGTCGCGCTGGTGTTGGCCTTGATGCCCGGCAGGAAGAGGTCCTGCTGAAGATCCTTCAGGTTCGCGGCCTGTTTCATCACATTCTCGCGCGTGAGGTTGTCGCCGCACTGCTTCAGCACCTGGACCATCGTCTGGCCGACGCTGTAGCCATAGGCGCTGAGGGCGTTGGTCTTGTCGCCTTCGGGGAAGTACTTGTCCATGAAAGCGAAAAAGTTCTTCACGCCCACATCGTTCTTCCATTGCGGATCGGTTACATCCTTCAGATAGCCGGTGCTCAGGATGCCCTTGGAGTTCTCGAGACCGGCTGGCTTCAGGACCGAAACCAAGGAGCTCGAAACCTGATTGAGGATGTGAACCGGCTTCCAGCCGATTTCCGCCGCCTTCTTGATCGCTTGCGCGGCGAATTTCGGCGTGGTGACGTTGAAGAAGATGTCGGCGCCGGAGGCTTTCAGATTGATGATCTGACTGTCGACCGTCGGATCGGCGACCTCGTAGGGAACCTCGGCGACGATCATGGACTTGGCCTTGTCGCCGAGACCGTCCTTCAAGCCCTTGACGTAATCCTTACCGTAGTCGTCGTTCTGGTAGAGGATGCCGATCTTGCCGTTCGGATGGTTCTTCAGAATGTACTGGGCGTAGATGTGGCTCTCGCTCTGGTAGCTGGGCTGCCAGCCCATCGTCCAGGGAAAGTTCTTTGGGTCGCCCCACTTGGTCGCGCCGGTGGCGACGAAGAGTTGCGGCACCTGCTTCGCGTTCATGTACTTCTGGATCGCGGTGTTCGACGGCGTGCCGAGGCTCTGGAAGATCAAGAGCACTTCGTCGCTCTCGACGAGCTTGCGCGCCTGCTCGACCGCTTTGGGCGGGCTGTAGCCGTCGTCGTAGGAAATGAAGTTGATCTTACGGCCGTTGACGCCGCCTTCGGCGTTGACCTTCTTGAAGAAGGCATCGATCGTCTTGCCGATCGTGCCGTAGGCGGAAGCCGGGCCGCTGTAGGGATTGATGTTCCCGACCTTGATCTCGGTGTCGGTTGCGCCCGGATCGTATTTCTTCTGCGCCGCGGAAGGGCCCGCGGTTCCGATTGCCATTCCCAGCACCATCGCTGGGATCAGGTATTTGTGCATGTGCATTTTCTTACCTCCCTTGGATTCGGCCGCTTCAGCGGCTCGCTCGCGCGAACCGCATCACGACCAGTCGAACCAGTCCGGCAAGGCCGGACGGCATCAGATAGATGAGCAGGATTAGCATTATACCATAGACCGCGCCGGCGAGGCCCTTGGATATGTGTTCGGCGATGTTCGGAACAAACAGCACGAACCAAGCACCGAACAATGCGCCTGCGATCGAGCCGACGCCGCCGACCACAAGCCCAACGAAAAGCGCAACCGAAAGAGCAAAGGTGAAGCTATCGGGCGCCACGAACTGCACGACGATTCCGCCGAGCGCGCCGGCGACCCCGGTATACAAGGCGCTGACGCCGAAAGTGAGGGATTTGTAGAGCGAAAGATTGACGCCCATCGCCTTGGCGGCGATCGAATTGTCGCGGATCGCCTTGATGGCGCGGCCGGTGCGGCTGCTGACGAGATTATAGGCGCACAGAAACAGCGCCAGCATCACCGCGAAGGTGAAATAATAAAGCCACTGGTCGGGGTTCAAAGGCAGGCCGAACGGCGCGTTCGGCTTGAGGATGACGATGCCCTGCACGCCGCCGGTCCAATGCTCGAACGGGGAGAGTTTGAGGATCTGCGGCATCGCGACCGCCAGCGCGAAGGTGGCGAGCGCGAGATAAATTCCTTCGAGCCGCAACGCAGGCAAGCCGAACAGGAAACCTGCGACGAAACAGATGATGCCGGCGATCGGCAGCGTCCAATAATAGGCGACGTCGTACTGATCCATGAGGATTGCCGCCGTGTAGGCGCCGATGGCGTAGAAGGCGGAATGACCGAGCGAGAACTGGCCGTTGAAGCCGGTCAACAGATTGAGGCCGAGGATCGCGATGGCGTAGACCATCGCCAGCGTCAGCTGAAAGACGAAGAAGTTCTTCACCACGAACGGCATCGGCAGCACGATCAACAGCACCAGGCCGAGGATGAGCCACCGCCGGTAAGGCGCGAGCGCGACGGCGAGCGCGCCGAAGAAGGCGATGAGGTCGGTGAAGGCGGAGCGCGTTTTCATTGCCATCACACCCGGTGCACGACGCTGCGGCCGAACAGCCCGCTCGGCTTCACGGTCAAGACAAAGACGATGAGCGCGAGCGCGATCGACAGCTTCAACTCGCTGCCGACATAGGGAATGAACGTGCCGGCGAGATTTTCGATGATCCCCACGAGCACGCCGCCGATCACGGCGCCGCCGGGGCTCGTGAGCCCGCCGACGACGGCACCTGCGAAACCGTACAACAGGATGCTCGCCATCATGTTCGGCTCCAAGAACACCACCGGCGCGATCAACATTCCGGCGACGGCGCCGATCGAGGCCGCCATGCCCCAACCCAGCGCCAACATCCACTCAACCCGGATGCCGACGAGACGGGCGGATTCGGGATTGGCGGCGGCCGCGCGCATGGCAAGGCCGATGCGGGTGTAGCGGAAGAACAAAAACAGAAAAACGAGCAGCGTAACCGTGACACCGGTCATGCCGGCGTCGTGCGCGCTGATCAGGCCCTCGCCAAGCACCGAGTGGGTTCCGAACGGACTCGGAAAGCTCTTGATCTGGTACTCCCAGATGAAGCCGGCGAGGCTGTTGATGACGGCAAACAGCGCGATGAACAGCGCCACATGGCTCAGAATCGGCGCGTTGTGGATCGGCTTCATGATGATGCGCTCGATCAGATAACCGCCGGCAAAGGAGACCGCCAACGTAATGAAGAAGGCCGCCCAGTAGGGAACCTCCCATTGGATCAGCTGCCAGGCGATGAAGGTCGAGAACATCGCCATCTCGCCCTGCGCGAAGTTGAGGTGATCGATCGCCTGGTAGATCATGACGATGGCGAGCGCCATGCAGGCATAAATGCCGCCGGTGGCGATGCCCGCGAGGACCTGGTGCAGAAAGAGTTCCATTTCCCGTTCCCCTAGTAACCCAGATACGCGCGGCGGATATTTTCGTCCTCGCGCAGCTCGCGCGCGGGACCGGCCATGACGACGCGGCCAGTCTCCAGAAGATAGGCGTGATCGGCGAGATCGAGGGCGAGTGCGGCGTTTTGCTCGACGAGAAAGAGGCTCACTTTTTCGCGCTCATTCATTTGTTTGAGGATGGTGAAGACCTCCTGCACGATGAGCGGCGCGAGGCCGAACGAAGGCTCGTCGAGCAGCATCAGCGTGGGGCGCAACATCATCGCGCGCCCGATCGCGAGCATCTGCTGCTCGCCGCCCGAAAGCGTGCCGGCCTGCTGGCGGTAACGTTCGCGCAGCCGGGGGAAATAGCCGAACACGCGCTCGACGTCGGCGGCGATACCCGCCTTGCCGCCGCGCGTGATGGCGCCGAGATGAAGATTTTCCTCGACGGTGAGGCGCACGAAAGTGCCGCGGCCCTCCGGCACATGGGCGATGCCGAGCCGCACGATATCCTCGGTCGCCTCGCCCGCGATTTGCCGGCCGCGAAAGCGGATCTCCCCCGTCGCCCGCACCATGCCGCAAACCGAGCGCAGCATCGTGGTCTTGCCGGCGCCGTTGGCGCCGAGCAGCGTGGTGATGCCGCCTTCGGCGATCGACAAATCGAGCCCGTGCAGCACCTGGGTCGCGCCGTAGTAGGCGCAGATATTTTTTGCCTCCAACAGCACCGGGCGCGTCACTTGGTCGTCCCCAGATAGGCGCGAATGACTTCGGGATCCTTTTGAACCTCCGCCGGCGAGCCCTCGGCGATCTTGCGGCCGAAATCGAGCACGACGACGCGATCGCAGATCGACATCACCAGATTCATGTGATGCTCCACCAGAAGCACGGTGACCCTGCGCTCGTCGCGAACCCGGCGAATGAGATGGGAAAGCTCGCCGACCTCCTCGTGGTTGAGGCCGCTCGCCGGCTCGTCGAGCAGGAGAAGGCTGGGGCGCGCCGCCAGCGCGCGCGCGAATTCGACCCGTTTCTGGATGCCGAACGGCAGATCCGCGACGCCGCGCGCGGCGTAATCGCCCAGTTCGAAATAATCGATCAGCTCTTCCGCGCTCTGCGCGAGCTCAGCCTCTTGACGCCGGACCCAGGGAAGATGCAGCGCATCGCTGAGAAAATCGCTGCGGCTCTTGCGATGCCCGCCGACCCGCACATTGTCGAAGACGGACATGCGCTGAAACAAAGCGAGATTCTGGAAGGTGCGCGCGATTCCGATATCGGTGATCTTATGCGCGGGTTTGTCGAGAATGCTTTGGCCGTTGAACAGAATATCGCCCTTGGCGGGCGTATAGAGACGGCTCAGGCAATTGAAGAGAGTGGTCTTGCCGGCGCCGTTCGGGCCGATCAACCCGAGCAGCATTCCTTCCGGCAAATCGAACGAAACGTCGTCGAGCGCGATGATGCCGCCGAAATACACGCCGACGTTCTTGACGGCGAGCAGAGGCTCGCCGCCACGCCGCCGCGTAGCGGGTTGTTTCGCGCTCGCACGATCCGATACCATCGAGTCCACGGCCCGGCTCGATCAGAAGCGGATTGCGTTGGATGGCCGAAAGTTTGCGCTCCTGGACATGCTTTCCATCCCCTTTGATCACGCGCGCCCGGCAGCTCTAACGGCTGTTTAAGGCAGCTTCCACATTCCGCGCCATGTTCACAAGGCGCGGACCAATGTCGTGTTCGAGTCGCTCGCGCGTTAATTGAAACGCCGGCGCTCCACAATTGAACGCGAAGGCCCCCGAGCCATCGGCCGGAACCAGCGGCACGCCCACGGCCCGCACGTCCGGCTGCCAGTCGCCGACCGAGATCGCAAATCCCTGCGCCGCGAAATCCTTGATCGCCTGTTCGATTCCCGCGCGCACCTTCGGCCAGCGCTCGCCTTCCCGGCGCGCGATGTGATCCATCAGCCAGACGCGCTCTTTTTCCGGCGTCGCCGCCAGCAGCGCGCGGCCCATCGCCGTGGTGGCGATCGGGATGCGCGCGCCAAGGTCGAGGCGAAGCATCAGGGAAGCGGAGCTGCGGCAATGTTCGATATAGATCAGGTTCAGGCGGTCGCGGCTGCCGAGCGCCACCGAAGCGCCGGTGTAGTTGGCGAGTTCCTGCATGTAGGGCCGGGCGATCTGGCGGATGCGCATGTTGGCGAGCGCCGAGTAGCCGATCGAAAGCGCGGCCGGCGCCAGCTGATATTTCGAAAGCCGCTCGTGATGCGTCAGATAGCCGAGCTTGGTGAGCGTGTAGGTGAGCCGCGAGACGGTGGCCTTGGGAAGCCCGGCGCGGGTGGCGATCTCCTGATTGCCGAGCAGGCCTTCGGTGGCGGTGAAGGCGCGCAGAACGTCGAGACCGCGCGCCAGCGCCACGACGAATTTGCGGTCATGCCCGGACGCCTGTGCCGCGCCCACGCCCACGTCACGACGAGCTTCCGTGCTCCATGTCTCGTAAGCAGTCACCGCGAAGCCACCCGAGGCAGGAATGACAGGCATGAATTGACAGCGATCGAAGCAATTCCTAGCGTCGCGGTCAATCTTGCAGAACGATATTCCGCAATGCGGAATGAGCTATTCGAGCCTGATCAGGGCCATTCGACCTCCACCGGCGACTTGCTTGCCGCGAACAAGCGGGCGCAGATTTCGAAATAACGGCGCCGGGCAAAACTCGGCCAAAGGGAAGGAACGTCATCGTGTCAGGTCCAGTCAGCATGCAACGCGACGGCGCGGTCGCCGTCATCGTCGTCGACAATCCGCCCGTCAACGCGCTCAAGCACGAAGTGCGCGCGGGCATGCTCGAACATTTCACCAAGGCCGCCGCCGACAACAGCATCGAGGCGATCGTGCTCATGGGCGCGGGCCGCACCTTCATGGCCGGCGCCGACATCACCGAATTCGGCAAGCCGATGAAACCGCCGGGCCTTGCCGAGGTCATCGCCGCGATCGAAAAAATCCACAAGCCGACGATCGCCGCCGTGCACGGCACGCCGCTCGGCGGCGGGCTCGAAGTGACGCTCGGCTGTCATTTCCGCGTCGCCGCGCCGGGCACGCGGCTCGGACTTCCGGAAATCAAGCTCGGCATCATTCCGGGCGCCGGCGGAACGCAACTTCTGCCGCGGCTGGTCGGCGTCGAAAAGGGTCTGGCGATGATTCTGAGCGGCGATCCGATTCCGGCGAAGGATGCGCTCGCGGCCGGCCTCGTCGACGAAATCATCGAGGGCGATCTGGTAAAGGGCGCCGTCGCCTTCGCGAAGAAGGTGATCGCCGAAAAGCGCCCGCTCCGGCACGTGCGCGATCTCGACGACAAGATCGCGCCGTTTCGCTCCCACCCCGACAAGTTCAACGAGGCAGCGGCCAACGTGTCGAAGAAGTCGCGCGGGCTGGAGGCGCCGCTGGCGGCGATCGAGGCGGTGCGCGCCGCGGTCACGCTGCCGGTCGACGACGGATTGAAGCGCGAGCGCGAGTTGTTCATGAAGCTCGTCGTGGGCGAGCAGTCGCAGGCGCAGCGCTATATCTTCTTCGCCGAGCGCGAGGCGGCGAAAATCCCCGACATGCCTTCGGGCCTGAAGCCGCGCGAAGTGGCGCGCGCCGTCGTCATCGGCGCCGGCACCATGGGCGGCGGCATCTCGATGAGCTTCGCCAATGCCGGCATTCCGGTGACGGTCGTTGAGACCAACGAAGAGGCGCTCAAGCGCGGCTTCGACACCATTCAGAAAAATTATCAGATCAGCGTGCAACGCGGCGCGCTCAAGCAGGAAGACGCCGACAGGCGCTTCTCGCTGCTCACGGGCACGACCTCGATGGACGCGGTGAAGGACGCCGATATCGTGATCGAGGCGGTGTTCGAGGAGATGGAGATCAAGAAGCAGGTGTTCGGCGCGCTCGACAAGCTCGCCAAGCCGAGCGCGGTGCTGGCGACCAACACTTCGTATCTCAACGTCGACCAGATCGCGCAGACGACGAAGCGGCCGAAGGACGTGCTCGGCACGCATTTCTTCAGCCCCGCCAACGTCATGAAGTTGCTGGAAATCGTGCGCGGCAAGGAAACGGCGCCCGATGTGCTCGCCACCGCCATGGCGGTCGGCCGCAAGATCGGCAAGGTGCCGGTCGTGGTCGGCGTCTGCCACGGCTTCGTCGGCAATCGCATGCTGTCGCCGCGGCAAAACCAGGCGGAGAGGCTCTTGCTCGAAGGCGCGCTGCCGCGCGACGTGGATGCCGCGGCGGTGGAATTTGGCTTCCCGATGGGGCCGTTCGCGATGAGCGATCTCGCCGGCATCGACGTCGGCTGGCGCATCCGCAAGGCGCTCGGCACCCGCAATGAGATCGCGGATCAGCTCGCCGACAAGGGACGCTACGGCCAGAAGACCGGGCGCGGCTTCTATATCTACGAGAAGGGCTCGCGCTCGCCGATCCCCGATCCCGAGGTCGAGGAAATCATCGTCGCCGCCTCGAAGCGGCTCGGCATCGCGCGGCGTGTGATCGACAAGCAGGAGATCGTCGAGCGGCTCGTCTTCCCGATGATCAACGAGGGCGCCAAGATTCTCGACGAAGGCATCGCCTATCGCGCGAGCGACATCGACGTGATCTGGGTCTACGGCTATGGCTGGCCTGTTTGGCGCGGCGGGCCGATGTACTATGCCGACCACCTCGGTTTGGCGTATGTGCGCGACCAGCTCGCGAAATACGCCAAGGTCTCGGGTAACAAATCGCTCGAGCCCTCGCCGCTGTTGACGCGGCTCGCCGCCGAAAATGGAAGTTTCGCGTCGTTCGGCGCGAAAAAATCCGCAGCTTGAGGGGAATTCGCCATGCCTGACGCCGTCATCGTTTCCACCGCCCGCACGCCGATCGGCAAGGCCTATCGCGGCGCCTTCAACATGACCCACGGCGCCGAGCTCGGCGGCCACGTGATCAAGCATGCGGTCGCGCGCGCCAAGATCGAGCCGGGCGAGGTCGAAGACGTGATCCTGGGCTGCGGCCTGCCGGAACGGGCGACCGGCGGCAACATCGCGCGCCAGGCCGCGATCCGCGCCGGCTTGCCGGTCACCACCGGCGGCATGACGGTCAACCGCTTTTGCTCCTCCGGGTTGCAAACGATCGCGCTCGCGGCGCAACGCATCATGTCGGGCGAGGCGCAAGTGCTGGTCGCCGGCGGATTGGAATCGATCAGTCTCGTGCAGGACGGCCGCGTTCCGCCGGTCCATGACAAATGGATCCTCGAACACAAGCCGGCGATCTACATGAGCATGATCGAGACCGCCGATATCGTCGCCGAGCGCTATCAGGTGACGCGCGAATCACAGGACCAATTCGCGCTGGTGAGCCAGAAGCGCACGGCCGCGAGCCAGGCCGCCGGCCGTTTCGACGCCGAGATCGTGCCGCTCAAGACCACGAAGAAGAACGTCAACAAGGACACCAAGGAAGAAACCTTCGAAGAGGTCGAGCTGAAAAAGGACGAGGGCAACCGCGCCGACACCACGATCGAGGGCCTGCGCGCGCTGAAGCCGGTGCGCGAGGGCGGCTTCATCACCGCCGGCAATGCGAGCCAACTCTCCGACGGCGCTTCGGCCTGCGTCGTGATGGAGGCGAAGCTCGCCGAGAAAAAAGGGCTGACGCCGCTCGGCACCTTCCGCGGCTTCGCGGTGATGGGCTGCGAGCCGGACGAAATGGGCATCGGCCCCGTTTTCGCCGTGCCCAAGCTCCTCAAGAATCAGGGTCTGAAGATGGACGACATCGACCTGTGGGAGTTGAACGAGGCGTTCGCGAGCCAAGCACTCTATTGCCGCGACCGGCTCGGCATTCCGCAAGAGCGGCTGAACGTCGACGGCGGCGCGGTCTCGATCGGCCATCCCTACGGCATGAGCGGCGCGCGCATGAGCGGCCACATTCTGATCGAGGGCGGACGCCGCAAGGCCAAGCGCGGCATCGTCACCATGTGCATCGGCGGCGGCATGGGCGCCGCCGGCCTGTTCGAAATCCACTGAGGCCATATCATGGACCTTCGCTTCACCGACGAGGAAGCCGCCTTTCGCGACGAGGTGCGCTCGTTCTTCAAGCAGAACCTGCCCGAAAACATCCGCCGCAAGATGGTGGAGGGGAAAAAGATCGGTAAGGACGACATCGTCGCCTGGCAGCGCATCCTCAACAAAAAGGGCTGGGCGGTTCCGCATTGGGCGAGGGAATGGGGCGGCACCGGCTGGAGCCCGGTGAAGCAGTACATCTTTCTCGACGAGATGCAGCAGGCGCCGGCGCCGCCGCCGCTGCAGTTCGGCGTGCAGATGGTCGGCCCGGTCATCATCGCCTTCGGCAACGAGGCGCAGAAGAAGAAATTTCTGCCGCGCATCGCCAACATCGACGACTGGTGGTGCCAGGGCTTCTCGGAGCCGGGCTCGGGCTCGGACCTTGCCTCGCTCAAGACCACCGCCAAACGCGTGGGCGGGCATTACGTGGTGAACGGCCAGAAGACGTGGACCACGCTTGCGCAATACGCCGACTGGATTTTCTGCCTGGTGCGCACCGATCCGGAATCGAAAAAGCAGCAAGGCATTTCGTTCCTGTTGATCGACATGAAGACGCCGGGCATCACCGTGCGGCCGATCCAGACCATCGACGGCAGCCGCGAGGTCAACGAGGTCTTCTTCGACGACGTCAAGGTGCCGGTGGAAAACCTCGTCGGC
>Ga0134121_10005079_pt1 | contig 10721 bp, 10 predicted proteins | sample KB301_FD_96463 | JGI IMG/M metagenome (GOLD analysis project Ga0134121, IMG submission 96463) | Terrestrial soil microbial communities without Nitrogen fertilizer from Kellogg Biological Station, Michigan, USA - KB3-0-1 | ecosystem: Environmental > Terrestrial > Soil > Unclassified ...
GACATCTCGAAGTTCGCGCCGCGCCTCTATACCCTGCAGATCGCCAAGGAGAAGATCCGCGACGTCATCGGACCCGGTGGCAAGACGATCCGCTCGATCATCGAAGAAACGGGCTGCAACATCGAGATCGAGGACGACGGCAAGGTCATCATCGCCTCGCCGGACGAGCCGGCGGCCCGGCGTGCCATCCAGATGGTCGAGCGCCTGACCGAAGTGGCGGAGATCGGCAAGATCTATACGGGCACCGTTCGCCGCGTCGAGGCCTATGGCGCCTTCGTCGAGATCATGCCCGGCACCGACGGCCTGGTGCACATCAGCGAGCTCGCCCCCTACCGCGTCCGCGAGGTCTCGGACATCGTCAAGGAAGGCGACGAGATGGCCGTCAAGGTCATCAACATCGACGAGACGGGGAAGATCCGGCTGTCGCGCAAGGCGGTCATCATGGAAGCTCCGGACTACGACCCCGCGCAGTACGAAGGCATGGAGATGGCCATGGCCGGCGGCGGTGGCGAGCGTAGCGAGGGCGACCGCGGAGGCCGCGGCGGTGACCGGGGCGGACGGGGTGGCGGTGGCGGCGACCGTGGAGGCCGCGGTGGATTCCGTGGCGGCCGCGGCGGCGGCGGCGACCGCGGGCCGCGAGGCGGGGGCGGGCGGTAACAGCTAAGACCGCTCCCCCACCTTCTCGGTTGTAAAGGGCGACCTTCGGGTCGCCCTTTTCTTTTCGGGACGCGCTAGACTTTCGCCATGTCAGCCAGCGTCAGCCGCCACGATCTCGTCGCTTATCTCGATCAATATCTCGATGCGACCCGGGGGCGGGATTACGGTCCCAACGGCCTGCAGATCGAAGGCAGGGAAAAGATCCGCAAGGTCGTCACCGGCGTCTCGTCCTGCCACGAGCTGTTCGTTCGAGCCCGCGAAGCGGGAGCGGACGCCGTGCTGGTCCACCACGGTCTGTTCTGGGACGGCATGCCGCGCACGCTAATCGGCTTTCAATTTCGTCGCGTCTCCGAGCTGATCCGCGGCGAGATGAGCCTTCTCGCCTACCACCTGCCGCTCGACCGCCACCCTGAAATTGGGAACAACGCCTTGGCGTGCCGTGCCTTCGGACTCGACGGCATGGAGCCCTTCGGCATCCACGAAGGCCTGCCCGTCGGCTACAAGGGCCGGTTCCCGGAGCCCATCACCGCCATGGAGCTGGAAGGCCGCTGCCGGCGGATCTACGGCCAGGAGCCGCTCGCCTTCCTTTCCGGTCCCGATCCCGTCAAGTCGCTGGGAATCATCAGCGGCGGCGCCCAGGGGGAGCTCTACCAGGCGATCGGCGAAGGGCTGGACGCCTACATCACCGGCGAGGTTTCCGAGTGGGTGATGAACGTGTGCCGCGAGGCGGGCATCCACTACCTTGCCGCCGGTCACTACGCGACCGAAAGGCTGGGGATTCGCGCCCTAGGCGAGCATGTGGCGGAGAAGTTTGGAATTGAGGCCGAGTTCATCGACGTGCCGAACCCGGTTTAGAAATCTACGCAGCAGAAATCATCAGCGAAGGGCGTAGAGACGTTCCCAGCCCGTCCACGCCACCCTCCGCAGGTCCATAACGGCGGGACGTCTCGGCGGCGGGGATAGCCTATCCAACGACGGTGACCTATGACGGGGGCGATGCCGCCCCTTGGCGCTCCCAGTTTCCTCACCGCAAAGTCCCGAATCTCCCCGTCATGCGGCCACCCCGAGTGGTCGCCATCCAGGAGTGCAGTCTTGCGCTTTAACAAGTTGGACCGGGAAGAACAAGCACCGAAAGAAACCCGGAAGGTTCAGCCTTCCCCACCCCGTTTCAGGATCTCCCGCCAGACCTCCGCAGTCCCCAGCCGGTCCGCCCAGTCCTCGAGGTAGCCGCGGTCAAGGTGTGCGCCGCTGATCTTCAGAACACCCATGATGTCGCGCAGGTGTTTCTCGGAGCCGCCTTCGCGGTAGGCCTCCATCTTCTTGAGGATGACGTCCTCGGCCGAGGAGAAGGTCGCATCGAAGTCGGGCGCCGGTCTGATCTTCTTTGCTCTCGCGAAGCGGCTCCGGTTGAAGGGCGAGTCGGCCGGAACCATCATGTCCACCTTGAGGCCAGAGGCCGGGTGGATGACGTTAAATTGTCCCCGCCGCGAAACCGCCCGGCGGACCGATTCCTCGCTCAGATAGAAGTCCGGCGACGGAAAGGCTGCGCAGAGCTGAGCGATCTTGTCCGCGGGAAGGTCCACGACGATGTCGATGTCGTTGGTGAAGCGGGGCTCGCCGAAAAAGATGGTGGCCATGGAACCGGTCACGAAGTATCGCAGGCCGGTCTTCTCCAGAGCCTCGACGACGAAGTGGAGCAGTTCAGACTGCTCCATGAGAGAGTCTCCTCGCTATCGGCGGTCTTCTGCCGCCCCTTCGGGTGCAGCGTCCGCAGGCCAACACCGCGAGCCCGGAGGGCGGCAGACTCGTAGCCCAGGGCGAGAGCCCTGGGATAGAGCCAACCACCGAATCGGGCGCCCTGCCAAGGGCGTTTTTTCTATCTCGGCGGCCCACCCAGCGAGAGAAAAAGCGCCCTTGGCAGGGCGATGGGGACGGTGTGGGTTGCAGGTCCCAGGGCTCTCGCCCTGGGCTATGGGTCTGCCGCCCTCCGGGCTGGTCTCGACGCCTTCGGGCCGCGCACCCCGACTGGTACAGCCCTGCCTTTTGCAGCAGCTCAGACTGCTCCATGGGAGAGCCTCCTCGCCACTTCCTCCTGAAGGCGCCGCCCATCCCAATCCGGGTGTTCGGCGGCGAGATGGCTGGCGATCATGCTCCGGGCGGACCGGAAGAGGTCGCTCGCGATTTTGAGGCGCTGGGCTCCGGTCATGGCACGGAAGATCTCCGCCATTTCGTCGTCCATTACCTCGAAATTCCGCGGTTCGATCGCCATTCGCGCATCATACTGCGATCATCGGGCGTGGCAGGCGTGGCACCGGACGTGGCACGAATGAGAAATGACGCGGCAGACGGCCCGCGTGCCACGGCAGAAATGCCAACGGTCTCGCGGCCCTTCAGGCCGCACCGCGTTGCTAATCTCTCCACCCAGGGCATCGGCCTGCGGCTTCAGCCCTGGGCTTTATTCTCCCGGCCCTTTGGGCCGGACGGGCCGGCTACCGACGTCATGATTTGGCGGAAAACGAAGTCCTACGTCGTTAGAAGGCTCAGAAGCAATTCCACGTCAGACTGAAGGCATTGCAGGTACAGAATCCAGCGCCGCTCTGTCCCACCCAAGTGCACTGAATGTGGCTGTTGGGCTTGAGACACTCGAAGCCGTCAAGGTTGTTGCAAGTCGGCAGGGCGTGAGCGGCCTTAGGAGTCGAGGTCCACGAAGCGAGGGCGGTAAGGGCGAGCAGCAGAGCGAGGCGGACGGTCTTGGTCATTGGCTGTCTCCTTTCTTCTGAGTCCGACGAAAGGAGAACGCTCCGTTGCTGCTTTTCCCCTCACCTGGAGGAGCTTAGATCATCGGAACACCGAGGTGGGTCTTCGCGAACAGCCGAAAGAAGCTCTCCCCCGTCCGCCGGCAGATCTCATCGAAGCTCTCCCCCGTCTCCTGGGCGAGGCGGGCGGCGATCTCCACGACGTAGGCGGGACGGTTGGGTTTCCCTCGATATGGCACCGGCGCGAGGTATGGAGTGTCCGTCTCCACCAAGGCGCGGTCCGATGGGAGGATGGGGATCACCTCGCGGACATTGTCGGCCTTGGGGAAGGTGATCATCCCCGAGAGGCCCAGGTAGAAGCCGCGCTCGATCAGCTCGCGGCCCATGGTGAGGCCACCCGCGAAGGAGTGGAAATCGGCCTGGAGGTTGCGGAACGCGTCCTCGCGAACGACGGCCAGCATCTCCTCGTTGCTGTCGCGGTTGTGGACCACGACCGGCAGGCCGAGATCGATCGCCAGCTCCCACTGCTCGCGCAGGGCGTGGAACTGCGCCTCGCGCGGCGAGTAATCGTAGTAGAAATCGAGACCGCACTCCCCCACCGCCACAGCCTTGGGATCGGCGAGGTAGGCGCGAAGACGATCGACGTCACCCTTTTTCCACGATGCTGCGTCGTGGGGGTGCGTGCCCAGTGCGCACCAGACGTCCGAGTGGCGATGGCAGAAAGCGAGAAGATCCTCAGACTCCTCCAGCTTCGTCGCCGGGACGAGGAATCCCCGTACCCCACGCTCCCGCGCCACGTCGAGGGTGCGCTCGCGCTCCTCAATCGGCAGGTTCTGGAGGTGGCAGTGGGAGTCGATCGGTCCGGAGAGATCGATCTCGCTCACTTCACTCGCGTGCCGTTGGGGACCTGGGCCGCCGGATGGAGGAGCACGGGCTTGCCGTCGAACGAGGCGGCGAGGACCATGCCGTTCGACTCGACGCCCATCAGCTTGGCCGGCTGCAGGTTGGCGACCACGATCACCTGCTTGCCCACCAGATCCTCCGGCTGGTAGGCGAGCGCGATGCCGGCGACGAGGGTGCGCGGCGCTCCCTCCCCAACGTCCACGGAGAGCTTCAGCAGCTTGTTGGACTTCGGCACGGGCTCGGCGGCCAAAACCGTGGCCACCTTCAGCTCGGCCTGGAAGAACTGGTCGACCGAAATGCGGCTCGGCTCGGAGGCGGGAGCGGCAGGTGCGGCGGTTGGAGCGGTTTCGGCGGTCTCCATCGTTTTCTTCTCGGTCTCCGAAGGCTTGGCCTCGGCGAGGTAGGCCTCCTTGTCGATGCGTGGGAACAGCGGCTTGGGCTCAGGCAATTCGGCGTTGGTGGGTGTGCCGCCCCATTCGAGTGCTGCAATGCTGGTGGGCGGCTCGGCCGAACCCACCGCCGCCAGCACCTCGGCGGCCACTCGCGGCATGAAGGGGAGGAGGCCCGTGGCGACGAGGCGCACGGCTTCGAGGCCGTTCCACAGCACCTTCGACAGTCGCTCCCTCGCGCCTTCCGTCTTGATGAGCTTCCACGGCTCGTTGATCACGATGTACTGGTTGGCCTCGGCCAACAGGCGCCAGAGAGCCTCCAGGGCGCGGCTGAAGGTGAGCTCCTCCATCGCCACGCGGTAGTCCGCAACGGACTGTCGGGCGACCACGATCAGCGGATTGTCCGCGCAGCGCTCCGGCGGCGTCTTGCCGTCGAAGGCCTTGCGGGCCAGGGTCACGACGCGCGAGACGGTGTTGCCGAGGTCGTTCGCCAAGTCGCTGTTGTAGCGGTCGATGAAGGCTTCGTCCGAGAAGCTCGCATCCTGGCCGAAGACCATCTCCCGCAGCAGGAAGTAGCGCACGGCATCGGAGCCAAACCGGTCGATGAGGTCGTCGGGGCGCACGATGTTGCCCTGAGACTTGGACATCTTGCGGCCATCGCGATTCCACCAGCCGTGGCTCCAGACCGTGGTGGGGAGCGGCAGGCCGGCGGAGAGCAGGAAGGCCGGCCAATAGACGGCGTGGTGGCGGAGGATGTCCTTGCCCACCAGATTGATGCGCGTGTCGCCGTGCTCCCAGAAGCGCTCGTAGAGGGCTGTCGAAGGGCCGCCGAAGCCGAGGGCGCTGACGTAGTTGGTGAGCGCGTCGAGCCAAACGTAGACCGTCTGCCCCGCGTGTCCGGGAAATGGAATCCCCCACTCCACACTGGCGCGTGATACCGACAGGTCGCGCAGCCCCGATTCCACGAACGAGCGGACCTCGTTCATGCGGGTGGCCGGCCGAACGAAATCCGGCTGTCGCTTGTAGAGGTCAAGGATCGGCTGCTGGTACTTGGAGAGGCGGAAGAAGACGTTCTCCTCGGACTTCCACTCGACCGGCGTGCCGTGCACCGGGCAGGTCTGCCCAGGCCCGAGCTCCTTCTCCGTGTAGAAAGTCTCGCAGGGGGAGCAGTACCAACCCTCGTGGACAGCCGTGTAGAAATCGCCCGCGGCCCCGATCCGGCGGATGATCTCCTCCACTCCCCAGCGGTGGCGCTCCTCGGTGGTGCGGATAAAATCGTCGTAGGAGAAACCCAGCCGGCCGCGCAGGCGGACGTAGTCGGCCACCACGCGATCGGCGAGCTCGATGGGCTCGATCCCCTCCTTACGGGCCGCCCGCTCGATGTTCTGGCCATGCTCGTCGGTGCCGGTGAGGAAATAGGTCGTGTCGCCCGCCATGCGCCGGTAGCGCACCAGGGTGTCGCCCACGATGGTGGTGTACATATGCCCGAGGTGGGGCGAGCCGTTGACGTAGTAGATCGGGGTGGTGAGGTAGAAGGTGCTCATGGAGCGGGGGATTGTAGCAAAGCGGAGAGGCAGGCCGCTGGCGGGAGTTGGTTTGACGAGTTGGTTGACGCTCGATAACGGTGCCAGCCAATGTAGAGACGCCTCGCGGGGAACCCCGCGGGGGCGTCTCATTCGAAGAGTCGTCCTATCCATGTCTGGAACGTCTTGGGGCGCGTCTTTATCGGTGTTCAGATCTCCCAGGTGACTGTGAGGATCTCGACTCCGAGGAGACGCCCCCGCGGGGTTCCCCGCGAGGCGTCTCTACATTGGCAGCCGACGGGTCAAGAATCCGAGTTGAGAGAGCTACGAAGCCGCCAACTCTTCCGGCGTGTACTCGTAGTGCGCGCCGCAGAAATGACAGTCGGCCTTGATCAGCGGCTCCTCTTGCAGGTACTCGCGGTCCTCCGCCGACAGCAGGACGAGCTGCTGGAGGAAGCGCTCGCGGCTGCAACGGCAGCGATAGCGCAGGGTGCGCGTCTCGGCAATCTCAGGATCGAGGCCCTTCAAGACCCGCGAGACGACGCCTTCGATCCCTTCGCCTTCCAGCAGCTCGCTGATGCCGGGAAGAGACGCGAAGTTGGCTTCGAGGCGCTGGATGTCGTCCTCGGGGGCCCCCGGGAGAGCTTCCACCACCATGCCGCCGGCGGCGGCCACCAAGCCGTTCGGCCGGTTGAGCACGCCGAGCAGGACGGCTGAGTAGGTCTGCTCGCTCTGCCTCAGGTAGTGGGCCACGTCGAGGCCGATCTCGCCGCTGATCAACTCCACCTGGCTCTGGTAGGTGGGCCGGCCGTCGTCGAAGGCCCGCATCACCCGCAGATGGCCCTTGCCGATCGCCCGGCCGACGCCCAGCTTGCCGTCCGGCCAGTCGGCGACCTGCACCTGCGGATCTCCCACCATGCCGCGCAGATTTCCTTCCTCGTCCGCTTCGGCGAGCACGCGCAGGATGGGGCCGTCGCCGCGTACCTCCAGCATCAGCCGGCTCGGGGTCTTGGTGGCCAGGCGTTGGAGCAGCGCGGCTCCCGCAAGGCAGCGGCCCAGCGCCGCCGTGGGAACTGGCCAGAGATCGAAGCGGTCGCGAGCCTCGACGACGACTCCCGTGATATCGGCGACCGCCCAGCGGAAGGCCCCGAAACCGGCAAGGCCAAGCTCCAGCCTCCCCTGGGCGGGGGTTTGCAAATCAGTCACGTGTTGACGTCTCCAAGGTGCGGAACAGGGTTTACGGTGACGATGCGCCAGCGGCGGCCAGGGCCGCGTGGTAGATGTCCCGCCAGGGAACGCCGCTCGCCAGGGCCAGACGCCGGCAGTCCTCGAACTCGGGGGCGATGGCGAGGGGCCGGCCATCGAGCCGGGCGCGCTTCACCCGCACGGTTCCGAACGCGGTCGGGACTTCCAGAATTTCCCTTTCCGCTTCGAAGCGGGCCGCGGCGTGGTAGCGGCAGCCCAGGGAGCCGGACTCCGCGAGCAGGACGCCCGCCAGCTCCGCGAGTTGGGGCCGGCGGCAGAGGAGAGTCACCAGCGTACCGGGCCGGTTCTTCTTCATCTGCACCGGCGTGAAGTAGACGTCCAAGCCGCCCGCCGCAAGCAGGCGCTCCATCAGGAAGCCGAAGCCTTCTCCCGGCAGGTCGTCGATCTCGGCCTCGACGACCATGACCTCCGCGCGGGCAGGCTCGGCCGCCGACTTTCCCTTGAGGAACCGCAGAGCGTTGGCCTGATTTGGGAGGTCTTTCTTTCCCAGACCGTAGCCGGTGCCTTCCAGGATCATTGCCGGCAGATCGACGTACTCCGTTACCAGCTCAGCCAGAAGGACGGCACCCGTGGGAGTCGTCAGCTCGCCGCCCGGTCCGCCGAAGACGGGCACTCCCCGCAGCAACTCGGCCGTCGCCGGAGCGGGAATGGGCACCTCGCCATGAGCCATTTTCACCCGGCCGCTCCCCACGTTCACGGGGCCGCAGGTGATGCGCTCCGGCGCCAGGTGCTCGACAGCCGCCGCCGCTCCCACCAGGTCGACGATCGAGTCGACCGCTCCAACCTCGTGAAAGTGGACGTTCTCCAACGGCATACCGTGGGCCTTGGCCTCGGCCTCGCCCAGCCGCTGAAAGAGTCGGACCGCGCGATCTTTGACGGCCGGCGAGAGGGCACTCCTCCCGATGATTTCCCGGATCTCCGTCAATCCACGGGTGTGGGAGTGATCGTGGTGAGTATGTGCGTGATCGTGGTCGTGATGATGGTGATCATGAGGATGATCGTGATGATGATGTTCGTGGACGTGCTCCTCCGGATCAGGTCCTTCGATGGGTTTGCCATCCACCAGGACGCGAAAACGAGTTCCCACGAAGCCGCCGCGGGAGGCCTTGCGACTTTCCACCGAGACTCCTGGAAGACCCAGCCGGGCCACGGCTTCCGACAGCACCTCGATCGGCATTTCCAGATCCAGGCAGGCACCGAGAAACATGTCGCCGGCGATGCCGCTGCTGCAGTCCAGGTGGTAGATCGCCATGGCGAGTTAGGCTACCACGCGCCCTTTTCCCGCCGCTCTTTGAGCGAGGCCCAGCGTCCCTGGCTGCCGAGGACCACGTGGTCCACCAAGCGCAGCCCGACGATTTCCGCCGCCTCCTCCATGCGGCGGGTGAAGAGGAGATCCTCGGCGCTGGGCGAGGGATCGCCGCTGGGATGCGTGTGGAAGAGGTAGATGGCGACAGCGCCCCGCTGCAAGCACTCGCGGAGGATCTCGCGCGGCTCGACAGAGATCCGGCTCATGGTGCCGCGGAAAAACTCCCGCTCGCCCAGAAGGTGACTGCGGGCGTCGAGGAAGAGGGCGCCCATCACCTCCTGGTCGCTGGTGTGATAGCGCAGGGCGAGATAGCGCGCCACGTCGCGCGGCCGGGAGAGGGGCTCGCGGTCCAGGAGTTGCTCGCCGGCGAGGCGCCGGCCGATCTCCACCGCGGCCAGCAGAGCGGCAGCCTTCGCCGGGCCGATTCCGGTGCGTTTCAACGAGTGCGGCGTCGCCGTCAACAGACCGCCGAGGCCGCCATTCTGGAGCAGCAGATCCATGGCAAGCTGGATGGCGGAGACTCCGACCCGCCCCGTGCGCAGCAACACGGCCAGCAGCTCCGAATCCGAGAGGGTGCGTCCGCCGTGCTCGAGGAGCCGCTCGCGGGGGCGCTCGCCTTCGGGAAGCTCGCGAATCAGGTAGTCGACCATCGGCTCCTTTCAATCACCGCGATCGGCGTCGTTGACAGTCAGAGACTCGGGCTGCTACAACCACGCGGTTTCGCAAAGGACTCTCGAATGCCTTATCTCCCCAACAACTTCGGCCTTCTCGAGGCTGAGGCGAGCGACTACGAGTCGAGCCGCGTCGTCGTGCTGCCCGTTCCCTTCGAGCGTACGACCTCCTACGGCAAGGGGACGGCCCACGGCCCGGCCGCCATCCTCCGCGCCTCCCAGGCGATGGAGCTCTTCGACGAGGAGCTGGACGGCGAGCCTTACGTGCAGGGGATCGCGACCCTGCCACCGTTCCTCCCGGAAGCCTTCGATATGGAGGAGGGCTTCGCCGAGCTTCAGGCCGAGGCCAAGGCCCACCTCGAGCGTGGGAAGTTTCTGGTTACCTTGGGCGGCGAGCATAGCCTGAGCCAGGCCCCGGTGAAAGCAGCCCGGGAAGTCCACGGCGAGATCGGCGTCGTCCAGTTCGACGCGCACTCGGACCTGCGAGAGGAGTTCGAGGGTACGCCCTACAGTCACGCCAGCGTCATGAAGCGCATCGTGGACGCTGGAATCCCGACTTTGCCGGTGGGAATCCGTTCGCTCTCGGCGCCAGAGGCGCGGCTGATTCGCGAGCGCTCCATGCCGGTTCTCTGGGGGCACCAGCTCGATCAGGCCGAGGCGCTATTTCCTGGGATGCTGGACGCCCTGCCGGAAAAGATCTACCTCACCTTCGACATCGACTACTTCGACCCGTCGCTCGTCCCTGCCACCGGCACTCCGGAGCCCGGTGGCGGGCATTGGTACCCCACCTTGCGTCTCCTGCGGCACCTCTTCAAGACCAAGACCGTGGTGGCGATGGATCTGATCGAGCTGGCGCCCGTCGGAGGGCACCCGGCGAGCGACTTCCTGGCGGCGAAGCTGATCTACAAGTGTTTGGGGTATCTTTGGGAGAGGGAGGGGCGGGAGGGGCGATCCTGATCCGGCAGTCGTCCATCGACGCCATCCTGCTGGTTGTCCATTATGATAGGGTAGCGAAAACTGAGAACAGGGGAGCGCATGGATCAAGATCTCCGGGAGTACCTCGAAGCCTTTCGGGCGGAGAACTCAAAGCGGTTCGATGAGCTGGGGCAGCGAATCGACGGGACGAATCAAGAGGTTCGCTCCCTTCGGGACGAGACCGCGCAACGGTTCGACGAGGTGGGTCAAGAGGTTCGCTCCCTTCGGGACGAGACCGCGCAACGGTTCGACGAGGTGGGTCAAGAGGTTCGCTC
>Ga0134121_10005081_pt1 | contig 10720 bp, 1 predicted proteins | sample KB301_FD_96463 | JGI IMG/M metagenome (GOLD analysis project Ga0134121, IMG submission 96463) | Terrestrial soil microbial communities without Nitrogen fertilizer from Kellogg Biological Station, Michigan, USA - KB3-0-1 | ecosystem: Environmental > Terrestrial > Soil > Unclassified ...
GCGTCATCCGCCCGCCGGTCGCGAGGATGTCAGCCGGAGAAATCGCCATATTGATCGGCGGCGTCAGGAACCCCTGCAGACTCCTGAAGTGCGTGGTGTCCCCGCTCGTGTAGTCGCTGGGGTTGAAGTGCGCCCCCATGTGCAGGGACTGCGTGCCGCTGAGGGAGTGCGCGCCGTTGGCCGGCGTGGCGTAGGAGCAGGGTGTCGCAATGCCGGAGATGCAGGATCTGGGCGTGCTCGTCCCGGGGATGTTCTCGTTGTTCGGGCAATGCGTCGACCCCGGCGCGCAGTGCAGGTGCCAGTCCATCGGGAAATCGGGATCGAGAATGCAATCGGGGTTGCCCGGCGGCAGGGCGTATCCGAAGCAGGCGACCCCGGTCACGAGGTTGCCGGTATCGCCGGCATAGTTCCCATGGATGTAGCTTCCCGAGTAGCAGATGCCGGGATGGGAGCCGGCATCGAGGGGGCAGTCGCCGTCGCTCACGCAGGTGGTCAGCGCCGCGGTCGAGCAATGGCCGCGGTAGACGCCCGGTGCGACCGGATCGAGAAACAGGTCCTTGACGGTGTAGTCGCCGTCGCCGTTCTTGTCGACGTCGAAATTCTCCACGACGGTTCCGTCGTCCGCCGTCCCGGCGACACCGTCGGGTCCCAGCACGGGGACCTGGACCAGGCCCGGCGGGCTATCGAGGTCGGCCAAGAGCGTGAAGGTGATCGGCGCGAAAGCGCCGATCGTCTCGTTGGCGATCACGTCCAGGCCGAGCGTGATGCGCGCCGGAGGCGCCGGGAAGGGCGGGCTCTGGAGCGTCGGGCTGACGGTGAAGGTGAATCCCGTCTGTCCCGGGTCGAGGCTGCCGACGGTCAGCGTCGCGCCGGCCGGGAAGGAGGCCACCGGAACGCTTCCCTGCAGGATCGCGGTGACATTCGGATCGGTTGAGGTCAGGGTCAGCACGACGCCGGTCAGGGCGGGGCCGTCGTTGCGCAGGGTCAACAGCACCCTGCCGGTCTCGCCGGTGTCGGGGAAGGTGTCGTGATCCCCGTCGAGATCGCGGTAGACCGCCCCCATCGCGGTCAGGTGCGCCAGCGGCTGCGTGTTGCAGGCGATGGCGGCATGGAAAACCGCCACGTCGTCCGGGATGCCGTCCTGGCCGTCGTCGAAGGTGGAGGTCGGGTCGCAGGCGTCTCCCAGGCCGTCGCGATCGGTGTCGCGCTGCGTCTTCCCGCCCGCGACGATCGGCGGGTTGGGGATGGTCGGGCAGTCGTCGAGGCCGTCCGTCACGCCATCGGCGTCCTTGTCGTCGTCCACCGTCGAGCAGGAGCCGGAGTTGGTGATGGTCCACTGGCAGGAGAGGATGTAGCCGTACGGATTGGTGCAGCTCGTGCTGCACACGGTCGCCCCGGCGCCGCCGCCGCCCCGGCAGACGCGCGAGTAGGTCGTCCCTGCGCAGTCGCCGTCGCAGGCGTCGCCCAGCAGATCGCCGTCGCTGTTGAGCTGCGTCGGGTTCGGAGTCAGGGGGCAGTTGTCCAGCGCGTCGACGACGCCGTCGCCGTCGCGATCGTTGTCGACGTAGCAGTCGGCGCTGGCGTTGCACGCGCGCCCGACCGACGTCGGTGGCGCGGTGAAGGCGAAGGTGCAGGTGCCGGGCCCGGGACTGCAGTCGGCATCGATGGCGCATCCCCCGCCCACCGCCCCGGCCGTGCACTTTTGCGTCGTCGTATTGCACACGCCGCCTGTGAAGGCCGGGCAGGGGTTCTGCGCCAGACCTGTCGTCAGGGTGAACTGGCAGGCGGGCGTGAAACCGGGGAGTGCGTAGTCGCAGGTGCCGCTGAGCTGGCACTGGTGCGTCGACGTGTTGCAGTTGTTCCGGCTGGCCGCGGCGATGGCGTTGGCGCCGTTCGGGTAGTAGCTGACCTGCGTGTCGCACAGATCGCCGCGGCCGTCCTGGTCGATATCGCCCTGGTTCGGGTTGCGGACGCCCGGGCAGTTGTCACCCGCGTTGTCAGGGAAGCCGTCGCCAAAGCCTTTCTGCGACCCATCGTAGTCGGTGAACTCGCAGACGTCGCCGACGCCATCATGGTCGCTGTCGATCTGATTGTCGGTCGGGACGATGAAGGCGTTCGGACCGTTGGCGAATCCCGGGCAGTTGTCGCACAGGTCGCCGACGCCGTCGTTGTCGGCGTCCGCCTGCGTCGGGTTGTAGATAAAAGGACAGTTGTCGTTGCATCCCGCGGTGGCGCCGCCGTGGCAGCTGGCCGCGAAGCCGGTCGCAGGGATGCCGTCGCCGTCGAGGTTCTGGAAATCGTCCTCCCCCGCCTGCCCGTCGCGGTCGCCGTCGCACAGCGGGTCGAAGTAGTAGACGGAGAGCGCCGTGTCGGTGGCCGCCTTCACGAAGACGTGCGTCGCGTCGTCGGCGATGGTCGACAGCGTCAGGGTGCCGCGATAGAGACCGGGGCTCCCGGCCACGGCCGGCAGGGTGAAGCGTTTCGAACCCGGCACGATCAGGTCGTACCGGCTGGTCGTGACGCGCACGCCGTCGCTGTCGGTCGAGACCGCCACCTGGACCGACGGCCGGGCCGCGGTGCACTGCCCTCCCGTGCCGCACTGCGCGTCGGTCGTGCAGGGACCGCCCAGCTCCACGACCGCCCCGGCGCCGATCACGATGCACTTGGCGTCGAACACCATCACCTCGAAGGTGCCGTCGCACTCATAGATCGTGGTCCGGTCGACGGTGACCGTGGCGCACTGCCCGCCGGCCGCCTGGCCCGGCTGCCCGTAGCGGGCGCAGGCCGGCGTGTGGCCGAAGTCGCCCTCGTCGCGGGGGTGCCACTCCTGCCACTCGAAGACGACGTCGTCGACGCCGAGGCCGTAGTCGGTCCGCCCCGAGAGGCTCTCGACGGCCCAGAACCCGAGACCGATGAGCCAGCGGTTCCCCGCCGTCCCCGGCAGGGTGTGCAGCGCGTTCTCCACCGGGTCCTGAGCGAGGAGGCTCGCGAAGCCTCCTTCGAATCCGACGAGGCTCGTGTCGAAGTTGCGCACCGGGCCGGCGATGGTGTCGTCCTGCGCATGGCAGGTCCCGCCGCCGGAGACGCAGGGGTCGGAAGGGTTCCCGGGGGCACAGGCGGCTGCCGCCTGCGTCCCGCCGTCGCAGACGCCGGCGAGCGCCGCCCCGGGCGCGGGGAAAGGCAGCAGGTCGGGCGGCGCGGTCGGGATCGGCGAGCCGAAGTCCGGGTTCGTCGGGAATCCGGTGAACCCGCTCTCGTCCCCATCCAGGCCGGCCGAGTGGTTCGGATTCGTGAACGGCCCGAAGGTGTGCGGGGCGGGATTGAGCACGAAGGGAGAGGGACTGATCCCGGGCCCGCTGAACGACTGGTCGCTCAGGCGGAAGGCGCCTTCGGCCCAGCCGCCCCACATGCGCGCATCGTACTGGTCGGAGTGGCCCGCGAGCAGGCTGTCGATGTCGTCGCTGTCGGCATCGTTGTCGATGTTGACGCCGGCCCCGGCGTAACCGTCGATGATCTGGATGTTGGCGTTCATCCCGAAGCGCTGGAACTCGACGGTGTAGGGGAAGCCGCGCGCGTCGGCGACCTGGTTCACCTTGGCGATGATCGGCGAGACCAGGGCGTCGAGCATCCATTCCGCCTTCGCCTGCGTGGCCGTGTCCGACGGCCGGAAGTGATTGTCACAGGCGGTCGCCGCCCCTCCCGGGGTCAGCGGGTCGCCGTCGCCGGTGTGCCAGATGCCGAACGCCCCCGGGCCGCCGGCCGTCTGGAACCCGCACACTCCGGAAGTCTTGTACTCCCAGACCGGGTTGACGCTGACGCCGCTCGCCAGGGAATCCGGGTGCCGGAACGGGAGGAAGCCGCCGGTCCCGGCGTCGAACGACCAGGGCACCTTGTCGGACGCCGACGGCGCGTTGCCCGCGAGAAGGCCGCGGTCGACCTGGCCGTTGGGAACGATGTCGCGCTCGGATCCGGTCAACGTCGTGCACGGGAAGACCGTGCAGGAGAGGTCGAGATCCTCGCCCAGCTCGTTGGTGAAGTGGCCGGCCGGCGCGCCCGAGCCGCTGAACAGGCTGCTGAAGACGACGTCCTCGCCGGGGAGAACGATGCCGAGCGCCGGATCGACGTCGCCGGGGCGATCGATCACACCGTTGCGGTTCAGGTCGCGCACCTCGCGACCACCTGCCGGGTGATCGGTGGAATAGAAGAACGCTTCCTTGTCCGAGTTCAGAGCGTGGTGGAACGTGAAAGTCTGCCGGTCCAGCCGCGCGCCCCCCACGCTCGTGTCGAGCGCCAGGGTCATGTCGATCTGACGGTTGGCGAGGGACAGGGCGTTCACCGCCGCGGGGTCGACGTAGACATGGAAGAAGACCCCGTTCGGCAGCCCGACCGGAAGGCGCCCCAGGGTCTGCGGCGAGTCGAGGACGCGGATCGCCGCCGCCCCCGGTCCGGAAGGCGTGAGCGTCGCGGTGACGCCGACGTAGTCGTCCCCGCGCGACCGGTTCTGCACCGCCACGCCGTAGGCGACCACCTCGCCGGCGTCCGGGAACGGGTCGTTGTCGCAGCCGGCGGAGACGGACACCGCGCCGCCGAGCGCGGCGCCGCCGGGCTGGAGGAAGGAGCCGCTCACGAGATCGGGCTGGCAGTCGACCGCCGCGCGCGCCACGGCGGGGCGCTGGCCGGGCCAGCTGTAGGTCGCGACGATCCTCGAGCCGGTGTCGGCCTCGAGGATGCCGTCACCCGCGATCGCGGGGCCCGCCAGCCGTACCGGAACCGCCAGCGAAAGGCTGACCCCCGGAGCCGGGCCGGCGCTGAAGCCGACACCGGTCTCCGTGTCGGTCACGACACCCGCGGCGCTCTGCACGGTGAAGGTCGTGGAGGACGTGGCGCGCGCCGTGCCGGCGCCGGGCGACGTGTCGAGCACGGTGAGGACCGCGCCGTCGGCGCAGTTGTAGCGGTATCGGTCGAGCGACGCGTGGCTGACCGGGAAGGCCGACGGCCCCGTCGGCGGCGACGTCTCGGCCAGGAAGACGGGGCCCGCGGCGACCAGGGCGTAGGACTGCCCCGGAAGGTCCAGCAGGCCGTCGCCATTAGTGTCCTCGCCGGGGTCGAGACGGCCGTTGCCGTTCACGTCCTCGTTCAGACCCGGGCCGCCGGGCATGGTGATCTGCCCCGCAAGGCTGCCGCCCAGGCCGCGTCCCACGGTCACCCGCCAGAGGCCCAGATAGAGCGGCGAGTCGCCGAACGCCCCGTCGTTGTCCGGATCGGCGGTGAGGTGGATCGCCTCGAGCGGGTTGCGCGCGTCGTGGACCGCGCCGCTCGCGCCGCGCGCCTGCGACCACTGGTCGGCGTTCGCGTGCCCGGTCAGACCGTAACGGTTGCCGTCATAAAAGACGTTGTCGGCGTCGCTGCCGGCGGGGCAGGCGGTCCCGTCGGGTTTCGTGTCGCTCGCGTCGAGGCAGTTGTCGGGCCCCGGCCCTTCGAGCAGCAGATCGAGATCGTTGACCAGCATTCCGCCCGAATCCACGGCGGAGGGCCGATCGATCCAGGCGAGGGCGATGCGCAATTGCCCGGGGGCCGCCGCGAGACCACCGGCGGCGGTCGTGACGGTGCGCGTGGAGGCGAGCCGGAACAGGTGGCTGCGCGCGGTGTTGGTCGTGTTGTTGATCGGCGACTCGCCGGTGGAGAGCTGATCCCAGACCAGGAGCCCGGAAGCGGGGTTCTCCCGCGGCGCGCCGGAGGAGGGATGCAGGACGAACGCGTCGCTCCAGTTGGAGAGCGGCAGGACCTGGGTCAGGACCGGACGGCCGTACCCCTGCTCGTCGTTGGTGATGATGCCGAACGTCCCGCCGATGTCGGCGGCGCGCGTCCGGCGGATCATCCCGTCGTGATCGGTGGCGGCGACACCATCGGTGAGACCGGTCTCGCCGAAATCGGCGGAGGCGGCGAGGGCCGCCTTGACCAGCGCGCCGGAGACGCGCGGCATCCGATCCGAGGTGGTGCGCGTCGCGGACGGGTAGAACCCCTGCGCGAAGTAGTCGCGCACGATGGCGCCCGCCCCGGTGAGATACGCGGCCGAGTACGACGAGCCGTAGTTCCCCTCGTCCAGACGGGCCTCGATCGGCGGGATGTTGTCGTTGTCGCTGCTCCGGAACACGGCCACGCCGCTGGTGTACGGCGACCCCATCAGGTCGAACGCCGGAGCGATGACGATCGGCGCCATGCGCAGCGAGGCGTCGGTGGCGGGACCGCGCGCCGTGAATCCGTTCACCCGCCCCTCGCAGTCCATGGTCCCGAAGATCGTGAAGCAGTCGTCCATCGAAGACCCGACGGTGACGATGTTCTTCGCCGTGGAAGGGGCCGACACCTGGATCCGGTCGCCCGGCGTGGGGTCGGGATCGACGACAGTGTCGGGATAGAACGAGTCGGGGAAGACCGGCGTCATCTGCTCGAACCGCGCGTCGGTGATCCGGCCGCCGTTGTTGCCCACCGGCACGAACACCATGTAGTCGCGGTTGTTGTAGAGGAACTTGTCGACGTCCGCCGACGCCTGCGGATACTGGCCGGTGTAGATCTGGATGATCTCCCCGCCCCCGAACCAGTTGGGCACGCCGAACGGCAGGACCGCGAGGTGGGCGTCCTGCCCGCCACCGATCAGCCCGCTGCACGCCCCGGTGCCTCCGGAGACGGGGCAGATGGAAGAGTTCAGGCGATCGAGGAGCGAGCCGGGCGAGATGTTCCCGCCCCGCTCGATGACCGTGTTGATGCTGCAGACCGCGCTGGTGGCGGCGTCCTCCAGGAGGATGCGCGCGCCACGCGCCACACCGTCCAGGTTCATCGCGCGCGGCTCCGCCGGCCCGCCGATGCCGGCCTTGGTGGCGTAGACGCCGAAGAAGCTCGGCCAGGCGGCGATCGCCGACGCGACGACGTTGCCGTGCGTGCTGCCGCCCGAGAGCGGCGCGTCGCACCCGTTGCCGGAGTCGACGACCGGCTGGATCGAATGAATCTTTCGGTGCATCGGCCCGAACGGCGCGAGCGCCGTCGTCACCTGCGTCGCCGTCTGCGAGAAGCTCGGGGTGTCGGCCGAGATGCCGTTGTCGACCACGGCGACGATCTGCGGCGGCACGGCGTCGCTGCCGTCGTTGATCCGCCGCCCGTCGCCGCTGGTGTCGATGCCGCCGCCGTCGACGCCGGCGTCGTCGAACGGCCGGGCGAAGTTCGCGTCTTCCGCCGAGCCCGCCTGGATCGTCGGCACGTTCTCGGCGTTGGCGAGCAGGTACTCGGGGACCGGCGCTATCGACAGGATGCCGTCGAGACGCGCCAGGTCCTTCACCGACCGGTAGTTCACCCGGAGCTGGTAACCGGCGCCCTCGCTCGCGAACGGCGAGATATCGGAGACGCCCGGCATCGACTCCAGGCGGCGGCGGAAGGCCGGGCCGTCGAGACCCGGCACGACCGCGACGGTCGCCAGCAGATCGGGATTGGCCGCCTCGCCCCGGCTCAGCCGGGGCATCGTTCCGAGAGCGGGGTCGACGAGGTGGAACGGCTCGACGGCGCGGGTGCGATCGACGAACGGATCGCGGGCCAGACCGGCGATCTCCTGCGGCTCGACCCAGACGATCAGCGCCGCGCCGGGCAGGACGCCGACGATCCGGGCGTGCGTCTGAACCGAGCGCAGCGCCTCGTCGGCGCCGCGCGCGGCCAGCGCCGCCGCGTCGAGGCGGACGAAGTCGAGCCCGGGACGCAGCGTGCCGCGCGCGCCCGGCGTCGTTTCGGACGGCCCGAGCCGGAGCGCCGGCGGGATGGTCGCGGCCAGGTCGTCGCGCGCCGCGTCCCAGTCGACGTGCCCGAGGTTGGTGAGGAGCCGCCCGCGCGTCGCGTCGCCCTGGAGGTAGCGCGGCTCGATGGCGCGGCCGAACGGGGCGAACTCGGCCGGCGGGGCGACCGGAGGGGGCGGAGCCTGCCGCAGCGCGCGGCGCGCCTCCTGATCAACGAGGGCCGCTTCGAGAGTCGGGGAGGGTCCCTGGGCCTCGGGTCTGGCTCCCAGGACGAGCGCCGCGGGAATCGCGATCGCGACGAGCAGAACCCCACCGAAGGCGACGCGCGCAACATGGCCCATGACAGACCTCGCCCGCCCCTCACGCGGGGCGTGTGACAGAGCGAACGGTTGTCCGCGCCACGGCCCTACTTCGCGGCGGTCGACCGGCACGGGCACACTTTTAAGGTTCAATACGACCAAAGCCGGGAGCTGTCAAGCGGCGCGGGGCCGCGTTCGCCCCCGCGGCCCTGGTCGAAGTCCCGTTTCAGGTCGTAAGACGGACGAGCTCGAGCAGGCCGCCCGGAAAGAGCCCGATCCAGAGGATCGCGGCCGCGGCCAGGGCCAGGGCGAGCACGTCAGTGGAGGCGAGGGACATCGGCGCGGCGTTCTCAGGCGCCGGATCGCGGAAATACATCTGCACGACGATGCGCAGGTAGTAGAACGCGCCGATGACGGAAGCCAGAAGGCCGATGGCGGCGAGCGGGACCATCCCGGCGCGCACCGCGTCGCGGAAGATGTAGAACTTGGCCATGAACCCGCCGGCCGGCGGAATGCCGGTGAGCGACAGCATGAAGACGGTCATCGCGGCGGCGAGCCAGGGGCGGCGGCGGCCGAGCCCGGCGTAGGCGGTGATCGAGAACCCCTGATCGGTCTCCCCCTCGCGTCCGAGGATCGCGGCGACGCCAAACGCGCCGATCGTCATGAAGGCGTAGACCACGAGGTAGAAGAGGATCGATCCCCCGCCACCGCCGTTGCGCCCGGCGGCGGCCAGCCCGACCAGCAGGTAGCCGGCGTTGGCGATGCTGGAGTAGGCCAGCATCCTCTTGATGTTGAGCTGGGCCAGCGCCACCACGTTGCCGATCACCATGGTCAGGACGGCGAGGATCGAGACGACGCCGATCCACTTGGAGCGCATCGGCTCCGCGGCGAGCGCCACGCCGACAACGCGCAGGAGCGCGGCGAAGGCGGCGGCCTTCGTGCCGGTCGCCATGAACCCCGCCACCGGCGCCGTGGAGCCCTGGTAGACGTCCGGGGCCCAGAAGTGGAACGGAACGGCGGCGATCTTGAACGCCAGGCCGATGAGCAAAAGCGCGGCGCCGGCCAGGAGCACCGGATCGACCGCCCCGGCGTCCGACGACGCGACCACCTGGGCGATCCCCTCGAGATCGACGCGGCCGGTGGCGCCATACAGCAGCGCGATGCCGTAGACGACGAATCCGGTCGAAAACGCGCCGAGAAGGAAATACTTCAGGGCCGCCTCGATGGAGTAGACCTTGTCGCGCGTGAACCCGGCCAGGATGTAGAGCGGGATCGACAGCAGCTCGAGACCGACGAAGATCGACAGCAGGTTCTCGCTCGCCGCCATGACCGTCATCCCCGAGACCGCGAACAGGACGAGGGCGTAGAACTCCCCGTGCGCCGCGCCGAGATGCTCGAGATGCGCCAGGGAGATCAGGATGGTGAGCGCCGCGACCACCACGAACACCATGTGGAACAGCAGCGCCTGGCGATCGATCAGCAGCGCGCCGTGCAGGGCCCGCCCGCCGCCGCCGCGCGACAGGAGCATGGCGGCCGAGGCGGCCGAGAACCCGAGCACGACCAGCGCCTGGACGGCGCACGGCCGCAGGGCGCGGCCGCGGATGGCCGCCACCTGAAGCAGCACCCAGATCCCGCCCATCATCGGCAGCACGATCGGGACCAGGGTCGACAGCTCGTCCGCTCGCATGTCGCGCCTACCTCAGCACGTAATAGAGGATCAGGACCGCGCCCGCCAGGAACCCGAGCGCGTAGTTGCGGACGTAGCCGGTCTGCACCAGCCGCAGCACCTCACCCGTCATGTCGGCCGTGAACGCGGTCGCGTTGACCAACCCGTCGACGATCCGCTCGTCGAACGCGGCCGAGAGCCGGCACAGGCCGCGGTACGGGCCGAGGATGAAGCGGTCGTAGATCTCGTCGACGTAGTACTTGTTGCGCACCAGGCGGACGAGCGGGTTGGCGCCCTCGGGCAGCGGGCCGCGCCGATAGAGGGAGAAGGCGCCGGCGATGCCGCCGACCGACACCAGAAGCGCCGTGACCAGGGCGCCCCACTCGGAGAGCGGGGCGGCATGCGCCGCGGATCCTTCGGCCGCGGCGCCCCCGGCTCCCGCGGCTCCCGCGGTCCCGGCCGACAGGACCGGCTCGAGCCAGCTCTCGAGATGGTTCGGGATCGCTCCGCCGGTCAGGAATCCCGGCACGCCGACGAATCCCGCGAGGATCGATCCGACCGCCAGGATCGCCAGGGGCCAGAGCATCACCGGCGGCGACTCGTGCAGGTGGTGCTCCGCCTCGTGATCGAGACGCGAGCCGCCGCCGAAGGTCAGGAGATAGAGCCGCGTCATGTAGAAGGCGGTGAGACCCGCGGCCGCGACGCCCATCAGCCAGAGCCAGACCGAGCCGCCCCGTCCCGCCAGCGCCGACCAGAGGATCTCGTCCTTGGAGAAGAACCCGGCGAGCGGCGGGATGCCGGCGATGGCGAGCGTGGCGATGAGGAACGTCGCGTGCGTCCAGGGGATCCGGTTGCGCAGGTTCCCCATCTTCATGATGTCCTGCTCGCCGGAGAGGGCGTGGATGACCGAGCCGGCTCCGAGGAACAGGAGCGCCTTGAAGAACGCGTGCGTCATCAGATGGAAGATGCCCGCCCCGAAC
>Ga0134121_10005082_pt1 | contig 10720 bp, 10 predicted proteins | sample KB301_FD_96463 | JGI IMG/M metagenome (GOLD analysis project Ga0134121, IMG submission 96463) | Terrestrial soil microbial communities without Nitrogen fertilizer from Kellogg Biological Station, Michigan, USA - KB3-0-1 | ecosystem: Environmental > Terrestrial > Soil > Unclassified ...
CCCGTGGCTGTTTAACGAAACGGCGCCCGGTAGAATCGTTTCAAAACCGACGATGCGTGCCACTTCCACGCCGGCCGGTTGGTTTATGATCTGTTCCACCGGGCCGAACTGGCAGATCTTGCCCTGGTCCATAACTGCCAACGTATCGCCCAGCGCCAGCGCTTCGGTAAGGTCGTGCGTGACCACCAACGCCGGCACGCCCATCTGGGCCAACCAGTGCCGCAATTGGGTGCGCAATTGCTCGCGGGTCGGATCATCAAGCGCCGACAGGGGTTCATCGAGCAATAGCAGTCGGGGGTGGCGGGCAACGGCGCGAGCCAATGCGACCCGCTGCTGCTGGCCGCCGGAAAGCTGGCGCGGAAAACGTTCTTCCAAACCGGTGAGGCTCAGCAGATCGAGCAATTCGGCGCAGCGCTGGAGTGAGGCAGAGACTTGCGGTAAGCCATAGGCAATGTTGCCGTTGACGGTCAGGTGAGGAAACAGGGCATAGTCCTGTGCCAGGTAGCCGATGTCGCGGCGCTGCGGGGGCAAGCAAATGCCGCGGACGCTATCGTACCATTGTTGGTCGGCCATGCGGATGCGGCCGCTGTCAGGTTGTTCCAGGCCGGCCAGGCAGCGCAGCACTGTCGTCTTGCCAACGCCCGACGGACCGAACAAAACTGTGACTCCGAAGCCGCTCACGGCCAGGCGCAGATTGGCATGGATGGTCGGCCCGTTGGCAAAGCGTTTTGCAAAATCCGCTTCCAGCACGGCAGTCATAGCACCCAGCTCCGGCGCTGCCAGGCGTAGGTCGCCGCCAGGGCTGCAAAGGAGAATAGCAGCAGAACCAGCGCTGTCTGATTCGCCGCGGCGTAGTGCAGTGATTGTACATCGTTGTAGATGACGAGCGATACTGTCCGCGTGCGGCCCTCAATATTGCCGCCGACCATCAGCACCACGCCGAATTCGCCAATGGTGTGCACAAAGCTCAAAATGATGCCATTCAAGATTCCCACCCAGGCCAGCGGCATGGTGATGCGGAAAAACGTCGCCAGCGGTGACACGCCCAGGCACCATGACGCTTCGATCAAGCGCCGGTCAACACCGGCGAACGCCACGGCAAAGGGCCGGACGGCAAATGGCAAACTGAACAGCACCGAGCCAATCAACAAGCTTGTGAACGAAAAGGCCAGTTGCGAGCCGGTGAGCGCCGTGAAGGCCTGGCCGAGGGGACTGTGGTCGCCCATCGCCATGAGAAGGTAGAAACCCAGCACCGTCGGCGGCAAAACCAACGGCAATGCGACCACAGCTTCGATAAAAAACTTCCAGCGCCAGCGCGACACGGCGAGCCAATAGGCAATCGGCAATCCAGCGATGCACAAAATGAAAGTGGTGCAGGCGGCAAGTTCCAGGCTCAGCAATATCGCTGTCCAGTCCATGTCACTCGCCTGGAATGAGAAAGCCATAGCGGCGCAGGACAGCCTTACCTTCCGCGCCGGCTAGAAAATCACGCAGCGCATTTGCTGCTTCCCGATCTTGGGCCCAGGACAAAACCACGCCGCCTTGAGCCAGCGGCGGATAGGCGTCACGTGGCACCTCCCAATAGCGGCCCTTGTCGCGCATGGCCGGGGCCAACGCCAGCGACAACGGAATTAGTCCCACGTCCGCGCCGGCGTCGACAAATTGTGCCGTTTGCATGACATTTTCGCCGGTGACGAATTTGTCTGCAACTCGGTCGTACACGCCCAATTTTTTCAGGGCGGCTTCGGCGGCTCGCCCGTAGGGTGCATGCTTGGGATTGGCGATGGCGATTTTTTTGACCGCGGGATCGAGCAATGCTTCGATGCCGCTTTTGTCGAAGTTCAATGGACACGACTTGGGCGCCCACAACACCAAAACTCCAACGGCGTAATTAAACTCTGAATTCTTGGGCGCAAGATCGTGCTCGATGAGTTTGCGTGGATAATCAATGTCGGCTGACAAGAAAACGTCAAAGGGAGCGCGGTTGCACAGCTGGGCGTAGAAGTTGCCGGAGGAGCCGTAAGTGACTTTGACTTCGATGTTTGGCTGTTGGCGCTGAAACTCGCCGACCAATTCGTCGAGAGCAAACCTCAGATCGGCGGCGGCGGCGACTCGAATCTCACGTTTGGGGATAGCGTCTGGCGAAGAGCAGCAGCCCGACAATAAAGAAATAACCCCAGAGGCACAGAGGCACAGAGACAGGCGGACAAGGAGACAGGGTGACAAGGAGACAAGGACTCGCAACGCGCGATTGTCTCCTTGTGCTTTAATTGTGGCATTCATCTTTCACCGCGCGTAAAACAAGGCATCGCCAAGGTCATTTTGTGTCATGGTGGCCACGTGCGCGTCGCAAAACAGCACGTTGAAGATGCCGTCATGCCGCATCGCCGGATAGTGGACCGCGTCGGTGGAGTCGGCGTATGGCCTCCACGGGCCGCGCGGGGCGGCAATCTTGGAATTGGCGCAGCCGGGCGTGCGGCCGTGGTCCCACACGATCATGATGTTCGAGGAGCCGTTGCCACTGGACAGTTGCGTGAGTGTTTGCCCGTTCGGGCCGCCGGTTACGTAGTTCATGCCATAGCTGACCTGAAATGCCTTGCCGGAAGTGGCGCTGCCGGGCGTCATGTCGTAGCCGTTGGGACATTTGAAAATGGCAGTATTTTGCTCGATGAACGGCCAGAGCAAGCCGCGCTGGTAACTGTCATTGACGGTGGTGGTGGGATCGGACCCAGGCCGATTGTCGTAAGGCGCCCACCAGACCTCATTGGGGCCGGTGAAGGTGGACGGCGACGTTAGCGTCTCGCAGTACTGGTCGGCGCCGTTTTTCCAGGGCGACGGACAAAGACGATAACGTGGCAAGCCCTTGTGCTGGTCGTGGTAATTGTGCATGGCCACGCCGATCTGGTGCAAGTTGCTGGTGCATTGGGTGCGCGCCGCCGCGGCGCGGACCTTTTGCACGGCCGGCAGCAAAAGTCCGGACAAGATGGCAATGATAAAAATCACCACCAACAACTCAATGAGCGTAAAGGCACGGCGACACATGCGCGGTTCCTGAACAGGCGTTATGCTGGGTTGACTATAACGGGTGGGCAAGTGTCCGGCAAGGACCAACTTCAATGCGCGCCAATCATTCCGCTATCGGCCCCTGTGCTCTCCACCTCGGCGGCATAGGCTGACCCAACTGACGCGCACCTCCCGAGGATGAATCGCCATGCTTCCTTTAGCGCCAACGCCGCTGATCCGCCTGGGCAACCTTTTTCCGCGGCTTGAAGTGTACGCCAAATGCGAATTCCTGGCGCCGTCGGGGTGTTTCAAGATTCGCGGGGCCGTCCATTTGCTGGAGCATCTGCGCCGGCAAGGCCGCACGCCACAGCTTATCGTGCCATCGATGGGTAACACTGCCTTGGGCGCCGCGACAGCCGCCAAAGCGCTGGGCTTTGGCATGACGGGTGTCGTGCCCAAGACCATTGCGCGCGCCAAGGATGAAAAGCTGCAAGCCCTGGGTGTTGAACTGATCAAAATCTCTGGCGGCGGCAGCGATCTGTTGCGCCACGCCACTGAGCTTGCCCAGGAACGCGGCGGTTATTTCGTGCATCCGCACCTGGACCCGCTTTGGACCGACGGCTACCAGTCGATTGCCGCAGAGATAATGCAAGCACTCTCCGGTTGTCGTTCACTCGTGTTTCCCCTGGGCGGCGGTGGGTTGCTCATGGGACTGCAGGCGCATTTGGCGAAAACAGCAGCCCAAGTCCGCTTGTTTGGTTGCGAGCCGTACAACTACCCGAAATACGCCCGCTTTGACCACGCACGAACAACCACGATGGCCGACGGGCTGCTATTGGAGAAACCCCATCCAGTGGTGCAACAGACAATCGCCGATAATAACATCACGGTTGCGTTGGTGCCCGAACCGGATATAGGCTCGGCCCTGCGGGAGGTTTTTGAAACGCAGGCACTTGTGATCGAACCGTCGAGTGCGATCACCTTGGCTTTCGTCAAGGCCCATGCGGCCGAGTTGGAGGAGCCGATTTGCGTCGTGCTCACCGGCGAGAACATTGCACGCGAAGATCATCGGCGATTGATTGCCGCGGCGTAGAGGACTAGCCACTTGCCATCCGCCGCAATCTTGCGATGCTTACGCCATGGCCGAATATGCAGACCGCGAACATTACTTGCCTGTCCGCAAGAGCGACCTGGTCGAGTTGCTTTGCAACGACACCAGCTTGTCGTCTGCGGACCGGGACGCCTTTCGCCAATTCTGTAAGCTGATCGCGGCCGTTTTCCATTTCGAGTATCACCAGCGCCTTGAATCGCTCAAAGATACTTACGCACCGTTCGACCCGGACTGTGTAACGAAGCCACTCACGACGTTGTCAGCCGAGGAGCGCCCACATAAGCTGGATGAGCTTTTTCGCCAGTTTGAGGCCCTCATGGAACGGGCCAATTTCAAAAAGGTGGACGATGCCGTGTTGGCTGAGGCCAATAGCCAGGCCAGCCAGGTTGGCCTGCAAATGTACGTTGATTTTGGCTTGTTTGAAAAACTCGCCGCCTACTCACGTGGCGAAGCTGTCGGCACCCGCATACTCCGGCATTGGTTGTGGTTCTGGCGCAAACGCAAAGTCGACGTTCCGCTATTCCAGCGGTTGGCGGTCATCGCCAAGATGCGCAAGGATCGCCGGCTGGGCAGCGATGTGGACACGAACTGCGTTTATCTCAAGATCTTCAAGGACGTGCCCCGCATGGACGTGGAAATGCTCTTGCCCGGCGCCCGCCTGCGCATGCCCGGCTTTCAGCGTTTGAAAATGGGCGGCAGCTGGATCGGCGGCCTGGCCTACCTTGTTTATTCGCTCAGCACCGAAGTGTTCGAGGCTGTCACGCGCGGCCTGTGGTATGTCATTTATGGCCCGCTGCTGGCTTTCCTTGGTTACGGTTACAAGCAATGGTACGGCTACCAATCGACCAAGACCGCGTACGGCCTACGGCTGAGTCAAAGCCTCTATTATCAAACGCTCGACAGCAACGCCGGTGTGATCCATCATTTGCTGGACGAGGCCGAGGAACAAGATTGCCGGGAGGCGCTGCTGGCTTATTACTACCTTCGCCATGCCGACGAATCTGGCTGGACCAGCGCCGAGCTGGACGATTACGTCGAGGCAAGCCTGGAAAAGTTGACAGGCCTCAAATTCGATTTTGAGATCGGCGACGCCATTGCCAAGCTGGAGCGGCATAAGCTCATTGAACGAGTCGGCGACCGCTATCGGGCAATGCCACTCGCCAAGGCGTTGGTGTTGCTTGATTATGCTTGGGACAACTATTTCAATTACAGCAATTGTCTTCCTTCTTCCAATACGTTGGAGCCAGGCCGGCTGCGCTTGACCAATGACCAATGACTATTGACTAATGACCAATGACTAATGCCACTTTCCTTGCTAGAATAATTCCTTCCCGTGCGACTCGCCGTATACCCTCGCACCGCCTCCGCCGGCCAGACCGAACGAGGCCAGAAAACTCATGAGAGGTGTTTTGCCATGCGTTTCCGACCCGCCTTGTTTGGCTTCGGTGTGCCGTCCTTGCTGTTGGTGATTGCCATTGCGGTTGGCCAACAACCCACTCGTCCGCCGGACAAAATCCAGGACCGGCCCAAGGATGGCGTTCAGCAACCGGTTCGCCGCGGTGAAAACATCGTGGAGCAAATCTTTCCGCCCAACGGCATCATGGAAACGGCCTGGAAAGTGGAATGGGACACCGAGATCCGCCATGGCTTGGTTATCAAGAACGCCTGGTTCAAACGCAGCCCCGAGCACGACTGGATGCAGGTTTTGGGCGACGCCCGCGTTTGTGAGCTGTTCGTTCCGTATCATCGCGGCAGCCCACGCTTTTGGGACGTGACGCAGTACACCTTTGAGCTGACGCGCGTCACCGCCGATGATGCGGGACCGCACGGTAAGATTCATATCAGCAACAACGGCCGAGCCACGATTCCTTGCGTGGTGGAAGAGATCAAGGATCGCGGCGTCATCTGGAAAGACAACCGCGGCGTACGCCGTGGGCATACCATGTTGCTGTGGGCCTGCATCGACGCGGCCAACTATCGCTATCTCGTCGAATACGGCTTCCAGGACGACGGCTGCATCACCTTCCGCTGCGGCGCCACCGGTCATAATCTTGGCGGCAACGAGTATGTTCCGCACATGCACAATGTTTATTGGCGCGTGGACGTCAACCTCGACGGCAAGGACTACAACACCGCCCAGCTCATGGAGCGCATCGAGCCGAAGCAGGGCGACAAAACCAAGGCCGACGTCATCCACACCACCTTCAACGGCGGCAAGGAAGGTTTCGCCGACTGGGATGCCAGCAAATTCACCATGCTGCGCGTGATCAACACCCAAAAGAAAAATGCACGCGGCGAAAACTACGCCTATGATGTCATGCCGGCGCGCATGGGCAATTCCCGCCACTTTGGCAACGGCGAAGCGTGCACGCAGCACGACTTCTGGGTCACCAAGGCCGACCCCAAGGAGATGACCTACCGCGACCTGCCCAAGTACATCAACGGCGAGAATATCGAGAACACTGACATTGTGATCTGGTACTCCTCACCGGTGTTTCACGAACCGCGTTCGGAGGACGGCAAGATCGTCAACGGCCAGCTATGGGGTTGCACCCACGTTGGCTGGGCTGGTTTCACGTTCAGGCCTAGCAACATTTTCGATCAGACGCCGCTTTATCATCCATATAACACTGGGACTCCGCCCCAGCAGGGCAAGGGCAAGGGCGGTTTTGGCAAGAAGGGCGGCGGTGGCGATTAGAGCTTATCGGGTGGTCGTAGCACAGGCCGGCTCGCCTGTTTTGGTTTCAAACAGGCGAGCCGCCTGTGCTACGGCAGGCAACACACAATGTCAATCAGGAGCAATTACATGAAAAAGATAAGAATTGCAGCAACGTTGATCGTGATCGCTTGGTTGGCAATAAGCCAATTGGATCGAGGTGCTGTGCAAGGCCAGCAACCGCCGAAAGCCGCGCCCGCGCCATATGCCCATTCAGTCATTCTTTACTTGAAAAAAGACACGCCGCCTGCCAAGGTGGAGGAGTTAATTGCCGATTGCCACAAGACGCTCGGCAAGATCCCCAGCGTCCGTGGCCTGTGGGTCGGCCGCCGCGCGGAAAAGACATCGGCGTCATTCGCCGACAAGGATTTCAGCGTCGGCCTGGTGTTGCTGTTTGACAACTACGATGGGCTCAAAGCCTACGAAGTGGACGCCACCCATCAAAAGCTGGTGCAGACCTACATGCCCTTCATCGAGAAGATCGTGGTGTATGACTTCGAGAACCAGATGAAGTGACGCCAATCCGGAGTTGTTATGCGTCCGCGCACCCTGGCGATTTTGGCCTTTGTCTTGCTGGTCGGCTCCGTGGGCCTTCGCCAGGTGGTCACGTATTTTGGGCTGTTGCCGGTGTCGGAAGAAGTCGTCCTCAAAAAAGCTGTCGGTCTGACGGTCGTTTACTACGTCAACGGCAAAGCCAAGTCGCAGGTCATATCTGAGCCGGCTGAGTTGAAGGACGCGCTGGCCGCGCTAAAGATTGACCCGCGCGAAGAGTTTTACACGCATTACTACGGTTGGGGCAACGGAAGCAGTGCCTCGGTGGAGTTTTGGTTTCCCGATGGCACTCGCCGCCGCCATGCCATCGAGGGGCCTGTCCATTTGGGCAGCTATCGTGTGGACCCGGCCTTTTTTCGAAAGCTGGTTGAGATCATTAACAAGCGCGAAGGCAAGGCGATCGATCTTTCGCGCGGTCCGCCAGTGATTCCAGGCGTCTTCATTGATGACGGCAAGTTGAATGACCAGTGGGACAACTCAGGGGGCAAGGGATGGTGATTCCGTGAACGAGCAAGAGAACCAACCAGCGGCGCCTACGCCGGCGCCCGAAGCGAAGCCCCTGGCGCCGCCAGCGCCGCCCAAGAGCCGGCCGCGCGATGACCGCAAAAGCGGCGGCTTCAACAAACGCCGGCAGAGCGAAAGGTCCGGCCCGGTGCCGGCCGAAAGCGTGCAAGTCATTGCGCCGCCGCCTAGCATGCGCGATCTCGACGTGGACATTGAAGGCGAGCTGGAAGCGGCCATGGCCGGGTTTTCCGGCCAGGAGTTGCTCACCCCCGAGCCGAAGCCGGCTGCGACGGATGCGCCCGTTGAGTCCGGCCGCAAAAAGGGCAAAGTCATTTCGATCCACGGCCCGGATGTGTTCATTGACGTGCCTGGCGGCCGCAGCCAGGGCGTCTTGCCGATGATGCAATTCCCGGACGGCCCGCCCGCGCTGGGCGACGAAGTGGACGTGCACATCGAGGGTTACGACCGCGCCAACGGATTGTTGATACTGACGCGATTGGGCGCCGCGGTCCACGCTGACTGGTCAAGCATTGCCGAGGGGATGACGGTCGAGGGCCGCGTCACCGCCGTCAACAAGGGCGGGCTGGAAGTCGACGTCAACGGCATTCGTGCCTTCATGCCGATCAGTTTGATCGATATGTACCGGGTTGAGAACGCCGATGGCTATCTCAATCAAAAAATGATGTGCATGGTGGTGGAAGTCGTGCCGTCGGAGCGGAACCTCGTCGTCAGCCGGCGAGCGTTACTTGAACGCGAGCGCGAAGAGCAACGCGAAAAACTGTGGGCGGAGATCGCCGAGGGTCAGATTCGCACCGGCGTTGTGCGTTCCGTCCGCGACTTCGGGGCCTTCGTCGATCTGGGCGGCGCCGATGGTCTGTTGCATGTCAGTGAAATGAGCTGGTCTCGCATAGAGGATGCGAGCAAAGTTGTGCAGGCAGGGCAGACGGTCAAGGTCGTGGTGCTGCGGGTGGACAAGGAACAGCGCAAGCTCAGCCTGGGACTCAAGCAGCTTCAAGCCAGCCCGTGGGACGACATTGAGAACAAATACCCGCTCATGAGCGTTGTCACCGGCAAGGTGACGCGGCTAATGGATTTCGGGGCTTTCGTCGAGTTGGAGCCGGGCCTGGAAGGGTTGATCCACGTGTCGGAATTGGCCGGGCATCGCGTCTGGCGCGTGGCCGACGTTGTCACGGAAGGTCAAGATGTCAAGGTGATGGTGCTGAACATCGACCGCGACGCACGGCGGATCGCCCTGTCGCTGAAGGCAGCCTTGCCCAAGGAAGAGCCGAAGGTCGAGGAAGAAGCGGAAGAGGAGGAAGACCATTGGATCCCGCCGCCGCGGATCACGCCGCTGCGTGGCGGTTTGGGCGGTTGAAGCAACGAGCGGCGGGGTTTATCCCCGCCGGGACAAGCCCGGCGGCTCGTCGCGAATCGCCTTAGTGTCGTTTGAGTCGCGAAGGGACCCCGCGTCATGTTCCTGCTCGAGCCGGGCGAGACCGCTTATGATTTGAAATGGCGCATGTTCGGCGTGGATGTGCGAGTTCACCCCATGTTTTGGCTGGTATCAGCCATTATGGGGTTTTCGCTTTTGAGCGGTCCGCACGGCGGCGTCCAGCTTTTTGCGATTTGGGTCGGCTGCGTTTTTGTTTCCATTCTGATTCACGAACTTGGCCACGTCTGTGTGTTTCGACTCTGGGGAGTCGATGCCCACGTCGTGCTCTATGCCTTTGGCGGCCTGGCGGTGCCCCACCGTCATCTTTACAACCGCTGGAAGCGCATCGCCGTCAGCCTCGCAGGGCCGTTCGCCGAATTCCTCATTGTTGCATTGATCGGCGTTGCATTGGCCGCCATGGGTTTGGACCAGTTGCAGGCAGGCGTAAACAAGATCCTGTCGATCTTCGGCATTCCTTTTAGGGGAACGACCGTCATTGGGCTCGACCCGCTCGCGGAAAAGGCGGTGTCTTTTCTTTTGTGGATCAATCTCTTCTGGGCTCTGTTGAATTTGCTGCCAATCTACCCGCTCGACGGCGGCCAGGTCAGCCGCGATTTATTGGACATCATCAAGCCCGGCGGACAGGGCGTGCGGCTGGCGCTGGGCATGTCATTGGTGTTGGCGGGCCTGTTAACTGTCCACTGCATCATGTCGGAGCATGACAAGCCTTTGATTCCGTTTTTGCCTCCGCTCGGCATGTATTCAGCCATGATGTTCGCCATGTTGGGGGTGCAGAGCTACCAGATGCTCCAGCACGAATCGAATCCGCCCTGGCGACGAGAAGATTGATTGGGAGGGAGTGTGCTTGGTCGTAGGCCGGGCTTCCCAGCCCGGCCCGGACGGCCTGGGAAGGCCGTCCTACCAATACGCTAAGTGACTTGACCCAACCGCCCCGTGCCCTTGGGCTCCAGCAATTTGGCCAACTTTTCCTGCAACTGGTCCTCCGCAGCGCCGGACCAGGCATAAACCGGCACCGCCTTGAAGCCGCCTTCGGCATCGAATGCCGCGACCGGGGCAGGAGTGAGCGGCAAAGCGCCGAGCGATAGCGTGCCGGCGCGCAACTCGAAGGCCGTCATTTGCTCCACTTCCTGCACGTCAATGGTGCCGGGCACAAACGGCGCCGGCCCGTCGGTCACCAGCAATTCTTGCTCCAGCAGCACGGGTGGTTGAATGCTCCCCGGCACATGGCCGCACACCGATAATGGACACAGGCCCGCCATGCCGACCTCGCTGCTGCTGACCAAAAAGCACGGCCCAATGCGTGCGATGCCATCCAGCGGCGGCTTTTGACGGGACAGACGCACCTCGCCGTCATTGGTTTGCAAAACCAAGCGCGTGTCCG
>Ga0134121_10005083_pt1 | contig 10718 bp, 6 predicted proteins | sample KB301_FD_96463 | JGI IMG/M metagenome (GOLD analysis project Ga0134121, IMG submission 96463) | Terrestrial soil microbial communities without Nitrogen fertilizer from Kellogg Biological Station, Michigan, USA - KB3-0-1 | ecosystem: Environmental > Terrestrial > Soil > Unclassified ...
AGAAACGGCTGTTAGTAGGCCGGGAGAGGCTTGAGCGATCCCTCCTCATACCGCGTCCTATAGTTTCGCAGCGTACAAATCCGCGATGCCACTTAAGGCAGCTTCAACAGAAAACCCGTTCGACTGATCGAGCTGACACTCGACGTATCCAACCCGGTCGTGGTCCCTTTCTCAATGAAGCTCGCCATCAGATTGTCGATGCAATCAAGTCCGGTCAGGCCGCCGAAGCCGTGGCCGCCGTGAGGCACGACGACATGCAGACTGTGCGCCAGATGCTTGGCCGCGGTGTCGCCGTAAATCGGTGGCGTAACCGGGTCCCACTGACCGGTCAGAATCAAAGTGGGCACATTCGAAACGGTAGCTGCGGAGTAATTGCCGGGCACCTTCCCTCGCGGCCAAAGCGCACAGGCCGCACGCTGTTGACGCAAACGATAGTCGCCTAAAAAAGTATTCGCTCCATTGCGCTCACCCTCGCCCGGCTTAATGAACGGCAAGTCTTCCGCACAAGTCACCGACAGATACATGCCGTTGCTGCCGGTGGCCACCAGATTTTGGCGATAGTTGATGGCCGCATTTGCCAGCGGCACAAAGTTGCCCTGCGCGGCCAGGTGAATGAAAAGCGGAATGCGACTCGCCGCTCCAGGCTGATAGAGCATGTAGCGAATCGCTTCGGCAACTAAATCCCGAGACAGACTGAGGGGAACTTTCCAACTGGAGCCGCGCGTGATCTCGACTGCGATCGGACCACGCAAAAGTTGTTCGAGCACGCTCTTCTTTTCGGCTTCCAGATTCGGAAATGCCTCGTGACATGCCTTGTCCGCGGCGCACTCAGCCATGACACCGTTGAGTGCCCGCTCGGTATGTTGGGGGAAGTCACGCGGCATGGATTGATTCGTCGGCGAAACCCCGTGCAGGATAACGGCGCGCACGCTGTTGGGATGAAGCTTGAGAAAAACCTGCGCGGCCCGTGTCCCGTATGAACCGCCGATGATGTTGATCTTCCCATAGCCGAGCGCCCGTCTGACGTCTTCCAAATCATCCATCGCAATCGGAGTCGTGTAGAGCTTGAAATTGGCTTTTGGTTCCAACTCTGCACGACATTTGCGCACGTCCGGAAGCGGAAAGTAATCGGCGAGATAGCTTTGCAGATTCTTCGCATCAAAAAAGTCGCAGTTCAGCGGATTCGAGCCACCGGTGCCGCGTTGGTCCACAAATACTAAATCGCGGTGCTCACGAATCTTCGCCGACTGCTGCGCCACGTAAGGCGCGTCTTCAGTGGCCGACGATCCCGGACCGCCGGGAATGTAGAAGAGCGGGTCTACCGCTTTGTCCGGACCGGTGGCGGGATAAACAACTATCTTAAGAGCAAGCTTGCGACCGCTTCTAAGATCTCGGTCTTCAAAAACTTCGAATGTGCCACAGCTCGCTTTGTCTTTGGTTGATGGGCTCGTACCGGGAACTTCGCAGGGTGTGAGCGAAATCGACGCTGCCGTTGTCTGTGGGCTCCCTGCCTGAGACCCAATGCTCAGCGCCACGTGGCTAAGAAACAGAACGAGCGGCGCGAGAAAGAATACTCCAGCTAATCTCAGTCGGTAGGCGAACATAATTAGTAATCCGTCCCCATTCAGCGCTGGTTAGTGATTCAGTTGAAAAGTGGCACTTGAAACCACGCGCAAGATGCGCGTGCCACCTCAAACTTACCATGCATTCACACTGCCGGCGCTCCGCGAAACCTCAGCGCGGTGCGCGCGCGAGCTTTCGCGGCTTCGACTTCGCGATCACGTGGTGGTGAAGTGGTCACCAACGAATCAAGCAGTTCGGTAGCGACTCTGGTTACCTCCTGGACGGCGTGATTGAAGGCGGCTTCGTTTGTCTTTGGCGGTTTGTTGAAGCCGCTGAGCTTCCTCACAAACTGAATCGCTGATGCGCGAATCTCTTCTTCAGTGGCCGGCGGTTTGAAGTTGTGCAGGGTTTTGATGTTGCGACACATTTGTCTATTCCGTTCTTGATGCAGCGTTACCTCGAAGATAATTGTTGGCGCGCGCAAAATCCAGTCACGCAAGACGATCGTTCGCGCGCCGGCCATCCTTCATAAACATCTCAGGACTAATTAGTCTCAAAATTTCGGCGAAATGTTTGTCCTCTCACGCAAATGGTGAGATCATGACGGCCGACGCGGAATAGTCTTTACTGGCGCTCCGGTCACACATCAAGTCGATGCAACTTGAGAACACCCGGCTCAGACATGGCGAATTCATCGGCACGCTTTGCAAAGAAGTTGATCTGCCGGACTTTTCGATTAAGGAAATCGTCGATCGAAGCGAGGACGAAATCCCTCGGCACACGCACGAGGACGCTCACTTCCTGTTCATCATTAACGGCCAGTACCTGACATCGGCAAACGCGGTAGGACCTGTCTCAACCTCTTCGACCCTAATCTTCAATCCGCCGGCACCACCCATCAGGATCGTTTCCGCGCGCGGGGAGGACGTTTCCTTGGTGTCTCTCTTAAGACTGCAGCGGTAGGCCCAATCGAACTGATAGATCATCCCGTAGGATTTGCCGGCGGCGAGGCCTCATGGCTCGGCTGGAAACTCTACCGGGAAATTCAAGATCCCGACGATGTGTCGGTTCTGGTGATGACGGGCCTCGTCCTTGAAATGCTGGGACATATCTGGCGCCATCGGGTGAGCTCCGGCCACTCTGTCCCCGCCTGGCTAAAATTAGCTCACGAATTGATCCGCGAACGCTTTACTGAGGCATTAACGGTGAGAGAGATTGCTGAGGCCGTCGGCGTTCATCCCGTTTATTTGGTCAGAGCATTTCGGAAGCATTATGGAGTAACGGCTGGAGAGTATTTGCGCCAGCTCCGCGTCGAATTCGCCTGCCGGCAAATGTCCGCGGGCGCGTCCCTCTCACAGGTTGCCAGCGCGGCCGGCTTTTGCGATCAGAGCCACTTTACGCGCACTTTCAAGCGGCTAAGCGGGATGACTCCCCATAAATATCGCTCTCTGCTTCGCGCCAGTGGTTCATCCGATACCACCAGCTTACCTTAGTACAAGACTTGCCCACCTCTGCATGCTAATTTCCCTCGGATGATTCCGGGGAAAGGATCACTCGCATGAACAGAGCCACACGATGTGCGTTTCTCTTGGTTATCGTTACCGTCGCAGGTGACAGTTCGGGTCTAGCGCAATCAGCCAACACGACCCCCACGGTTGAACAATGGATCAATCTCAAAGGTGCGGACAACGGACACATTTCGCCGGACGGAAGCATGCTCGCATATACAATTCGCAGCGCGGATTGGGAGGCAAATGCGTTTGACGATGAAATATGGATCGCCAACGTCTCATCCGGTGAAAGTTATCAGCTCACAAACGCGAAAGGCTCGAGCCGGAATCCGACTTGGTCGCCGGACGGCAAGCATCTCGCTTTTCTTTCTACGCGCGACGGCGGAACCCAAATCTACCTCAGCTCGCCCCCTGGGAAAGAAGCCGCCCGACTCACGCAGGTCGACAACGGTGTTAATGATTTCAGCTGGGCTCCCGACGGTCGGAGCATCGCGTTTACGACTACTGAAGTATTTCCCAGAACCGGAGGAGACGAAACGCCGGAATATCACATCGTCGGAAACGATCAGCCATTTTCAACCAGTCTTTGGACACTCGGTATTTCATTTAACGGGGGCGGAGTTCCGCCGCCGCCGGAGCGTGTGGAAGACGGCGTGGCCTTTGCCGTAGATGATTTCTCGTGGTCTCCCGACTCTCGGCAGATTGCTTTTAGCGCGACTCAATACCGCGATCGATACCCGTTTTGGAGTTATGACATTTACGTTCTGAACCTTACTGATAAGTCCACGAAGAAGATTGTCGACCGAAAGGGCCCGGACTTTTTTCCGGTGTGGTCGCCGGATGGCAGGGAAATCGCTTTTCGAACCTATGTCATCACCGAGAAGGACGAGTACTACACATATTCGGCGGGCTATGTCGCAGTCGTGCCGGCGGCAGGTGGCCCAGCGCGCGTGCTGACCGAACAGTTCGACGAGAATCCCACCCCACTTGCCTGGTCACCGGACGGAATCTATTTCGCCGCGCGGCAGAAAACTTTCCAACATCTATTTCGTTTGAACCCGGCGACGAAAGCCATTGAGCGCGTGAGCCAGCCTTATGATTCGGTTTTCACCGGCTTTTCATTCTCGCGGGATTACCGGCAGGCCGCTTTCACCGGCCAGGACGCCCGGAATTATCAAGAACTCTATGTAACTGATTTGAAATCATTCCACCCGAAACGGCTGACTTCGACAGGCGACCAACTCAAAGGATGGAAGATCGGCACGCGTGAGGTCATCGAATGGAAGTCGAAGGACGGCACACCGATCGAGGGAGTTCTAATTAAGCCGGCGGATTTCGATCCGGCGAAGAAATATCCGCTGCTGGTTATCCTCCACACCGGACCGGTCGGCGAGAATTCTCAGGCGATCGTCACGCGCGATCTACCTTATCCGGCTGAGTTGTTCGTCGCCAAAGGCGCGCTCGTGCTCCGGCCCAACTATCGCGGCTCACCTGGTTACGGGAGAAGGTTTCGCGCGCTGCTGGTGCGCAACGAAGGCATCGCACAATACGAAGATGTCATAACAGGAGTCGATCAGCTTATTGCGCAGGGCATCGTCGATCCGAATAGAGTCGGGGCGATGGGCTGGAGCGCGGGCGGTTACATTTCAGCTTTCCTGACGACCTACAGCGATCGCTTCAAAGCAATCACAGTCGGCGAAGGACTTTCAGACACGAGGATCTTCTATTCCGCTGGCGCTGGTTCAACTGTACCACCCGATTACGCGTTGGCGACACCGTGGGACGATCCCGAGTATTACCGCAAGACTTCACCGCTCACTTACGTCAAGAAGGCAAAGACACCGACTTTAATCCAGCATCGGGAATTTGACAGTACCGCACCTCCTGTCGGCGCGTATGAGTTATATCAGGCGCTGAAAGATCAGAACGTACCGGTGAAGATGATTGTTTACAAAGGCGCAGGTCACGTCCCGTCCGGGCTAAAGCAGTTCCGTGATGTGGCCCAGCAAAACCTGGATTGGTTCCGGCGGTGGCTGTGGAACGAGTGAGCGAAAAAGCACTCCTTTATTTTGATTTCCTAGGCAGCTTTTCATCGCGCATGGCGCCTTGATAAATAAACGAAGCCGCGATGATGGCCGTCTGCTTGAGATCATCTTCGAGCACGTGATCATAGAGGTCCATGTTCGTGTGCGCGGTGCGAGGATTGTTTTCCATGAAGTCGCGGATGAATTGAAAACCCGGCAGGCCTGCGTCGTCGAAGGAATTGTGATCGGTGGAGAAGATCCCCGCGCTGGTTAACGTATCGGCGCCCATCTGTTTGAACGGCGCCAGCCAGGCACGGAAGATGGGCCGCACCGCTTCGTTCCCCTGAAGATAGACTCCGCGAATTCTGCCGGTGCCGTAATCGAGATTAAAGTAGGCCGAAAACTTTTCGTACTCAGATTTGAGTTGAGCATTATTCCCTTCACTACGGCCCGCTGAGAAATGCTTAGCCACATAAGCTTGAGAGCCGTAAGCGCCCTGTTCCTCAGCGCTCCATAAACCAATCCGCACCGTGCGCCTGGGTTTCAGGTCCAGCGCTTTGAACAGGCGCAGCACTTCCATCGCCACAGCAGCGCCGGCCGCGTTGTCCGTTGCGCCAGTTCCGGCGTGCCAGGAATCCAGACAGCCGCCAATCATCACGACTTCATCTTTCAAATCGGTCCCGGGGATTTCGGCGATGACGTTGTAGCCCATCGGGTCTTGATCATAAAACCGCACCGCGATGTTCACTTCCAGTTGCACCGCCACGTTCTGCGTAATCAGGCGAATCAGGCGATTGTATTGCTCGGCCGCGACGACCACCTGCGGTACCAGTTGCGGCCGGTTTAGATCCCACGGTCGCGGACGTTTTTCGGGTTCGGTATCGACGGGTGTCGGAACTGCCGCGTTGGTCACATAAACCGTACCGCCATCGCCGAAACCCGGCTCAAGCGTAACGGCCGCGCCTTCATCCAAGAGCATTTGCCACTTTTTGTAGTTTAGTTCCGCGCGCGCTCGCTGCTGCGGATCCATTTGAAATCTTCGTGGGCCCGCAGGCGGCGGTGGAGCTTCGCTCAGCTTGCGCAGTTCTTCTTCAGTGGTGCGTTGCGGTGCCTTCAGAAATTGAGGCTCGACCTGCCGCGCTGAAGTCAGCAAAACGATCTTTCCCTTCAGCTTCCCTTTGTACTTGAGCAAGTCGGTCTCACTCTTAATGTCAAAGAAGATTGCCTCGCCGCGGATCATGCCATTCGTTGCCGGACTCCATGCTTTCGGATAGGCGATAAGCGAACTGAAGGAAGGGGCAGACACGTTTGCAGTGAAGCCTTCGAGAGACCAGCCGCGTCCAAAGTTTCGACCCCACGGGTCGAGTCGGCCATTGGAAATCCCCCAATTCCCCAATCTTTCGATCGCGTATTGCTGCGCCTGCCGCAAACCGGGCGAGCCGGTGAGACGCGGCCCAATGACATCGGTCAAATAAGCCACCGTTTGCATCACTTGAGAATTGTGTAGCTCTTCGTTCTTGATGCGATTGACCACATCGAGGTTGATCCGTTCAGGCTTCTGAGCAGAAACAGCAGTTCCCCTCCCGAGCACCGCAGCGAGCAACAGCAGAGCAAAATAAGATTTTGATTTTGGGCCCAGCTCAAGAGAGAGAATTTTCACAGTGTTTGCTCCGGATAAGTCAGATGACGACTTGATTACGGTAGTTAGACGATGATGATGGGATGATACTTCCAAGTTTGATGAATTTCTGAATCCGGCCATCACAACCGGGACAATCCTGTCCCAAAATGTCTTGACACTACTCGATCCAAACAATAGATTGCTGACTCCCCCCCTGGAAAGCCAACCTAAAAAGGAGACCCGATATGAAAATCAACTTAACGCGTAGAAGTGTCATTGCCTGCATCTCGGTGATCGCGTGTGCGGTGTTAGTGCCAATCGCGATGCGCGCCGCTAGTACTCCAGAAGTCCTCGAAGCCTGCATTAACCCCGGAAACGGAAACATGCGGCTGGTGGATTCAAGCACTGAATGTCACAACAACGAATCGCGAGTGTCATGGAACATCACTGGTCCGGCGGGACCTCAGGGACCGCAGGGTAACACTGGTCCTGCGGGGCCAACCGGCCCGGCCGGACCAACAGGCGATACTGGACCAGCAGGACCGACCGGCGCGACTGGGGCCACCGGACCGGCAGGACCAACGGGACCATCTTCAAACGGGCCGCCATTCGTTTGGGTTTGCACACCCGCGCACCTCTATCACAATGGTGGCACCAATACGTCCAACCTTTACGTCTTCAATGGCAGCGGTGCTAGCGCCGATGTCGCGGTGAACTTTCTGGATATCAACGGAAACAATTTAGTCGGGGTGAACATTCCGGGAGTGAGCCCCACGGAGGCTTATCCGGGCGAGACGGGGTCCTCTACGACTCCGTTACCGTCGAAGCATACTCGGAATTTAACCTGGACCATGCCGCACGCCAGTTCAGATACTGATCTTGCCTACACCATCCAGGTCACTTCCAACCAGCCAATTGTGGTTGGCGCGAATCTCGCGGGAGGCGGCTTCATGCCTAATCAATGCGAGCAACTACCAAAGTAGTTCGCGGATAGTGTTCTTTGATAGAAAAAAAAGAAGGCCTTGCACCAGCAGGGCCTTCTTAACTTAAATCACTGCTTCCAGGTTCAGATGATGACCGACCTAATGAGGCTTCGATTGATAGCGGATGGCGCGTCCGGGTCGGTTACCGGTCGCTTTTCCGTTCTGCCAAACCGCAACGCCGTTCACGAACACCGTCTTGATGCCGTCAGAAATTAACTGCGGCTGCTGAAAAGTCGAGCGATCAATCACGGTTGCCGCGTCAAAGAGAACCAGATCAGCTTTGTAACCGATCTTAATCAATCCGCGATCTTTCAGGCCCAACCGCCAAGCCGGTAACGACGTCATCTTTCGGATCGCTTCGGTCAGCGAGAGCCAATGCTGTTCGCGCACGAACCGGCCGAGGACGCGCGGGTACGTTCCCGCTCCGCGCGGATGTCTCGAGCCGATACCGCCGTCGCTGCTCACCATGGTCCAGGGCTGCTGATAAAAGGTGCGAATATCTGACTCCTTCATTGAATGACAGACGATCGTCGCGCCGCCGTCGCGCACGATGCGCATGTACATTTCCACCGGCGAAACGTTTTGCAGGCGGCCAATCTCCTCGAGAGTCTTGAATTCAAATTCGGGATGCGCGCGACAGCTAACGATGGTGATGTTCTGCGCGCCACCGACATCAGCCAGTCCTTTCGCGACATCGTTGGGATCGTCGTGGCGGCCACTCGGAATCAAGACTCGAATCGTAGAGTTCCACGCCTCATACGGATAACAATCGGCGGTGACGTCCTGTCCCCGCCGGCGCGCCGCGTTGATTAGCCGGACGGCTTCACGCGCGCGACCCCAAACTGCGACGGTGCCAAGCTTGATGTGCGAGACTTGCGCGGGCAGATGACCCTCGCGACCGATGCGAATGAGTTCGTTGATCGACTCGAACGTCTTGTCCGCTTCGTCCCGCATGTGGCTGATGTAGATGCCGCCGTAGCGTCCAGCGACACTCGCCAGCGCGATTACCTCTTCCGTTGTCGCCGGCTTTCCTGTTTCGTATTCCAGCCCGGTTGATAATCCAAACGCGCCATCGCGCATGCCTTGGTCGACCATCTGTTTCATCTGTTCGATCTCGGCTTCGGTCGCATGACGATTCGTGTCCTGGCCCATAACCTTTTCGCGCAGCGTCGCGTGGCCGACAAACGTGAGCACATTAAGCGCGATCGGATTTGCCTCGAGTTTGTTGAGATAATCGCCGATAGGAAACGCCGACCCGCCATCCTGTCCCACGGCGACGGTGGTGATGCCCTGAGAGACTTGCGTCGCTGCCGAAAGGTCTTGATCGAAACCGCGATCGGAGTGATTGTGAGTGTCGATGAATCCCGGCGCCAGGACAAAGCCGCGCGCGTCGATCACTTTTGCGTCTGACGGAATCTTGATTCGAACGCGCTGCCCAACTGCAACGATCGAGTCTCCCTTGATAATGACGACTGCGTCTTTGACGGACGCGTGACCCGAACCGTCGATCAGGGTCGCACCGGTGATGGCGATGGTGTCTTTCGCATACGAGACATTTATTGCAATCGACGAGGCTCGCTCCGGGCGCGCAGACGCCGAGAACAGAGCCGGCGCAGCAACAGTAATCGCGACTGCAATGAATTTCATTGACCAGCTAGTCAATAAAGATCTGCGTGTGGCAGCGGGATGCATCATTTTCTCAAACCGGACCGGGTGACGCGCTTGTAAATAGAGTTTCTGAACTGCGGAGTCAAGCGAAATTGGTGAGCACAAAGGGTGATGGGCGGTTAAGCCTCGAGCGGCAAGGTTCCTTCGACTTTTGTTCTGCGCAACTTTGGACGCGCCTTCGCTGACCAGTGATCGACACGATGCGTTAGGCGATAGGTCACCGGCCCACCGTCTGGCGTCGCACTGCGCTGAAGCGGCCGCGGAATGCAGACGAACTCGACTTCGAGGTGATCTCGCTCGGCTTTGACGATCGAATATCCATGACCGCCGACATCGACGAACGAAAGGTTAGGCGCCAGTTGCGGGTTGCGCTCGGCCAGGGCTTGTTTTAGATCGCCCGTTCGTTGCAACGCCAGGCTGGCGCGCACGCCGTGCATCATGGAAAAGTTGAACGCCGGTTGAAGCGGACCGCCGTCCGGCCGTTGATAAAGATAAATCGCTCGCAACGGATGATCCTTCGCCACAGAGTATTCCGCGCCCTCGAACAAACCCGGCGCTGAGATTGAGCCGGTGATGAATTCAGGAATCACAAAGTCGGCGCGCTCGGCCGAGGCCGGAACTAGTCCCGCCTCGAACGCGTGACGATCTCCGGCGACCGCGGCCACACCCGTAATGCCCTGGCTGCGAATGTAACCAAGGATTTCTGCGCGCTCATGACGATAGGCGGCCCAGTCGTCAGTGGTGACCGCGCCGTAGCCGTCGTCCGGCCATTTCGGTCCCACACCATCGGGCAGATTCTGAAAGTCGATCCGCCAATCGACCATTCCGATTGAGTTGCCCCAGACCTTCCACGTCGCCGACGAAGTACGCAACGCTTTCATGAACCAATTCTTCTGCTCGCGTCCCAGCATCGACTGCGGCGGTTCAGCTTTCCGGAAATTAGGAATATCACGGTTGTTGAATCTGATTGTCTCGGGCGGCTTTCCTTTGTTGTAAGCGCGACCGGCGTCGAGAATATTCACAGCATTCTCAGAGAAGACGTATGGATGATTTTGAGATTGAAATGCGGCGGCTTCTGGCCGTTGGATCATCGGCTCAGATCGAAACGAGCGATTGTCGGTAAGAATCAAATCAACGTTGCGGCCGTAATGCAGGCTACGATAGATCTTAAGGCTGTTGATTGCTGTGAGATTCCCGGCGTCCAGTCCCAGACCAGAGTCATCAAACTTAGTGAGTGGCGCGTCTTTTACTTCCGGAGCTTCAAACACATTCAAATCAGGATTGGGTTTGATGACTCGCGCCGGTTGATATTCAAACCAGGCCTGGTTGGCCGCAACTTTGCGAGTCT
>Ga0134121_10005084_pt1 | contig 10718 bp, 11 predicted proteins | sample KB301_FD_96463 | JGI IMG/M metagenome (GOLD analysis project Ga0134121, IMG submission 96463) | Terrestrial soil microbial communities without Nitrogen fertilizer from Kellogg Biological Station, Michigan, USA - KB3-0-1 | ecosystem: Environmental > Terrestrial > Soil > Unclassified ...
CACCCAGGGCGAGGCGCACCTGGGGGGCAACGCGTTTGGTATCGGTGGCCGCATCGGCGCGATGTACAAGCCGGCGGCGTTGCGGTCGGCGAGGGAGCCAACGTGATGCTCGGGGGCTCGATGAGCTCGCCGTCGGCGACCTACACCGATCCGTCGGGCAGCAAGACCAACGCCGAGTCACTTCACGCGATCCTGCCCCACTTCTTTGTGACCTCGCGGATCAACGACATGATCGCGGTCGGGTTCGGCTTCCATGCGCCGTTCGGCCTCGAGATCACGTGGCCTGACGCGACGCCCGGGGTTCCGAATTCGTCACCCAACCTCGATGTGGTGAAGTTTCAATCGTTCCGCTCGTACTTCTTCACGCCGTCGGTTGGCGCCAATCTCAACAAGTTCTTTCCAGGCCTCACGGTCGGCGCTGGCGTCGACCTCGTCCCGGCGACCGTCGAGATCAGGCAGTACCTGTATTTCGGTGACACCCAGGGCGAGGCGCACCTGGGGGGCAACGCGTTTGGTATCGGTGGCCGCATCGGCGCGATGTACAAGCCGGCGGCGTTGCCCGCGCTCAGCGTCGGTGTGATGTGGCGCAGCCAGGTCAACGAAGACTTCAGCGGCAAGGCCGACTTCGACATCGCGGACCCGTACCGAAGCCAGCTGCCGCCCGATGGCGACATCACGACCTCGGTCGCGATCCCGCAGTCGGTGGCGGTCGGCGTGGCATACCGTCCGAACCCGCAGGTCGAGATCGAAGCCAATGGTCTCTGGGTGCAATGGAAGAAGTTCAACGAGATCCGCATCCACTTCCCGACCACGACGGGTCCGATGATCGCTGATCAGGTGGTCCCGCAGAACTACGGGGACACCTACACATTCCGGATTGGTGGCGAGTACAAGCTGCCGAAGCTAGGCGCCGCGTTCCGCCTCGGCTACATCTACGATCCGACGCCGATCCCGGCGACAGCCCTGACGGCGCAGCTGCCCGATATCAACCGCCAGATCATCACCGGGGGCGGCAGCTTCAACCTCGGGAACTATGGCATTCATGCCGGTCTCCTGTGGGTGCTCCCGCAGTCGCGCGAGACGTCGGACACGGTGTACATGCCGCTTCACAAGGGCACCTACGATGTCCAGGCGCTTGTCGCGTCGCTGACCCTCGCCGGTCACTTCGGCAAGTAAGCCCAGCCGGCTACCGTCGGGCCGGGATGTCATCCGTCCCGGCGTCGCTCGGCAGGGCTCTGGGTTTCGTACGGGTCGGGGACGCCGGGGATATGGCCGGTGTTGCGGGGGTCATGGCAGGCTCGTGGTCGCGCGCGGACGAGCGCTCGTTGCTGCGCCTCACGGCCGGCGCCTGCGTCGATGTCCACCTCGCTCCGCGCACCAGGTGCGTCACCTCACGGCCGAGGGCCCATGACGTCACATCGTCATCATTGCCGGCGATCCCGTCGGGGCCAGCCGAGGTTGCACCGATCACCTGATCCGCCGGTTGATCGGTGCAGGTGAGCTCGATCGGATGTCCCCAGGGGTCGATCGCGACGAGGCCGAGCGTGGCGCTATCAGGGCACGGCGCGCTCGCGTGGTCGCGCGACCAATCCGCAAACCGGGTCAACACGGCCTTCATCTGCATCCCGAGCAGGACGCGCGGGTCCGTCGGAGGTGTCACGGGCTGCGTGGGTTGCCTGGCTGGCGCGACCGTTGGTACGGCGATTGGCTCGGTGGGCGGTGGCCTGGGCACTGGAAGTTGCCCGATCGTTGGTGCGGCGGGTGGCCGCGCGGCTGGCGGCGCGGCTGGCGATCCGCCCGGCGATTCCGACGACGAGTGCAAGGCTGCGAGTCCTCCTCCCACGCTACCCACCACGACAGCACCGAATACAGCGATCTGCATCCCGCGAGCCATGCTGCGACACGATCGTAGTTGTCACGATGTGTGTCAACGGATCGTCGACGGAGGGCTGTGCGTCTGTTCAGACGGTCAGATGAGCTTGGGCTCGATCAGCTCGATGCGCTTCCATGCGCCGGACTTGAAGCGCCAGGCGAGCGCGGTCGCGAGCAGCCCGAGGTAGCCGACGAGGCACAGCATCGCGCCGATCGACCCGCCGTGGAACCGGGTCACGGTGAGGAACGCAGAGGGCGTGAAGACCGCCCAGGCGAGCACGACGCGTGCGCCTGCCGTCCAGGCGGTGTCGCCGGCGGCGCGCAGGGTCTCGGCGAGGGTCATGCCGACGGCGTCGGCCAGCTGCCAGGCCGCGCTGATCACGAGCATGGTGGTGCCGATCGCGACGAGCTGGCCGGAGGTACTGGACGCGAACAGCGACAACACGCGGCCGGGGAACGCCGCGTAGATGAGGCCGATCGTCCCCATCCAGGTCATCGTGCACAGCAGCGTGACCTTGACCTGCGGCCAGACGGCGTTGCGGGCGTCGCGGCCGATCGCCTGGCCGGCGAGGATCGCCCCGGCGGATGCCAGGCCGAACGCGGGCATGAACGAGAGCGAGTTGACGGCGATCACGACGTTGAGCGCGGCGACGGTCTCGTCGCCGAGGCTGGCGAGCACGCCATTGATGAACAGCTGAAACGCGGCGAACTCGAGGAACCAGTTGAGCCCGTTGGGGAGGCCGAAGCGGAGCACGCGGCCGAGCTCGCGCAGCGACAGGTTGGTGGCGCGGGTGGTGGGAGCACCGCCCCAGCGGCGCCAGAACGCGATCGCGAGGAACCCGAAGCCGAGGAAGCTCGCGATCGTGCTCGCGAGCGCCGCGCCGTCGACGCCCATCGCCGGGGCGCCCAGGTTGCCGTCGATCAGGACCCAGTTGAGGACCACCGCGGTGACCATCGTGATGAGGCCGGCGACCATCTGCATCCAGGTGTTGCCGAGGCCGCCGTACCAGTTGCCGAGCGCCTCGACGCCGACGATCGCGCCGATCGACAGCATGCGGATCGCCATGTAGCTGGTCATCTGAGCGCGAACTTCGACCGAATAGCCGGTCAGGGCGAGCGCCGGACCGACCAGCGGGATCATCGCCACGGCGATCCCGGCGGCGATCCCGGCGATCGCGAGGCCGTACCAGGCGAACCGCGGGGCGCGGTCGCGGTCGCCACGCCCCGAGAGCTGCGCGACAAAGCTCTGGACGATGAACGCGGTCCCCGTCGCGAGGATGACAATGCCCATGACGTTGAGGCCGCCGGTCGCGGTCGCGGCGATCGCCTTCACGCCGAGGTGCTTGACCTGGATCGCGTCGGCGAACGTGATGACGGACTGACTGGCGCGCGCCAGGACCATCGGCACCGCCAGGCGGAGCAGCGTGCGGAGTGGGGCGGCCGAGGACACGGCCTGGAACCATGGGGCCTGGCGGCCGATTGTGCAAGGATCGGCAGGGTGGCGAAGGCCAAGCAGGTGATCCTCTCGCTCGCGGGACACGAGGTAGCCGTCTCGAACCCCGAGAAGATCTATTTTCCGAAGGCCGGCATCACCAAGCTCGAGCTGGTGCAGTATTACCTCTCGATCGCCGAGGGCGCGCTGCGCGGCGTAGCGCGCCGGCCGCAGATCCTGAAGCGGTTCGTCGACGGTGCCGACGGCGAGCCGTTCTATCAGAAGCGCGCGCCGGCCAAGCGACCGGCCTGGGTCGAGGTCGCCACGTTCACGTTTCCGTCGGGCCGGCACGCCGACGAGATCGTGGTCAACAACACCGCGCAGCTGGTCTACGTGGTCAACCTCGGTTGCATCGACCTCAATCCGCACGCGGTGCGCAGCGAGGACATGGATCGGCCCGACGAGTTTCGCATCGATCTCGATCCGGTGCCGGGGGTCGCGTGGGGCCAGATCGTGGAGGTCGCCAAGGTTGCCAGGCAGGTGCTCGAGGAGTACGGGCTGGTCGGCTGGCCCAAGACGTCGGGCTCGCGCGGCGCGCACATCTGGGCGCGGATCCGGCCGGACTGGCAGTTCCGTGATGTCCGGCGCGCGGCGCTGGCGTTCGCGCGTGAGGTCGAGCGCCGCGCACCCGAGATCGCAACCGCGAAATGGTGGAAGGAGGAGCGCCGCGGGGTGTTCCTCGACTACAACCAGAACGCGCGCGATCGCACGACGGCGAGCGCCTACTCGGTGCGGCCGACCCCGGACGCGCGGGTCTCGATGCCGCTATCGTGGGACGACTTCTTCGCGGCGAGCCCGCTCGACTTCACGCTGCGCACGGTGCCGGCGATGTTCGCGGCGCACGGGGACGCGCACGCCGGCATCGATGGCACGGTGGGATCGATCGAATCGCTGCTCGAGCTGGCCGCGCGCCACGAAGCGGAAGGCCAGGCCGATGCGCCCTGGCCGCCGCACTACGAGAAGGCAACAGGCGAACTGCCGCGGGTCGCGCCGTCGCGCGCCCAGGATGCCGCGCGGGCCGCCGCCAGGCCGCCCCGCGAGAAGCTGCCGGTGATCACGATCGCCAAGGCCAAGCTCAAGGCCGAGGCGCTCGCCGGGCTCGAGCGCTGGAAGGCGAAGTATCCCGGGGTGGCCGGACGGCTTGCCCCCGAGCACATCCTCGTCGACACCAACCGCGGCAGGTCGTCTGCGTGGTACCGCGTCCGCATCAACCTCAAGAACGTTCCGGTGGCGGAGCGTCCGCCACCCGAGGATCCGGATCCAAACTACGACTGGAAGACCGAGTACGCCGGGTGGCACGCGGACGCGGCGGATGAGCCGCAAGGACCGGATGCCGCGCCGGACGCCAGCGACGGAGACGAGGTCGACTCGTCGTCCTGACGTAGCTCAGGGGCTGCCGAAGATCTTCTGGAGCTCGTAGGCGGGAGTCTCCTCGAGCTGATCGTAGCGGCACTCGCTCGCCGGCTTGTCGGGGCGCCACCGCTTGAAGTGTGCGGCGTGACGGAACCTCGTGCCCTGGAGGTGCTCGAACGAGACCTCGCAGACCAGGCCGATCCGGATCGGCTCCCAGGACAGATCTTTGCCGCGATTCCAGCGGCTGGTCGCGCCGGGCCGGCGCTGCTCGGTTTCCTTGTCCTGCCACTCGGCCCAGTCGCCCCATGGGTGGTTCTCGCGGGCGGCCTCGCGGAGCGGCTCGAGCTTGGCGGCGAGCTCGGCGCGCACCGGCCGCGTGAACGCCGAGGTGACGCCGACGTGGTGCAGGAAGCCGGTATCGTCGTAGAGGCCCAGGAGCAACGAGCCGACGAGCGTGCCCTTGCCGCCCTTGTACCAGCGGAAGCCGCCGACGACGCAATCCGCGGTGCGCTGGTGCTTGATCTTCAGCATCATGCGCTTGCCGGGGACGTAGGCGAGGGACTCGGGCTTGGCCATCACGCCGTCGAGGCCGGCGCCTTCGAAGCGATTGAACCAGTCGGCGGCGACGCTGCGATCGCGGGTCGCCGGGGTAACATGGACCGGCGGCTTTATGCCGGCGAGGGCGCGCTCGAGCGCGGCGCGGCGCTCGATCTGTGGCTTGTCGCGCAGGTCATCATCGCCGAACGCGAGCAGGTCCCACGCGACGTACGACGACGGCGACTGTTCGGCGAGCAGGTTGATGCGGGTGGCCGCCGGATGGATCCGCAGGAGCAGCGCGTCGAAGTCTAGCCGGCCAGCGGTGGCGATCACGATCTCGCCGTCGAGCACGCAGCGATCGGGGAGGTTTGCCCGCAGCGATGCCTCGAGCTCGGGGAAGTAGCGGCCGAGCGGCTTCAGATCGCGGCTCTGGATATAGACGTCATCGCCGCTCTTCCAGACCAGCGCGCGAAACCCATCCCACTTGGGTTCGTAGACAAAGCCGGTGCCTTCGCTCGGCAGCTCGGGCGAGAGCTTTGCCAGCATCGGCTCGATCGGCGGTTGAAACGGAAGCTGCAACTTCACGACGCCACGGTACACCGGAGCCGGTCATCGCGGCGTCGATCCTCGACGCAAGCGGTTGGTAGCTGCAAACGATCTCGGCTAGCTACGCAGCGGCGTTGGCTGACCGGCCTCGACGAAGTGCAGCGAGACCGAGTTCAGGCAGTAGCGCTGATGGGTCGGCGGCGGGCCATCATTGAAGACATGGCCCAGGTGTGAATCGCAACGCGCGCAGCGGATCTCGACGCGGAGCATGCCGTGGCTATGATCGCTGAGCTCGGCGACGTGCTCGCGATCGAACGGCTGGAAGAAGCTCGGCCAGCCGGTTCCGGACTCGAACTTCGCGTCGGACTTGAACAGCGGGAGGCCGCACAGGCGGCACGTGTAGACACCCTGCTTCTTGTTGTCGAGCAAGAGGCCACAGAACGGCCGCTCGGTGCCCTGGTGCAGGATCACGTGGCGCTCTTCGGGCGTGAAGTCGGAAGCGAGCGCGGTGATGCGATCGCTCGAGAGCCGGGTGAGGTCGAAGCCGGAGCGTGAAGTGGACATACGCTATGCATACGCCAAAACAGCTGCGGCGGTTACCGGGTAGGCAACCGCCGCCGCGCGCTCCGCGGAGCGGCTCGCCACCTGCTCGGTCGGCTAGTAGCTATCGTAGCCCGAGTCGACGTAGTTCGGATCGGGCTCGTAGTGGCCGGGCTGCCAGATCCACTCGGCGCCATCCCAGGTCCAGCCGCCAGCGACCCAGTAATAGCCGGGCATCGCGTTGTAGTTCTCGACGATGATCGCAGGCCGCCGGTAGTAGTTGTAGTAGCGCTCGTGGATCACCGGCCGCGAGACGTAGATCGGCCGGCGCACGGTGTGGTAGTAGCGCGGCTCGTTCCGGACGATCACGCGACCGCTGCCGTGCCAATCGCGATGATCGCGAACCACGACGTTTCCGCCGCCGTGCCAGCCGGGACGATCGCGGACTTCGACGCGGGTGTGCGGAGCACCGCGGTGCTCGACGTATGCGCCACGGTGATCACCACCGCGACCGTGATCAGCCAGGGCAACGCCACCCGAGAGGCCAAGAGCCAGAGCGGTGAGGGGAAGAACTTTGAGCATCATGACCCTGGGTAAAGCATCCAGCGTGCCTGGATTGCTGTCAGTGATTTCAAATGCTTGGGGTCCAGGCTGCGGATGCCGCAGTTCACGGTCCTGCGAATTCCGCAGTCGGGGCCAAATGCCCCGGTCAGGTCACGCGGGGCACCGGGCGGCGCCCGTGCTGCGGGGGCGTGTGGCGACCGCGCGGGCTCAATCGTCGTACTTCTTGAGCCGGTCGTAGAGCGTACGCTCGCCGATGCCGAGTAACTCCGCGGCGCGCTTGCGGTTGCCACCGACGACATCGAGGGCATGCAGGATCGCCTCGCGCTCGAGCTCGGCGAGCGGGCGCACCTCGTCGGTCTTGGGCAAAGGCCGGGTCGCGCCGTCTTCGAGCCAGATGTGGCTGGCGTCGATCGCGTCGCCGTCGGCGAGGATCGCGGCGCGCTCGAGGGTGTTGGCGAGCTCGTGGATGTTGCCGTGTCAGCTCGCGGTCTCGAGCCGGGTGGCGGCGCTCTGGGTGAGCCGCGGGACAGAGCGCTTGAGATCGCGCGCGATGCGCTCGAGCAAGGCGCGGGCGAGCGGCAGGAGATCGATCTTGCGATCGCGCAAGGGCGGCAGCTTGATCGGAAACACCGCGAGCCGGTGGTAGAGGTCCTCGCGAAACCGGCCGTCGTCGATCATCGCGCGCAGATCGCGGTTGGTCGCGGCGATCCACCGGACGTCGACCTCGAGGGTGCGGCTGCCGCCGACGCGCTCGAACCGGCGCTCCTGGAGGACGCGCAGGAGCTTGGCCTGGAGCTCGGGCCGGAGCTCGCCGACTTCGTCGAGGAAGAACGTGCCGCCGTCGGACAGCTCGAGCCGGCCGCGCTTGCGCTCGGTGGCGCCGGTGAACGCGCCCTTCTCGTGGCCGAACAGCTCGCTCTCGAGGAGCTGCTCGCTGAGCGCCGCGCAGTTGATCGCCATGAACGGCCGGGCGGCGCGCGGGCTCTGGGTGTGGATCGCGCGGGCGGCGACCTCCTTGCCGGTGCCGCTCTCGCCGAGCAAGAGCACGGTCGCCGAGGTGCGGGCGACCTTCTCGATCGCCTCGACGACCGGCCGCATCGCGGGATCGCCGTAGGTGAGTGGTGGACCGGCCGGCTCGGTGTGGCGCTCGGCGCCGTCGACCCGATCGCGCAGGCCGCGGCGCTCGAGGGCGCGCCCGACGAGCAGGCGCAGCTCGTCCGGCCCGGACAGCGGCTTCTGGAGGTACTCGAACGCGCCGAGCTTCATCGCCTCGACGGCGTTATCGACGGTGCCGTGCGCCGTCATCATGATCACCTCGACCTCGGGCTGTTCGGCGCGGACCTTGCGCAAGAGCCCCATGCCGTCGAGCCCCGGCATCTTGAGGTCGGTGAGGACCAGATCGAAGCCGCGCTCGTCGAGCAGCTTGGCCGCCTCCTTACCGTCCTTCGCGGGGACCACGGTGTGATCGTCGAGCTCGAGCGAATCGGTGATGAATTCGCGCAGGCCGGGTTCGTCGTCGGCGACCAGGATGCGTGCCATGGCTAGGTCTCGGGGATCTCGGCGCGGAACATCGCGCCACCGCCTGGGTTTGGATACACCGCAATCGTGCCGTGATGCAGCTCCACGACACGCCGAACGATCGCCAGGCCCAGGCCCGTGCCCTGGGTCTTGCCGGTGAAGAACGGCTCGAAGATCTTGTCGCGATCGTCTTCGGCCACTCCCGGTCCGCGGTCGGCGACCTCGATGATCAGGTGGCCGCGGTCGTGCCGCACCGCGACCGCAACCGGCGGCCCGGCCGCCACCGCGTTGGCGACAAGGTTTATCACGACCTGGCGGATCCGGCCGGCGTCGAGCGACCACCCCGGCGGCGCTCCACTGGTGTCGATCGCGGCATCGGCCGCGACGCTCGCGGCGGCTTCGCGAACGAGCTCCGCGGGATCGACGGGCGTCCGGGTGATCGTGCCGGTGCGGACGAACTGCAGGAGGTCGTTGGTCAGCTGCTCGAGCCGGATCGCCTCGTCGACGACGCGATCGGCCTTGGCGCGCGGCTTGTCGTCATCGGGCAGCATCCGCGCGAGCAGCTGGGCGTTGCCCTTGAGCGAGGCGAGCGGGTTCCGGATCTCGTGCGCGAGCACCGCGGACATCTCGCCCAGGCTGGCGAGCCGGCGCTCGCGTTCGCGGGCCCGCGCATCGGCCTGGCGCCGCGCCTCGCGCCGGATCATCACGAACGCGACGCCGAGCAGCGCCGCGGCGGCGAGCCCGCCGACGCCTAGCGTGAGGGTCGCCGCGTCGCGCAGCGCGTTGGCCTGCACCGGCTCGACCTCGATCGTGAACCTGGGGGTCCGGCCACCGGCCTTGAGCCGGCGCAGCGACCGCAGCTCCATCCGCAGCCGGCCGCCGACCTCGTCGATCCTGCAGCCCACGGCGCGGCTCGGCGCGAGGATGTTCGCGCCACCGCTGCCGACCGCAATCCCTGCCGCCGCGACGACATCGAGGCGCCCGCGACCCTCGACCATCGCGAGGTAGCGCAGGCCTTCGTCGTGGCGCTCGTGCAAGATCGCCGCGAGCTCCGACGAGGTGGGCAGGCCGTCGAGATCGGCCAGGTCGGCGCGCACCGCTTGCTCGACCGCATCCGCCTGCCCGCACCGCACGGCATCCGAGGCGTCGAGGATCGACGCCCGCGTGCTCCACACGGTGGCCAGGAGCGCCGCGCCGATCAGCGCGAACACCACGACGATCGACCACCCGGCGAGCGGCTGGACACGGCGGGGGAGCATCGCAGGGAGCATACCCGGCTCAGGGCTTCATGCCTGCGCCGTGTGTCCGGCCGTGGCCATGCCGGCCATGCTGGTGAAAGCCACCCTTGGCGAAACCGCCGGCCTTGAACTCGTCGATCGTGAGCTTGCCGTCGCCGTTCTTGTCCATTGCCTGGAAGCGCTCGGTGAGCTTTGCGTCGCGCATCGCCGTGCGCTCGGCCTTGTCGAGCGTGCCGTCCTTGTTGGTGTCGTACCTGGCGAGCATCTCCTTGTGGCGCTCGGCGCGCTTGGCCTCGACCGCGGCCCTCATCTGGGCGCGCTCGGCGTCGTCGAGCTTGCCGTCGCCGTTTGCGTCGAACTTCTGGATCATGTCCTTCCGGGCCGGGCCATCGCCTTGGGCGGCGGCGTACGTGGCCGCGCCTGCCACGAGGGGCGCGGCGATGAACAGTGCGAGCTTGTACTTGGTCAACATTGATTCCTCCGAAAGGGCACCAACGCAACACGCATGCCGCGGGTAACTAGGCGAATCGCGGTACCGCAGAGCGGCAGGTGCTGCCAAATTCGCAGCGCGGGCTGCGAAACCCGCTTGACCCTCACGCGGCGTGAGACCGCACGGTGCATTCAACGAGGCCCCCATGGCATTCACGGTAGGAGAGCTGTCCCGGTTGACCGGGGTGACGGTGCGCGCGCTGCACCACTACGACGAGATCGGACTGGTCCGGGCGTCGCAGCGGACTGCGGCGGGCTACCGGCTCTACGACGACGACGACGCGCTGCGGCTCCAGCAGGTGCTGGTGTTCCGCGAGCTCGGCGTGCCGCTCGACGAGATCGGCCCGGCGATCGATCATGCGACCGACCGGCCGGCGCTCTTGCGAAAGCATCGCTTGGCGCTGGTCGAGAAGCGCGGGAGGATCGACGCGATGGTCGCCGCCGTGGACGTGGCCCTGGAGGCACTCGAGAAAGGCAGAACGACGATGCAACCGGCAGATGTTAAGGCGATGTTCAATGGCTTCAACCCTGAGGAGTACGAGGAGGAGGCCCGGCAGCGCTGGGGCCAA
>Ga0134121_10005085_pt1 | contig 10716 bp, 10 predicted proteins | sample KB301_FD_96463 | JGI IMG/M metagenome (GOLD analysis project Ga0134121, IMG submission 96463) | Terrestrial soil microbial communities without Nitrogen fertilizer from Kellogg Biological Station, Michigan, USA - KB3-0-1 | ecosystem: Environmental > Terrestrial > Soil > Unclassified ...
CCCCGTCGTGGTGCGCACCACCGAGGACATGCTTTTGCTCGTCCCCAATCAAATGCGCGAAGCGGCTTCCGCGCTGGGCGCGCCGCAATGGTTCGTGATCTCGCGCGTCGCCTATCGCGCCGCACAAGCCGGGATCATCACCGGCGTCCTCTTGGCGGTCGCGCGCATCTCGGGCGAAACGGCGCCGCTTCTGTTCACCGCGCTCAACAATCAATTCTGGAGCATCAACCTGAATACGCCGATGCCGAGCCTGCCGGTGGTGATCTTCCAATTCGCCTTGAGCCCCTATGAAGACTGGCAGCGCCTCGCCTGGACCGGCGCGCTGCTCATCACCGCGGCGGTGCTGAGCTTGAGCGTTCTCGCGCGCACGCTCGCCTCGAAGGGAGGGGAGCGATGAATTCGATCGCGGTGCGCGCGGCGGCCGACAACATCCCCAACACGCGCGAAAAACTTTCGATCCGCGCCCTGTCGTTCTTTTACGGTGAGGCCAAGGCGCTGAACGGCATCGATCTTCAGCTCCACGAGCGCCAGGTTTCCGCGCTGATCGGGCCGTCGGGTTGCGGCAAGTCCACGCTGTTGCGGGTATTGAACCGCATGTACGCGCTCTATCCCAATCAGCGCGCGGAAGGCGAGGTTTGGCTCGATGGCGAAAACATTCTGCGTCCCGAGCAGGACCTGAATTTCCTGCGGGCGAAGGTCGGCATGGTGTTCCAAAAACCGACGCCGTTTCCGATGTCGATCTACGAGAACATTGCCTTCGGCCTGCGTCTCTACGAGAAGCTTTCTCGCGCCGAGATGGGCGAGCGCGTCGAGCGCGCGCTCACCAGGGCGGCGTTGTGGGAGGAGGCCAAGGACCGGCTGAATGCGTCCGCGCTCGGCCTTTCGGGCGGCCAGCAGCAGCGTCTTTGCATCGCGCGCACCATCGCGGTGAAGCCGGAAGTGATCCTGCTCGACGAGCCGACTTCGGCGCTCGATCCGATCTCGACCGCCAAGGTCGAGGATTTGATCGACGAATTGAAACGCGACTTCACCATCGTGGTCGTCACCCATAACATGCAGCAGGCGGCGCGCGTCGCCGACCGCACGGCCTTCCTCTATCTCGGCAATTTGATCGAGGAGGGTCCGACCAGCATGATGTTTAACAATCCGAAAGACCGCCGCACGCTTGACTACATCACGGGCCGCTTCGGTTGAGGTAGGAAGCCATGAAAGAGCACATTGTCACCTCGTACGAAAACGAACTTCGCGATCTCGGTCGCAAAGTCGCCGAGATGGGCGGACGCGCCGAGCGCCTCGTCGCCGATTCGGTCACCGCCCTCCTGAAGCGCGACACCGCGCTCGCCGAGCGGGTCATCGTGCAGGACAAGACGGTGGACATGCTTCAGCGCGAGATCGAGGAAGCGGCGATCGCGATGATCGCGCGCCGCCAGCCGCTCGCCACCGACCTGCGCGAAATTGTCTCGGCGCTGCGCGTCGCGGGCGATCTGGAGCGCGTCGGTGATCTCGCCAAGAACACGGCGAAGCGCGCGCTCGCGCTTGAGGGCGAGTATCGGGCGCAGAAACAATTACGCGGCGTCGAGCACATGAGCGAGATCGCAATCGAGCAGCTGAAAGCCGTGCTCGACGCCTACAGCAATCACGATGACGCGCGCGCGCTCGCGGTGTGGAAGCGCGACGGCGAGATCGACGCGATCTACACCTCGCTGTTTCGCGAGCTTCTGACCTACATGATGGAAGACCCTCGCCACATCACCCTCTGCACCCACCTGCTGTTCGCCGCGAAGAACATCGAACGGATCGGCGATCACGCCACCAACATCGCCGAAACCGTGCATTATCTCGTGGTCGGCGAGCCGCTTTCCGACGAGCGTCCGAAGTCCGATACTTCGAGCCTGACCAAGATGAGTGTCTCGCGCTGAGAAAATCGCTCGCATGAAGCCGCGCATCCTGATCGTGGAGGACGAAGAGGCGCTCGCGACGCTCCTTCGTTACAACCTCGAAAAAGAAGGCTTCGAGGTCGAGACGGTCGTGCGCGGCGACGAAGCCGACACGCGGCTGAAGGAACAGGTGCCGGATCTGGCGATCCTCGACTGGATGCTGCCGGGCCTCTCCGGCATCGAGCTCACGCGCCGTCTGCGCATGCGGCCCGAGACCGCGCGGCTGCCGGTGGTCATCTTGACCGCGCGCGGCGAGGAGGCCGAGCGCGTGCGCGGCCTTGCGACCGGCGCCGACGACTACGTGGTGAAGCCGTTCTCGGTGCCCGAACTGGTCGCGCGCGTGCACGCGCTGTTACGCCGCGCCAAGCCCGAGCAGGTGGCGAAATCGCTGAAGGCGGGCGAAATCGAGATCGACCGCGAAAAGCGCCGCGTGCATCGGTCCGGCCGCGAGATCGAACTCGGTCCCACCGAGTTCCGCCTGCTCGAATTTCTGATGATGAGCCCCGGCCGCGTTTTCTCCCGCGAGCAATTGCTCGACGGCGTTTGGGGCCGCGACGTCTATATCGACGAGCGCACGGTCGACGTGCATGTCGGCCGCTTGCGCAAGGCGCTCTCGCGCGGGCGCGAGGCCGATCCGATCCGCACCGTGCGCGGCACGGGTTATTCGTTCAACGAGCGCTTCGTCTCCGGCCGCTAACCCCGCATCGCACGCCGCTCGCGGCGGCGATCGGCGAGCGGCTGATAGGCGATGCGCGAGTGATAGGGGCAATAGGGGAGCCCGGTCTTGGTCTGCGAGCCGCAATAGGCGAAATCTTCCGCGCCCGGGTCGCCGATCGGCCAGCGGCAGGTCGCTTCCGAAAGTTCGGTGATCGAAACGCGCGGGCCCATCGGCACGACATGGGCGAGCGGGTCGGCATCGGCCTCGAATTCCGACTCGTAGGAGGGCATCAGCGCCGTGTTGCCGTTGAAGCGCATGCGCGGGCGCATCGAGGCCGGGCGCGCCTTGCGGACGCGCGGTACCCCCGAGGAAGGGCTTTTCGCCCGGCCGGATAGCCCCAGCCGGTGGACCTTGCCGATCACGGCGTTGCGCGTGACGCCGCCGAGCTCGGCCGCGATCTGGCTCGCCGACAGCCCGTCGGCCCAGAGTTTCTTCAGCAATTCGACCCGTTCTTCCGTCCAGTTCATCGTCGTTTCCCCCGTGGGACTTCCTGCGCGGCCGCCGCCGCCCTGACCGGTGGAATCCCTTCAGGTGGCCGGAATCGGGTATTCCCCGCTCCGGCTGCTTGCCGTAACGCCAACGCCTGAAGAACGTCCGCCGCACGAGATGTCGTATTCGACGGCTCGTACGCTACTATAGGCAGACTCGCCGCGACAAGAGTCCCGGGGAGGTCAGCGCCGCTTTCCCCCAGGATGTATGTTGTTTTCCCCAAAAACTGCGGTGTTTGCGGGGCACAACGCATTCGTCACGGCGAGTTGACAGGGTCGGCGGCTCCAATAAATTGCCCGAAGTGCCGCTCGTACCGCCGGGCGGCACCTTTCGTTTCGGCGTTTTCCGGTTTCGCCGGTCTTTTGGAGGCGGTCTTGATCGCTCCGTTGCTGCCGACCTACGCGCGCGCCGACCTCGCCTTCGAGCGGGGCGAGGGCGCTTGGCTGTTCGGCACCGACGGCAAGCGCTACCTCGATTTTTCCGGCGGCGTCGCCGTGAACGCGCTCGGCCACGCGCATCCGGCGCTTGTCAAGGCGCTCACCGAGCAGGCGCAGAAGGTCTGGCACGTCTCCAATCTGTTTCGCATTCCCGAGGGCGAGTGGCTCGCCAAGCGCCTCGTCGAGGCAAGCTTCGCGGACACCGTGTTCTTCGCCAATTCCGGCGCCGAGGCGATGGAATGCGCGATCAAGATGGCGCGCAAGTATCACGCCGTCTCCGGCAAGCCGGAGAAGATCCGCTTCGTCACCTTCGACGGCGCCTTCCACGGCCGGACGCTCGCGACGCTCGCCGCCGCCGGCAACCAAAAATATCTCGAGGGCTTCGGCGAGCCGGTGTCCGGCTTCGATCAGGTGCGCTACGGCGATCTCGAGGCCGCCAAGAAGGCGATCACGCCCGCGACCGGTGCGATTTTGGTCGAGCCGATCCAGGGCGAGGGCGGCATTCGCGTGCCGCCGCCTTCCTTCCTGCGCGGCTTGCGCGAGCTCTGTGACAAGAACGGGTTGTTGCTGGTGCTCGATGAAGTGCAGAGCGGCGTGGGCCGCACCGGCAAGCTCTTCGCTTATGAATGGACGGGCGTGGAACCGGATATCGCCGCCATCGCCAAGGGAATCGGTGGCGGCTTTCCGCTCGGCGCCTGCTTGGCGAGCGCAGAAGCAGCGAAGGGCATGACCGCCGGCACCCACGGTTCGACCTTCGGCGGCAATCCACTCGCCATGGCCGTCGGCAACGCGGTACTCGACGTGATCCTGGCGCCGGGCTTTCTCGATCATGTTCGCCAGCGCGGCCTGCTGATCAAGCAGCGGCTCGCGGAGCTGCGTGACCGGCATCCAGCCGTGATCGCCGAGGTGCGCGGCGAAGGCCTGCTCGTGGGACTGCGCGCCATTGTCCCGCAAGCAGATTTGATCGCAGCGGCGCGCGAGGAGGGCTTGCTCACGGTCGCCGCCGGCGAGAATGTCGTACGGCTGTTGCCGCCCTTGATCGTCAGCGAGGCGGACATCGCGCAGGCGGTGGACAAGCTCGACGCCGCCTGCCGGAAGGTCGAGGCCTCGCTTGCGGCGACGACGCGGGGAGCCGCCGAATGAACGCGCCGGTAAAACATTTCCTCGATCTTTCCGAGATTCCGGCCAAGGAATTGCGCCGGATGATCGAGCTTGCGCGCACCTTCAAGAAGAGCCGCCGCTCGCTTGCGGCGCAGAAGCCGCTCGAAGGCCGCACGCTGGCGATGATCTTCGACAAGCCTTCCACGCGCACGCGCGTCTCCTTCTATGTCGCCATGCGCGAACTCGGCGGCAACATCATCACGCTGACCGGCGAGGAGATGCAGCTCGGCCGCGGCGAAACCGTCGCCGACACCGCCCGCGTGCTGTCGCGCTATGTCGACCTCATCATGATCCGCACCCTCGACCACACGATGGTGGCGGAGCTCGCGGCGCACGCAACCGTCCCTGTCGTCAACGGCCTTACCAAGCTCTCGCACCCCTGCCAGGTGATGGCGGATGTCTTCACCTTCGAGGAGAAGAAGGGCTCGATCCGCGGCAAGACCGTCGCCTGGAGCGGGGACGCCAACAACGTGCTTGCCTCCTGGGTGCATGCGGCCGCCCGCTTCGATTTCGGGCTGAAGGTCGCGACCCCCAAGGATCACGGTCCGCGCGCGGCGCTACGCGAGTGGGCGCGGCAATCGGGCGCCGCGGTCACCTTCCTACGCGATCCCGAGGAAGCGGCCGCCGGCGCCGACTGCATCGTCACCGACACCTGGGTGTCGATGGGCGACCGGGACGGCAAGAAGCGGCACAACGTCTTCAAGCCCTATCAGGTCAACGGCGCATTGATGAAACTCGCCAAGCGCGACGCGATTTTCATGCATTGCCTGCCGGCGCACCGCGGCGAGGAGGTCACCGACGAGGTGATCGACGGCCCGCAGTCGGTCGTCTTCGACGAGGCGGAAAACCGTCTGCACGCGCAAAAAGGCATTCTCGCCTGGTGCCTGCAAGCGGAGGCGGTGTGACCGCCGCCGTGCCGATCCGCCGTCCTCGCGTCGAGGCCGAGGACGACTGCGTGCTTCCGTTCGCGGTCGAGCCCCTCGACGTGCGCGGGCGCGTGGTGCGGCTCGGGCCCGCGCTCGACGAGCTGCTCGCGAATCACGGCTATCCGGATCCGGTGGCCCGCCTCGTGGCGGAAGCCTCGGCGCTCGGGGTGCTGCTTTCCTCGACGCTGAAGTTTTCCGGCCGCTTCACGCTGCAAACCCAGACCGACGGCCCCGTCGACATGCTCGTCGTCGATATCGCCGCGCCCGACCGCGTGCGCGCCTATGCGCGCTTCGACGACAAGCGCGTGGCGGCGCTCCCGGCCGTCTATGACGCGGGCGCGCTCACCGGCAACGGCCATCTTGCCATGACCATCGAGCGCGCCGACGATCCCAACCGCTATCAGGGCATCGTCGCGCTCACCGGCGGCAGCCTGGAGGACGCGGCGCATCAGTATTTTGCCCGCTCCGAGCAGATTCCGACCCGCGTGCGTCTTGCCGTCGCCGAGGAGATCCGCCCCGGCCGCGCTTCCGGCTGGCGCGCCGGCGGACTGCTCGCGCAATTCCTGCCGCGCGAGCCTGCGCGCGCCCGCGTCTCCGATCTCGATCCCGAAGACGCTCCAAAGGGCACGCCGCGCCACGAAATCGCCGCTGACGATGCTTGGCTCGAGGCGCAGGCGCTGGTCGAAACCGTCGAGGATCACGAATTGGTCGATCCGGACCTTTCCAGCGAGCGCCTGTTGTGGCGGCTTTTCAACGAGCGCGGCGTGAAGGTCTTCCGCTCGCAGCCGATCGTCGCCCGCTGCCGCTGCTCGCGCGAGCGCATCGCGCGGCTGCTCAATACCTTCGATCCGGCGAGCCGCGCCGGCATGGTCGAGAATGGCCGCGTGACCGTGAAATGCGAGTTCTGCGGCCGCAGCTATGATTTCGATCCAAATGAAATCGGCGTCGATCAAAAATCATCTTGATTAATGCAGCACCCGCTTGCCGTGCGGGCTGTCGAGCGAGAAGACCGGAATCTCCACGTCGAAATTCTCGCCGCCCTCGCTCACCATCTGGTAGCTGCCGCCCATGATGCCGGTGGGCGTGGTGAGCGGCACGCCGCTGGTATATTCGAAGCGCTCGCCCGGCTTCAGCATCGGCTGCTCGCCGACGACGCCGGGCCCGCGCACCTCCTGCGTGTTTCCGTGTGCGTCGGTGATCTTCCAGTGCCGCGACCGCAGCTGTGCCGTGACGGTGCCGAGGTTCACGATCTCGATGGTGTAGGCCCAGAAAAAGCGTCCGTCTTCCGCCGACGAGCGGTCGGAGAGATATTGCGGCTTGACGGTGACCTGAATGCCCTGGGTGACGGCGCGGTACACGTTGATCCTCCGTCATAACAGTGAAACGAGTTAGGGCGCGGGCCGCAACATCTCAGTTTCTGCGCTCCGTATGCCCACCCCTCACCCTCGGGATACCTCGCTTTTGCCCGGCATCCGGGTGAGGGGGGAGGAGTTTCGCTTAGGATCCCCGGCCCTTGACGGTCAAAGCGCCTTCAGCCCGCGCGCGAGGTCCTCGGCGAGATCGTCGGGATGCTCGAGCCCGACCGACAGCCGCAACAGCCCGTCGCCGATGCCCATCCCCGCGCGCGCCTCCGGCGTGAAGCGCTGATGCGTAGTGGTGGCCGGGTGCGTGAGCAAGCTTTTGGCATCGCCCAGATTGTTGGAGATGCGGATCAAGCGTAGCGCGTTGGCGAAGCGGAAGGCCGCCGCCTTGCCGCCCGGCACGTCGAACGAGACGAGCGTGCCGCCGCCTTTCATCTGTCGTTTCGCGAGCTTCACCTGCGGGTGATCGGCGCGGAACGGATAGAGCACCTTGGCGATCTTTTTCTCGCCGGCGAGAAAGTCGGCGAGCGTCACCGCGCTCGCCTGCATCTTCTCGATCCGCACGGGAAGCGTCTCGATGCCCTTCAGCAGCACCCAGGCGTTGAAGGGCGAAAGCGCCGGTCCGGTCTGGCGCAGGAACGTGTGCAGGTGCTCAGCGACGAATTTCTCCGAGGCGAGAATCACGCCGCCGAGGCAGCGGCCCTGGCCGTCGATGTGCTTGGTGGCGGAGTAGACGACGACGTCGGCCCCGAGTTCGAACGGGCTTTGCAACAAGGGCGTCGCGAACACGTTGTCGACCACGAGCCGCGCGCCGGCTGACTTGGCGAGTTTCGCCACCGCCGCGATGTCGATGATGTCGAGCGTGGGGTTGGTGGGGCTTTCGAGAAAGAAAACCTTCGTCGCCGGCCGCACCGCCGCCTTCCATGCATTCAAATCGGTGCCCTCGACGAGCGTCGATTGGATGCCGAAGCGCGGCAACAGCTCCTCGATCACGTAGCGGCAGGAGCCGAAGAGGGCCCGCGCCGCCACCACGTGGTCGCCGGCCTTGAGTTGGCACAGAAGCGAAGCGGTGACCGCCGCCATGCCGGTGGCGGTGGCGCGCGCGGCTTCCGCGCCTTCGACCGCGCACATGCGCGCTTCGAACATCGCCACCGTCGGATTGGAGAAGCGCGAATAGATGTAGCCGGGCTCCTTGCCCGCGAAGCGCGCCTCGCAGCTTTCCGCCGTGTCGTAGACGAAGCTTTGGGTGAGAAAGAGCGCCTCGGCGTTTTCGCCGAACGGCGTGCGGTCAATGCCCGCGTGCACGAGCCGCGTTTCGGGACGCAGCCCCTTGGGGTCGAGGATGGGACGGGGAGCTGAATTCATAGCGTGCCTCCAGGCAACGAAAAACCCGGTACCGGGGGACGACCCGGCCGGGCTTCGGCACGTCTCCCCGGCCTTTTAGCGAGTTGTTTTACGTGGCTGCAAGCCGGCCGGCTCAAATGACCACGAACGACAAGGGGATTAGCGCGAGGAACCGGTTGCCGTCAAGAAGAGTAGTTGCAGCAAAGACACGCCCTAGAAGATTCACATGGATGTGAACAACGGTATCAACGCCGATACTACGATCAAGTCCATTGCGCGCAGCCTATTTGTAGATTCTAGTGCGTAGGAAATGCTGATTTGCCTGAGGAAATGATGGCCAGTCCAGTACCCAATTTGTTGGACGTCGGGTCCGATAGCGCACTGGTTTCCACGCATGGGGTCGTCGCTGACCTCGGCCTCAAGTCCGGACTGCTACCACGTCAACGCATCCGGGCAATGGTTCAAAGAAAGATGATAGTCGCTACGGAGGGAATTCTCGAAAATCAGCTTCAGCCAGCCAGTCTCGACTTGCGAGTAGCGCAGCGCGCTTTTCGGATACGCGCTAGTTTTATTCCGGGTCGGGAACGCACGGTTCAAGACCAGCTGGCGCGCTTGAAACATGATGAGATCGACCTTCGGCATGGTGCGGTTCTCGAAAAAGGTTCGATGTATCTGGTTGAGTTACAAGAGCATCTGAAGCTGCAAGAAATCATTTCGGCTGTGGCGAACCCAAAAAGTTCCACCGGTCGCCTGGACATTTTCACACGCCTCATCGCCAACCACAGTGATGTTTTTGATAATGTAGCAAGTGGCTACGAGGGCCCACTATTTGCGGAGGTATCTCCTCGGAGTTTCAGCATCAAGATTCGAAAAGGTTCTCGCTTGAACCAAATAAGATTCCGTCGGCGAAATCCTACTCAGGACGTTCACGAAGGCTTCTTATTGGATGATAAAGAATTACGAACTCGGCACGATAAATCCCCTTTAGTCGATGGCAAGCTGACTTTGAGAAACGGCCTTGTACTGCGCGTAAGCTTAGCGTTCCCAAATGCTGAGAATGATGTTGTCGGTTTTCGAGCGCAAAAATACACGGATACAATTGATGTTGATAAAGTTGATTCATATGACCCAACAGAATATTGGGAACCGGTTCATCGACGAAAGGATGGCAGAGTAATTCTCGATCCGCATCAATTCTATATTTTTGCGTCTCAAGAGCAGGTTCACATCCCACCGGATCTTGCGGCTGAGATGGTAGCCATCGACCCCGAGATGGGCGAGTTCCGTGTGCACTACGCTGGTTTTTTTGATCCTGGGTTCGGTTTTACCGAAGACGGCCGCCCTGGTAGCCGCGCCGTCCTTGAGGTGCGAAGCCATGAAATCCCATTTCTTATCGAAGATGGACAGATCATTGGGAGGTTGGCCTTTCTACACTTGTCGGAGGCCCCAGACATTCTCTACGGCGCACTTCCAGGTTCGCATTACCAAGGACAGGGCTTGAAACTCTCCAAGCACTTCGTGCCATTTCAGCTGTAACTCTAAAATCCTATCTCCCAACCTAAATGCCGAACGAGGTAAATCCGAGTTCCGGTCTTTGGGTGGGAGAGTGGTTCGAGTTTGAGCAGTGTACTAATTTTAGATCAGTAGAAGTTCGACCTTAGCTTCTTCCAGCATTTTGCGGGCAATTTGGCCGCTCTTATCCCATTTGGAGTCTGTACCCTGTTTCGGCTCTTGTGCCACCACACGCGCGACTCCGGACTGGATTATTGTGCCGGCGCAGCGAGCACAGATGGGTTTTCCAAAAACGTATATTGAACCGCCTCTCGCTCTTGCTCCTGCGCCCAAGACTGCATTTTCTTCGGCGTGGACGACCATTTCCAATTTTGTATCGACGTTCCCATATCGTTCGGCAGAGTCTTCAACCAATCTTGGGAATCCATTGTAACCAACGCCAGCGATCTGGCCTTGGGCATCTACAATGACAGCTCCTACTCTTGCGTTTGGGTCTTTTGACCACTGGGCTGCAAGCTTAGCAACTTTCAGAAAGCGAGTATCCCATTTACCGAGGAGCATCTCACCGCCTTAGGTGGTGGCATTAAACCGAAGAGCCAAATTAGGACACACTACCCTAGCTTGCGCTTGCAAACGAGGGCGGGAGAAGCATTATTTTTGACCCCCGCCCTTTTTTGCTCGCTACGCTTCCCTAATCCCATCCCATAAGGCGAGAGGGAAAGGCGTCGCAGCCGCAGGCGCGATACAACTTTATTGCACGGGCTTTGCCTTGGCGACGCAGGCGTTGAGCCGCTCCGTCAGCCGCGCGCCGCCGCCGTTCCAATGCGCGAG
>Ga0134121_10005086_pt1 | contig 10715 bp, 11 predicted proteins | sample KB301_FD_96463 | JGI IMG/M metagenome (GOLD analysis project Ga0134121, IMG submission 96463) | Terrestrial soil microbial communities without Nitrogen fertilizer from Kellogg Biological Station, Michigan, USA - KB3-0-1 | ecosystem: Environmental > Terrestrial > Soil > Unclassified ...
AACTTGGCGATGGCGGCTTCGTGGACACCGGGGGCGCGCTCGAACGTAAGCGCCGCATCGACGCCTGATTCAACGATTCACCGAAGCCGCTACGGGCATCGTGGTGACATTTCGGATACCTGTCTCGAGAGTTCTCTGATCGTGACCGGTTTTCCGCTCACCGGATGTGGAACGGTTCCGCCGTCAATGGGTCCACCCGCAATGCGCGTCGGCACTGACTGCAAGTAGTAGGCATCGAGCTGTTGGTCCACTCGCTTGAGCGTGAAATACGCTCGCTCGGTTGGCCAAGCGGTCTCGGCATAGCCGTCATCGACTGAATCCGTCATAGTTCGTCCGTCGATCAACACTTTGCCGCCAACAGCACCCATTGTCAGAACCCGTGGCCCGGATGCAGGCCGCAACCACGTCTCTACTTGGACCTCAGCGATTGTGAGCAGCCGCGTCTCACTGCGATTGAAGCGAATTACAGGTCGCTCAATTCGCCCAACGACAACTATTACGCGGCAAAGCCTTCGCTGAAGCAGCTCGATCTCTGTGGGGTGATAGTCCGGCGAGTCTGGTGGGGCGATCATGTTACTTCCCGAAGACCCCACGCCGTGTCCCGGCATGAGAACAGTTCCTTCCCGATCAAAGAACTCGGCAAGCTTCTGTTCGGCGGGAGTAACCGCTTTCAGCTCAGAGCGGCTCGTGACCGTCCGGACGTTGGGCAATGGCTCCCGATTCTGAGACTGGGCGGCAGTCATCGGCGGCAGAGACCACGCGAACGCGAGCAGGACTCCGGCGAATGGCTGCAGCGCGACCTTCATTCGGCGGTGGCGGTGGGCCAACTGAGCTTCGCTGTCAGGCGTGGGGTCGAAGTGGACGTGGTAGTTCATGCGCTCCGCTCAGTCGTACCCGTAGAAGTCACTCGACTCCATCTCTGAGATCGTTCCAGAGCTGTGGATTCGGAAGCCGTGTAGGGCGACGGTTTGAACTCTTTTCAGGATTCGTCCGTCGAGAAAGCCTTGCACGATAACCTGGAACTGTTCGCCCTCCCATGGCTCGACGATGATGGAAATCGCGCCTTGGCGACCTTGAATGTGCACGGTCTCAGATGGCTCATGGAGACGCACGAGTTGCTCAAATGACAACTGCCGCAAGCGCGCCCCGTGTGCGTCCACAAGGGCTTGAAACTCCGCGCGAGCGCGGCTCCATAACCGGCGATGGTGCGGGAGCGCAGACAAGACCGATCAGCGCGAAAGCACCTTACGGACGAACCACGCCGCCGCGTAGATCATCAGCGCGACCCCAACCCACGGGCCAACGTTCAGCAGCACTTGTCTCATGTCGGCGAAGCCTATGCTCGTGACGGCTGGCGGTCAAATGGACGCTTCAGCGGACCTGTTGGGTGAAGCCCCGTCGCACCCACGCCACCGTTAGACCAGCGGCGTAGAGGACCACCAAGGGCGTAGCCCACATGGCGAAACCCACAGCGACGGCTTGCACGCTCATCGGCAACAGCACCGCCGACTGCCAGACGCCGATCGGAGTCCACAACGCCGCGATTACGACCCAGAGTCTTTGCCACCCGTTTAGTCGCATAAGAGTCCCCTTGACCTTTGGACACCGGCCGGATCAGAGTGGCCCAGTCTCAGCAGCGATGGTTGAGAATCTCTTCCTTGGAAGTGATGCGGCAAACTACGACCGTTATCGGCCGTACTTCCATCCGCTGGTGTTCGCGCGCGTTGCTCAGGTCACGTCCACTGCCCGGTTCAGTCATGCGCTCGATATCGGCTGCGGCACCGGACAATCGACGCAAGCCCTGGCGGGTGTTGCCGATGTTGTTGTCGGAGTGGACGCTTCAGCGCCAATGCTCTCCAGAACCCGGCAACGTGGCCTTTCCTGCGTTCGTGCATCTGCCGAGGCACTCCCGCTTACGAGCGACACGTTCGACCTGGTCAGCATCGGCCTGGCATTTCATTGGTTCGACCGGCCTGCGGCTTTGCGGGAAGCACGACGTGTGCTTCGCGGCAATGGCTGGCTCGTCATCTTCAACTCGTGGTTCACCGGCACGATGCGAGGACGCGACGATTTCCCAACATGGCAGCAGGAATATCTTCAGCGGTATCCGACGCCGCCTCGGCACGTCGAGCCGCTCGGTGATGATGCCTTCGCTGAAGCGGGTTTCCGCGACGTGGTGTCTCAGCGGTTCGAGCACGAGCACGAGTTCACCCTAGAGACGCTGATCGGCTATCTGATGACCCAGACCAACGTGACCGCCGCTGTCGCTTCGGGATCGCATTCATCCGAATCCATCTACCGCTGGATGGCGACGACGTTGGAGCCGTTCTTCACGTCGGGTAACGCAACCTTTGTCTATGTTGGCTCGTTGGCGGTGTATCAGGCCAGCCGCTAAGCGGCTGTGGGTATCCTGCGACCTGCAGGAAGGCTACGCGCGCGACAACTGGCGATCAAATCGGATGGCGTTGAACGTCATTGCGAGCGCGCATTCTGTCAATCCCAACCAGCGCCACGATCGAAACGGCAAGCCCCAGCATGGCTCCCAGTGCGGCTCTCGCCAGCATCGGCCGGACAGCCACGTTGCCTCCGAGCCCGTTGGCAAGCCCGCCGATAACAGCGGCAGACGCTACGACAAGAGCGTCGTTTCGAAGTCGGGAACGCTGGAAGCTCGTGAGCACGCGGTCGCCAGCCGGGTATTGTTGAACGCTGCGAATCGCCCAGAGCACCAGCACGCCTAGGCCGACGACTGAACTCACATCCTGCAGCGTTCGGCTCCATGCCACGCCGGGGATCGCCGCCTCGCTCAGCGACCAGAAGCCAGGGTGCGTCAGACTGTCCCAGAAGATGTGACTTGCTGCACCCAGCAAAACAGCCGCCACGCCAAGCACTAGTCGTTGGGTCAAACCCATTCCTGTGCTGACGACGGGGGTTCGCATTCCGATAGGTAATCGATTGAGACATGCCGGTCGTACCCACCGCTCGAAGGCCCACCAGGCCGCTAGGGAGATCGGCAGTCCCTCCGTCAGCACTCCACGGGCCGAGTGGCTGTACGCATCACCAGGAACTAAGTGGATGAAGTAGGTGGCATCTGGGACGAGGGTGCCGATGATCAAGGGAACGCGCGGAAGAGACGGCATGGCCCGAGAGATGGGCCATGCCACGGCAGCGTGTGAAAGTGTCAGCGGCACAGGAAGGTCCGCTTCGTATCAGCGGTCGTCATCGGCGAACCGCTGCAGGTCATCTCCCGCGAAGCGGAAATAGAGCTTGTCTTGTTGGTGCGTCGCGCCGATCGAGCGATAGAACTCCACGGCTCTGGGATTCACGTTATCGACTGTCCAGTCGAACCGGGCACAGTTTCGAGCGATGCCGTATCTCGCGACCCACTTCATGAGCTGCAGCCCCACGCCCTGAGATCGGCAGTCGGTGGCGACGTAGAGTTCCTTCATGAAAAGTTGCGCGCGTTCCTTGGGGGCCGGATAGAGGATCGAGATCATCGCCATGCCGACCACCCGACGATCTGACACGGCCACGACCGCATGCACGTCCGAGTCGTCGCCCAGGATGTTTTCGATCAGATTCCGCCGGACAAGGTCGCGCGTCGATGCGTTGTCGCCGTTGTAGTGGCGGCTCATGTCGAGCAGGAGGTCCGCCAACGATTCTGTGTCGTCGGATTGAAAGAGCCGGATGTCCATTGGCCAGCGGTGTCAGCGATTCTACAGCCCGCTCTGGCAGTACCTGGTGCCAGCAAACAACTGTTTGATGGGCCCCGAACCGGCCGCCAGATGAGGCAGTCGATCCGGGGCGAAAGTCGGGGCTAAGCAGAGGGGTTTGTTGGACCGGCCGGGGAGGGGGCTTTCTGAGATTCGGCCTTATCCTCTGCGCCAATTTATGACGATGACAAACCCACAAGTACAGGCGTAAATTCGCAGGTCTAAGAATTGGCATTAAAACAGTGGCGGCCTTGGAGGGTGCGCTGTGCCGATTTCCTTCTCAGGAAGCGTAAGCGCAAGACTAGGCGTCCGCGCGCTCTGCCTCGCTGCCAGCCTGCAACTCATCTCCTGCCGGAACCAAGCGACGCCACAACTCCAGGAGAACGCACCCCAGTCCCCTAAGGCGGTCAATATCGAAGCCATCGGCAATGGACGTAGCGAGTATTGCGGCCGGGCTGTGCGGGTGACCGGCACGGTCCGTGGTTTGCGATCCTCGGGCTACGAACTCAGCGATGGCACGGCGCGGATCTATGTTGAACCCGGCGAAGGCATGTCGCCGCCAACGGTGGGCTTGCTAGTCAGCGTGACGGGAATGGTAGTTTGCGACCCATCGGCGGGCGAGTCTCAAGGCCTGCGGGAAACGGACCGTTACGCGCTCCAGCGCAGCGACTTACACTGAGTGTGCCAGACTCAATCAAACAGAGACACTACCAACCGAGGGCTGTTCGGCGGCGTCTTTAGCGACTGGAGGTTCCCATGCGACGGACCTGGGTTGGGCTCGGTGCTCTATGCACGGCGTATGCAATCTCAGGCTTTGGCGCGGCGATGGCAGCGCCCATCGCTGGCATTCAGGGGCCTACGGCCAGCGTTCCGAACTTCGCTGGTCATTGGGTGTCCGAGGAGGGTAGCGCTCCCTTGTGCCTTCGCGACTGCGTGATTGCCCAAACGGCAACGGAGCTGAAGATTACATCAATCGGTCGCCAGCAGATCACACTGAAACTGAACGCTCAGACCCCGATACCCGGCAATGCGGGTGGGCCATCCACTACTCAAACCATTCGGTGGGATAAGGACGTGCTCGTTCGCACGGTGACGACGCCCTCGCCTGGCCGAGCGCCTCTTAACGCTGAGTCTCGGTGGTCGCTTGTTGATGGCAAACTGATTTGCGAACACGACTTCGTGGGGACGCATCTCGAGCGCTTGCACGAGCGGGCCGTGTTTGTGAAAAGGTGAGACCTGACGCCTACCGCTTTTTCTGTGCCTGATTTTTCTTCGCTGGCTTCTGCCTGTCAGCATCATCCGTCAAGACGAATGGAACGCGAACGCGTCGAAAACGATCGACGTTCGGAAAAGGTCGGCTAGTTGTCCAAGGGGTGGGGCGCTGGGGCTCGAATTGGGCGGATTGAACTGAGCGATGTTTTTTTGTTTTTGGTTTCTGTCTTCTTATGCCTCTCGTACTTTGTAGACACCGCCCCACAGAGTCCCCACGCCGAACCCCCTCGCCTTGGGTGAACAGGACCGAATCGCTCCCATGAGCGTGATAACACGGACCATGTCCTGGCCGCCTTGTTCGAGAGCAGACCTGTCACTCCTCTAGGGCTACAATCCACCCAATGGCTCCAGTCCAGCAATGGTTCGGCAGCCGGAGGTGTTTTGCACTTGGCCTCTTAACCGTCGGCTCCTGGCTCTTCGCGAGTGGAACGCCTGCGGCACAGCAGACTCAGGTGGCCGCCGTTAACGGAGTCGTGGTGGACGGCACAACGGGCCAGCCCATTGTTGGCGCGGCCGTGTCCTTGCTCTACTTGCCGCCATCAGGAGGTCCCGGTCAGCCAGCGGCAAGCCAGGTGACTGACGCCGAGGGACGTTTCGTGTTTGGCGATGTCAAACTGCCGGCGTCCCCAGCCTCTGCGAACTGCATCTGTTACTCGCTGAACGCCAGCAAGCCCGGATACCTCAGTGGCGCGTATGGCACCAGCAGTCCGGTTGAGATCTCCCCGCTCGTGCGGGGCCTCCAAAACATCACCTTGAGTGATGGCCAGTGGCTGCGTGATGTGCGGATGGTACTCTGGCGACCGCCATCGATCAGTGGCACGGTACGCGACGAACGTGGCGAGCCCGTCGTTGGAGCGACGGTTCGAGCCATGGCGCGTCTCATTGTCGGCGGCCAACCGCAACTGGCGGCTGGACCAATCGCCAAGACGGACGACCGCGGTGTCTATCGCATCGCCAACTTGCTGCGCGGCGACTACTACGTCATGGTGCCGTCCACGTTGCTCCCTTCGGCCGGACCGTCTCGGCCCGCTGGAAGTGCGGCGGCTCGTTCCGACATCTATCCGCTCACCTACTATCCGGCCGCACGCAGCGCACGAGATGCCACGGCGATCGCGCTCGAGCCAGCACAGGACCGCTCCGGCATCGATATCGACTTGCGTCCTGTTGCTGCACGACGGATCGCCGGCAAGCTCGAAGGTGAGGGCTCCTCTGGTCTGTTTGTCCGCCTCGTTCCCGCTGGCAACGAAGGGCTCGGCGTTGGCGGCGAATTCGCGAGCGTAACGGCGGACGGGAAGGGCGCGTTCGCGTTCGAGAATGTTCCATCAGGCGACTACAGCATCCGCGTGACCTCCTTCATTGCGGAATTTCGATACCCGCCACCGGGGAACACGGCGCGGCTGATCGTGCCGTGGCAGGCGGATGAGTTCTCGAGCTTTGGCGTCACCCCGATTAGCTCGGCAATCCAGTCTGGCGGCGTGACGCCTGACCTCTGGTTAGGGACTGCGCGATCAGCACAGCCGCACTGGGGCGCGACTCAGGTGACGCTCGCGGATCGGAACCTCGACGATGTCGTGGTCACGGTCAGGAAGGGCGCCACGCTGAGTGGGACGTTTCGCCTTGAGGGCGAGGGGAACGTCATGGCCGTGAGCGAGCGTTTAGGGAGATTTGGAAACCTCGTTCTACAGCCCCTCGGCGGCAACGTTAGCCTCGGCAATCCTCGGAGTCAGGACTCGCCGGATGTCGTGCGGTGCCGCGCACCTGGCCCGATTGGGTATACAAGCGCAGGCCCGGTTCAACTGGATGGCGCGACTTGTGGCACGTTCGAGATCCAGGGCCTGTTGGGAGGAGAGTATTTCTTGACCGCGAACCTCGGCGGACCTCTCAAGTCGGTGACATGGCAAGGTCGGGACTATACGGATCTGCCGTTCGACGCCTCCTCGGGCGCCGATATCACGGGAGTCGAGGTCGTATTCACGTCGGATATGGCGACTGTGAACGGGACCGTCAGAGATGACAAAGGGAGTCCGGCGGTTGGCACTGCCGTCGTCTACTTCCCGACGAATCGCGAACTCTGGCAAGAGTATGGATTGCAGTCACCGAGGTTGGGTTCTGTGCTTACGACAAGCACCGGCGGGTATCAGGTCCCTCGTTTGCCCGCCGGTGAGTTCTATTTCGTCGCCGTGCCCGAGTCGCAGCGCGGAAGCTGGCAGCGTGCGGACTTCCTCGATTCCGCTTCCAAGGTTGCGACGCACGTCGACTTGCGATGGGGCGACAAAAAGACCGCCGACCTCGTCGTCGCGACTGTGAAGTAGTGCGCGGGATCCCAGGCATCATGACAAGTCGGCGACTGTCGCTCCTGCTCGCTTGGTGGATCGCAGCCAACGTCGCGCTTATCGCACAACAGGCAGCAGGGACAGTCTCCGGGAGAGTGGTGACGACGGACGCCAATCCCCAGCCAATACGCGGCGCCACGGTTCGACTGATCGGGGTAGGGCGGACGGCGGTGACGGATGATTCGGGTGCGTTTGAGTTCGCTGGGCTCGCGCCTGGCCGCTACACCGTTGTTGTCGAGAAGCCCGCCTACATCACCACTCAATTCGGTGCCGTGAGGACGGGGGGCCCGGGCACACCTGTCGCGGTGGCGGCAAGTCGAGCCGTGCGTGGGCTTGTGGTGAGGCTGCCACGCGGCGCCGTCATCTCGGGCGTCGTTCGGGGCATTGACGGCCAGCCCGTTCCCAATCTCGCGGTGATGGTCACCCCGGGCGGCCAAGCTTCTCAAGTTCTGACCGACGATCGCGGCGAGTATCGGATCTTTGGTCTGCTTCCTGGCGACTACCTTGTTCAAGCCTCCCCGCGAGTCACCGTTGCGGGGGTAAGCGCGCCATCGACGGCCGACGTCGACGCCCGGCTTGCCGACGTGGAGCGGCGGTTCGGGCGCGGCCGGGGCTCGATAGTTACGCCTGCTGGCGGATCTGTGCCGGCCAGGGGCACAACTGGCCCGGATCCCACTCCGCCGCTCACGGGTTACTCCATCGTGTATTTCCCTGGCACTGTTCGCGCCGAACAGGCGGCGCCTGTGTCCATCGCCGAGGGCGAAGAGCGCAACGGTGTCGATTTCCCGTTGGTGCTCGCCGGCACGAGTCGGATTACGGGTGTCGTTGTCGGACCGGAGGGTGCCCCTGTCCCCAGAACGATGCTCAGCATCTCCACTGCCGCGTCCACGACGATCGAGAGTCTCCGTCCACGCATCACCACGTCACCGACCGAAAGAGACGGACAATTTGTCGTGGTCAATGTGGCGCCCGGACACTACACGCTCAGCGCCCGGGTGAATGCCTCAGTATCACCGGCTGCCTTGGCCAATGGGCTCGCACAAATCAAGCCGGACCTGTGGGGAACCGTCGAAGTCGATGCCCTCGACACGGACACCACGGGCATTGTCATTCAACTGCGGCCTGCAGTAACGCTCTCCGGTCGCTTGGTCTTCGACAGCAGAACCGGCACGAGGCCGGACAACATCGCTGGAACTCGCCTCGAACTGATCTCACCGGGCTCAGCATCCAACTTGCTGATGACTTCCACGCGACGGGCCACGGTTCGCGCGGATGGCGCGTTCGAGATTGGGCCGTTCATTCCTGGTGAGTTTCAGATTGCATCCAGCTTGATTGCCGATGGTGCTGGCTGGTGGCTCCAGTCAGCCACCGCCAGCGGTCACGATCTCTTGGATGCGCCGTTGGACTTTTCGGTGATTGGGAGCATCACTGACGCGGTGCTGACGTTCACCGATCGCCACACGCAGCTCTCCGGCACCTTGCAGCACGCTCCACAGGTGCCAGCACCGGAATACACCATTGTGGTCTTCCCGGCGGATCGCCGCCTGTGGAACGCGGCGCGCCGGATGCGTAACGGCAGGCCAGCAACTGACGGTGCATTCGAGTTCACCGACCTGCCCGCTGGTGAGTATCTACTTGCGGCCCTGACAGACGTTGACGCATCGGGTTGGCGGAATCCGGCTTTTCTCGAAGGTCTCGTCAGCGCCTCCGTTCGCGTCGCGATACGGCCCGGTGAAACGACGAGGCAGGATTTGGCGGTCAAGAGGAGCGAGTAATCGCAAGGGCCGCTCGCTGTTGCGTCTAACCTCGTTGCGTCTCGTCGAGTTGTCTAAGGGGCGGCTGGGCGGGGCACGAATTGGGCAGATTGACCTGAGCGTCCTTTGTTTTGGTTCTTGTGGCGCCAGGCTCTAACGGATCTAAGACGCGGGCAGAACCAACCGCCTGATCGCATCCAACCACCGCGATCGACTAGCGCAGGTGTAGCATGCCCGCATGTCCTCACCTGCCAACCTCCAACTGGCCTGGCGTCGCCTTCGGTCAGCGCCTATCTTCACGCTCTTCTCGGTGCTTACACTCGCTCTCAGCATCGGTGCGGCGACCGCGGCGTATTCGCTGATTCACGTTGTGATGGGACCTCCCCCAGGCCTGTCCGATGCCGATCGTCTCGTCGAGGTCTACCACTTTCCAACGGGCAGCGGACCGATCGTGAACATGGCCTGGGAGGACTATCAGGACCTGCGTGTACGACAGACGGCCTTCGAGGCGCTAACCGGATGGGAAGTGTTCCGGCCGACGATCGTTGCCAATGGACAGTCGATGACGGGCATGGGCGAAATCGTCGACGGCGACTACTTCCGAACCCTCGGCGTGGCGGTTGAGGCCGGACGCCTCCTGCAGCCCGGTGATGACAAGCCAGACGCAGAGCCCGCGGTCGTCATCAGCGCAACACTGAGCCGTCGCATCTTCGGTGGCGCTGCCGAAGCCGTGGGAAAGACGATGCGAGTCAGCGGCACGACTTTCCACGTCGTCGGCGTGACTGCGCCGTCGTTTACCGGTCTCTTTAACGGCGGCCTGCTGGCAAGCGGGGTGTGGGTGCCGATGAACCTGGCACGGTATGCGTTCCCGGAACTACGGGACAATTTCAAACCGAACTCGAGAGACCACCGGTGGGTCTTTGTGCGGGGTCGGCTGGCCGCCGGTCAGAGCGAGACACAGGCCCGAGCGCAAGTCGCGGGCATCGGGAAGCAGCTCGATGCCGAGTTTCCGATCGGACAGGACCGCGACGCACGGGTGACGTTTGCCGTCAGTCGCCCGTGGGGCGTGCGCCCGATGAACGGCCGTGTCATGGGCGTACCGGAGTCTGTGCTGCGAGCGCTCAGTTTGGCCCTGATGGGTGCCGTTGTACTTGTGTTGCTCGTCGCATGTACAAACCTGGCAAACCTGTCTCTAGCGCGCAATAGTCGCCGACGTGCCGACACGGCCCTCCGAGTGGCCCTTGGCGCCAGTCGCTGGCGTCTGATTCGCGAGGCACTGTATGAGCCGACGCTGCTCACCATCGCCGGTGGCGTTTCGGGACTCGGTGTCGCACGCGTGCTGATGAGGATCCTCAGCGCGGAGGTGCCCGTCGGTCCGGCTTACAACCGCGTAGCCCTGCAGGCCTTGCCACACATCGACCTCTCGGTGCTCGGAGTCGCCGCAGCCATGACGCTCGTGGCGCTCCTCGTCGCAGGCGTCGTGCCTGCCCTCAAATCTACTCGCGTGGATCTCCGTTCACTGCTTGCCCTCGACAGTGCCGGTGCGGTACCACGATGGCGCGCTCGTCGCTATCTGATTGGCGCCCAAGTGGCGATCTCGGTGCTCCTAGTGGCGATTGCGGCGCTTTATGTTGGAGAGGTGCGGC
>Ga0134121_10005087_pt1 | contig 10715 bp, 8 predicted proteins | sample KB301_FD_96463 | JGI IMG/M metagenome (GOLD analysis project Ga0134121, IMG submission 96463) | Terrestrial soil microbial communities without Nitrogen fertilizer from Kellogg Biological Station, Michigan, USA - KB3-0-1 | ecosystem: Environmental > Terrestrial > Soil > Unclassified ...
CGCTTCGATTTTGTTAACCAACTTCCCAATCTCCGCCACCTCAATCTCCACCTCGTCACCCGCCTGCAACGAAAAATCATCCGCCGGCACGATGCCGGTCCCCGTCAGCAAAAACACGCCATTCGCAAATACCTGATCGCGGAAAAGCCAGGACACCAGTTCCTCAAACGAGCGTTTGATCCGCTCAATGCCAGTGTTTCCTGTGAATACGGCTTGCCCTTGCCGCCGAATGACCAGGCCAATGCTGGACTGGCGAATATCGAAAGTGCCGTCATTCACCAAAATCGCCGGGCCAATGGAACAGCATTTATGCCACATTTTGGCCTGCGGCAAATACAGTGTGTTTTCGCCTTCGATGTCGCGGCACGACACATCGTTGCCAATGGTGAAACCGACGACTTGTTTGGTGCTGGAGATGACCAGCGTCAACTCCGGCTCAGGGACAATCCATTTCGTGTCGCTCCTCAATCGCAACGCCTCGCCGGGACCTGCACACCGCGCGGGATTGGCCTTATAGAAAAGCTCCGGCCGTGGCGCGTCATAGACACGATCATAGAGCGAAGCCGCCTGTGCGCTTTCCTCCATGCGGGCGGTCTTGGAGCGCAGGTAGGTCACGCCCGCGGCCCAGGCCTCCTGCGTGCCCATCGGCAACAAGGCCGAGGGCGCATCGGACCGCGCCGGCCCCGTGGGTAATTTTCCCAGTGAGCCAACAGGGTCCGGCAATGCCAGCCAGTTGTCCAGGTTGAAGCCATCCAGGCAAGCGAACGAACTGTTGCGTTCGGCCCACCAACCGTCAGTGCTGCGTATGAGTTTCATGAGGAAATTGTATTTGCGGCACGTCAAAGAGGCTTTTCCAAAAACACTAATCATCGTAAAACTTCTTTGTGCTCTGCCATTCAACGAACCACCGGATGCTCCTAATGAAAAATCCCGCCGCCCTCCTCGCACTCTTGATTCCAGGCATCCTTGGCGCTTCAGCCCCTGTTAACAACACCGCTCAAAACCCGTTGGAGCAATGGCCCCACTGGCGCGGCCCCCTGGCCACAGGCGCCGCACCGCACGGCGACCCGCCAACCACCTGGAGCGAAAAGTCCAACATCAAGTGGAAGGTTGCAATTCCCGGCAAGGGCAGTTGCACGCCTATCGTCTGGGGCGACCACGTCTTCGTTGCCGCTGCCGTCAACACCGGCCGCACGGCGAAAGCCGAGGACATTCCCAAGGTCGACCCCAAAATGGAACTTAAAACCAAGACGCCCAAGACCTATCACCAATTTCTTTTGATCTGTTTCGACCGCCAAACAGGCAAGGAACGGTGGCAGCGCATATGCACCGAGCGCGTCCCGCATGAAGGCTATCAAGAAACTCACAGTTACGCCGCCGGCTCACCCACCACCGATGGCAAACATGTTTGGGTTTCGTTCGGCTCCCGTGGCGTCTATTGCTTCGACTTCGACGGCAAGCCGCAGTGGCAACGCGAACTGGGCTTTTTCTATTCGCGCTACAGCTACGGCGAGGCCAGCACTCCCGTGCTGTACAAGGACAATCTCATTCTGAACTGGGACAACGAATTCGAATCGAAACTCATTATTCTTGACGCCCAAACCGGCAAAACACGCCGCGAAATCAAACGCGAGGAACAAACTTCCTGGAACACCCCCCTGGTGGTCGAGCACAAAGGCATCACGCAAGTCATTGTCAACGGCACCACCCGTGCCCGCGGCTACGACCTGGCCACCGGCCAGGAGCTGTGGAAAGTCGGCGGCATGACCATCAATGCCATTCCTTCCGCGGTTTCAGCCGACGGGGTGGCCTACATTATGTCCGGTTTCAGCGGCTCTCTCGCCGTCGCCGTGCCGCTCGACGCCCGCGGCGAACTGACCGGCACCAAAAAACTGCTGTGGACGCATAAGAAAGGCACGCCCTACGTGCCGTCGCCTCTGTTAGTCGGCGGTAAGCTCTACTTCACGCAGGCCAACAGCAACCAATTGACTTGCTTGGACGCCAAGACAGGCAACCCATTGATCGACCGCGTGCGCATCGAAGGCGCATCGAGTTTTTACGCTTCGCCTGTGTCTGCCGCCGGCCGTATTTACATGGTGGACCGCGATGGCATGTCATTCGTTTTGAAACAAGACACCAAGCTCGAAATTCTGGCGACCAATCGCCTCAATGACAAAATCGACGCCTCGCCGGTGGTGGTGGGGCGGCAACTCCTGCTGCGCGGACACAAGTATCTGTATTGCATTGAGAAGTAGGCCGGCCTTCCCAGGCCGGCCTGGGAAGGCCGGCCTACGAAAACGCAGTTGAGCATAAGCCATGACCCGTTTTCGCCTTGGCGTTTCTTGTGCGCTGCTCGTCCTGTTGGCGTTTCTGGCGCCATCCTGGCCGCAGGCGGCATCCGATTACCGCGCGCTGGAACCGGGCCTGGATTACAAGCACGAGACCAAGGCCGACGGCCCTTTCTCCATCCATGTGCTGCGCATCGACAGGACCAAAACCAATTGGCAATGGTGCGCACCCTTGGGCGAGGTGCGAATCATGGGCCTCAGTCCGGTCACCAAAATCGCCAAGGCCACCGAGGATTGGCAAAAGGCCCGCGCGGTGGCCGCGATCAATGGCGATTGGTTTGAAATCAAAGCCGGACCCTACCAGGGCGACCCGCGCGGTTTGCAAATTGTGGAAGGCGAGCTGGTCAGTGCCCCGGCCCGTGGCCATTGCGTCTTTTGGGTAGATCCGAAAGGCAATCCATATATGGGCGAAATCGAGTCCCGTCTAGGGGTGATTTGGCCTGACGGCAAGACCGAGACACCCCTGGGCCTTAACGAACAACGCCCCGATGCCAAAGCGGTGCTCTACACTCCCGCGCTGGGCCACAAGCCGAGCGCGTTCAAATCGGCCCGCGATTCCACCAAAACAACTTCGGGCCGCGAACTGCTGCTAGAACCAAACGACGCCAAAAACTGGCTGCCGTTCAAAGCCGGCAAAACTTATTCAGCACGCATCGCCGCCGTGCGCGAGGCTGGCGACACTCCCCTTGGCCCCAACACAGTTGTGCTATCCTTGGGGCCGAATCTACTCAAATCACTTCCCAAGTCCGCGGTCGGCGATTCCTTGACGCTCAAACTGGAGACATCTCCCGATCTGAAAGGCGTGCGCACCGCTCTCGGCGGCGGTTTGCACCTGGTCAAAGCGGGCAAGGAGCATCCCCTCGACAAGGTAGACAAGGACCGCCACCCGCGTTCTCTTTTCGGCTGGAATCAAACCCATTATTTCCTGGTCGTGGTGGATGGCCGCCAGCCCAAGCTGTCTGTCGGCATGTCCTACAAGGAGATGGCCGCCCTGGCCGTGCGCCTGGGTTGCACCGAAGCGATGGCCCTGGACGGCGGCGGTTCGTCCACGCTCTGGGCCGACCGCCGCGTGCTCAACAGCCCTTCGGACGGGCAGCCGCGCGCCGTGGCCAATGCGTTGATCCTTTTGGAACGCAAAACACTACCGCCGCCCAAGAAGTGAAACACGCCAAACCAATAAGCCACGCCAGGCGGGAAACGCAAAACAGTTCCGGCCGCCTTTTTTCTGTCTGAGAGTTATAATGTGACTGTACAGTTGGTTCGTGATCGGAGGAAAAGCCATGCCGATTCATGATTGGACAAGAGTGCCATCGGGGTTGTTTCACGATTTTCACCAGAGTTGGTCGATTGGGATCAAGCATGCCTTGAATGCTGGACGGCTGCCCAAGGGCCTGTCCGCGTTGGTTGAGCAGCGGTCCGGTCCAAAAGAGCCGGATATCTTGACCATCGAGGAGCGAACCAGATCGCAACGCACCGGCGCCGCCATCTCGGGCGGAGCGCTGACACTGGACAAGCCTGCCACGAAAATCGTCCGTCGAACGACAAAAGCGATCTACGCCGCTCGAGCGAATCGCATCGTCGTCAAGCATCACTTGGGCCGAACCGTTGCTGTAATCGAGATCGTTTCGCCGGGCAATAAGGACAGTAAAGCGGCGTTGCGGGATTTTTTGGACAAAACCATCGATTTTTTGCGACAAGGGGTTCATGTATTGGTTGTTGACCTTTTCCCCCCCACCAAGCGAGACCCTCTTGGCATCCACAAGCTTATTTGGGATGAGATTCACGATGAGGATTTCGTGTTTCCTCCGGGAAAGGACCGAATCCTGGCGTCCTATGAAACCGGCAAAGAGCGCGCGGCCTACGTCGAGCCGATCGGCGTGGGGGATCCAATGCCTGACATGCCGCTTTTTGTTGCTCCGGGCATGCATGTGCCGGTCCCCTTGGAATCGACTTATTGTGCGGAATGGGACGTGAGCCCCGAAGCATTCCGCGAAGCAGTCGAAACCGGTATCATGCCGGAGAATGATGTGGAGGATGATTAAGCTGGGCGAGGCGAGGTTAATCGAGAGCCGTCAACCGGTCCAGCGACGCTTGAGCCTGCCGCGTCAGCCACATGCCGGGAGCGCCCTTGGCGAGCGATTTCAGCAAATCGCGGGCGTCGGCGTCGTTGATGCGTTCGAGGATTTCGAGGGCGCGGTCTTGGCGGAGACGGTCCAAAGCGCCTTGGCCGGTTTCAAGGTCCTTCATCAATAACTGAATACGTTGGCGCAATTCCAAACTGTGATTGCCCTCCCAGAGCAGTTGCAAGATCGGCTCGGCGTCCTGGCCCAGGGCTTTCAGTTCGCTCGTTGCTTTTTCGCGCACCTTGAACTTCTCACTTTCCAAGGCAAGCCGAAAGGCATCGATTGCTTTTGCGTCGATCTTAGCCCCTGGCCGAAGGCGTTGCTTGAGGAATTGGACGGCCTTGCCTGAATCCATTAACTTCGCCTGAGCGGCGTAGGCTTCCTTCACCGCGTCCGGCGCTTTTGTGTGATCAGCCGCCAACGTCGCCCACAGTGATTCCATCTGTTTTTCCGTCAGCTTCGATGCAGATGCTTTGGGCGATTCGGGCAGTGCCCAGCAATAACCCAACCCTTCCCAGCCGACGGAAGCCAGTTTCTTGCCGCCCGCGAAAAGCTCCACGTGTTGCAGGTTGCTCACGTGCCCAGCAAATTGCGTAACGCGCTTGCCGCTGTAAAGATCCCAAAGCGTAATGGGCGCTGGAGACCATGCAATTTCTCGATAGCGCGGGGCGATGTCGAAGTCATGAACCGTCGGCCGAGGATCGTCCACACGGTAAGGCACCCACGTCGCCAACAGCCGTCCGCCAGGCAAAATCTTGGCGCAATGGCTTATTTGTAGTTGAGTGGTCCATTCCAAACGGCATAAACCGGTTGCCATATCCCACAGAGAGACTGCACCCACCGTGTCGGTAGTGACAAGACTCCGGCCATCCGCCGAAAAAGTGAAATGGACCACATTGTTTGCAATGTAAATACCGTGCAATCGTTTGCCGCTAGGCAAATCCCACACTTCGATCAAACTCCCAATTGGAGGGGCAGTTATGGTGCTGAATCTCTCAATCGCTAGCAAGGAACCGTCAGGCGATAGCGCCAATCGATACACCGTGCTTCTGGGACCTGGCGTTTTCATTGAAAACTGCTTGATTTCCTTACCTTTCGTAAGATCCCATACATGAAGGATTGCGTCTCTATCGACGCCAACCAAGATAGAGCCGTTGTCTGAGATTACGCGACGATCGGGGAAATAGTTTTGCGCTTCCTGTGGCAACTCGACCGCGCGTGGTTTGGTAACCTGTTGCAACAACTCTTGAGGATCGGCGGCAGGAAAGCGGTTCGCGCCGGTGTCGGTATCCAATAGCTCAATAGTCGGACCGTTGCCAGCGCAGGCCAAAGTGGCGTTGTCCGGAGACAGCACGACCGCGAGCACGACTGGACACGAAGTGCGATAGAAAGGCGGGTTCCAGCCCGTTTTGACATCGGGGAACCTAAGCACGTTGCCCCACATTGGACAGAGAATGAGCGTCTTGCCGTCGCGGCTAAAAGTCACATTGGACGCCGGGCCATAAGGTTGGTCGCTGGGCACGACAGGATTGCCCGTGGCAACATCCCAGAGTTGGGTGCCTGGATTGGCGGTGGTCGCCGCTGCCAGCATTTTACCGTCAGGTGAAAAGGCCACGCCGTGGGCGGCATTGGGCGGTTCCGTGGCAAAATCCCTGATATTTTTGCCCGATTGCGCATCCCATAAGTGTACAGCTCTGTCCAGCCCACCGGATGCCAGTGTTTTGCCATCGGGTGAAAAAACGACGCTTTGAACGCCCCATTGGGGTTCGCCGATAAAGCGCTCCACATTGGCCGAACCCGTCTTTTGCCACAATTGCTTGCCCGTGGCAACGTCCCACATTCGCACCATTTCGTCCGCTCCCCCCGACGCCAACATCATCCCATCCGGCGAAAACGCCACACAGCAAACCGCATCCCCATGAGCGTCCGATTTCCACAGTTCCTTCCCCGTCGGCACATCCCACACCCTCACCGTCTTGTCCCGGCTGGCGCTAGCGATCTTCTTGCTGTCGAGCGATACGGCAATGGCGAACACCGCATCGGTGTGGCCCACAAAGCGTTTGAGCCGTTGGCCGGTTTTGGCGTCCCAGATGCAGATGGTTTTGTCATGGCTGCCGGATGCGAGCCAGGTTCCGTCGTGCGACCAGGCTAACGTGGAAACGACGCCGTCGTGTCGCAGTGCCATTGAGCCGAAACGCTCCAGTGCGCCTTTGGGAAGAGGGTCGTCTTGAGCGTTTTTGGTAGCCGGCGCCTGGCCGGAAACGAGCGGAATCAATCCCGCGACAACCGCCATCAAAATCAATTTCGAAGAACTGCTTGGCATGGGATGCCTCGTGGGGCGAGGAGGAATGTCGCTTTGCGGAGTGCGCCCATGATACCTTGAGCGCACGTCAAGGCCAATGGTTTGTTGCGAAGTCACTTGGGGTTGACCGCTCTCGCCGCCCCATGTTACTTAAAACTCTTCACCAACGTTGTCGCCGCTTTGCGTCTGCACCTGTCGTTTTCCGCACCGCCGCTTTTGTGGAGTCATTGGCATGACACCTTTTTTGCATGGAGTCGCTCGGGCTGTGGCGGAGAGTTTTGAGCTGCCCGAGCCGATTCTCGAAGTTGGCTCCTATCAGGTGCCGGGGCAGGAAGAGATCGGCAATCTGCGGTCGCTGTTTGCGGATAAAGAATATCTCGGCATCGACGCCCGGCCTGGCCCCGGTGTCGATCAAGTGGCCGACATTGAAGAATTGCCGTTCGCGGATGGGTCATTCGGCACCGTCATTGCCATGAGCACCTTTGAGCATGTGCCGCGTTTTTGGCGTGGCTTCGAGGAAGCTCGACGGGTGTTGCGGCCGGATGGGGCACTCTTGATCGCTTGCCCGTTTTATTTTCACATTCACGGCTTTCCCAGCGATTACTGGCGTTTTACGCCGCAGTCGCTGGAGATTTTGCTCGACAAATATCCGCATAAATTGATTGGTTGGCACGGGGCGGTGAAGCGGCCGGCCAATGTCTGGGCCCTGGCGTTTCGCGAACAAGCTGAGCCGATCACCGGGCCGCGCTTTGATGAGTATCGGGAACGGCTGCGCATGCACGCCCGCCAGCCGATGGCGTGGGGCCGGAAATTGCGCTATAGGCTGGCCCGGTTGTTGTGCGGCCGTGGGCCGTTCGCTCCTTATCTGGACCAGGAAAGGTGGGAGACGCAATGTCAAACCGTGGTCTGCCGCGGGATGCGGATTGCCACCCCGACCTCGATGCCGTCCGGCCCGACCATCCAAACGACCTGATTGCTGCGCCGCCGCGGCGGCGTTCACGCCCGGCTCGCCGCGTAGCATGGCGCCGGCAATTCCTGGAGCAGCGGCCCATCGAGGTGTCGGTCTGCATCGCCAACTGGAATTGCCGGGAGCTGCTGCGTGCCTGCCTGGAATCGCTGCAGGACCAGCCGCAGGGTTTGCATCTTGAAGTCATCGTCGTGGACAATGCGTCCACCGACGGGGCGCCGGACATGGTGGCCCGCGAATTCCCCGAAGTTTTAGTGCTGCGCAACGACGACAATCGCGGCTTCTCCCGCGCCAACAATCAGGCCGCGCTCAAGGCCCGCGGCCGCTATCTCCTTTTTCTCAACAACGACACGGTCGTTCCGCCCGGCACGCTGCGGCGGCTGGTCGATTATGCCGACCGTCATCCGGAAGTGGGCATGATCGGCCCACGGCTGCGCGACGGCCACGGCCAATTCCAGGTGTCCTATCGCCAGCGCCCCACGATGGCGGCGCTGTTGCATAAAACTTATCTCTTGCGCTGGAGCGGTCTTTTCAAAGGGGCCTATCACCGGTATCGCCGGCAGGATTTTGATCCTTACACCATTCGCAACGTCGATGTGCTGATGGGCGCCGCCGTGCTGTTGCCGCTGCTGCGGTTTTTCGAATACGGCGGCTGGGACGAGGCGTTTACCTTCGGCGGCGAGGACCTGGAGCTTTCGACGCGGGTCAACGAGGCGGCCAAGGTGGTTTACCTGCCGCGAGCAGAGATTATTCACTTCGGCCGCGTCAGCAGCCGTCTGCACATTGGCTTCGCGTCCTCAGAAATGGCGATTGGCCTGGTGCGTTATCTTCGCAAGCTGGGTTACGGCCGCCGCGCGATGCTGGCTTACAAAGCCGTGATAACGCTCGACGCACCCTTGCAACTGGTCGAGAAATGGCTGCAAACGCTCTGGCGGCGCGTCGGCGGCCGGGCTGTTGAGGCGGAGCGGAGTTTGCTGGCGGCGCGTGGGTACTGGCATTTTCTGACACGCAAGCTTGGGGCGTTTTGGCGGGCGTGACGGGGACTGTGTCTGTCTTTCCTCAGGGTTGCGCACTACGGCGCAACCTTACTTCGTCAGCAATAGCGACAACTTGATGAGCCGGTCATCCCGAGGCAGTTCAAGCGACTCCAAGCCTTTGCGCGCGGCTTCCACGTCGCCATTGAGCACGTCGAAAGTGGCGACTACAACCGCAACTTCCAGCAATTTCTCAGGCGTTGGAGCCTGCTTTTTCTGAGAAGATGCGGGGGAACGGTGATCGCGGTGCGAGCGGCCCGGCAGGCCAAGCTTCCGCACAGCATGGCACCTATCCTACTGCTATTTCATCATTGGACCGCTGTCGTCCATCGTCGTCGCTCCGTGCTGATGCAGGAGCTGGCGATACCACGCCTGGGCGGCATCGGCTCGGCCGGGCAGGGCAGTGGTGCCCCAAATCACGGTCCACGTTCGCCGCGTGTTGGCGCTAGTTTTGGTTCGCTGAGCGTCCTTGACGGCGTTGCCGCAAGGGCCGTCGGCGTCGAACAGGCAAAGCAGACCGCCGAGGTCGATGCTCTGGCCGGTGGGGTTGAAAACGTAACTGGCGCCGGCGGGGGCGATGCCCACACGCAGCGGCGGCTTCGCCAAATCGAGATCGACGACGCTGATCGGCAACCCGCTGTGCAGCGACGCGGCATTGCAGATGTCCACCGCTAAATTGATCGACGCCAGGCGGGCTTCCTCGGCGGCTTTTATGAGGTATTCCGAAGCCGGTTTGCTGCGGCCGGTCGGCTTGAATCCGCCCTCACGCAGCAGATCGCGGACGGCTTGACGAACGCCGTCGTCGCTTTTGAGCGGGGCAGCGGCGGTCACCGTAAGCAGTGCGGTAATAACGGGCGGCGACGGCATCTCGCCCAGGGCACGCGGGAAATGCGTGGCGAAGGCACGCAGGTCGAGCAGGGGATGGGGATCGGTCGTGAGCATGCCTGCATTATAGTGGCCGGCGTCAGGTGCGCGGGGGGCCAAGCGGCGGTTGGGGCGGCACGTAGCCCACAAGCTCCTCGCCCGTGGCGATGACCAGACAGCCGTGGCCCAGGGCGGCGTTACCCGTCACGAGGGGGCGCAACAGACCAGCGTCATAGCTTTCAGGGCCGCGGACCAATTTGCCGTCGAGAAGATTGACGGCCCGCCAGGGCAGCTTGGCGTCCGCGGTGGGCCAAAAAACCCAGGCGTCGGCGATGAACGGACGGCCAAGACTTGCCAGGTTGCCGAGCAACGGTTGCCGCCAACCGCCGTCGTTTTCGCCAGTGGCCACGTGGACCGCTCCCAGCCCTTTGGGCGTTGTGAAAACAACGCGGTCATGTGAGACGCCGATGAGGTGAGAGATTTCGATCCCGTCGCGTTCCCACAAGGTTTGGCCCGTCGCGGCGTCGAAGCAAAAAAGTCTGTCAATGTCGGCCGGCGCGAGGACGATGCGGTGGCCGGCGGCGAGGGGCGGGCACAGATCGCGAGGTGAGCGTTGACCCTCGCGGGTCTTCAAACCGCGGCTGGCATATCGCACGGCCCAGACGTGGTTGCCCGTGGCGGCGTCCAGGGCGACAACCGCACCTGCGTTGGAACAATAAACCACATTCGGTCCCGCCAAGGTCAGCAAATGATTGCGGCAACGCGGCGGCGCGGTTTCGGAAAACTCGACGGCTTCGCAGACTTCTTGTTCCCAGCGCAGCAGGCCGGTTTGGGCTTCGAAACAGCAAATTGCCGTGGCGGTGCGATTGCCCCTGATGCGGCTCAGAGCGACATACACCGCCTTGTGATGGATCAAAGGCGTGCCTTCCCAGGCCAGATGTTCACCTACTTTGCCTGTGGCCGGTTCCGCCCAGCAAATGGTTGGCGAAGGCGTCGCCGTCACCCTGGCCTCCTTGTTGCCGATTGCTTGCGGCAAAGGGGCTGTGGTGAGGAGGTGTGGGAGCTTGAGGCATACCA
>Ga0134121_10005090_pt1 | contig 10714 bp, 6 predicted proteins | sample KB301_FD_96463 | JGI IMG/M metagenome (GOLD analysis project Ga0134121, IMG submission 96463) | Terrestrial soil microbial communities without Nitrogen fertilizer from Kellogg Biological Station, Michigan, USA - KB3-0-1 | ecosystem: Environmental > Terrestrial > Soil > Unclassified ...
CGGCGTCACCAGCACGGGCACGGCCCAGATCACCGTCGTCTACAAATACACCCCCAGCAATGCTCTCCAACCCAGCAATTACACGGTTGTCAAAACCGCCGATCCGCCCACCTATTTCGACGGCAAAGAATCGCGCAACGGCACCGTCCTGGGAAATCCCCCCGGCACCAGTGTCATTCCGCTGACCCTGTCCCAAGGCAGTATGCCGAACAATGATTTCGGCGAATTGAAAGCGGCCAGCTTGTCCGGTTTCGTCTGGGGCGACATTGGGCAAAATACTTTCAATGACGGCGCCAAACAAGCAAGTGAGGCAGGCATAGCGGGCGTCACTGTCAAGCTCGATGGCACTGATGACACCGGCGCCATCCATCTGACCACAACCACGGACAACACCGGCTTTTACCAGTTCGGCAACCTCCGCCCCGGCACCTACAGCCTCTCGGAGACGCAGCCGGCCGGCTGGATCGACGGCAAGGACACCATCGGTACGCCCGGCGGTTCCACAGGCACCGACCAATTCACCAACATCAATTTGGCCTCAGGCTTCAGCGGTATCAACAACAACTTCGGCGAGATCAAGGCCAGCCAGATCAGCGGCTACGTCTATGCCGACATCGGCGCCGGCGGATTCAACGACGGCATCAAACAGGGGAGCGAAGCAGGCATCGCCGGCGTCGCCGTGACTCTTGACGGCACCGATGAACGCGGCGCTGTCCACTGGGTCACCACCACCGACAGCAACGGCCTCTACCAATTCAACAACCTGCATCCGGGCGTTTACAGCATCAGCGAAGCGCAGCCCTCCGGCTGGATCGACGGCAAAGACACCATCGGCACGCCCGGCGGATCGACCGGCAACGACCTGTTCAGTAACATCAATCTGCCCGCCATGTTCAGCGGCACCAACAACAACTTTGGCGAGACACGCATCGGCCAACTCAGCGGCTATGTTTGGGGCGACATTGGCCAGGGCAGCTTCAATGACGGCGTCAAGCAAGCCGGCGAATCGGGCATCTCGGGCGTCACCATCAACCTCGACGGCACCGACGACACCGGGACAGTCCATTTTACGACCACCACCGACGGCGACGGCTTCTACCAATTCAACAACCTGCACCCCGGCACTTACATTATCAGCGAGGTCCAACCCGCCGGCTGGGTCGATGGCAAGGACGCTATCGGCACACCCGGCGGCAGCACCACCAACGATCAGTTCAACAACATTGCCTTGCCCGCTGGCTTCAATGGCGTGAACAATAACTTCGGCGAAATCAAGCTCGGCTCACTGAGCGGTTTTGTCTATGCCGACATCAGCACCGGCGGCTTCAATGACGGCGTCAAGCAAAGCGGCGAAGTGGGCATCTCGGGCGTGACCGTCAATCTCGACGGCGCCGATGACAACGGCACTTTCCACCTGTCCACAACCACCGACAGCAATGGCGCCTACCAGTTCAACAACTTGCGGCCCGGCGTTTATGCAATCAGCGAGGTGCAGCCCACCGGTTGGGTGGACGGCAAAGAATCGATCGGCACACCTGGCGGCGCCACCAATGCCGACCAGTTCAACAGCATCAATCTGTCCGCCGGTTTCAACGGCGTGAACAACAACTTCGGCGAGGTCCGTTACGCCCAGATCAGCGGGACGGTCTATTACGACGGCAATAACAACGCCGTTCAAAATGCCGGCGAATACGGCATTGCCAACGTGACCATCCAGCTCAACGGCATCAACTCCCAGGGCCAACCGTTTTCAGCTGTGACCACCACCGACAGCCAGGGCCATTATCAATTCAACAACCTGCAACCTGGCACCTACACGGTTGTGGAAATCCAGCCTTTTGCCTTCCTGGACGGCAAGGATACTGTCGGCACCCTCGGCGGCCAACAGGCCAACGATCAGTTCTCCAACATCGTCCTGCCCGCGGCCGGCGCCGGCGTCAATTACAACTTCGGCGAGATTCTGCCGTCCACGATTTCCGGGTGGGTGTACGTTGACACCAGCTCACGCGGTTACAACGACGGCATCCGCCAGGCTGGCGAGCAGCTCCTGGGCGGCGTCTTAATAACGCTTACCGGCACCGACGACCAGGGCCAGGTCACTCTGCAGCAGCGCACCGATTCCGGCGGCCTGTACAGCTTCACCGGCTTGCGGCCCGGCACCTACACGGTCACGGAACAACAACCTGACGGCTTCCTGGACGGCAAGGACACCGTCGGCATCGTGGGCGGCCAGACCGGCAACGACGTCTTCACCAACATCGTTCTGGGCTCTTATGTCAACGATTACAACAACAACTTTGGCGAGTTGACGCCGGTGATTTTGGTGTCTCACGAGCCGGAACTGCCCCGGGACGTTGATCCCAATCCGCCGGTCTTTGTGACACCGCCGCTTAGCGGTGTCATCAGCAGCAAAGGCCAATTGCTGGCCTCGACCGCAGGCAGCAATGTCGTCAGCGCCGCCACGGCTTCGGATGCGCGATTTATCAATAGCCTTTACAATTCGTTGCTGGGACGAAGCGTTGAATCCACTGGTTTGTCGGCCTGGCTTGGCTATCTGAGTGCTGGCGGCACGCGGCGCGGCATGGTGGACGGCATCTGGAACTCGGCCGAGCATCGCTGGCGGCAAATCAACGCCCTGTACCAGTCGTTCCTGGGCACCACTGCTGATCAGGCGACACTGAACTACTACACCAATTTCTTCCGCAATGGCGCCTCCGAGTTCGATGTTGCCGCTTTGATCGCCAGCAGTCCGCAGGCCACTGCGCTCTATCCCAACGCGACCGATTATGTGACCAAGCTGTTTGATGTTGCTTTGGGTCGCACCCCTGACCCCACGGAATTGACGGCCTGGTCGCAGTTCCCCGGAGATCGGGCCACTGAGGCGCGAGCCATCATGCTCTCGGGCGAATCGCTCAACGGCGTGGTGCAGCGGGCCTTCTTGCAGGTCCTGAATCGGCCTGCCTCGCAATTTGAGATTACCACCCGTGTGGCCCAGCTCCAGGCGAGCGGGAAAAATGGTTTCTCGTCGTTTATTGACGATTTGTTCACATCGCAAGAATACGCGATATTGATGGGAGCGTAAGCCTTATGCTCCCCTCTCCCCGCTTCGGGGAGAGGGGTTGAGGGTGAGGGAGCGGTGCTACTTCACCATCCGCACCATACCGCTGTCGTCCAGCACGCTCAGCACGTAGCTGCAAGTCTGGCCCACGTGCTTGCGGTAATTGTCCGTGGAGTAGTTTTCCGCCGGCATGTCCACCGCCGCCTTGAAAACAGCAACGTTGATGTCAAAAGCGTGCGGCACAATTCGAAAGGTCTTGAAACCCGCCTTCTTGCCCAGTTGCACGATCCTCTTGGGCGGCATGTCCTTTTCGGTCACGCCAAAGCGCTGCACCGCAGCAAGACTTCCTGGCTGGCTGCCATGCCCTGTGCCTGGCTCCGAAGTCACGCAGATGCCGCCCGGTTTCAACGCGCGAAAGGCCATGACGACCGCTTGCTGTTCGTCCACGGCATGGTGAAGCGAATCAAAGAAAACCGCGCAGTCAAACTCCTCGCGAAAAGTCACGTCTTCGTAGTCGCAAGCCTGAAATGACAAGTTGGTCAATCCCTCGTCCTGAGCGGCCTCCTGCGCGTGGAAGACCATATCAGGGGCAATGTCGATGCCCACGACTTCGTAGCCGCGTTTGGCGAAAAACCGGCTCGTCCAACCAGTCCCGCAACCGATATCGAGCAGCCGGGCTGGCGGCGGCGGCAGCAGCGTGAACACTGCTCCAAGTTCGGACAGATATTTACCGCACTCCGGGTCCGAAAACGGTTTGTGAACGGCGTGGCGGATGCCGTCCTGACCGATGTTCCGCAAATAATCGATCTCGCCTTGCTTGGCCATGACGCGCCTCCCTAAAGAATGGGATTGAATGAGCTGGAAAGTAAAAAGGCCGGGCAAGCAAGTCAAGCCCACCTCGATTTCCTGTGAATTCGGGTAATTTCCACAAACTGTAGCCGATATGCCACGCCAAACCGCCCACTCCGCCTCGCTTCAATCGACAATGCCCTCACCGCCGTCTACCTCGTTAACCGACGTAAAGAGGGCAAGCATTCACGCTCTCGGTAGGACAGGGAACGTGCTTCGTCCAAAGCTAGCCTGCGCCCGCATGATGCGATTGGCGTTGGCCGGCAACTAGACGGTAGGCCACGGAGGGCCATTGACCATGAGACACAAAATCGTTGCCAGTTGCGGCCTTTTGTTGGGAGTTCTGGTGGCAAGCGCGGGCGCTCAGGAATGGCGTCCCGTCCAATCCGAGTCGGCCTCCTCGTCGACGGGATCGTTGCCGCCCGTTTCCCTCAGGGCGCCTGTTGCCGATACGATGCCGATTCAACAAGCGACCTACTCCACGGTCCCCTGGAACGGCGACACCGTGCAAACGGCTAGCACCGTCAATGAGCCTCCGCTGCAAATGCCCGCCCCGCCCACTCCTGCGCAGCCAATGCAGCCTCAAACCGTGCCCATGCAAACGGCGCCCATGCAGCCGGGTTACAACCAACCCGCTCCCATGCAACCCGGCTTCAACCAACCCATGCCCGTGCAGCCGGGTTACAACCAACCCACACCCATGCAGCCCATGATGATGCAGCCCGGCGTGAGTGGCCCCATGATGATGCAGCCGGGCGTGTCTGGCCCCATGATCAACGGCCAAGTGGAAACCGGTCCTGTGCCTCGGCCGTACAACGGCGGCCCCGCGGTGGTGGGCCCTTGGGGCAACACGTCGCCGCAACAACTCGGCACCATGGATATGAGCGGCAGCCCGATGCCGGCTTGCTGTGGTTGCTGCGGCCCGCGCAATTCCGGCCCGGCCGTTTTTCCCGGCACCTATGGCGGCTGCGGCAGCTGCTGTGGAAATTCCAGCGGCTACAGCCCCGGCATGGTCATGGGTGACAATTGCAATTGCGACCCCTGCGGTTGCGGCTGTAGCTGGTTAAACAGTTGCTGCAGCCCCTGCTTCGACGAGTGCTGCGATTGCTGCTGTGACGGCTGCTGCGCACCGCGCAGTTGCTTCTGGATCCGCGGCGAATATCTCTTGTGGACCGTCAAAGGCGCGCCCACGCCGGCACTGGTCACCAGCAACAGCAACGGCGCCGCACCCGTCATCGGGGTGCCCGGCACCCAAGTCGTTTACGGCGGTTCCACGCAAGGCTTCGACATGCGCTCCGGCGGCCGCTTCACCATCGGCTTCGCCCTGCCTTGCACCTGCAACAACTTTGGCTTTGAGTCCACCGCTTTCTTCCTCGGCAACCGCACGACGAACAACACCTTCGCCTCCAACGGCATCCCGTCGCTTGGCCGGCCCTTCACCAACGTCGGGCCATCCCTCAACGGCTTCCCCGGCAACCAAGACGCCGAACTGGTGGCCTTGCCGGGCCTGGTCGCGGGTAGCGTCAACGTCAAAACCAGCAACGACATCTACGGCGTTGAAGGCAATTTCCGCTTCCCAATCTCCTGCGGCTGCAACTGGAAAGTTGATTTCCTCACCGGCTTCCGCTACTTGAACATCGACGAAAACCTGCAAATCACCGAGAACCTCACGCTCCAGGACCGCACCGAGCGCGGCGTGGGCAACATCATCGTGCAGGACAATTTCCACACCCGCAATTCGTTCTACGGTGGACAGCTTGGCGTCGACGCCGAGTACCGCTGGCGCCGCTGGTTCGTGTCTGGCACCGGCAAGCTGGCCCTGGGCGACATGCACCAACTCGTGAACATCGACGGCTTCACGGCATTCCGCGATGGCCCCAACCCCGGCGTCGAGCGCGGCGGCCTCTTGGCCCTGCCCAGTAACATCGGCAGCTACAACCGCGACACCTTCTGCGTTGTCCCCGAACTCGGCCTGCGGCTCGGCTTCAACTTCACCGAGCGCTTCCGCGGTTACGTGGGTTACGATGTGCTTTACGTCAGCACCGTCGTCCGCCCCGGCGATCAGATCGACACCAATATCAACCCGACCTTCCTGCCGCGCAACGGCCCTGCCGTCGGCGCCCCGATGCCGGCCTTCCAATACCATTCGACCGACTTCTGGGCGCAGGGCGTCAGCTTCGGTCTGGAATGGCGCTACTAGGCCGTCTGTCATACGCAGTTAATACGCCAAGAGCTTCCGGCATTTCGAATGCCAGAAGCTCTTGGCGCTTTGTGCTTTCTTCTTTGGATCTTGGATTTGTTTCGGATTTCGGATTTTGAATTTAGGAATTTGAATTCCGACGCTTCCCAGTGCCCGTTCTGCCCTCTTGACTCATCCCGTAATATTACTCTCGCCGGGCAACTAATTTGTTGCCCCCGGCCGTCGGCTGTGTTCCAATCAAGGAAGTTCGCCCCTTTACAGCGGTGTCCTTTGCCACAACCTGGACCGCGCATTTTGGCAGCGCGGCACATATTCACTGGACGAGACCCAGGAGCACCAAACGATGGGATGCGACATGGTGGTGGCCCTTCCCCCGGCCACAGGCAGCGGTTTCTCGCTCTTCGGCGCCAATGCCCACTTGCGGATCGGCGAGTCGCTTGCCGTTCGTCTTCAGCCCGGCCACACTTTCGCCGCTGGCGAATCAGTGCGAACCCAATTTCTGCAGTTGCCGCAGGTCCGCCAGACGTGCAGCGTCTTGGCCGCACAGGCGCGCGGCGCCTGGGGCTACCTGCACGGCGTCAACGAGCATGGTCTGGCAGTCGGCTGTTCCAATTGGAATAGCCGCGTCAAATGCTCGAAACCCGGGCTTCTTGGGCCTGAGCTTGTGCGACTTGTCCTGGAACGTGCCCACAGCGCCGCGCAGGCTTTGGATGTGCTGACCGACCTCATCGTGCGCCACGGCCAGGGCAATTTCCCAGGAAATCCCGAGGAAGATGCCGCCGACCATGTCTTTTTGCTGGCGGACTCCCATGAGGCGTTCGCCGTCGAAGCGGCCGACAATGCCTGGGCGGCTCAGGAAATCCATGAAGTCCGGGCCGTCAGCGATGTGGCGGTCATTCGACAAGACTGGTATCGGCTTGCTCCCGGCCTGGCCGGGCGGGCCATTGCCGAGGGTTGGTGGGCGGAAGACGGCAGCAAGCTCGATTTCATCGGTGCACTGAGCGAAGCGCCCGTGGGCAAAGCCTCGGCGCTACGGCGCTGGGGCCGCGCGACACTGCTGTTGGAGCAGCAAAACGGACATCTCGATGCTCCATTTATCCGCCAGTTGCTGGCCGACCATTACGACGGCACCCATTTCGAGGCTGATCCTTTGGACGGCCCTTCCCTCATCACGCCCCTTTGTCAGCATGCGGTCCACGGCGCCATTCCGGCAACTGCCGCGAGCACGGTGGCCCAGCTGCCGTCAACCGCGACCTTGCCAGTGATTGTGTGGATCGCATTGGGGCCTCCTTGCATCAGCGTGCATTTCCCGCTGTTTTTGGATGGCGAACTGCCGATTGCCTACTCCGGAGATCCTTCCACACTGTGGATGCGTACGCGCCGTTTGGCCGATGTCCTCGGCACGGAAACCAGGCGCTGGGTTCGTGTCCGCGAAATTCTCGGACGACTCCAAGCTCGTTTCGAACAGGATGTGGAGGAATTCATCGCCGAAGCGGCCCCAACGAGCGATTGCGGTCGGCATCCGCAAATGCGCCGCCTGGCTAGCAGTCTGATGCAAAGCCATGTCGAGCGCTATGAGGAATCGTTGCAAATTCTGCTCGGCCAAACGCGGCTGCCAGCCATGGCTGGCACGGCGGTTTCTTAGCTCCTGTGGCAATTGCAAGCCCGCAGCGCAAGCAAGGCATGTCCTTGCTTGCGCTGCGGGCTGCACCCGTTGATCCGCAGTTGTGTTTCACGTTTGTTTCTCATCTTTTCCTAATAAATTACTTCGCGCAATCCACTCAAGATTATTCAAAGTAAGCGGAACTTATTCTGGTCCGCGCGGTTTCATTTAGCTAGCCGGTCACTTCCGGATTTCATATGTCTACCGTGGCGAAACGGAATATCGCCGACGTGTTCTACTGTCGGCTCGCCGCAGGACATGATTAATCCGATCCAGACCGCGTCCGTGGCAGGGTGCTACGGCGGTTCGTGGTAGTCTCTCGCCTTGGGGCGATGGAGGAGAGTCCCCACGACTAAGCACACGGTGCGCGTGCTGCTTCTTCGCCAAGCCCCGTATTGCTTGGCTGTTACGAATAACATCGCCCCCTCAAGCACGCCGCTGCCGGCGGGTTTGTGACATTGCAGTTTTGAACAACACCCAGCACCTGGTACAGGGCCACGGCGCTGAGAGGACGTGTTGTCCCAGGGAGCGTACAGGAGCATCCCGATGAAGAAATTCATGTTCGCGGCGTTTGGCGTGCTTGCCTTGGTCGGCTTTGTGGTGGCAGATGAGTTCAACGCTAATATCACCAAGGTCGACGGCAACACGGTCTACTACAAAAAAGCAGGCGGCAAAAAAGGAGCGCCGGCGACGGAGGACAAGGCCGATGTGACCTCTGACGTCAAGATCCTCAAGGGCGAAGCTGAATTCATACCCGACCCCGCCCCTGCCAAAAAAGGCGCTGCCAAAAAAGGCGCCGCCAAAAAAGGCGCCGCCAAGAAGGGCGGAGCGGGCGGCACCACGGAAATCAAGGCCGGCGATCCACTGCCGGGCGGTTTGAAGAACGACCTGTTCACCAAAATTGATCCCGACAGCAAGGGCATTCAATCCAAGATCATCACCAACGACGCGGGCAAGATCGTTGAGATTCGCGCTGTCGCGCCTCCTCCGTGATTTGTTGGTGCAACGCCCTTGACCTCGCATCGCCCCTTATTCGCCCACAGTTGTTGCAAGAAATCACACCGAGAACGCAAAGACAACGAAGTCGTCCGCTTTGTGTTCTTGGTGTCGCAAGGAAGGTTCACTCAACTCAACACCCGAAACCTGGCATTGGGGCCACGGCTTCGGTTTTCGTGTTGTACACGGGAGCATTTAGGAGCATCCCCATGAAGAAGTTTGTGTTTGCGTCTGTTGCCGTGCTGGCCCTGGTGGGCTTTGTGACGGCCGATGAGTTCACCGCTCAAATCATGAAGGTGGAAGGCAACACCGTGACCTTCAAGAAGGGTGGCGGCTTCGGCGGCGGCGGCAAGAAGGGTGGCAAGGCCGATCCCGCCGAGCAACCCAAGGAAGAGAAAGCCGACGTTACCTCGGACGTCAAGGTCCTCAAGGGCGAGTTCGACTTCGGCGGCGCTGGTGGCAAGAAGGGTGGCGGCGCTGGCAAGAAGGCCGACCCAGGTGCCAAGAAGGGCGCTGGCGGCATTGCTGTGAAAGAAGGCGACGCGCTCGAGGGCGGCCTGAAGAACGAAGTCTTCACCAAGATCGACGACAAGAAGGGCGTGTTCGCTCAGATCACCACCAATGATGCTGGCAAGATCACCAAGATCGTCACCATCACCTTTGGCAAGAAGGGTGGCATCGAGTAATTTCGGTTGAACAATCCTGGCCGTGGTTAATCCGTTGTTAGAACGATTAACCACGCTTCGTCACACCGCGACCCGTGTAACAGGGCCACGGATCAGCGATGTGGCCGCGCCGGAAAACGGCCAGTTAGTTTTGTTTACGCGGTAGAGCCGGTATGGCTTTGAGTTTTGCCGTTTTGGAACAACACCCAAAGCCTGGCAGTGTGCCATGCTTTGCGTTTTTCGTGTTGCGAGTAGGGAAGCACTTATAGGAGCATCCCCATGAAGAAGTTCGCGTTTGCGGCGATTTGCGTGTTGGGCTTGGTCGGCTTTGTGATGGCCGAAGACATTAACTGCACCGTCACCAAGATTGAAGGCAACACCGTCTATTACAAAAAGGCCGGTGGCGGCAAGGGCGGCGGTATGGAAGAAAAGGCCGAACTGACCTCGGACGCCAAGGTTTTTAAGGGCACCTTCACCCCAACGCCTGTCGATCCCGCCGCCAAGAAAAAAGGCGGCGGCGGCAAGGGCGAGTGGAAAAAGGGCGACGCCCTCGAAGGCGGAGTGAAGAACGCTGCTTTCACCAAGATCGACGAAGCCAAGGGCGGGCCGTTCTGCCAAATCACCATTGATGACACTTCCAAAAAGGTCACCATGATCGTAACGACCGGCGAACCCAAAGCCAAGGGCAAGAAGGGCGGCTAAGCACAGCTGAACATACAGCGTGTTCGTGTTCGTGATTGTTTTTGTGAACAACACCCAGAGCATGGCAACGGGCCACGCTTTGTGTTTTTCGTGTTGCGTATTGGGAAGCACATAGGAGCATCCCCCATGAAGAAGTTTGCTTGTGCGGCGATTTGCGTGTTGGGCTTGGTCGGCTTTGTCATGGCCGAAGAGATCAACTGCACTGTCACCAAGGTTGAAGGCAACACCGTCTTTTACAAAAAAGTCGGTGGCGGCGGCGGCAAGAAGGGTGCGCCGGCCGAGGAAGAAAAGGCTGAGCTCACGTCAGACGTCAAGGTTTTCAAGGGCGAGTTCGTTGTCACGCCCGCTGATCCGGCCGGCAAGAAGGGCGGAGCTGCCAAGAAGGGTGGCGCCAAGGGTGGTGGCTTTGGCAAGGGCGAGTGGAAAAAAGGCGACGCTCTCGAAGGCGGCATCAAGAATGCAGCGTTCACCAAGATCGACGCCGACAAGGGTGGCCCGTTCTGCCAAATCACCATTGATGACACCACCAAGAAGGTCACCATGGTCGTCACGACTGGCGAACCCAAGGCCAAGGGCAAGAA
>Ga0134121_10005091_pt1 | contig 10714 bp, 5 predicted proteins | sample KB301_FD_96463 | JGI IMG/M metagenome (GOLD analysis project Ga0134121, IMG submission 96463) | Terrestrial soil microbial communities without Nitrogen fertilizer from Kellogg Biological Station, Michigan, USA - KB3-0-1 | ecosystem: Environmental > Terrestrial > Soil > Unclassified ...
CCCATTTTAACCTGAGCTCCTGCAGGAACCGTCCAGGTATAAGATGTGGCACCGGCTACAGCGGCAATGGAATAGGACACATTGTTCTGGTTGTGACAAACAGAAGCCGGACCTGTTATTGTTCCAGGTAGTGCAGGAACACCGTTCACAACAACGCCTGAAACACCACTGCTCCCGCAGATATTGGTTGCCACCACCGAAATGGAACCTCCTGAAAATGCATTTGTGAAAGTGATGCTGACACTGATAGTTCCTTGTCCACCTGTGATCGTTGCGCCAGCCGGAGCAGCCCACGTGTACCCGGTCGCACCGGAAACAGCGGTGATGGAATAGGTCTTTGTTGACGAGCAGACTCCCGAAGTCTGGCCAGCAATGGCTCCCGGTGTTAAAGGAGTGGTATTGGCCGTCACAGATATTGTGTTTGAAGTGGTACTGCCGCAAATGTTGTTAACTACACAAGCATAATTTCCGGATGCAGTGGCAACGTAAGAAGATGACGTTGCGCCTGAAATATTACTGCCGTTCAATTTCCACTGATAGGTTAATCCTGTACCGGTATTTGCATTCATGGAAACAGAACCCGGTGCGCAAAAAGTGGTCGGACCCGAAGCCGTAATGCTTGCTGATGGAAGTTGCGTAACGGATACAGCAATGGTGTTGGATGTCACACTACCACAGATGTTGGATACAGTACAATTATAATTACCGGCTGCAGAGGCAAAATAAGATGAAGAAGTCGCCCCGGAAATATTCGTGCTGTTCAATCTCCATTGATAGGAAAGGCCTATGCCAGTATTGGCATTGAGTGTAACCGAGCCGGGTGCGCAAAAAGTTGTCGGCCCTCCCGCAGTGACAGATGCCGATGGTGCAACATTCACAGTAACCACAATCGAATTTGAAGTAGCGCTGCCACATGTGTTGGTAACAACACAGCTATAATTGCCTCCAGCATTTGCAATGTAAGAAGAGGAAGTTGCGCCTGAAATATTCGAGTTGTTCAATTTCCATTGGTAGGTTAAACCAGTACCGGTATTGGCACTGAGCGTTACAGAACCGGGAGCACAGAAGGTGGTGGGGCCTCCGGCACTAACCGATGCTGTTGGCGCAGGATTAACAGTTACTACAACTGAATTTGAAGTGGCATTGCCACAACTGTTCGAAACAACACAATCATAATTGCCGCCGGCATTCACGACATAGGAAACAGATGTTCCACCGGAAATCGCCGCTCCATTCAATCGCCATTGAAAGGTAAAGCCCGGGCTAGAGGCAGCGTTTAAGGTAACGGAACCGGGCGCACAAAAAGTAGTGGCACCACCTGCTGTGATAGAGGCAACAGGCACTCCATTGCTAACGGTTACAAGAATGCCGTTTGATGCAGCGGTTCCGCAGATGTTCGATAACACACAATCAAAAGTTCCCGATACTGATGCTACATAAGAGTCGGAAGATGCGCCTGCAATGGATACACCGTTCAACCTCCATTGGTAACTGGTACCCGCAGCAGTGTTCGATGATAAGAGCACGGAACCGGGCGCACAAAAAGTGGTTGGACCCACTGCAATAATCCCTGCGACCGGTGCACTGTATGCGTTCACCAGGATATACGTTGAAGATAAAGTGCCGCATGAATTAGTAACCACGCAGGTATATACTCCGGAGACTGATGCAACATAAGATGTAGAAGTTGCGCCGGGAATGTCGACTTCATTATCCTGCCATTGATACGTTTCTCCGGGACCTGTGGTTGTAGTTAAAGTTACTGAACCTGGCAGACAAAAAGTAACTGGTCCGGATGCAGACAATATCGGGTAGGGCATCGGGTTCACGGTAACTGTAATTGAATTTGAAAGCGCACTTCCGCATGTATTGGAAACGAGGCAATCATAGATACCTGCAAAATAAGTGGTATAAGATGGAGACGTCGCACCTGTTTGTAGAATTGAATTCCGCCTCCATTGATAAGTTTGTCCAGGTGCAGTGGCAGCACTTAATGTAATCGTATTTCCTGCACAGAAGGTGGTTGGACCTCCGGCAGAAATAGTTGCGACAGGTCCGGAGTTAACTGATGCTACAATGGTGTTGGAACTCACTGTTGATTGCAGACATCCATTTACATCATTCAATGTGCAAGTGATCAGATCTCCGTTCAGAATTGCAGACGTGGTGAAGGCTGAACTATTGGTTCCCGCACTAAGGCCGTTCACGCGCCATTGATATATTGGATTGGGTCCTGCATTGGTTGTTACAGCATTGAACGTGGCCGGAGAAGCAGGACAAATCAGTAACGGTCCCGAAATAGTAATTGTAGGCGGGACAGGACTTCCTACGGTAAGTGTTGCTGAACTGCTGCTCGCTGCAGGTGAACACGTGCCGTTAACATTACAACTGTATTGTCTTTGGTCGTAACCGGAGGTTATTGCCGTCAATGTCAGTGCGGCAGTTGTGGCACCGCTGTACACTCCGCCATTGGTAATGTTCACGCCGTTTTCCATCCATTGGTAGGTGAGTGCCGTGCCGGTTGCAGTGACTGAAAAGGTTGCATTATTTCCAGGACATGCAAAGGCATTTGATGGCTGCAGGGTGATTGAAGGCGCTGTGTTGACAGTCGCTGCGATCGCGCTGGAAGTTGATGCCCCGCAAACGTTCGACTCTGTGCACGTATAGCTGCCGGAGGAAGAAACTGCATATGAAGAAAGTGTTGCGCCTGAAATGGGGACAGCGTTGCGATTCCATTGATAGCTGATTCCGGATCCCGTATTGGCAGTAAGCGTCAGGGTAGCCGAAGGATAACAAAATGTGGTGGGTCCGCCTGCTGAAATGGTCGCAGCAGGCGCGCTGCTGATAGTGTTTACAGGAATAAAATTCGATATCGTATTTCCGCAATTGTTGCCGATGATACAACTGTAGTTGCCGGCAAGATTTGCGGAATAAGCCTGATTCCGATTACCACTTGGATCGGGAAGGAATCCACATTGCCAGTAATAATAATTGTTGCCCGGAGACGCTGAAAGCAGCACGGAACCACCGTTGCAAAAAGTGGTCGGACCGCTCGCTGTTATGGTTGCCGGTGACGGAACCGCACAGTTAGCACATCCTGAAATGAATACGGGATCCTGTAAGTCGCTCCCGGGAGAGTTACCCAATTGCCCGTCGTTGTTGTTGACGGAAAAATCATTGATAATCTGACCAAACCCGTCGTTACACTTCCAGTACCCGATCAGGCCAGTCTCGCTTCCGGTAAGCATTGAGTTCATAGTGCCTTGAATTGAAGCCTGGGTGCGGGCGATATTCCATAAACGGATTTCGTGCATGAATCCGCCATAGTCACGGGGGCCGGAATGATCTCCGCTAATCCGGATTGTGGAAGTGTTGATGCCCACATTTGCTGCCGTTGCGTGGGTTACAGTACCCTTGAGAACACCGTCAATATAAAGCGTCACAGCTGCTCCCGACCGAACAAATGCCAGGTGTCTACACTGATTCGTGTTGAGAGCAAAACCGACAAATACATAAAAGTCACTCCCAATCGCAATGACAATCTGGTTATTCCCGTTCACCCCGACGCTTATTCCAGTGCTGAGATCATTGTAAGAAAAAAAACTCGCATCAGTAATGCTGCCGAGGACCTGGTAAGCATTCATGCGGATCCACATTTCCAATGTGAAGTCCCCCGTACCAAGATTGTATGCGGCGATATGCGGAATACTTACATAGTCGTCAAATCCGTCAAACATAAGTCCCGTGGAGTTGATTTGGGAAGTAGATGCGAATGGATTCGCGATGATGCAAGAGAGCACCAGTAAAATTCTCTTGCGGAAAAATGTGGTGATTGCCTTTTTCATAATTGGTGTGGTTGGAATTAGTATGGTAAAATTAGTTTTCAGAAACATTGGCCACGTGTTTTATCGTACAAATTTGATTAACGCAGCAATTACTGAGGCCGGGATGGTATTAGCTTGGGTAAACGAAATATGAAAAAGCCTTCCTTTTGTCCCATATCGTTCACTGCGAAGAAAATTTATCCGGGCGTGATTTTTTATGTCTCTGGATTTTCAATTTCGGAACTTCTTAAAAAGAGATTAAATTTGTAATTGAGCATGATCTTAAAAATACAAATCCGGGTTTTCGTTGTTGTTCTCTCATGCCTTCTAAAATGGAGCAGCATTTATGCGTGCAGCGATGTAACCGGCTTGTACACGACTTCAATTACGCACTCCAGTGCAACCCTCAATTGGAACCCAACATCGTGCGACAGCTTCCTGGTGCGGTACTACATCACCGGTACTACTTACGTGCACTTTAAAATTGTCAGCCCGGGAACAGCGCTGAGTGTAACTATTGATTCGCTTTACCCGAACACCAATTACTGCTGGCTCATTCATAGTTATTGCAGTGGCGGACAATCAGGAGGATACCAGGCAACGCCGGCAACATTTTCCACCATCAATGGCATCGTTTCATGTTATCCAGCCAACCAGCTTTCAGCCAGAAATATTACCAACACTTCTGCAAATGTTGCATGGAATTATCTCATTGATGCAGATTCATTTCTTGTGAGGTATCACGTAAGCGGTTCAGCCAATTTTACCTGGAGATACATCCAGGGAATTTATCATTCTGTTACGCTTCCGGGTTTATCCCCTTCGACAATTTATGAATGGGATGTAAAAACAATCTGTAACGGGAATTTAATTCCATCCAATTATTCCGATACGTTTGTTACAAACTGTGACACGCTCCCTGTTCCCGACCACATTGTCATCTGTATCATGGAGAATAAAGGATTCCAGCAGATCATTGACAGCATTGTCGTCGCACCATACATCAATGCACTTGCGAATGATCCGATGAGCGCTTTGTTCACACAGTCTTATGCGCTGGAACATCCCAGCCAGCCTGATTACTTAGACCTGTTTGCGGGGTCAAACCAGGGGGTAACGACTAACAATGTTCCGGCCCCGCATTTTATTACACCAAATCTTGCGCGGGAACTTTTAGATGCAGGCAAAACATTTGTGAGTTACTCTGAAAATCTTCCTTACACGGGCAGTGACACGATACGCTCGGGAAATTACGAGCGCAAGCACAACCCCGTAGCGAACTGGATGGGAACGGGAACGAACCAGGTTCCTGCTACATGCAATCAACCGTTTACCAATTTTCCAACTGACTTTCATTTGCTTCCGACTGTGAGCTATGTAGTGCCTGACCAGATCGGGGACATGCACAGCTCACCGATTGACACCGGGGACGCCTGGGTGGAGACGCACATGGACGCTTATGTGCAGTGGGCAAAGGCCAACAACAGCCTCTTTATCCTGACTTTTGATGAAGACAACCACGCATACAACAACCGCATTGTCACCATTTTCTGTGGTCCGATGGTGCGGGGCGGAGAATATCCGAAGTACATGAACCACTATTCACTCTTGCGCACGATTGAAGACATGTATACCCTGGGCCATGCCGGTCATGCGGGTGCTATAGAATCTGTGAAGGAGTGCTGGCTGGCTGGTTTCACCGGTGTCGCTGAACATCAGACGCCCTCGCTTGAGTGGTCCATATATGGATTTGCAGGAACCGGGGAACTGAACATTGATTATACCTTGCCTTCTCTTGCGAAAGTTTCCTTCGAGGTATTTTCTGAAGATGGGAAAACTATATACATCGAATCCTCTCACATGAACAGCCCGGGAATCCATCGCGTCATCATCAACCCTGACAACCGCCCGTCAAATGGATTTTACATTGTGCGGCTGACTGTTGACGAAAACACTTTTTCGAAAAAGACGGTGATGGTTTATTAGGCAATTTTAGCTCAAGAAAATTGATCTCTTCGATGCAACAGCGAAAACCGGGTCAGCAGGAACATCATTTTTTTTTCTTCTTTAATGCCTTAGCAGGAAGTTTTGATTTGATGAGCTCATAGGATTGCTGAAGGTAATGTTTCCATTCTTTATTGCTGAAGGAGTTGACATCGTCCACATAAATCCATTTGTATCGGGCGAGATAAGGCGCAGGAATAATTCCTTCTCTTCCTGTTAGTTCCTCAAACTCTTCATCTTTCACTTTGATGGACACTCCGAAATCGCCTTCAATACCAGTCACGCAAAACATTTTTTCTCCGATGAGAAAGCACAGGTCATGACCCCATTTGATATCTTCTTTGACGCCGGGAAATGAGAGGCATATCTCACGGATGAATTCGGATTTCATTTTTTGGGAGTACTGAGTACTAATTTTTACTTATTTACTAATTAGCAGTGAGAGTAAGAAGGTATATATAAAATGAGAACGTGCGTTCAACACAATGCTGCGTAAAGGAATGCCAACGGTCTCTTTTTACTTTTATTTGCGGAGAGGGAGGGATTCGAACCCCCGGTACCTTACGGCACACCTGATTTCGAATCAGGCACATTCGACCACTCTGACACCTCTCCGGAACGGGTTAAAATTACCGAGTGATATGCTGCTGTCAAAAAAAATCCGGTGCTGAAATAATTTCACACCAGAAGTATTCATTTCTGGTGGAGAAAGGGATTATTTCTCCACCCTAAAGCAATCACGAGCTGCTTACTTCAAAAACAAAACCCTGCAAGTGCAGGGCTGATTTGATTCATTTGCGGAGAAAGAGGGACTTTCCTCCAGCTGCTTACTTGGCTGTGAATTAAATTCTTCTGTTTTATCTATTTTGGCCACTATGGTTTTTGGTTGTAGAGGAGAAACTGATTTATCTACACTAAATCCTCTTAAAATGGCAAATCATCGCGATTTGGTTTTGCCCGCGAATATCTTTCCAACTTATCAAACCTTTTCCATAAATGATTGAGAATTATTTTTCTCTTTTCAGTAGAAACAGATTCAAGCAAAGAAATAAATCGTTTTAGATTTCCAATTTCTACTGTGGGAGATTTAACGATATAATGCACACCGGCAATAAAAGTGCGGGATAAAAGTTCGTTATCTTGAAGGTGCGTCTCTAGCATGCTGTCTCTATAAATATTTTTCAACGAGGTAAGTATTGCATCAATATCTGTTCGATATGTACATGATGATTCAAGCTTACTAATAATTTTTATTAGATCATCAGCAAACCATTTATAGCCATTCCTTTCTGTTGAAGTAAATTCAATTGATTCTGATTCTTTTTCAAGAGTATCTCGTTGAACTTCTAGAAAAGATAGTGTTCTGCGTTTTGCATCAAATAAAGTCATTGATTTTAAAGCTGTGGCATAAGTAAAATTTTGTAGATTGTTCTCTTGAATTATCTCTTCGAACATTTTCCCAACGAAATAAACCTCAGTTTTAAAGTCATAAATTTTATCTCTAAATTCGGAGGGCGGTGAGTACCTCCAATTCAAAGAAAGGCTTTTATCAAAATCACTATCAAAATCAATTCGCTTCCCAAAGCCAAAGTCAATCACCTTGACAGTACCATTTTTAGTGATAAGTATATTCTCAGGGCGAAGATCTCTATGCAAGACTTTAATTTCTTCTAAATGCTTAAAAGCTTCAAGGGTTTGAACAAAAATATCGTTCAACTTTTCAGGATTCTGCTTGATAAAATCAGTAATCTTTTCACCATCTATGAACTCCATCAAAATATACCCGGTTGTCGATTCAGGATATAAATAATAATTAAAAACCCGAACTACATTTTTATGATACATCAAGTGGAGAAGCTTAATTTCATCCACAAAATTATTAAAGTATTCAGTCTTGTCAGATTCATTGAAAGGTGAATATTTTTTACAAACAAATTGCTCATTAATATATTCATCTAAAAGAAGTACAGCTTTACCTGTTCCTCCCTGACCGAGTTCCTTAATGAATTTATAATCCTTCTGACGCAAGAATTCAACTTTGGGTCTCACAAGTTTTATGTTTACTTAATACGCTAATTGATAAAACCGAATTTCTATAATTACAGAAAATCAGTATGATTCTATATCATTGATCTAAAGTGAGACTGAATACCATGTCCGAACCATCCGAGAAAAATAGAAACACTTCATTTACAAGTGATTCGCGAAGATTTGCGGAGAAAGAGGGATTCGAACCCCCGGAACCTTTCGGTTCAACAGTTTTCAAGACTGCCGCAATAGACCGCTCTGCCATTTCTCCGCTGCAAAAATAGAATTACATTCGTAACTACGAAACAACAAAGAAATTTGTTGGTGCCTATTCCTCTCGCGGATCAATTGCCCTGAAAGAACAGATCATCGCAAACGCCGGACTTCCAAAAGTTTATAGAAAGTTGAGAATTATTCTATGCTATTTCAACTTCTTCAGCGCCTTTTTTGCAAGGTCATAAGTAGGATAAATGGTCAGCGCTTCGTTGTAGTCGGCTTTTGCTCTCTGGATCTCGCCGATGCTTTCATAACAGACGCCCCTGTTGTAATAAGCTTCCACATAGTGCTTTTCATGGTTCAGCGCGCTGCTGAAAAGCGGAATTGCTTTTTTATAATCCTTCTCATACTTCATTGCAATGTAACCGAGGTTAAAATAGGCGAAGCCATACAAGGGGTCCACTTTTAAAAGTTCATTGTAATCATTCACAGCTTTATCAAGGGCGCCTGTATTCTGTAAATACAATCCGCGGTTGTAAAGCGCTTCCACTGAATGCGGCTGCAGCTTGAGCGCACTGTTATAATACTGCAATGCGATCGGGTCGTTGTGCACGGCGAAGAGGTTGCCGAGCTGAATGATGGCATCGTAATACGTCGGATCCTGTTCCACGCAGGTCTGGAAATTGGAAATGGCGCGGGTCGTGTCCTTCGTCTCTTTGTAGACATATCCCTTTATGAAATAAGCTTTCACACGGTGTTTGTCGATGCGCAATGCTTCGTTTGCATTTTTGATCGACTCCTCATACTTTTTCATGTAGAGGTAAAGTTCGGAAAGCTTCAGATAGGCTTCGATGTTGTTTGCATCAAGGGAAACAGCTTTATTAAATGCTGCCTCAGCCTCAGGCACATGAAAGCCCGCAAAACTGATGTCTGCCTGAAGCAGGAAATATTCAGAGCGGCTGGAATCAATGCTGAGCACTTTCTTAATGTCCTGTTCCGCAGCCGCCATTTTTTTCATGGACAGGTTCCATTTGGCACGCTCGTAATAGAGGGAAGGATTGTTCGGGTCACCTTTTATTTTCTCCGTGAGGACGTCAGCAGGCGTAAGTTGCTTTTCAGCGGATTGCTTTTCCCCGGAAGGTTGCTTTTTTTCTCCGCATGCGACGAGAAGGAAGAGTGCAACAGGAAGTATAAGACGGTTTAGCGGAAGGAACATCTTTAGGAATTGCGAGCCGGGTGGAGGGATTAAGTGACTAAGTGACTAAGTTGATGAAGTTGCAAAGAACGTAAAGTTTTATAAAAATACGTTGCAGGGCCATCATCGGGAACGGACGGGTAACGAATAGCCAAAGTTCTTTGGTAATGTGAGGCTGTTACTTCTGTGCCTTTGTGTCTCTGTGGTGAAAAGAGTTTCGAGAAATCCCAAACCACAGAGGCACCGAGACACTGAGAATACAAAAGATTTGCCTCTTAAATATACATAGGCTGTTAACCCCTGTGCCTTTGAGTCTCTGTGGCAAAAAAAATTGCTAAAGACCCTTAACCACAGAGGCACGGAGACACTGAGAATGCAAAAGATTTGTCTCTTAGCTATCCACAGGCTTTACCCCTGTCCTTTTGTTCCCGATAACTATCGGGATCTGTGGTGAGAGAAGCTTAAAAAGTACTTAGTTCGCTGCAGTATGCGCCTTCGCCAACTCTTCCCGAATTTTTGCTTCGAGTTCTTCAGCGAGCTCGGGGTTGTCCTGGAGCAATTGCTTCACGGCATCGCGGCCCTGACCGAGCTTGGTGTCGTTGTAGCTGAACCATGAACCGGATTTCTTGATCACGTTCTTCTCCACGCCGATGTCGACGATCTCCCCTACCTTGCTGATGCCTTCTCCATACATGATGTCGAATTCAGCCAGGCGGAAAGGCGGAGCAACTTTATTCTTCACCACCTTTACCTTGGTACGGTTCCCGTTCACAGAATCTCCGTCCTTGATCTGCCCGATACGCCTGATGTCGAGACGCACGGAAGCATAATATTTCAAAGCGTTACCGCCTGTGGTTGTTTCCGGGTTGCCGAACATGACGCCGATCTTTTCGCGCATCTGGTTGATGAAAATGCAGCAGCAGCCCGTGCGGCTGATGGTACCCGTGAGCTTGCGGAGGGCCTGGCTCATGAGGCGTGCATGCAGACCCATTTTGCTGTCGCCCATCTCTCCTTCTATTTCGCTTTTCGGTACAAGTGCTGCCACAGAATCGATAACGATGATGTCGATGGCGCCGGAGCGGATGAGGTTGTCGGCGATTTCAAGCGCCTGCTCTCCATTGTCAGGCTGGGAAATGAGGAGGTTCTCAATGTCCACGCCCAGCTTCTGCGCATAAGAGCGGTCGAAGGCATGTTCTGCGTCGATGAAGGCAGCGATGCCGCCATTCTTCTGTGAGTTGGCGATGGCATGGATGGCCAGTGTTGTTTTTCCGCTCGACTCCGGACCGTAGATCTCGATGACCCGTCCTTTTGGAAATCCACCGATGCCCAGGGCATTGTCGAGGGTGATGCTGCCGGTGGAAATGGCTTCCATGGGCTCAATGGCTTCGTCCCCCATTTTCATAATGGTTCCTTTGCCGTACGTTTTTTCGAGCTTATCGATGGTAAG
>Ga0134121_10005094_pt1 | contig 10711 bp, 4 predicted proteins | sample KB301_FD_96463 | JGI IMG/M metagenome (GOLD analysis project Ga0134121, IMG submission 96463) | Terrestrial soil microbial communities without Nitrogen fertilizer from Kellogg Biological Station, Michigan, USA - KB3-0-1 | ecosystem: Environmental > Terrestrial > Soil > Unclassified ...
AACGTGAAGGAGTCGGGACCGTTGTAGTTCGCGTTCGGCGTGTAGATCAGACTGGCGCCGGCGCCGCTCAACGTGCCGTGCGACGGGCCGGACACCACGCTGAACGTCAGCGCGTCGCCGTCGAGATCGGTCGCTGACAGCACGATGTCGAGCGGCGTGTCCTCCGGCGTGGCGACCGTCTGATCAATCGCGACGGGCGGATGATTCACCCGCGTGGGGCCGCCCGCGAACTTCGCGACGAACATCTCGGTGCCGGAACCGATCGCGGTGGTGATCGCCGTCTCGTTCGCCTCGCCCAAGCCGAAGGTCACGGTAATCGGCGCGCCGGCTCCGCCGTCCGTTTCACCGAAGGTTCCTACGACATAGGTCGCGCCCGCGGCGTCGACACCGACGCCGTTTCCTTGCGCCAGGCTCGGACCAACCGTCTGCCGCGCCCACGCCAGCGCGCCGCCGCTGTCGTAGGTCGCGACGAACATGTCGCCGAACGTGGCCGTGCTGCGCAGAAACGTTTCGTTCGCTTCGCCTGCGCCGAACGTCAGCGGTCCGCCGAAACTGCCGGTGATGTGGGCGTTGCCGTCGCTGTCGACAGCGGCGGCGAGGCCCTGGGCGGTGCCGTTGCCCTGCCGGGCCCACAGCAGCGATCCGGCCGCGTCGAACTTCGCGATGAATGCGTTGATCGGCCGACCGCCCGGCAGGGTGGTCTCATTGGGCTCGCCGCTCCCGAACGTCAGGCTGCCGAAGTCTCCGGTGATGACGACGGCGCCCGACGCGTTGGCGCCGATGCCGCTGCCCACCCCGGATCCGATCGCCTGTCTGGCCCACACGAGACGGCCGGCGGTGTCGTACTTGGCCACGAAGACGTTGTTGCTGAATTCGCCGGTGAGCGTGCTTTCGTTGGCCTCGCCCGGACCGAACACCGCGGCTCCGGAGAAATATCCCGTGACGTAACTGTTTCCGGCGGTGTCGGCGGCGACGGCAAAGCTGATGCCGCCCCCTGGAGTAATGGCGCCGCCGCCGGCGTGCGCCACCCATTGTTTGGTGCCGTCGGTGTCGTACTTCGTGACGACGATCAGCCCCTGACCGCGGGCATCGGCGCTTCCTCCGCTGACGTAACTGTTCCCCGATGGATCCGTCGCGATGCCGGCCTCGTAGGCGCCGCCGGTGGAAATTCCCGGGAGGAAGTCCGGACCAGGCTGTCTCGCCCACTTGAAGACGCCGTTGGTGTCGTACTTCGCAACGAAGCCGTCACCAGCGCCCGGAATGAACTCGGTCAGGGTCGTGCCGTCCTCGAAGACCATGCCGAACCGGAACACACCGGTGACGTAACAGTTGCCAGCGCCGTCGATTGAGACCCCGTTGGCCTGACCGACCGCCGTATCGCCGTTGCGCGCCTGCTTCGCCCAGAGCAATCCGCCGGCCGCGTCATACTTCGCGACGTAGATGTCGCGGAGCCCCGCTTCGAGCGTCGTCTCGTGGGCGCCTCCCGCGCCGAATGTCGCGGTGCCGGTGAAGAACCCGGTGACGCAGGAGTTGCCGCTGGCGTCGGTGTCGATCGCCAGGCCCTGATCGAAATTCGGGCCGCCGCCCTGCTTCGCCCATTCGAGCGGCTGGCCGTGCGCGGCGCGCGCCGGGAATCCGAGCGTCACGGCGACGGCGACCAGGGTCCGCGAAAGACTCCACAGGGCACTGAACCGTCCGGCGTTCGCCATTCGACACTCTCCCGGCTCGAGCGTGACTCGATCGAATCGTCGCGTGGTGTGGAACGCTCTTATAGTGCGGTTGAGTCGGTGACGGAATCGGGGCGATCACCCGGCTTGACGGGTGCGATTACCGAGCATCGCGCCACATCCCGTAGGGGATGCGCTCAGATGTCGGCGCGGTGCCGCGCCGCAAACCGGGTGAGCGCGTGCTGGCCGTGGAGCTCGAGCTTGCGGCAGATGTTCGAGCGGTGCGTGTCGACCGTCTTCTGCGTGATCCCCATCGCGACGGCGATCTCCTTGCTCGTCTTTTCCAGCGCGATCTGCCTGAGAATCGTCCGCTCCTGCGACGTCAGGAGCCGCAGGCCGCGGACGCTGTCGGCCAGCTGCCCGGTGCGGCGCGTCTTATTCACCAGATACGTGGTCATCGCCGGGCTGGTATAGTGCCGGCCTGACGCGACTGCGCGGATGCACGCGAGCAGCTCCGCGTCGGTGCAGTCCTTGAGCAGGTAGCCCTTCACGTCGAGCTCGATCGCTTCTTCGAACATCTCGGGCTCATCGCAAATGGTCAGGAAGATGATCTCGATCGGAATCCGCTCCTCGCGGATTCGTCGGATCAGCGCCACGCCGTTCAACTTCGGCAGGTTGATGTCGATGATCGCGACGTCCGGCCGCAACGCGCGGATCTGTTCGCAGGCGGCCTCGCCGTCGCCGGCCTCCGCGACGAGGCTGACCGCTGGTGACTTCTCGAGGACGTTGCGAAGCCCGTCGCGGAAGAACGGATGATCTTCGGCGATCGCGATGCGGATCGGTTCACTCACACGTCGGCTCGTCCGCGGGTTGAGCGCGGCGCGGAGCCCGTCGCGAACGACCAATGGTCTTCCGCGCACCTGATACGGATATCGTTGCTCATGAGTCACGCTCAAGCGGCAGGCTGATCGAGACGGTGGTCCCCTGATGCGGGCCGGAGCGGATCTCGACCGTGCCGCCGAGAATTCGCGCCCGCTCGCGTATTCCCATCAAGCCGAAACCGTCGCCGGTGGACGCTGGCGCGGCATGATGATCCCGCTCAAAGCCGACGCCATCGTCGGTGACGCGGATCATGAATCCACGCTCTGTCCGAGCAATCAAAACGTGCGCCCGCGTCGCCTTCGAATGCTTGACGATGTTGTTCAGGCACTCCTGGACGATACGATAGACGTGAATCTGGGCATCGGGCGACAGCGCGTCGTCGATGGCGGCAATATCGGTGACGCAGGCAACGCCGCAGGCATCCGACGTGCTGCGGACCATGTGGTCAAGCGTTTTCGACAGCCCGATCGTATCGAGCTGGTAGGGGCGCAGACCGTAGGCAATACTCTTCACGCCAACGTCGATACGCTGCGCGGCGCCAATAATTGTCGTCAGCTCGCGAGCGAATCCGTCGTCCTCGGCGTACAGCTCGCGGCTGGTGCGGGCACGCTGCCTGATGATGGCCAGCTCGTGTCCCAGCGCATCGTGCAGCTCGCTGGCAATGCGACGGCGCTCGTGTTCCTGCGACTCGATCAGCTGTCGCGAGAATGCGGCTTGGCGGGCGTGCTCCCGTCTCACGCGACGCACTCGCATCTCATGCCCAATCACGAGGAACGCCGCCAGCAGCGCGGCGGACGCCACCGCAAACCACCAGGTCCGCCAGAACGGCGGGAGAACGACGATGCGAATGGTGCCACCGGTGGCGCTCCACACGCCGTGGCGGTTCGCGGCGACCACCGTGAACACGTAGGTGCCCGGCGGCGTGCGATGGTAGATCGCGCTCCGCGCGTCGCCGGCGTCGAGCCAGTCGCGATCGAGCCCTTCGAGTCTGTAGCGGAATCGAGTCTGCTCCGGCTTGACGAAGCTCGGCGCGGTGTAGCGGATCGTGAAGCTGGACGCATCGGCCGGTACGATCATCGTCGTGGCCAGATTGCGCGACTGACCGGCAACCTGGAAATCCTCGATCAGCGCCGTCGGCGATGTCGAGTCGGTCCGCACCTTCTTTGGATCGACGACGGCGATGCCGCCCATCGTCGGAAACCAGAGGCGGCCGTCGGCAGCTTTCCAGCCGGACGGCTGCGATCCGCCGTTGATCTCTGTGCTGAGCAAGCCGTCCCTGACCCCGAACACCATCGCGTTGACTGTCGCGCGCCGTCCTTCCGCGACGTCGTTCAGTTCGCGGCGGCTCACGCGGGAAATCCCGACGTTCGATCCGGTCCACAAGTAGCCGTCGTCGTCTTCGAGAATCTGAAAGATTCCGTTGTCGTGCAGCCCTTCGCGGCGCGTAAATCGAATCAGGCGGCCACCGCCAAGTCTGTACAGTCCGCTGTCGTAGGTGCCGATCCACACCGCGCCGTCGGTGTCTTCGTGGATCGCGCGAATCCAGCTGCCGACGAGGCCGGCGCGCTCGTCGTAGCGTACGAACTGCCCGCCCGACAAACGGCTGACGCCGCGGAAGCCGCCGATCCACAGTGCACCCGACCGATCCTCGTGCAGCGCGGTGACCTGATTGTGCGTCAGGCCATCGGCGACGGTGTAGCGGGTGGTTCGGCCATCCGCCGCGACCACCAGGCCATCGTTGGTGGCAAACCACATTCGTCCGCGGCGATCCTCGTGAATCGCCCACACCGGCGAACGCAGCGGACCGTCGGCGTCGCCGTACGGCGTAAACCGCTCGTTGGCGAAGATGCCGGGGCCGTGGTCGGTGCCGATCCAGAGACGCCCGGACCGGTCTTCGCCGAGCGCCGTCACTTGGGCATCCGCCAGCCCGTGACGCTTGCCAAAGACGGTGAAATGCCCGTGCTCGAACCGGTTCAGTGCACCGGTGCCGACCCACAACGTGTCGTGCCGATCAACGAGAATCGGATACGCGGCGTAACTGAAGAGGCCATTCTTCTCGGAATACACGGTGAAAGTGATGTCGCGCAGGCGATACAAACCGAGGCCGTTGGTCCCGAACCAGATCGATCCCTCACGATCTTCGAACAGCGCGAGCAGCCCGACCTCGCATACTAGTTCGGAAACGCCGCCGCGAATGCGCAGCGTGCGGCCGTTGGACTGCGCCAACCAGATGCTGCCGGTGCGGTCGCCGTGGTACGTCCCGGCGGCTTCCTTGCCAGGCAGTCCATCTTCGACCGAGTGGAGTCGGATGCGGCCATCCCGAATCTCGAGGACGCGATCGGTGTTGGTGCGTACCCACACCGTTCCGAGTCTATCGAGGTTGACATGGGTAACTGCTGCACCGCGCAGCGTATCGTTGACCTGATAAGTGAGGACACGGCCGGCGACGAGCACGTGCAGGCCCTCCCCATCGTGGGTCCACCACACATCGTACTTGTATGTGACCGTTTTACCTGCCGACCTCAAGTGCGGGAAATCGTCCGGTCTCAGCACAACGGCGCGCTCGCCGTCGAACCTCGCCACGCGGTCGACGAACTTGATCCACAGCACGCCGTCATCGCGCTCTTCGATGGTCAGCGCCCTCACCGGTGGAAGACCATGTTGCTCGCCGAAGGTCGTGAACCGGCCGGCACGGTAACGGATCAGCAGGCCGTCTTCGGTTCCCGCCCAGAGCGTGCCGGTGCGATCTTCATAGAGGCTGTAGATTCGCTGGCCTCCGATCCCTTCGGTGCTCCGATCGAAAATGACGAATCGCGATCCATCGAACCGCACGAAGCCGCCAAACGTGGCGAGCCACAGATAACCGTCGCGGGTCTGCACGATGTCGTTGACCGAGTTCTGTGGAAGCCCGTTCTCGGTCGTCCAGATGTCGAATCGAGACTGCGCCGCCGCCGGCGCCGCCGCCATCAGAAGCAGCCAGGCGACCCGCCATGCGGAATAGGGGTGCACCGCCGCGATTATAAGCGCGAGAATGCCGGCAGACGTGATCATCGCCGCGGGCGAAGGGGTGGAGGTTTCGAGAACCAACTCGTTCTCCGACGTTCCCGGTACGATTCAGTCGCCGGATGCCCCCGAATTCGACGCCGCCTGGTGCGAGCATGGCGTCCCGGTGCGCTATCGCAGGGGGACTGGGCCCGAAGGGGCTGTTGAGCAGAGTCCGAGAAGTTCCGTTACCCTAAGCGCGAGACGGCCCTCATGCTTCCTATCGTCCGCGGAACCGGCGGCCGTGCTGCGCGAGGATTAACGCGCGAACCTGTGGTGAACACCACGGCCGGGAGTGGGCATGAAGATCCTGACGATATGCGCGGTGGCTTTCGTCGTTGCGGTGGCGGTCACGACGCGACCGCTCGCGGCAGACCGGATGCTCCGAGACGACGTCGCTGCGAAACAACGAATCACGTTCAAGAGCGGCAATCTGACCCTGGTCGGCTACTTGTTCAAGCCGACAGGAAACGGTCCGTTTCCCGCGGTCGTCTGGAATCACGGCAGCGAACCGAATCCCGGCGGCACCCGCCAGTTCGATGCGGTCGCGTCGATCTTCGTTCCCGCAGGATACGTCGTCTTTGCGCCGATGCGGCGAGGCCACAGCGACTCCGAGGGCGAGTACATCGTCACGGCGAGGGAGCGCGAAACCGCGCGAAACGGCGCCGCTGCCGGTCAGCAGTTGACGACGCGACTGCTCGGGACCTCTCAACTCGACGACCAGCTTGCGGGTCTGAACGTCGTCAAGCAGCTGCCGTACGTCGACAAGACGAAACTGATCGTTGCCGGCTGCTCGTTCGGCGGCATCCAGACCTTGTTGGGCGCTGAAGCGAAGGTTGGTTATCGCGCCGCCATATCGATTTCACCGGCGGCGTTGAACTGGGGACACAATCCTGACCTGGAGACGCGTCTCAAACAGGCCGTCGATCGCATCGATATTCCCGTGCTCTTGCTGCAGCCGCCGAAGGACGCGAGTCTCGGCCCGGCACAGGTGCTTGGACCGATGTTGGAGCGCCGGAACCAAGCGAGCCACTGGAAGATCTATCCGGCGGTCGGACCCGAGGACGAGCAGGCGCACTGCTTCGGCGGCGCGAGAGGCATGCACGTCTGGGGTGCTGACGCAACGGCCTTCCTGAAAGACGTCCTCCGATAAGACGTTGACCATCGCCAACCTCAGCGTCGCGCTGCCGCCACGCGTGCGCCAGGAGCGCGACATTCCGCCGTGTCGCCGGCCGTCAGCGTCCCTACCGCGTCACGAACTGCGTGATCGTATCGAGCCACGGCAGCAGGTCGGCGTCGCCCGAGATCGATCCGTCGCGATTCCACAGCTTGAGGTCGGTGTCGCTGGGACGGTCGCCTGCCGGCGCGCGGGCGATGCTGCCGAGCGCCAGGCGGCCGTTGCCGCCTCCGGCCACCAGCCGCTGCAGCGACTCCAAGAACTCGCGGCCGGCGAGCGGCACCTGCGGTGCGGCGAGGCCGAGTCGATCGGCGGCGAGCTGGACGCGGAAGGCGCGGATCGCCGCGCCGACACTGAACGTGTTGACTTCGTCGAACACCGCAACCGCGAGCGACGAGTCGAACGACAGGCCGCGCCGCCAGAGATGCGTCGAGCCGACCAGCGCCCACACGTCGTCCACGACCACGACGGTCGAGGCAAAGCGCGGCGCCGAGAACGGACCGGCGCCGGGCGAGAAGACGACGACGCGGTCGCCGGCCGCGGTCAGCAACTCATCGAGGGCCCGGTGCCAGAGCTCGTTCCGCACCCATTTCAGCGGTATCGGGGTCCCCGGCAGCAACTCGCGCGGCACACACAGTGCCACTCGCAGCGCCGGCCGCGCCGTCAGCCGCGCCGTCAGCGTGGCGAGCCAGGTGACGTCGGCGCCGTCGGCGTCGATCGCCTCGTTGTCGATCGCCGGCGTTTCGATGTAGACGAGGCGCTCGGCGCGCGCGAGGGCCGCGATCAGCCCGAACAGCGCCTCCTGGCGGCCGAGCGCGTTGACGATGCGGCGGCCGATCGCGCGCAGCGCCGCGTTGACGTTGCCGAGCGTGCCGGCCGCCGGCAGGTTGGGCAGCGCCGCGGCAATCGTGTCGTAAGTGGCGAACAGATCGTCGTCGTCGAGGGCGAATCCCTCGAATAGTCCCGGCTCGCCCTCGACGCCGCGCGCCACCGTCTTCAGCACCGCCGCCCATTGCGCCGGCGCGTTGACAGCTTGCGCAGGCAGCGCGTTGGTCGCCGCGTCACTCACCAGATCGCCGGACGCCGGGAACAGGCGATCGCGCACGAAGTCCGCGACGTCGGTGATCGCACCGCCGGTGAGCTGCACGCCGGCGCCATGGATTTCGCGGCCGCCCGGTGCGTCGGGATTTCCCGCCTGGATCGGCGGGATCTCGTGCATGGCCGCCAACGCCGGCGCGCTGCCGACCACCGCCACGTTCTGGGCGCCGGCTCCCGCCCCCGCCGCACGGAGGCCCACGAGCTCGAGGCGCTCCATCGCCGGCAACGGCGCGCCCGGCGTCGTCAGGCTGCTGATGCCGTTGCGCCCCTGCACCGTGATTGTCGGGTTGAGGCCGACGGTCGTCGCGCTGTCGTTCGGATCGGTGTCACCGCGCGGCTCGTCGACGAATGCCGGTGTCGTCACGGCGATCGTGTCCGATGCCCTCAGCGTTCTGGCCATCGTCCTGGCGTCGAACCAGGCGAGCGGCACCGTGCGGCGATCGATCACCTGGAAGCGCTCGCCGGTCGAGCCGCTGGCCGGGTGGCGCGCGACGAGAGTCGAGCCGGACGGGATCGCGCCGTTCGGAACGCCGGTCGGATTGAACTCGCTCCCCAGCTCACAGGCGAGCAGCCGGCCAGCCGGGTTGACGCTGGCGAGCTCAACCGGCGCGCCGCCGATCGGCTGCGGCCGGGTGACCCGCTGATCGGCGTAGACCCGTGGCGGATTGGTGCCGTCGAAGATCAACACGTCCACGCCCATCTGTGCGGAGCCGTCGAGCCGTCCTTCCGGCAACGTGACGACGACGTGCGCGACGGTCGTGGCGCCGCTCGCAGCGGCAGTGCCGAAACGGCCCGCGCCGCCGGGCTGCGCTTCGCGCCGGCCGCTGACCGGATCGATCTTCTGCGGGTAGATCCGGACCCACGCGTTCCCCAGCGCCGTGGAACCGGGCAGCGTCAGGCGGACGACAATCTGCTGAGCACCGATGGTCTGACCGTCCGCCGTACCGCCGCCTTGCATTGCGAACGCCGCGAGCGGCGGCAGCACGTTCGGCAACTGGCCCCCGCCGGGCAGGTTGAGGGCGATCGATCCCCAGTCGTGATCATAGGCCGTCGTCAGCATCGACACCGGGTTCGTGCCGTTCGGCAGCGCGGTGAAGGCGGCGGCGACGAGGTCGATCGTCGGCTGCAGCACGACCTGCGTGCGCGACACGTTGACGCGGGTGCTGGCGCGGTTCTGCGCCGACGCGCGGCGATCGGCGGGCGTGGTTGCCGGCGTCACGCCGGTGCGCGGCGTGCCGACGAGGAACGATTCGACGTCGACGACCGCCACTTCGACGTAGTCGCGAGCCAGCGCGATTGGTGCGCCGCCGCCCTGCACCGCGACGTTGAGCGGACCGTTCGCCCACAGATTGAGCGCGCCGCGATAGTTGCCAAGCGGAAGCAGCGCGGCGAGTGGCACCGGCGCTTCGTCCGGCGTCCCGGCCTTGGCAAAGGCGATCGCCGACGCGCCCGCGGTTGCCGACGCGGTGAACAGGTCAGGGTTCGCCGACGCGTTGATCGCGGTGGCGTTCTTCGGGGGCCGGCGAACGCGGCCGCTGATCCGCGAGTCGAGCACGCCGCGGTGCGGGTTGACGAGCCGGAACACCAGGCCGGCGCTCGCCTGACAGGTGCGCTTGTTGCCGGCGTCCGCCCAGATGTTCGGCGCGCCCGCGAACGGCGCGACGCTGCCGCCGCCGATGGCGGCCCACCAGGTCGCGACCGCGCCCGGGTCGATCGGCAGGCCCTCGGCGTCGAACGCCCACATGGTGACCGCCGTGCCGCTCTTGAAGTTCGCCAGCGGCGGGACCGAGATCAGCGGCAGCTTCTCCGGCCGGCGCAGATCGGACATCGGCAGCGGTCCGTTGGTCAGCTTGCCATCGTCGCCGGTCACGAGGCCGAACGCCGCGGGATCGGATCCGGTGTTCAGCGGGTTGACGAACGCGTCGAGCAGCGAGGGGTTCGCGCCAGTGAACTCGATCGCCAGCGCTCGCACCCGCGCGCGGGTCCGGACAGTTGGCGCGACGGGTATCGTCACGGCCACGCCGTCCGGCCGCGGCAGCATGCCGGTGAGGACTTCGAGCCGCTCCTCCACTTCGGGCAGCAACTGGAACATCGCGACCAGCGCGCCGTCGGTGAAGGCGGCGGCGCCGAGCGCGTCGGTGAGCCCGGCGAGCCGCGGCGGACGCGTCGCCGTCGCCACCTGCATCGTGAGCGTGCCGATCGCCGGCGGCAGCCAGGTGGTGTCCTGGTTGAACGTGAGCGCCACCGACAGGCGCGGGCCGGGTGCAGCCAGCTTCACGGTGTTGTCGCCGAACCACGGTCCGAGCACCGGCGAGGCGAGTCCGAGCGCTGCCGGCGCGGGGTTGATGGCGGCCATGCGTCTCCTAAATCGTCAGCTCGGCGAACGGGCTCGGCCGCCCGAGCGGATCGCCAAGGACGACGCGATAGCGAACGCCGCCGGCGGCGTCCGGATCGATGACGTGATACGTGCCGGTGCCGTCGCTGCTGCGGCCGCCCTGATCCGGCGCGGCGTCGGCGACGATGCTCGTGAACAGCGCTTCGCGCTGACCGGGGGCCGTGCGGTAGACGTCGAACACGTAGTCACCGGCGTTCCGTCCGCGCAGCTGATCGGCGTGCTGCCAGCGAATCGTGTTCGTGCGGCTCTGGAAGATCAGGCCGGTGGGCGCCGTCGGCGGCTCACCGGTGATGACGAGCAGCGCGACCGGCGCGGCCGCGTCCGACCAGACGCCGGGCATCTCGCGCGCACCGTTGACGCCCGATCCGGGCTCGGCCTCCCCGCGCACGTCGGCGCGGAAGAAGTAGCGCATCCAGACGCGGATGTCGGCGGACACGACTTCGTCGTAGC
>Ga0134121_10005096_pt1 | contig 10707 bp, 7 predicted proteins | sample KB301_FD_96463 | JGI IMG/M metagenome (GOLD analysis project Ga0134121, IMG submission 96463) | Terrestrial soil microbial communities without Nitrogen fertilizer from Kellogg Biological Station, Michigan, USA - KB3-0-1 | ecosystem: Environmental > Terrestrial > Soil > Unclassified ...
CCTGGGAGACGCCGGCAGTGACGTTCACCGGGAGCGGATTTGTGCCGGTCACCGCACAATTGGGCGGAAGCTCCCCGAGGGAGACCGTGCGTAGTCCCTGTGCAACCTTGATGTCGGTCGCGACGTCGACCGCCTTGCCACCGGCGAACTGGTCGTCGACATAGACCTGGTAGCCGTCCGGCAGGTCAATGCCGGTGGTAGGTGTCGTAACGTGAATCGTTCCGGCCGGGAGGCACACCGCACCCAACGTCACGTTTGTTCGCCCCGACGAAACGGTCGCGTCCTTGTAGGGCGCGTCCGTGAAGGTGCAGTTCAACTCGAGATTAGACAGGAAGAGGCGGTATGTCCCCGCCGGAAGGTCAACCGTGAACTGCGCCTGGGGTTGCACGGTTCGTATGCAACCGACCGGAATGCACGAGCAATACTCGCTGCCCGCAAAGCATCGCAGGATATCGACTCTGAACGATTCGGGGATGTCCGATCCGGTGGTGGAGATTGTTATGCGCACCCCCGGTGGTGGTGACGTCGAGGTCGCGGTGAACGCGGCAGCCGTGAGCCCCGTGCTGGTCGCGGTCGCTGCTTGTACGCCGCCCGACTCGCCAAGCATCCACATCGCCGACGCGCGTCCCTCGACATCCGTGATCGCGCTTGCCGGTGTGACGCTCCCGGCCGAGGCGCTGAAACTCACTGTGCGGCCGGCGGCGGCAATGGCGTTGCCATAGTTGTCGGACACTTGCACGGCGAGCGGCTGCGAGAGCGTGCTTCCGCCGACTCCCGTTTGATTGTTGCCGCCCGCGATCAGAAGTCGGGCCGGCGCCGCGGGAACGCCCTCGATCGCTTCTCCCTGTGTCGTGAATCCGGCTGCAGTCGCCCGCAGACGAAACACTCCGGCGGTAACGGGGGCAAAGACGTCGAACGCGGCCATGCCGTTAACCGCGTTGGCGGAATAGGTGCCCGCGACCGCGCCCGAGCCTGCGACGACGACAAGCCCGACGGCACCGCTGAACGTCGCAACGTTCGCAAAATCGTCGCGCGCGACAACGGTCACCGTCCCCAGCGCCGAGCCAACCACTGCGCTCGCCGCGGGATATGCCAGGAATTCCAGCAGCGCCGCCGCGCCCCCAACGATGTTGAATGCGCTCGTTGTTGCCGGGGTGAGTTGCACGGCGGTTGCAACAAGCGTGTATCCCGCAGCCGCTCGATTGATCGAAAACGCCGCAAACGTCGCGACGCCGGCCACGGCGTTCACCGTTGTTGTGCCACCAAGGGTCGCGTTACCGGGATTCGAAGCCAGGGCCAGCGACACCGCTCCCGTGAATCCCACCGCGATGTTCCCGTGTGCATCGAGTGCCGTCATGACGACGCGCAGCGGCGCGCCCGCCGCGACAGACAGGGGTTGCGTTGTCACCGCGAGCTGCGCCGCCGGCCCTGCGATGCCCGTGGCACCGATCGTGACCTGCGCAATCCCGGCCACGGTCGCCGACAGCGAATTTGCGCCGGCGACGCTGCCGAGCGTCCACGAGCCAATCGTCGCAAGGCCGTTTTCGTCCGTCGTCTGGACTGCGCCCGTAATCGAGCCGCCGCCACTCACGACAGCGAATGTCACCCTGGCAAGGCGCAGGGGGCGACCGTACACGTCGCGCACGCGCACGGACGGTCGCACTGGAACATCCGCCCCCGCGGGCACGGCCTGGTCGCCGCCGCCGGCAACAGCCATCGATGCGGGCCTGGCGCGGCGGAGCAACGCGTACGTGGAGAAGCTCGAGATCTGTGCCGAGACTGCGTTCGTCGCGGTGTCGGCAACACTGCCGGTGATTTCCTCGTACCCGCCGCCAGCGACGTGGTAAATCGCCAGGCCGGCGCGATCCCCCTCGGGCACGGTCTCGGGATCAAACTTCAGCGTCAGCGTGAGTGGCGTGGCAAACTGGGTCCCCGACGGACCGAAGTCGAACGCCGCATTCGGAAGGAGTTCAGCACTTGGAGGCGGTGACGCAGCCGGACCAACCGTGAGTTGCGTGACTCCGCCCGGAACCGCATTCGCGGGAATCGTGAGGGTCACGCGTCCGTCGAGCACCGTTGTCACCGTCGTTTGACCGGAGGTCGTTGCGGCCACGGATACGCGAACGTGCAGAAGAGCCGTGTCGCCGACCGAGCCGTTCGACGCCGTGATGGTCGCGTTCCCGGCGGCGAGCCCCATAACCACGCCCTGTTGAGACACCGTCGCCACCGCGGCGTTGGTCGACGTCCATGTAATGTCCTGATTCAGAGTCTGGCCGCTTGCATCCGTTGAACGCGCCAACAGCGCGAGCGTGCTGCCGACCAGCAGCACGCCGTCGGCTGGTGCCCCCGAAATGGCGACTTTTGCGACGACCGCTTGGTGCGGGCCGGTGGGGCCGTCGCTCGCGCCACAGCTGCCGAGGAGGATGGCAACCCCAAAGACTGCAGTCGCGCGCCCAGCAAAGCGAAACATGGTTTCTCCGCGTGTGTGTTGGCGTCACCTCACATCACGAGGAATTCCGACCGCAACCGACATGCCGTGTCGATGTCGGGCATGGCGAACATTTGTCGTAATAGGGGAAGGGGATGGCGCGCACATCATCCGGTGCGCGGCTGCCCGGTGCGCGTGCCGTGACTCTGGACTGTATGTTTGCGCGTGTTGCCTCGAACTCGTCCCACGGCGGCTTATGACCAAACCATGTGCGATGTCGTCGCGAATGATCCTGGCCAGCGCGGTTGCGAGTGTCGGAACGGCGCTCGTGCCGCTCGCGCGCAGCTCTGCGCAGGGCTGCATGCCGATTCGCTACACGTCGCCGACGCTCGGCACGCCGAATCTGGAAGCAAGCCGCGCACAGCAGTGGCAGATCGGTGTGGATTATCGGTGGGTGCACGCGAACCGATTCTATGTCGGACGAGACTATGCCCCCGACCTGGCGCCTGGCGGACAACCCTCGCGCATCAATGTTCACACCGTCGACCTGAGCGTTTCCTATACGATCACGCGCCGGTTGAGCGCCACGATCGCGATCCCGTTCGCGACCGGCACGCATTCGCGCCTTCAGGCGGACGGCAATCGCTACCAGTTTTCCGTCACGGGCCTTGGCGACGTGAGTCTCTCGGTCCGCGGCTGGTTGCTTGATCCCGCGAATCCCAGGGGCAACGCGGCGATCGGACTCGGTATCAAGGCGCCGACCGGACAGACCGACAAACTCGGCACGTGGCATACCGCAAGCGGCACCGAGCCACGGCCCATCGACCCATCCGTGCAGCTGGGGGACGGCGGTTGGGGCGCGATTGTTCGCGGCGAGGGTTTTCGTCAGGTACGGAGCCGCACGGCCGTTTATGCCGCTGGTTCCTATCTGATCAATCCCCGTGACCACATCACAACGACATTCACGACGGCGTTCGGTGTCGTCGCGCCCGTTGCATCGACGGATGAGTACTCGGCGCACGCTGGACTGACCTTCGACGCGCTGCCACGTCGCGGGGTCGCGCTGAGCATCGGTGCACGGATGGACGGCGTGCCGGTGAAGGATCTCGCCGGAGGTGCCGATCAAAGCTTCCGGCGACCGGGTTACGCCGTCTATGTCGAGCCCGCGCTCGCCGTTCGGATCAGCCGCAGTCCGTTCTCGACGCGTGGCAGCACGATCTCGCTCAGCATCCCCGTACGTGTTGCGCAGAACCGCAAGGCGAGCCTGCTGGAGGTTGCGAATGGCAGGCACGGCGGGGGCGACTTTGCCAACTTTCTCGTGTTCGCCGGCCTCGTCAAGCGGCTATGACCCCGGCGTATTTGCCGGTGCGACCGGCACGTTTGCGGGAACTCCGAGCTTTCGCAGCAACGCCTGGTAACGCGGATGGGCACGCAGCACGTCGAACAAGGGATCGACGACGTACGGCCGCAGCGAATGATCTTCGTACGACTTGTCGAGCCAGTCGCATGTTTCCTCGAGACGTCCGAGTCCGAGGTAGATCAGCGCAATATCGAACGGCGCGACGTAGCTGGTTCGCGCCTTGAGCGCGGCCAATTCGCGCTCGGCGTCGCTGCGCCGACCCGCAAGGGCGTACGCGTGCGCACGCATCGCCGTGACGCGCGAGCTCGTCGGCGCGAGCTTCGCGGCTATCTCCATTTGCGCCACCGCCGAATCGTATTGCGCGACTAGCTCGTACGCCTCACCGAGCAGCATGCGCGGACGATACGCGAGCTGGTCTCGCTCCATGACGGATCGCAATTGTGCCATGGCCTTGTCGTATTGCCGCCGGAACAGATACGCGCGGCCGAGCTCGATGCTCGCGAATGTGCTGAGTGGCTCGGCATCCACAGCGGCCTGTGCCTGCGCAATGCCCTCGTCATACCGGCCGGTGAATTCCCGCAGGACGGCCAGGTATGTGTGAGCGATCGTTGTGCGCGAGTTGAGCGCGAGCGCCCGCATGAGTGAGGCTTCGGCCCCGGACCAGTCGAACTGATAGAGCACCCGGATCTGGCCGAGCGACGCGTGCGCGTCCGCGGACATGCTGTCGAGGGCGAGGGCCTTGTTCGCGGCGTTCAGCGCCTTCGGGAAAAACTCCGTCGGGGAATAGTTACCCAGATTGCCAATCGCGTAGGACGTGTACACGTCGGCGAGGCCCGCGTATGCCGGTGCGAACGTGGAGTCGAGGACGATGCTGCGCTCGAAGTATTCCCGCGCCTTATCGAGCGATCCCGAGCCGCGCTTGTCGAAGAAGTAACGGGCCTGATTGTACTGGGCGAGCGCCTCAGGATTGGTCGGTCGGTTGCTCGTCGTATCCGGGTGGCTGCCCCTCGTGGTGAGCGCGACGGCAATGCCGGCCGCCGCGAGCAGCGCTATCCAGGCAAACGGGCGGCGAGCGACGCGGCGCGTCGCTCGCAGGCCCAGCGTGACCGTACTCGTCTTGCCACCCCGACCCGCCTCGCGCAGCGCAACCGAGAAATCCGCCGCTGTTGCCCAGCGGCGCGCGGGGTCGCGAGCGAGCGCGCGCGCAATGACCGCGGCGATGGATTCCGGGACGTCGGGGCGAGGGGTCCGTACCGACGGCGCATCGGTCGACGCACGTTTCACAACGATGGCGTTTGCGGATGGTCCCTTGAACGGTGGTTCTCCGGCAAGCATTTCGTACAGCACGGTCCCCAGGGCATAGACATCTGAACGCGCGTCGACCGGCGCGTCGCCGGACGCCTGCTCCGGGCTCATGTATTGCGGCGTGCCGGGGTGCATCCCGGGGTTCGTCACGCGCGGGGACGCACTCTCGAGTCCGAGCGCAATGCCGAAATCGGCGACCAGCGCGGTGCCGGCGTGCAGCAGGATGTTTTCGGGCTTGATGTCGCGGTGAATGACCGCGTGGCGATGCGCGGCCTCCAGCGCGCTCGACACCTGTGATGCAATGCGAATCGCGTCGTCAGGCGGCAGGCGTCCCGTTCGTTCGAGATGCTGCCGGAGCGATCCGCCTTCGATGTACGGCATCGTGTAATACAGAAAACCATCGGCCTCACCCGAGTCATGCAGCGGCAGGATGTGCGGGTGGGGCAACTGCGCGGTCGTCTTGATCTCCGCGAGGAATCGCTCGGCGCCAAGTGCTTCGGCGACGTCGGCGTGGAGCACCTTGACGGCGACGTCCCGGTCGTGACGCGAATCGTGTGCGAGGTAGACGGTCGCCATGCCGCCGCGACCGATTTCGCGAACGATGTGGTAATGGTCACCGAGCACGTTGGGCAGCCGGGACATCTTGTCGTCGAAGAGCCGTGCAAAGCGCTCGAACCCCGGGCGCTCCAGCAGCGAGTCCTGTCGCTCGTACTCGGCCAACAAGCGTTCCAGTTCCGCGCGCAGGGACGGGTCAGTCACGCGATCATGCAGGAACGCGTCGCGTTGCGCGCGAGGAACATCGATTGCTTGATCCAGGAGCGGCTCGAGCGCTGCCCATGTCTCGCGCGACATCGGGCGCGCGCGACGGTCATCGGATGGCACGCGATCGCTATCCGTCAAGAGTGCGGCGGAGCAGGACGCGCGCCTTAGCGCAGTCGCGCTCGACCGTGCGCACGGTGACGCCGAGCGCTTCAGCGATTTCCTCGTGTGACAATCCGCCATAAAACCGGCACTCCACCACGCGGGCCAGGCGGGCGTCGACTCGGGCGAGCTGCTGGAGCGCATCGTCGATTTCGAGCAACGCGGCGGCTTGGTCGTCCACAGCGACGATGTCGTCATCGAACGCAATGCGAACGCGCGCGCCGCCACGCTTCTCGGCGCGTTGCGCCTTTGCGCGGTCGAGGAGCACGTGGCGCATCGCGACCGACGCCAGGGCCAGGAAGTGCGCGCGGTCCTGCCACTCGGCGCCGCGTTGGTCGACCAGCTTGAGGTACGCCTCGTGCACCAGTGCGGTCGTGGTCAGCGTACCGGCGGCGTCGCGACCCGAGAGGCGCCGGTGTGCGATCTTTCGCAGTTGCTGGTAGACAACAGGTATGAGCCGGTCGAGCGCTTCCTGTTGTCCGCTCCGCAGCTCCTGCAGGACGTCAGGGGGTGAATTCACGCGCCGTGCGGAAGGAGGGCTCCTCGTGGGCAGGGTGCTGACGGGACCACCGCGCCGTGAAGTTGCCTTCTCCCGCCAACGACGGCAACCGGAGGTGTATCAGACGGATGAATCGCACCATACGCATTGCGAAATTCACACCGCCGCGCGGAGAATTGTCGCGCGGTGCCACTGCCACGACTGCGGTCGGCGTGGAGAATGCCGGTGATGCCGACGCCACCGTGCGGGTTGCGTGCAGCATCGTACCTTCCAGCACGAAACTGCCCTTCGACCTGCCGCCACAGGAAGTGACGGTGCGCCAGGCGCAGACGTACATGGTCACGTTTCGGTGGCCGGTCACCATCGCGACCCCCGACGGATCGTATGATGTGCTCGTGACTGTCGCAGACCGGCAGCATCCTGACGTGCTCGATCGCGCACGGGCGATCCGGAGTTTTTCGATTCGGGCCTGAGCGCGCGGGCACAGGAGGCGCGCCGGCGGGATCAGGGGTTAGCTGACACCTCGACAAGAGAATCCACGGGGCAGGGTCATGACTTTCGCTGACTCTCGGACGGTCGCACGACGCTGACTCTTCGGGTGTCGCTCGCTGATCACCCATTCCCGCCCCGGCCCATGAAAGCCCGACTCGCCTTTCCGAACGATACGCGCACGCTCACTCCCAACGGCACGAGTCGCCGGGGATTCCTTCGCACTTCAGCCGTTGCCATCGCCGCGAGCGCCGTTGCCGCGTGCAAAGCCGACGGCAAGTCTCCCGCCGCCGGGACGGCTGCTCCCGCAGGCGCAACCGGCGGAACGATGGGCGCGCACGATACCGGCTCAGGCGCCGCCACCGCGCAGGCCGCGCAGGCCGGTGCCAAGAGTGTTCGTCAGCTCGCCGACGAAATGGACGCGATGCACGAAGCGGGCATCAAGGCGTTTCCCGCGAAGACAGAAGGGAAGGGCGGGCAGCTGCTCGCGCCGCGCATTGTGAACGGCGTCAAGGTCTTCGACATCACCGCGAAAGTGGTGCAGTGGGAAGTCGAGCCCGGCCGCAGAGTCGAAGCATGGACGTACAACGGTGTCGTGCCGGCGCCGCAGATTCGCGTACGCGAAGGTGACCGTGTACGCATGATCGTAAAGAACGAGCTCCCCGAGTCGACCGCGGTCCACTTCCATGGCGTCGAGCTTCCCAACGACATGGACGGCGTGCCCTTCATCACGCAGCCGCCGATCAAACCGGGAGACTCGTTCACGTACGAGTTCACCGCGCCGAATCCCGGATCGCACATGTACCACTCACACCACAACTCAGCCAAACAGGTCGGCCTCGGGCTTCTTGGCGCGTTCATCATCGAGCCCGCGAAGAAGACCGCGCATGACGATGCCGATGTCGACTACGTGATGGTTCTCAACGATGGGTCGCACGGGTACACGTTCAACGGCAAGAGTTTTCCGGCCACCGAACCGATCGTCGCGAAACTCGGCCAGACCGTGCGCATCCGGTACATGAACGAAGGCATGATGATCCACCCGATGCATCTGCACGGGTTACATCAGACGGTGATCGCGAAGGACGGCTGGCTGCTCGACAATCCGTGGAAATGCGACACCCTCAACATCGCTCCAGGCGAGCGCTGGGATACGATCGTGAAATGCACGAACGCCGGCGTGTGGGCATTCCACTGCCACATTCTGCCGCACGCGGAGACGCCGCACGGGATGTTTGGAATGGTGACGGCGTTGATAGTGAACAAATAGCGAGCGAACGTCTGCAACAGCGTTAGCCGTTACGGGGCAGGCAAAACAAACGTGGACAGCAAGAAACGTCTTGAATCGGAACGTTCCTCGCTGTCCACGTCTCTTTGTCTCACGTCCCACTACTATCCGCTAACGCAGTTCTGTGCATAAGGTCAGGTCATCGCATATACGACCAGGTTCACCGCAAATCTCGTATTGTCGTCGCGCCGGAAACGCTTGTTGCGCCAGTCGTAGTCCCACTCGCAGCCGTAGTCCTTGTTGGAGTACAGCACGCCGAGGCGCCCGCGGCGCTCGATGCCGCGCAGGTAGTCGTGCACGATGTCGTCGCCCCAGCCGTTGAGCTCGTGGCTCGTCTGCGGGGGACCGTCGGGGAACTGGAAAAACGCGCGGTAGAGCGGGTGCCGGTTCGGAATCTTGGCCAGCACGTCCGGTCCCGGGAACGCACGCTTCATCTCCGCCTCGAACGTCTTCGCGTAGAGCCCGTTCACATCATGATTGCAGTCGTCGGAGAACAGCAGTCCGCCGTTCTCGACGAAGCGCACGATTCCCGCGCGCTCGCGTTCACTGAACCGTACCAGCTTGTGCCCGGTCATGAACACGAACGGAAACGCCTGGAGCTCCGATGAGTCCGCGGTGATCACGATCTCCTGTTCGCGAATGGGAATTTCCGTGTACTGCTGAACGGCGTCGAGCACGTTCGCGCAGACCTTCGGGTTGTAATCCCAGTCGCCGGAGTCGTAGCGCAGGCGCGCGAACTGGAACTCGGCGGATCGCCCGGTCAGCGCGCGGACCCCGCGCGGCACAGCCGCCGCCAGGGCCAGCACGCCGGCCTGCTCCAGAAAACGGCGACGATTCATACAGCTAGATAACGACAGAACGATAAAAACGAGAACGGGAGAAGGGGAGAACGGGACGTACGGCCCCTTCTCGTTCACCCGTTCTCTCGTCCTCTCGTTCTCTCATTTTCCCGTTCTCTCGTCCTCTGGTTCTCTCATTTTCCCGTTTTCTCGTTTTCTCGTTCTCTCGCTCTCTGTAGTACCGTAATTGATCCGTTGTTTTCGAGAACCGCGTATTCCACGTCGTCCGGACCAGCGCAGCCGGAGGCACGGAGTGCCGCGTTGAGCTCGTGCCGCGTGAGGCGAGCGCTTTCGAGCGCATCCTGATAGAGCCGGCCGTTGTGGATGAGCACCTGCGGACGGCCTTCGACGAGCGCTTCCAGGCGCTTGCTGCGATAGGTGACGTAACCGACGACGCCGTTCAGCACCACGAGCGTCGTCGCAGCGATCAGCCCGCCGATCAGCGAGTTGTCGCCGGCGTTCATCGAGTTTTGCACGGCGTTCGACAGCACGAGGAGAAGCACCAGATCGAACGGTGCGAGCTGCCCAACCTGACGCTTGCCCGTGACGCGGAGGAGAATCAGCAGGAAGGCGTACACGATCGCCGAGCGAGCGACGAGCTCCCACCACGGTACCGAAAGCGAAAACATGTGCGGCGTCAGAGATTCGCGCGCCGGAGCGCCGCGCGCACGCGCGCGACGAAACGATCCGGGTCGATGGGCTTCCGGATATAATCGTCCGCTCCGGCATCCATGAGACGCACTTCTTCTGCGTTGTCCTCGTTGCCGGTGAGCACGATGACCGGTGTGGCTCCCGCGGCGTCGGACGCGCGCACCGCTGAGAGAAGCGCGGCGCCTGTCATGTTCGGCATGTGGAGATCCGTGACGATGAGGCTCACGGCATCGCCGGTAGTCACACGCCGCAATGCGTCCGCGCCGTCATTGGCCGTCTCGACGCGGTAGCCGCCTTCGCGCAGCAGCTTGCTCGCGACCGCTCGCAGCACGGGATCATCGTCGACGACGAGAATCATCGGTCCGGCGGGATTGGCGCCGCTGACCGCAAGCATCGCCGCGACGGGTGTCGTTCCGCGGGGCAGCGGCTCTTCCGCGGCCTCGCCCACGACCCGCTCGACTTCCTGGAGCGTCGTTTCTCCCTTGGCGGCGCGCTCGAGCGCGGCGTCGCGCAGCGACCGCATGCCCCCAGCCACCGCGGCGCGCTGCAGCGCCGCCACGCTCGCGTCACTCGCGATGAGCTCGCTGATGCCCGGCGTGATGGTCGCGATCTCCATGATCGGGATGCGCCCGCGGTATCCCGTGTTTCCGCACGCGTCGCACCCCACCGCCCGCATGACCGGACGTGCGCCGAGGGTGCGCGCGAGGCGGGCTTCATCCGGCGTGATCTCGCCGCGCGCTTCCTGTGCGCACGACGTGCACAGCCGGCGGATGAGGCGCTGCGCCACCGATCCGCGCACGCTCGCGGCGATGCTGCTGCGGCTGAGGCCCAGGTCCTGGAGGCGCGTCACGGCCGACAGCGCGTCGTTGGTGTGCAGCGTGGCGAGCACGAGGTGGCCGGTGAGCGCGGCCTGCACCGCGACCTCCG
>Ga0134121_10005097_pt1 | contig 10707 bp, 7 predicted proteins | sample KB301_FD_96463 | JGI IMG/M metagenome (GOLD analysis project Ga0134121, IMG submission 96463) | Terrestrial soil microbial communities without Nitrogen fertilizer from Kellogg Biological Station, Michigan, USA - KB3-0-1 | ecosystem: Environmental > Terrestrial > Soil > Unclassified ...
ACCAGCACAGCTTCTGCGGCGACGATCCGACTGACGCTGAGGGGGTTGGAAAAATTTATGACCCTGCCTTCAACGGAATGTTTTCCGAGGAGGCGATGATCGCGCTCGACGCAGGACGCGCCTTCGACGGCGGGAGGCCGCCCGCCGAACTCCACTTCCGCGATGTGCGCATTCCGAATCCGCGTAAGGAGACGCCGCCGCGCACCATCCTCGGCGTCGACCAGAAGGCCTGGTTCAAGGACCAGCTGCGCAAATCGACGGCGACGTGGAAAATCTGGGGCAATTCGCTCGGCGCGCTCGACTGGCGCTCGGACCCGCAAAACCTCCCCGCCGGAATGGTCGAGAAGCCGTGGCCCGCGGACACCTATGCGCAGTTCGGCAGTAATGACTACGGATCGGCCTACGCTGAACGCAAGGAAATCTACGACCTCGTGCGCGAAGCGAAGATCACCGGCTTCGCGATCGTTTCGGGGGACCGGCACAGCTTTTGGGCTGGATATGCCGCAGCCGATCTTCCGCCGCGGAAATTCGAACCCGTGGGATTGAGCTTCGTCGGCGCGTCGCTGGCAAGCCCGGGCACGATGGAAGCCTTAGAGCATCGCTTACCCAAGGATCTGCCAATCCGCGCCTTGTTCCTCGCCGATCGGCCGGACGGCGCAAAGCCCGACTGGACGTACAACATGCTGGTGAAGCACGGCGTCCGCTCGTGCCTTGAATATGCCAAGAGCTTCGACCTCAAGCGCGCACGGTCGCTGTCTAACCCGGATCTGGCTCCACACCTCGAGTTCGTAGATCTTGGAGGACACGGTTATGCGAAGGTCCGATTGTCGATCGCTGAGATGCGCACCGAGTTTGTCTGCATCCCGCGCCCCATTGCGCGCAGCGAGAGACCGGACGGGGGGCCCATCAGGTATCGGGTATTGCACACTGCTGCACTGTGGAAGAGCGGAGAGCGCCCGCAGTTGAAGACATCGGTGCTCGAAGGCGACGTTGAACTTGCGATTTAACGGACTCCGATTCGACTACCATCCGAAATCCCACCGAATATCGAATCGTCCAGGCTTTTCACACTTAACACAATGTCGCAGCCCAGCGGCTCACAGGGCCATTTCGAAATACGTCAGCTAATTTGCTTGAAAAATGCTCGCTGTAGGCGGAGAATAGCCCGCGAACTTCGTCCTCGCTTGCTTCTGGGAAAAGCAGAGTCGCTTACAAAGATTTGTGGCTCAACCTCAACCTTGCGAGTTCTTTAAAATCTTTTTTGGATAGTTTCTAAACCAAATAGTTTTTCTCCGGTCTAAGAGGAATGCCGCTTTGTTAAGAACACCGGCAACCGACGGTAAGTGCCGCAACGGTGTCTGGTGACTTGGCGGGTTCGCGGTCCAACCAATGTATTTGGTGGAGCGCATGAGACTGATTGGATGCACTCAACATATCCATTCAATTTTGAGGAGAAAACATGAGACTTAAACTCACAGCATTATTCATCGCACTATTAGTATGTTGTGGACTGCTGATCGGAGATGGGTCATTGGCCAACCAACAGACCCAACGAGCAAGTCAAAGGTTTACTATTAGCAAATATGGAACGTTGCTCGAATTTGACGCAGACGGTACAGGCATTACTAAAAAGGTCATCGGCGATGGGTTCGAGTTAGGTTACAAAAGTCCAGGAAAGACCCGCACGGTGTTCGCAATAGAAAGCGAAGCAAAGGGATTGCAGACGTCGTCTGAACAGGCGAAATATGAGCCGGATACGGCCACGGCCATCGTACAGACAGCTGATAAGTTGCTGAAGATTACGAGTTATTTAGTGTTAGACGACAAAGCCGGTGAGCTGATCATCAAGCGCAGGTTCCAGAACATCTCGGACTATCCAGTGACTTTGCAAACAGTACGGAATCATATCGATCCTGAAGTCATGACTAGAGTCAAACAACCTGGCAGGCTGTTTTCAGATTACCTGGGTCTGATAACTGCGGGTTACTTCAGTGACCCCTACGATTGCGACATCGGTGAGTGTCCAGTGCAACCGATCTGCCCCGCATGTCCTCTTCCTCCTTTACCTCCTTTACCGTCTCGTTATCTTAAGAATTTCAGAGCGTGGATGTATCCCTCAGAAAGGGAGATCGTGCTTGGATGGACGGAGCAAATTACATTGAAGCCCAAAGACAGCGCCTCCATTGTGATTCGATTAACGATCAAATAGGCCGCCGTTTTCACCGCAGCCTTCTGGCGACGATCTCTGTGGAAGGGGTCGTGAGGTACTCTAAAAAGATCCGAGCAGCGGGCCTGTTGCTCTTGATCCTCATCGCGTGTCGTGATTCGTTTAGTCAGGAAAAGGCGGTTCTCGCAACGCCAAATGATCACTACAAGCAGATCACTCGCCTGCTGGCCCAACAAAGCTATGAACTGGTCATAGTTGAATGCAAAACTCTGATTGAGCGATCACCCTACTATCTTAGCGCCTACATTACGCTGGCCGAGGCGGCGGCGGAGACTGGTCAATTAGAAGATACGCGGATATGGTTTGAATCCTTACTCACGCGATCGTCGCCGCACCCGATGGCCTATGCCGGACTCGCCGCAATCGATGAGGCAAAACAAAAATACGCCAGCGCGGTTGAAAACTATGAAAAATGTCTGGCCCAACTTCCAGATGCCGGCGCCGTGGCGGTAAGAATGGCCGTTGACTACCATCAGCTTAAACAAAACGCCGAAGGCGAAGCTTACTTCAAATCATTGATCGCTTCTCGCGACAGTGCTGCGGGGCATCATGGCCTGGCGTGGCTTTATTTTCTGGAAGGACACAGCACCGAGGCGCTTTCCGAATTTGAACGGCTTACTACTCTGCAACCGCGGAATACTCATGCTTTATTGCACACGGCACTGATTCTGATGCGCGAGCGTCGCACACGGGAGGCCGTCGAGTCACTCCAAACCTGTTTGCGCTTATTAGAGTCTGACGCTGATGAAATGTTGGAAATATCCGTTGTGAATCAGCTTGCCAATCTTTACATGGGGATGGCGAATTATCCAGAGGCACTCAAGAACCTCGAGAAATCTCTCGTGCTGGCCCGAGCCTCCAATAATTTAACCCTTGAGGAAGCAGCCCTATCGCAGACGGGATCAGTCTATTTCCGCCAAAACGACTACATCAAAACAGAGGAATACTGGCGGCGAGCGCTCGAGGTGTCGAGAACAATTACGGCGAAGAACCGCAAAGTAAAAACTTATCCCCAGAATCATCTCGGGAATCTGGGTGACGTTTATTATCAACTCGGAGACATCGCCGCCGCCAAACAGGCTTACTCGGAAGCGCTGAAGCTCTCGATCGAGGTCAAAGATACACGTAATCAATCAAGTGTTCTGAAGAGCCTCGGTGATTTGTATCTCTTACAGTCTGACCTTAATCAAGCTCGCGAGATTTACGAACAGGCATTAGCGCTGGGCGAGAAGAATGGGAACCTCGGCAATCAGGTTGGGGCGCTGCTGGGTCTCTCCGTTTTGCAACGCCGTCTGGGTAACTATCAGTTGGCGATAGAGCATGCACAACGAGTGCTGAAAATGTTGGAGCAGCAGAGCCGTCCGTTGTGGGAAGGCCAGGCATTAAACAGCCTTGGATTGTCCCACCTCCGCTTCAAAAAGTTTCCGGAAGCATTGGCAGCTTTCCAGAAAACTCTGGCAATCGACCCAGATACCACTGGGCCTCAAATCCAGTGGACGGCTCATGCCGGTTTGGCAAGAGCTTATGTTCAGAACTCACAACTCGACAAAGCGCGCGAGCACTACCAGCAGGCGATTGCCGTGATCGAGAGAGTTCGCGCAGGGCTCGGTGGCGATGAAGCGAAGGCCGGGTTCTTACAGGACAAGATTGAGATTTACAAAGAACACATCGCACTGCTGCTCGACATGTATCGCCGCGACATTAGATCGCATTATGGCGCCGATGCCTTTCATTACAACGAGCGGGCCCGCGCGCGCGCGTTCTTTGATCGGCTGGCGGAAGCGAAAATCGATCCCGAACGTGATGCAGCGCCAGACCTGCTGAAACAAAAACAAGAGTTACACACTCGCATCAACACCCTCACCGCCCAGTTGATTAAAGAACGCTCGCGGGAAACCAGCAAGCAAGATCCGATCTTGATCGGCGAACTGAAAAAGCAATTGGACCAGGCCGACCAGGAGTTGAGCGACTGGCTACGTGAATTGCGGCGCCGCAATCCCCATTACGCCGCGCTAAGATATCCTGAACCTGTTACGTTGGCTGAAGCGCAGCGGCTGCTCGATGATAAAACGATCTTACTAAGTTATTCGCTGGCTGAACCAGTATCGTTCCTCTTTGCCGTTAGTCGCGATGATTTTCAGGTAAAGCGTCTACCGTCGGAGGCGCTGCTCAGTCGACGCGTGCAAGACCTGCTGGCGGCTATTACGGACAAGAACCATCCTGCGACCGAGCAGTATCGTCTTCAAGCTACGCGGCTGTCTGACGAGTTATTGCCGGCCAGCCGGTTGCTCGCCGGTAAGACAGCGGTCGTTATCGTTGCCGATGGAGCACTGCACCGATTGCCCTTTGAGGTTTTGTTCTTGCCGCAGAGTGTCGCGTCAGGCGACATGCGGCGATGGCCATATCTGATTCGGAATTTTGCGGTCAGTTATGTGCCATCGGTGAGTGTTCTCGCTGAGTTACAGAGTCACGAGCGTGCTGCAGCGCCTAAGAACTTTATCGCATTTGGCGATCCGCTTTACGAATCGACGACTGCCTCGAGTTTGCGCGTTACGAATGCGGAAGGCCGGTTGAATCTCCAACGACTTCCTTACAGCCGCACCGAGATCGATGGTATTGCTCGTCTTTTTCCGAAAGATAACTACGAACTCTTTTTTGGCGCAGAGGCCAGTGAGGAAAATGTCAAATATCCAGATCGATTGAGCCGGTATCAGATAATTCATTTCTCCACGCACGGCTACGTCAATGAAGCGCGGCCGCGCTTCTCCGGCCTCGTGCTCTCTCAGCGGAACAACGATCAGCAAACTACATTTCGCGGTCAGGATTCAGAAGACGGAGTTCTGTCGGCCTACGAAATCTTCGACCTGAAGCTTAACGCGGATCTCGTAGTGCTTTCGGCATGTGAGACGGGCGTCGGCAAAGAGATCCGTGGCGAAGGGTTAATGAGCCTGACACGGGCTTTTATGTACGCAGGCACGCCTTCAGTTGTAGTCAGTTTATGGAATGTCAATGACGAGACGGCCGCCGATTTGATGATTCGTTTTTATCGTCACTTAAGAACGCCAGGTATCAGCAGGAGCGAGGCCTTACGGTTGGCGCAGTTGGAAACGATTCACGACAATGGCTTTCCATTTTTTTGGGCGCCGTTCGTGCTGATCGGCAAGCCTTAGTAATTCAGGCAGGGCCAGTCACCAACAGACTGTACTCACCGAGTTGCGTGCTGCTGCTTCCCTGTTGACCTGAAAGGCGCAGCCGGTATTTGCCTGGACGCAACGCTCCACGATTGAGCCGAAAACTCAGAGCTCCATCAACTCCTCCTGGCCGCAAGCCCTGGAATTTCCGCACCGTCGTTCCGCCTTCATCAAGTATGTCAACTTCGTACCGGCCAAACGCACCGGGCTTGCTTATTAATAGGTTCACCTTTGCTACAGAATTCAATTTCAGTTGCAGCTCTTCCGCAGTGCCGCGATCTGACGAAAGCGTGAACGAGTAAGTTCGAACGTAGTTCGCCTGCGGCTGAGCCGCGGCGAGTAAGTCCTGGAGTCTATTGCGTTCTTCTTCGGCTGCGAGTCGTTGTTCACGTTCGCGTTTGATTTCATCCGCACTGCTTTCGGTGACTTGAGCCAGACGCTGTTTGAGTTCGGCTTGCTCGTTCTCTAACCGAGCACTCAATTCCTGCGCTTGACGGCGCGATTGCCGCTCTTGCCTAAAACCCCATGTGAGCCACACCCCGGTGCCGATGGAAATAGCAAGACTGGCGGCCAGGGCGAGTGTGAGCCGAGAATGTAAAGGAGATTTTTTGTAAGGCGGTGCTTTGAAGTCGGCTTGCACTACTGATGTTGCGTGTTTGCTGTGACTTTCCTGCGACGGGATTTTCATGCCCTGCAAGAACAATTGCCACTGTTGGTTTGTTTCGGCGGCACTGATGTCCTCGTCTACCGCGGTCGGTGGTTCGAGGAAGTCGTTTACGCTCCGGAAAAGTGCAATACATTCGGCACAAGAGACGAGATGGGCTTCCGTTATCTCGCGTTCCGCCTCAGACAATTCACCTCGGTAATGGGCAAAGATCGTGGCCTCGCTCAGATGCTTGTCGTTCTGATTGCCCTGATTGCGATTGGCAGCTGTCATATAAATCCGAAATTCTTCGCTGAGCGCCATTACATTCTCCGAACGTCAGACCTCAATTTCCTCAAAGTAGGAACTCAACTGTCTGCGAAGTGCGTTCCGCGCCTGATGTAGATGTGCTTTGACTGTATTGACCGAAATACCCATCGCCCTGGCGATCTCAACATGTGACAGGTCGTGAACCACTCGCAACTGCACGCAACGGTTCATCTGTTGCGGCAGGTGTCGCATTGCTCCCTGGAGTTTCTCGAGCCGCTCCTGGTCCAGCGCAATCCTGAGTGGGTCGATACCCTGATCGGGAATCCGCTCGGCGAGCGAAAGTCGCCCCTCAGTTTCGTTGCCCTCGTCCAGAGACAGAAGGGTGGCAGATCGTTTCTGCGCCGAACGCTTCTCGATCACACTACACCAGATATTATGAGCGATCGCGAACAGCCAGCTTTCAAACTGCTCTTCCTGACGTAACTCCCCCAATCCTTTATAGACAGAAACAAATGTCTCCTGGGTGAGGTCGCGACAGTCTTCGGGGTCAAATCCTTTACGGCGAAAGAAGCGAATAAGCTGAGGGTAGTGGTGCTGAAAGAGCGTGTGGAAGTTTTCTTCGACATTCAGCCCTCGTTTGATCTCGCGAATTGACTCAACCGGATCTCTGGCAGTGTGGGCCACGGGCCTGAATTATAACAGGGTACAGTCAATACCTTACTACACCAGCGCAAAACTTCTCCTTTCACCTTTCCGAGCCAATCACTAAAAAATTTCGATTTCGGATCTAAACCTTTCGGCGACACTTCGGACTTAAGAGTTAGCTCGAAAGAAATTCGAGTCTAAACTCAAACCTCAACAAAGGAGAAACACGTCATGGCTTCGATTACAAATGCCAGACTCACCTTAACACCTGACAGTTCCCGAAAGACTGTGCGTGCACTGATCAGATGCGACATCAACTTCTCCCCCCAGGATCAATGCCAGATGAGAAATTGCTCGCAAGTGCCGCTCTTCAAGCTGCGCGGGGAGCTCTGGGGAGACGATTCGGGCTTGGTTAGCAGCCCTCCTGATCATCTTTTCACCTACACAGATGTCTTTTATTTCCCTGATGCAACTCCAAACGCGACGGAGAGCCGGACTTTTGATGTCACCGTCGGTACCAGCTTGTTGGACGAGGATTTGGGAACGGATGAGATATTTGGCCGGCTCAAACTCTCGAACCTTTATACAGGGACGGAAGTTCTGGCTCGCACCAATGTGGTTAGCGGAAGATTCTGACCCGGCAGCGTTCTTACAGAATCCTCACTGAGACCCGGGGTTCTAAAATCGAAAACAGAATACCCAGGTAACGATTGGGCCGGCTTCTTTCATTCCTCGCGATGATAAAGCCGGCACAATTGTTAGCACCGACGCCGCGATCAGTCTTCGAGTGCTGCAAAAACGCCTGCCCGGAGGGTAGAATTCCGCGCGACAGGTTAAGAACCTTTTTTTGGCGGAACCAATTGATTTCTTTCGCGTGAAGAGTGAACAAAAGCCAGCTAAGATCTGAAAATGAATTGTCGTCCAATTTCACGTTGTTACGCCGTCAGCCATCTGACTGCAAAACTTATCAAAGCAATGCACCGACTTGTTGCTGTGACCGTGCTCGTAGCGGTGTCTTCCGCTTACTTCAGCTCGGAACTGTTCGGGCAGTCGCGCCGGCACTTGTACAAAGTAACTAACAAGGACAACAGGGTAGGTTTTATCGACAAGACCGGGAAACTGGTTATTGGATTCGACCGCTTGCCTGCAGAAGCGGAGGTCGGAAGTTTCTCTGAGGGATTTGCTCCTATTTGCTTTTTGCATAAGCCCCCAAGTGTTTACTCGATGCACTGCGGGTATATTGATGAAACCGCTAAGATCGTTATACCGCCTCGTTTCGTATTGAGTAGCCAATTCAGCGAAGGCCTGGCTTGGATCAGAACCGAAACATTTGTAGGTTTTATTAATCAGCTCGGAAACGTGGCCTTCGAATTACCAGACTCATTCTCAATGGGTTTTCGCGAGGGTTTGGCAGCAGTAGCGACGCGAACCGGGTGGGGATTTATCGATAAGACCGGGAGGTTTATCAGCACGAAACGTTATGTGCAAGTGGAAAGTTTCTCGGATGGTTTAGCAGCAGTGGCCGAGGGTCGCTGGCAAGCAGCGAAATATGGATTCATTGATAAAACCGGGGAGGTCGCGATTCCTCTACGGTTTGATCCACGTCAGGGTCAGCTCGAGTCAATGAGTCTCAGCCGTTTCACAGAAGGATTGTCCCCCGTTATGTTTGGCAATCTTTATGGTTACATCGACCATAAAGGCAATACTGTGATCCCGCCTACCTTTCGCGATGCTGGGCAGTTTTCGGAAGGCTTGGCCAGCGTCACTACCGCCGACGGTCAAAAAGGTTACATCGATAAGGCAGGGCTCTTCGTAATCAAATTAACCTCCGGCAGAGGAGGACAGTTTAAAGAGGGCCTGGCAACTTTGGCCATTGAAATTGATGGACCATCCAAAATGGGTTACATCGATCGCACCGGTAAGATAATCATCGAACCGCGGTTCGATGTGGCCTTCGACTTCGTTGATGGGGTAGCCCAGGTTTATTTTAGTGAGAAGGTAACTTCCGCATCAGGACCAGTGACACGGACCGGGAACGGTTATATCGATAAGAGTGGCCGATTTGTGTGGAGGACCGAATAAACGTATGGCTCAATTGTCATGGAGAAGTTTGTAGGCTTCGGCCGCTGTAAGTTGTTTGCCAACCAGTGCGGCCGCTCGCTGTAATACCGGATCGAGTTTTCCTGCGAGATCCTTTGGGGATGGCAGAAGTAATTCATCTGGCGTGACGCCGACACGCTCCAGACCTTTGCCATCTTTCATCACGATGTCAGCATCAGTGATACTCAGAACATAGCCGATCCCGAGATTGCTTTTAGTATCCATCCTAAGCAGATGGTTCCGTGATCGCATTACCTGTCCTGGCGTTTGATCGCCGAGCACTACAGCCCTTCCTTCCAATTGCATCGCCCTGGCAAATAGCTCTGAGGCGGAAGATGACCAGCTATCCACCAGCACAACCAGCTTTCCTCTAAACACCCCACGCGACTGAGCAACCAAAGGTCGGGTTTCACTCCGGCGCTTCAACTCACCCACCTTAACATCATGATCAAAGAAATAGCCGAGCAGTCGCAATAAGTTCTCTTCAAGCCCGCCAGTATTGCCTCGAAGGTCCAAAACGAGGTTATCGAAATTCTTAATCTTGCTCATCGTGTCGTCAATTTCCGCTGCCGTGAGGGCAAACTGTTTAAGTGGCCAAAGTATGGATTCATCGCTTAGCTTTATTGTCCGCAGCAGGTATTGGTGTCGTGCTTTCTGATCTTCTGACACAGCATTCCGAAAGGCTATGTAGCTATTCCAACCGATAGGTGTCTGTTTATTTTCCTTTGCCATTATTCGTAGTGTTCGACGTGTGCCTTCTGGACTTAGTAAATCAAGATCGAACCCAGGTTGAGGACTCAGGGCAGAGTAAAAATAATCAATCACAACCAAACTCTCCCTTGTTACCTTAACGCCATTTAGAGCGACGACCTGATCACCCAACTTCATCCCTTTCAGTTCAGCTTCGCTGCCAGGCTCTATTGAGACGATGTAGCATTTGTCGCCGATACTCTGCATCTCCCACTGATGATGGTAAGTAACCGGTTGTGGAGGCAAAAAGTATGTATGTGAGTCGTTCAGGTTTCGCAGGAGGTCTGCGATGGCGGCAAACATGGCCGCGACTGTCGGTGCTTGACTGATTTTTTCATCGGCCTCTTTCGAGAGTGCGTCCAAATCAACTCCATGAAGTTGAGGATCGTAATAATGTGTCCGAATCATTTGAACGATATCGGTCAACATCTTATGACCCTTCTCTCGATCGACCTTACTAATCTGGGCCGAAACGGGCGAAACCAGAATAAACACCCACATCAGAACCAACAGATGTGTTGAGCGCTTTGACAAAGCCATCTTGTATGAGTGAGGCCTTTCGGAAATTTGAAGAAGCCAGGAAATCTTAATCTCTGACCGATGCTTTTGACTATAACTTATTGTGCTAAGTTGACATTGCAGGCAACACCCGGTGTCGCGCACACCGAGTGAGCCTTGCACAAATAGTCATTTGGCACTCTTTGCTCCGGCTTCGCCGCCCGATGTGAGGCAAGGCTCTGCCTTGCCGTTAGCACCCTCTTAGTATTGGGCTATGCCCTCGGTTCGGGCTCTGCCCTAAGGACTTATGGCCAAAGGCCGAACCAGGGGCTTAGCCCCGAACACTATTTTAAAAGCCTGACGGCAAGGCATAGCCTTGCCTC